>Ga0307442_1001729_pt1 | contig 10781 bp, 12 predicted proteins | sample SalMarWE160430MG_FD_202143 | JGI IMG/M metagenome (GOLD analysis project Ga0307442, IMG submission 202143) | Salt marsh sediment microbial communities from the Plum Island Ecosystem LTER, Massachusetts, United States - WE1604-30 | ecosystem: Environmental > Aquatic > Marine > Intertidal zone >... | reverse complement strand
GCGCGCGCGTGAAGATCTCGGCGACCGCCGCCGTCTCTCCGTGCGGCTTCACCGACAGGATCACGCCTTCATCGGACCACTGCATCGGCGAACCGCAGCGTCATTTCTTCGGCAGCTCCAGGCCCATCTCGCGGTAGCGCTCGGGATCCTCCTGCCACCCCTCCCGCACCTTGACGAACAGAAAGAGGTGGACCGGACGCTCCAGCATCTGGGTGAGCTCCACGCGGGCCTCCGTCGAGATCTGCTTGATCGTGTGGCCGCCCTTGCCGAGCACGATGGCCTTCTGCCCGGGTCTCGTCACGTAGATCGTCTGCTCGATGCGCACCGAGCCGTCCTTGCGCTCCTGCCAGGACGTCGTCTCCACCGTAGTTGCGTAAGGCAGCTCGTCGTGCAGGCGATTGAAGATCTTCTCGCGCGTGATCTCGGCGGCCAAGAGGCGCAACGGCGCATCCGAGAGGTCGTCGGCGGGATAATGCCAGGGGCCCGGCGGCATGCGCGCGGCAAGCTCGCGCTTCAACTCGGCGACGCCGTCTCCGCTGAGCGCGCAGATCATGTACACCGCCTCGAAGGGCGCCTTGCCGCGCAGTGCGTCGGCAAGGCTTAAGAGCTTCTCCTTGGCGAGCACGCGGTCGACCTTGTTCAAGACGGCGATAAGCGGTGTCTTCGCCTCCTTCAACCGATCGAGGATGCGCTCCACGTCCCCGTCGAGGCCCTTCGCCGCGTCGATGACGAGCACGACGAGGTCGGCGTCCCTGGCCCCTCCCCAGGCAGCCTCCACCATCGCTTTGTCGATGCGGCGGCGCGGCGCGAAGAGGCCCGGGGTGTCGATGAAGACGAGTTGGCTTTCGCCCTCTATGGCGATGCCGCGCACAGGAACGCGCGTCGTCTGCACCTTGTGGGAGATGATCGACACCTTGGCGCCGACGAGCGCGTTGACGAGGGTCGACTTGCCGGCGTTGGGCGCGCCGATGATGGCGATGAAGCCGCAGCGCTTGGCGCCGGCCGCGCCCGTGTCGCCTGCCTCACTCATGGTGGGCCGCCTCGCGCACGCCTTCGCGCTCCAGAAGTGCGCGCGCTGCCGCCTGCTCGGCAGCCCGCTTAGAGGCGCCCTCGCCGCGGGCCGGCGCCCTGCCGCTTATGCGCACCTCGGAGGTGAAACGGGGCGCATGGTCCGGCCCTTTGCGCGCGATCTCGGTGTATTGGGGCAGCGCCAGGCCCTGCCCTTGTGCCCACTCCTGCAGCGCCGACTTGGCGTCGGGGCGCGCGGTCGTGTTGAGCTCATCGGACTGGCTCTCCCACAAGCGCCGCACGACTGAGCACGCGGCATCGAAGCCCGCGTCGAGAAAGATTGCGCCGAGCAACGCCTCCATCGCATCGGCGAGGATCGTGGTCTTGGTGCGCCCTCCGCTGCCCGCCTCGCTGTCCGACAAGATGAGATGAGGACCGAGCGCGAGCGCGCGCGCCACCTTGGCGCAGGTCTCTCCGCGCACCAGACGGTTGTAGCGACGCGCAAGCTCGCCTTCGTTGGCGGCAGGAAAATGCTCGTTCAAAAGCTCGGCCACGGCAAGCCCCAGAACGCGGTCGCCGATGAACTCCAGGCGCTCGTTGTCACTATGCTTTCCCTTGCCGCCGCGCATGCTGGCGTGCGTCAGTGCAACCTCCAAGAGCGTTTGGTTCTTGAAGCGATGACCGAGCGACTTTTCCAGGTCCTTGTACTTTCTGGGACGCAGCATGAGGTGACGAGATTAGCGCATCTGCGCAGACCGCGAAGAGGATTGTGGGCTCCGCCCGGAGAAGGTGGTGTGCCGCAAAAACAGAGAACAAGTCGCGAAAGGCATCGCGGACGCGATGTCCTGCCGCGCAATTTGGGCGTTAACGCACCAGCTTGAAAAACCGGTCCCACCGAATGTCGAACGGCCAGGTCCACGGAGTCCACCATCGGAAGGCGCCCGGCTGGTCGACGGCAGCAGAGAAGAAAATGATCTCGGCGCGGCCGATCAGGTTCTCATACGGCACGTAGCCGACGCCCCACGAGGCACGGCTGTCGGTGGAATTGTCTCGATTGTCGCCCATCATGAAGTACTTGCCTTTCGGCACCTTGTAGGGCCCGACATTGTCGAAGGGGCCGTCCTGCTCGGAATCGAGCACGGTGTACTTCACGCCGTTCGGCAGCGTTTCCTGGTAGGCGGGGATCGGGCGCGGCGGCTCGTCGTTCTCCCTGGTGACGAAGCTGCCAATGCGGCGGCGCGGCACTTCCTTGCCATTGATGTAGACCACGCCGCCCCGCACGTTGATCTCGTCGCCGGGCAATCCAATGACGCGCTTGATGTAGTCGGTGGAGTTGTCGCGCGGCAGCTTGAAAACGACCACGTCACCCCGCTTGGGCTGGGCGCCGAAAATGCGGCCCGAGAACGGGATCAGATTGTAGAACGAGTAACGGCTGTAGCCATAGGAGAGCTTGGAGACGAACAAGTAGTCGCCGATCAGCAGCGTCTCCTTCATCGAGCCCGACGGAATGTTGAAGGGCTGATAGAGGAACGTCCGCACCAACATGGCGATGGCGAGCGCCTCGATGACGATGGTTACCGTCTCGAGCCAACCGCCTCTTTTCATTTTTGCCGAAACCGCCATACGATACTCCCCTTGCGCGCAGTCGCTCCGCGCAGGGCGGCTATAACCATTTTGGCGCCGCTGCGCAATTGATCTGCCATGTTGTCGCAGCGCGAAAATGACGGCGCCTCAACGCCGGTCTGCCTTGTCGGGCAGACCTGAGATGATGACGATGGCGGCAGCAAGCGGAAAATCGTCGGTCAATGTAAGGTCGATGCGTGCCTCGAAGCCGTCGGGCGTCATCTCCGCGAGCCAGCGTGCCGCACCGCCGGTCAACTGAAGCGTCGGGCGACCGGAGGGCATATTGATCACACCCATGTCGCGCCAATAGACGCCGCGCCGCAGCCCCGTCCCCAGCGCCTTCGCGCATGCCTCCTTGGCAGCAAAGCGCTTGGCGTAAGAAGCAGCTCGTTGGCTGCGTGCCTCCGACTTCTGCCGCTCCACCTCGGTAAATATCCGCTCAAGAAAGCGCTCGCCGTAGCGCTCGAGCGTCCGCTCGATGCGGCGAATGTCGATGATGTCGTTGCCGATGCCGAGGATCACACTGGCCTCACGCGCTCGCCCAACGGAGCGGCCGAGCTGCGCGCCTCGTCCATCAACGCCCGCATGCGCTTCACCGCGCTCGAAAGCCCGACGAAAATCGCTTCCCCGACCAGAAAGTGGCCGATGTTGAGTTCCGTGATCTCGGGCAGGCGCGCCACGCCAGCGACCGTTTTGAAAGTCAGCCCGTGGCCGGCGTGCACCTCCAGGCCAGAGGCTGAGGCAAGACGCGCTGCGCGAGCGAGGCGGTCGAGCTCCTGGGCGAGGCCCGCTGCATCGCCTTCGAGCGCCCTCTCGCAGTAGGCACCCGTGTGCAGCTCGACGATGTCGGCATCGACGCGGCGCGCCGCCTCGATCACAGCCGCATCCGGCTCGATGAAGAGAGAGACGCGGATGCCCGCTGCCTTCAGGTCGCCGACCACGCGCGCAAGCCGATCGCCGCCCGCCGCAACGTCGAGTCCGCCTTCCGTTGTGCGCTCCTCGCGCCGCTCCGGCACTAGGCAGCAGGCGTTGGGTATGTGACGCAGAGCGATCTCGAGCATCTCCTCGGTCGCTGCCATCTCCAGGTTGAGCGGACGTGTCAGCTCGCTTTTCAGGCGCGTGATGTCGTCGTCGGAGATGTGGCGGCGATCCTCGCGCAAGTGCGCCGTGATGCCGTCGGCACCAGCCTCGACCGCCAGGTGCGCGGCGCGCAGCGGATCGGGATGGCGTCCGCCACGCGCATTGCGGATGGTGGCGACGTGATCGATGTTGACGCCGAGACGGAGATGAGGAGCCTTGAGCGATTGCGGCATGCCAGGAACAGTCGAACTCCGAGGATTACTCGGCAGCGGCGGTGACCCGCGTCGTACGACGGAGCCGCCAGGCGCGGACGAGGTTCCTGGAAATATAGTAGACGACCGCCGCCGTCAGCAGGCCGATCGGCAGGCTTCCCGCCAGCATCGGCCACAAGAGCGGCCACAGAAGCGCCGTCGTCGCATCCAGCACATGCGGCGAGCGCTCCAGAACGGCCCCCCAAAGCGCCAGTACGTTGCGCTGGAAGGTCGCCGGGTCGAACACGCCTTCGAAGCCGACGAGCTCCAATCCCATGGCGTAGGTCGACGCCCAGATGAAGGGCCAGCTCAACGGATTGCCGACGAAGGTCCCGAGAACGGCTGCGGGAACGCTGGCGCGCAACAGGGTGGCGAGAAGGATGGCCATCAGCGTCTGCATGCCGAGCAGGGGGGTGATCGACACGAACGCGCCCGCCGCGCAACCGAGCGCAATCTCGTGCGGGCTCGCCCTGAGCCGCATGAGCCGCCGCGTGGCGATACGAAGGCTCCGCACCGACTTGCGCCATGGACCGGCTGCTGCGCGTCCCCGGCGGAGGGGCTGCGGAGAAGGCGAACCACTAGGCAACATTCTCAAGAACTCCGATCACGACCCAACTCGTTAGGCTCCCGCCGGGCCTATCACCGATTCTCTTATCAATCGAATACGCGCTCAACTTTGTTCACCACCGCCTTTTCGCGAAGTCCGGCGATGATGTGGTTTAGATGCACCAGGTCAAGAACCTCAAGTTCAATGCGCATTTCAGTGAAATCCGAGGCTCTGCGGACCATGCGCACATTATCGATGTTCCCGCCCGACTCGCCAATAACCTTTGCGATCTGGGCGAGCGTGCCCGGCTCGTTGAGCGCGGTGACGCTGATCCGGGCGGGAAAGCGCTGGGGCGTATCCGGGTCGATGTCCCAGGTCACGTCGATCCAGCCCTCTTGCTCGAACTCTTTGAGCCGCGGCGAGTGGATCTGGAAGATGCGGATACCCTCGCCCGGGATCAGCACCCCCACGACGCGGTCGCCCGGCACCGCCCCGCCCGGCTCGAAGGTCACAGGCAGGTCGTCCTTGACGCCGCGGATCGCGAGCCCGCTCCCCCGCGGCTCCTGGTCGGCACGGAACTTGAGGCTCATCACGCGGTCGATGTTGAACCAGCCCTCCTGGCCCCGCGCGCGCCCGAAGCGGCGTGTGCGCCGGTAGGAGCCTTTGACGGGCTGGCGCTCGGCTGCGTCGGGAACCGCGGCCCGCAGCACGTCTTCGATGGACAGCTCGTTGCGCCCTACCGCCGCCAGCGCGTCCTCGAGCGACTTCTGTCCAAGCCTTGGCAGCGCCTTCTTGAGCGCGTCCTCGTCGAGCCCCTCGCCGACCTGCTCGAAGCGGGACGCGAGCAGCCTGCGGCCGAGCTCGCGGTACTGCTTGCGCACCGCATCGCGTGCCGCCCTGCGGATCGCCGAGCGGGCGCGGCCCGTTACCACGAGGTTCTCCCAGGCCGGCGGCGGCGTGTGGTTCTTTGCAGTCTCGATCTCGACCTCGTCGCCGTTGCGCAGCTGCGTGTCGATCGGCACATGGCGGCCGTTGACGAAGGCGCCGATGGCGGCGTTGCCGATGTCGGTGTGGACCGCGTAGGCGAAATCGAGCGGCGTCGCTCCGTGCGGCAGCGCGATAAGGCGCCCCTTGGGGGAAAAGCAGAAGACCTGATCCTGGAACAGCTCGAGCTTGGTGTGCTCGAGGAACTCTTCCGGATTGGAGCCTTCGAGCAGCGTCTCGACCAGTCGGCGCAGCCACACGTAGGGCCCGCTGTCCTTCTGCAGCGCGCCCAACGTCTTGATACCGGCGTTGCCGTTCATCAGCGCGGCGTCCTTGTAGAGCGCATGCGCAGCCACGCCGTACTCGGCAATGTCGTGCATGGCGCGGGTGCGGATCTGCAGCTCGACGCGCTGATGGCGCGGGCCCACGACGGTGGTGTGGATCGATTGGTAGTTGTTCTGCTTGGGCGTGGAGATGTAGTCCTTGAAGCGCCCCGGCACCGTGCGCCAGGTGGTGTGCGCCACACCGAGCACGCGGTAGCAGTCATCGATCGAGGGGACGATGACGCGGAAGGCGTAGATGTCGGAGAGCTGCTCGAGGCTGATCTGCTTGTTCGCCATCTTGCGCCAGATGGCATACGCCTTCTTCTCGCGCCCATTGACCTCCGCATCGATGCCGACCTCGGCGACCTTGGCGGCGAGCGCGGCGCGGATCTCCTCCACCAGCCCTTCGTTCGACGTCCTGAGCTCGGCGAGTTTCGCCGTCACGGCGGCGTAGGCCTCCGGGTGGAGCCAGCGAAAGGCGTGGTCCTCCAGCTCCTCGCGCATCGCCTCCATGCCCATGCGGCCGGCGAGCGGCGCGTAGATGTCGAGCGTCTCCTCCGAGATGCGCTTGCGGGTCTCGGGCTTCATGTGCTCGAGCGTGCGCATGTTGTGCAGCCGGTCGGCCAGCTTCACGAGCAGCACGCGGATGTCGCTGGAGATGGCGACGAGGAGCTTGCGAAAGTTTTCGGCCTGCTCCGCCTTCTTAGAGACGAGATCGAGGCGGCGGATCTTGGTGAGGCCGTCGACGAGGGTGCCGATCTCGGGCCCGAAGAGCTGATCGATCTCGGCGCGCGTGATCGGTGTGTCCTCGATCACGTCGTGCAGAAGCGCGGTGACGATGGTGGCGTCATCCAGCTTCAGATCCGTGAGGATGGCGGCGACCTCGAGGGGATGGGAGAAGTAAGGGTCGCCCGAGGCGCGCCGCTGGTTGCCGTGCGCCTTCATGGCATAGACGTAGGCCCGGTTGAGGAGGGCCTCATCCGCCTTGGGATCGTAGTTGAGAACTCGCTCGACGAGCTCGTACTGCCGCATCATGGTCCGGCGCGCTCCCCGGGGGAACGCCAGCGGGAGAGGATCGGCTCCCCAGCCCCGTCAGCTTCGAACGCCCGGTGGCGATACGAGCGACGGTTTATGGCCTAGCGGCCGCGATCCCTGTCGCTGCGATCCCTGTCGCCGCGATCGCGCAAGCCGTTCGGGCCCCCGTTGGCCGATGGCTCGGTCGGTGTCATGCTCTCCAGCCCGCGCAGGAGCTGCTCCTCGGTCATGACGTCGACCACCGTATCGCTCGACTGGTCGTCGCGGCCGAGCACAGGCGCGCGGCGCTCCGGCGGCATGAGCGGGGCTGCGACGGCCTCCGGCTCGTCGACCTCGACGTTCTTCTGGATGGAGTGGATCAGCGCCTCGCGCATGTCCTCAGGGGGAATCGTGCGATCGGCGATCTCGCGCAACGCAATCACGGGGTTCTTGTCATCATTGACGGGGATCGTGATCGCGCCTCCGTCGGCAATGGCGCGGGCGCGGTGCGCGGCCAACAGAACCAGCTCGAAGCGGTTCGGAACCTTGTCCACGCAATCTTCGACTGTCACGCGTGCCATGATCGAGCACCCCTCTCGTCCCGTGCGGACTGGTTTGGGTTGATTGAGTCGGGTTGGGAAATAAAGGTCCGGCGCCGGCAACCCTGCAACGCGGCGCGACCTGGATCTTAGGTCGCATGAAACAGGGGGTAAATCAAGACTAACCCCTGCAAATTAAGTCTCAAGCTTGGACACAGACTTGTCTATGCCGTATAGAGTGCGCATATCAAGAACAGCTTGAGCAATCTGGGCGGTTTCCTAACGCGGTTTTTTTGCCGGGCACCGCCCAACCTGGGCCATTGCCGGTGCTTCACATTGTCGCTAATTGACCAATAGGTAGAATGGCTTGTTTGTCTTTGGAAATGCTAAGGAGCAGGGTCCTTGCATGCGGCTGATCACTTCGGCGGGGCAGATCGCATCATTGCATGAGTACTAACAAGGTGCTTGCTCGTCACTTGCGGCACGAAAGGTAAAGGAATGCATTTCTACCAAAACGAGCGGATTGCTCTGTTCATTGACGGGGCCAATCTGTACGCGACTGCCAAATCCCTCGGATTCGATATCGACTACAAGCGGCTGCTCGCGCTGTTTCGCCAGAAGGGGCTGCTTGTGCGCGCCCTTTACTACACTGCCCTTGCCGAAGACCAAGAGTATTCATCCATTCGGCCTTTGATCGACTGGCTCGACTACAACGGCTTCACGATGGTGACGAAGCCGACCAAGGAGTTCACCGACGCCTCCGGTCGCCGCAAGGTGAAGGGCAACATGGACATCGAGCTCAGCGTCGACGCCATGCGGCTCGCCGAGTCGCTCGATCACATCGTGCTGTTCTCCGGTGACGGCGACTTCCGCAGCCTCGTTGCAGCGCTGCAGCAGATGGGCAAACGGGTGAGCGTCGTCTCCACGCTGCAGACGCAGCCTCCGATGGTTGCCGACGAGCTGCGCCGCCAGGGTGATCAGTTCATCGACCTTGCCGACCTCGAGCAGCTGATTTGCCGGGACCCCGCAACGCGGCCTGTGCGCGAGGCGCGCAGCTACGCCCGCAGCCAGAGCTACACCTCGCGCGATGGCGGATCCTACCCGGACACCGACGATCTTCCCGAAGAGGTCTGACGGCCGGCTCCACGGGCTTCCCACATGGGCTTGCAAACCCCGGCAGCCGCCGTTCCCGAGCCACCCAAGCTGTGTGGGCTGTGTCCGCGGCTCGTTGCCTTCCGCGATGCCAACCGGCAGATGGAGCCCACTTGGTTCAACGGCGCTGTCCCCTCCTTCGGTGAGGAGAGCGCGCGTCTGCTCATTGTCGGGCTTGCGCCCGGTCTCAAGGGAGCGAACCGTACGGGCCGCCCCTTCACCGGAGACTATGCCGGCGAGCTCCTCTACGGCACGCTGTTGGAGTTCGGGCTTGCCAGCGGGCGCTACGAGGCACGCACCGACGATGGTCTTGCGCTCATCGACTGCATGATCACCAACGCGGTGCGCTGCGTGCCGCCGGAGAACAAGCCGACGCCGGCCGAGATCGCGACATGCTGCGCCTACCTCAAGGCGCGCATCGCAGCGCTTCCCAACCTTGTCGCCATCCTCGCACTGGGGCGCATCGCCCACGACAGCACCCTTGCCGCGCTCGGCTGCCGCAAGGCGCACTTCCCCTTCGGGCATGGGACCCGCCACACGCTCCCCACAGGCGTCGCCCTCTTCGATAGCTTCCATTGCTCGCGCTACAATACCAACACCCGCAAGCTTACCCCGGAGATGTTCCGCGCCGTTTTCGCCGCCATCAAGGATATGCTCTCGGCCTGCGGGCCGGCTCTTAAGGCGCCGGCCGGGCGCGGCCGCGGCCTGCGTCGAGCCAGGGCCTGACGGCAACGCGCGGCCTTCCGCGTCGGCGGCCCCGGTGCTATGGGGACCCGTGCGGGTTCCGTCGAAGGGGCCGCAATGCCCAAGGGTTTCGTCACTTAAACCCTCGGTTAGGTGGACGCAGTATTTTGCCCCGTCCCCAAGTTCGGAGAAATGATCGCCATGTCGATCGATATCGCCCCTGAAAAGGTGGCCTACATCATCATCAAGGCACGCGAGTACGACGCCAAGGTCGGAGCCTGGAACGATACGCCAGAGGAAGGCGACGCCGAGGAGGATCCCAACGCCATTCTGGAGGACTTCTCCAACGATCCCACGCGTGCCGAGATCGCCACCTTCATCGGTGGGCTCAATTACGATGAGCAGGCCAATCTGGTGGCGCTGGCTTGGGTAGGGCGTGGCACCTTCGAGAAGGAGGAGTTCGACGAGGCCGTCGAGACCGCGCGCAACGAGAAGATCAACGCCACTGCGGGCTACCTCTTGGGGATGCCGCTGCTCGCCGATTATCTCGAGGAGGGCCTGGAAAAGATGGGCTACTCGGTCGAGGACAGCGAAAACGACGTCCTCGGTCGATGAGATCTGAGGCGACCTGCTCTAGGCGTCGCCACCGGCCCGCGTGAGCCAGGCAAGCACTTCGCCCGCGTGTGTCTCGGGCTGATGCACAGGGTAGAACAGGTGGCGGAGCCTCCCGTTCTCCACGATCAGCGTCAGACGCTTCAGGTACGGCACCCCGCCGGCCGTGAAGGTCGCAAGCCCGAGCGCCGCCTGGAAGGCAAACGCGGCGTCGCTCAGAATCGGAAAGGGCACGCCCAGCCGCGCGCACAACTCGCGCTGGTGAACTGTCGGCTGCGTGCTGAGACCGAGCACCTCAAAGCCCAGCGCTCGAAAGCGCGGGTAAAAGTCGCGAAAGCCCGCCGTTTCCGGCGTCGAGCCGTGCGCGCCGGGAATGTCGTCCCAGCCCGGCGGATCGGCGAGGCCGGGACGTCCGGTCCACGGATAGACGTAGACGACAGAAGCGCCACGGCGCGTACGCAGATTGACGGCGCCACCCGTCGTGGCAGGAAGTGCCAGATCCGGCAGCAGCGTGCCGGACTTCAGGTGCGCCGCCCCGCCGTCGTCGATGGGCGCTGCGGCAGCCGGCATCACCCCTTCTCCCGCATCAGACGCGCCTTCTCGCGATTCCAGTCGCGCTTCTTGGCTGCCTCGCGCTTATCGTGCAGCTTCTTGCCCTCGGCGAGCGCGAGCTTGAGCTTGGCGATCCCACGCGCGTTGAAATAGAGCTCGAGCGGAATGAGCGTCATGCCCTGCCGCTCCACCGCGATGGCCAGCTTATGCATCTCCTTCTTGTGCAGGAGCAGCCGGCGCTTGCGGCGCGGCTCGTGCTGGAAGAAGCGGCCCGCCCCTTGATACTCGGGGATGTAGGCGTTGACGAGCCACAAGCCGCCGTCCTCAGAAGAGGCATAGCTCTCTGCGATGTTGGCCTGGCCCCTGCGCAGCGACTTGACCTCCGTGCCTGTCAGGTGCAGCCCGGCCTCGA
>Ga0307442_1001724_pt1 | contig 10794 bp, 23 predicted proteins | sample SalMarWE160430MG_FD_202143 | JGI IMG/M metagenome (GOLD analysis project Ga0307442, IMG submission 202143) | Salt marsh sediment microbial communities from the Plum Island Ecosystem LTER, Massachusetts, United States - WE1604-30 | ecosystem: Environmental > Aquatic > Marine > Intertidal zone >... | reverse complement strand
TCGAAAAAGTCGGCCTTTTTTCCGAAAATGGCGAGCGTCAGACGCTATCAGCCGAAGATACCCGCCGGATCGAGTTCGCCCGCGTCCGCCAGCGAGTTTTTGAGGAGGAATTGGTGTCCTACATCCACTCGCTCGTTCAAGAAGCCGCTCAGATCACCGGCAATACCGACCTCACCGACCAGGAGTTGCGCCCATGATGTCGCTCACTCGAAACTTTCTGTTCATCCACGTCCCGAAAACCGGCGGATCCTCGATTCAGAAGGCAATCTTACCGTTCAGTGACTCCAAACTGGTGTCATACCACCCCGAAGATACCCCGTATGGAGACATCGAGCTGTTCGAGATCCACAATCTCGGTTCGGGGCTGCTTCCTAAGCACTCCACGTATGACCGTATCCGCATCGTTCTCGGACCAGAAACCGTCGACCCGCTCTACAAGGCGACCGTGACGCGGAATCCATGGGAGCGGATCGTGTCCTACCTCTGCGGCGCACACTGGGATGCCCCGGAGCGGTTCTTCACCGAAGAGGGTTTTCTGGATTTCATCGCCTCCGATTTCATCCAGCCGCTAGAGCGGTACATTCCCTTCAATAAGGTCGATCAGTTCATCCGGTTCGGCCACCTGGAGGAAGACTTCCAGGTTTTCTGCCGAGCAATCGACATTGCCCCGCCACCATTGCCGCACCTACTCAAGGGCGAGCGGCAACCGTATCAAACCTACTACACCGACCGTACCCGCGAGGCAGTGGCTACGCGGTTTGCTCAGGAGATTGAGCGGTTTGGCTACACATTTGACAGTGCCGAACCCACATCTCTCGAAGCACCCGCTCCAGCACCTGCGTCATGCTCTCAGCGTCCATGAGCATGGAATGCTGCATCTGCTCCCGGAGGGAGGTTCCACGTGGAACCTTAACCTTCCCCTTCCCGATTGCCACCGCCTTCCGCACATAATCCACCTCATCCTCGGCGATCAATTCGGACACACCGATCGCCTTGAGAATCGAGGCAGAGACCCTGGCTGAGTGCCGGTTTCCTAGAAACGTCAGGACCGGCGTCCCTGTGTAGATCGCTTCACAGGTCGTGGTGGTGCCATTGTACGGGAACGTGTCCAACGCCAGATCGATCTGCCCGTACATGGCAAAATGCTCCGGTTTCTCCTGGAGTTTGCCGATCAACTCAAGCTGCCGACGCTTCACACCCCGGCGCTTGAATCGACCCACGCACAGCTCCCGCGTCGGCTTATCCCGCATCGCGTTGTTTTTGATGATCAGCCGGGAGTTCGGGGTCTGCCGAAGAATCTCCGCCCAACGCTCAATCACCGCATCGTTCATCTTGGCGTAGTTGTTGAACGAGCCAAAGGTGAACATGGGGTGGTCTGGTCGCTCCGGAATCACCTCCGGCATCGTGTCCACGGGCTCATAACACAAGAAGCACCGCGGTAACCGAACCAGGCACTCCGTCGCCCATTGCTCTGCGCCCACCGGGTCCGTCACCGCATCCACGATCCGATAATCCATCGTGGGGAGTCCACTGGTCTCGGGATAGCCGATGTACATGACCTGCACAGGAGCCGCCCTCCAGGCGAACACGTTCATCTGCCGGCGGGAGGTGTGCCCGGAGAGATCCACAAGGATGTCGATGCCGTCCTCCCGGATCTTCTCGGCCCATTGCCAGTCGGAGAGATCCTCTACTTGGCGCCAATGGTCGCACATGCCTTCAATGGCGTCGGTGTAGTGGTCTCGTTTGGGGGCGTCGTAGTAGCCGTAGATCTCGAATCGCTCATGATCATGTCGACGCAGGAAGGGCAGGGTGAAGTACATGCAGGAGTGTTCTCGGAAGTCCCAGGAACAGTAGCCGATCTTGAGGCGTCGATCTGGGTCGAGCGTGCCCGGATACGCGAAGTCCGTCTCATGGTAGTAACTCCCAGCTTGAAGATGTTCCTGGAAAAGCTCCTGGCGTCTCACTCCGTCTGCATAGAGTAGCGACATCGCAAAACCAGAATGGGACTGTGAGATGTTGTCCTGGTCATTGGCCGCGAAGATCCGCAAGGCCATCCGATGGGCACGAATCGCCGCCGCGTGCTGGGCCTGCCCCTGGAGGGCCAGCGCAAGGTTGTTCCAGGACTCCCCATCGTCCCGATTGGTCTCCAGCAGCATGTGGTAGAGATCAATCGCCGCGGAGATGTCCTTCTCCAACTGACCCGCCAGCGCCGTATTGAAGACCTTCTCCCGGTCCAACTCCAGAAGCTGCGGCCGGCGATCCAGCGTCCACCAGTCACGCATCAGGCGCCTCTAATGAAACCACCACGGACAAACGATAGTCGGGCGGCGGTTTTGAGCCTTCAATGATTTCTAACACGCGCGCTCTCAATTTATTGAATCGGCTGTATGGGTTGCACATTTCACAGGATTCACAAAATCCGCAGAGACATCGGTCCCTATCGGTAAGAAGGATTAAAATTTGTTGCAACTTACCGTGGTCATCCATCCGGCGCCTCAGGCTTCCGTGCCGTCATGTTCAGCGAGATTAACTGCCCACGGTGTTCCAGGTTGGATGTGTCCTCGAACACCTCCATCTTCGCCACTCGCTCCACGTCCACGAATCCGCCTAGGGCCAAGAAATGCCGAAGAAAGGCCTCGTTCAATCCCGCCATGTGGACATCCGCGGCATCGACGTGTCCACCGAACATCATCCGCATAATGTGGAACTGCTCATCCAGCAGCGCATGTGGGTTCAGGAACAGATAGGCCAGCGTATCGAGATCCGGCACGGAGACGGAAATCTTCCCACCCGGCACCAGTACTCGACACCAGTCAGTGAGCACTGCCGGTAAGGAGCGGTACGAGAAGTGCTCCAGGATGTGCGAAGCGTAAATCTCCTCAAACGTTTCCTCCGCGAAGTTCTCCAGTCTGCCGGCATTCTGCACATGATCCACATGCGCTCCCGGATTCACGTCCAGCACTTCCCAACCATCCACGCGGATGGACCCACCGATGTGTAACTTCCGCGTCATGAGTCAGTCTCCTCCAACAACATCAGCATGCGGGTTTTGGCGATATTCAGGTAAGACTCGACCGAGCGCCACTTCGGGTCTCCGGCGATGTCCACAAACTGCTTCAGGACCTTCATCTCGCCCGCTGCATTGATCACTTTTAGTTGAAGTAATCGAATGTTCGTAGAGTCACCCGCGTTCTTGAAATCGCGCTCTTCTTCTGGACGCAATGGCCGTATGATCACCTCCACTAGAAAACCATATTCTACGGTCGCCTTCATTTCATACCCCCGCTTTCGTAACCACAATGGACCGCTCAGATGGCCGGGTAGAACCGAGCATGGCGATCAGCTCCTCATACACCAGCCCGTACACGATGGGATAGCGCACCGCATCCACGATGTCCTTCGTCCAGTCATCCCGTAGCGTCTTCTCCACCGCCACGTCATCCTTGCCCTCAGTCTCCTTCGCCCGCCACCCGTACTTAATCAGCGCCTCCCCAAGCCGTGCCTCATCAAAGTCTCGCACCACCTGAAACCGCGGCTCCTCCTTGCCACTGAGGCGATTGAACGCCGGACGCATGAGATCGTGCATCATCCCATGACCGATGTTAATCGAACCCGGCCCGCGCGCCTCGGGAATCTCCCAGAGCCACTTGGGACTCTTCGCCTCCCAAGCCTCCAGCACGGACGCCGTGTCGCTCGTCTGCCGGCTGTTGTGCATCACCGCGATGTGCGGATCCATGATTCGCAGCACCACCGGGTTGTTCCAGGGAAACTGCACCTCTTTTTGCTCGATCTCTTGCACCATCTCGATCGTGCCCAGTCCCTTGAGCAGACAGGTTGCGAGCACCACCACCGCATTCCCTGGCGTCACCAAGAGCCACGCCACCCGCGGGTCCTTCTCGGGATGCGGGTCGATGCCCATGACCACCGGCCAGGTCGCCGGATAGGGCTTGTACTCGATGGAGTACCCCGCCTCCGGTCGCGTGCTCCACTCCTCGAACTCGGAGCCCGCCGTTACGCCGTACTGCCCGAAGATCCGGGCGCTGATCTTGTTGGGAGAATAGGCGAGCTTATCGATAAACTGATAGATCCAGGCGGGATCTTGATTTCTGTAATTAGCAAACCCGTCGGACTGGATGACATGGATGTCATTGGACGCACGTGCAGCGTCAATAATTCCAGACTGTATCCATGGCTCTGACAAAGGTGAGAGAGCCAATCTAAGAGGACCTCCCGACTCTCGCGTTCCGCGGAAAGCGCCCTCATAAGCCCAATTAGTCGGGGGTTCGTCGAAGTAGACTCCATCGTATTCCGGTCCCTCCACGGCCTCGCGGGCCTGAGCGTAGGAGGCGAAGACCCATAGCGAGTGATTCGCCCAGGACAGCTTCGCCGGGTAGCCCTGCGTGTTGCGCTTACACGCCTGATCCACCGGACTACCCTTGTGGGTCTTGTCAAAGGCTAACAACAACTGGTTGATCTTGATTGCGTCGCGTTTCGGTTCGTAGTGCGTGTCCGGCCAGCCGCCTTTCCGAAATAGCTTCTGATCAAAGAGGTTGTCCTGGATCTTCTTAAAATCGTCGGTCAGGTAGATCAGCGTGACCGGCGTCTTAACGAGCGAGCCGTTCGGAAGTCGTACTTTTGAAAGCGGATCATCCGGAGTGAGCCAGGGACGGATACCCAGCGTGTGAGCCAGCATCGCCGCCACAAGGGACGTCGTCTTCGCCACACCGTTCCCTCCCACGAACGCCACCGTCTTGTGCTCGCTATACAAGAACTCCGCCTGCGGCGTCTTCGGGCGCTTCGTCCAGTAGTCCTTCCACTCCTTCGGCCATTGCTCATAGTGGTACCGGATATCCGGCTTCTCAGGCGTGCCGAAGTTCCAGCCGGTGGGGACGCCCTCGATCTGACCGGAATCGGGTCGCAGCATGCACACTGGCCCGAAGATGATCTCGTGAACCCGCGCGGCCCGCCAATGCGGATCCGGAATCGGATTGAAGATGTTCCACAAGGTCCGACCGGGCGCCGTGCCCTGCGTGTGCAAGACATGCTCACACTGGTCGCGGATATCGCGGAGCCGGGCACTCTTCTCCAGAGCGGCCGTGTACTCCTCCATGGCGTCGATAATGAGCATCAGATCCAGATCATCTTGACCGTCTCCCGTCCACACCGAGGGCAGACCATGTCATACGCGATACTGTGCTTATGAACGCGACGCGTTCCTACTCGTTTCAACGGAGGATGGAAGAGCCAGCAGAAAAAATCTTTGGCTAGAAGTGAGGCGTACTTCTTCATCCCAGTCCATGAGCATGGGTTAGACAAAAGGGTCTTCATGACGCCATCATCTCTAAATTAGGCTTTAAAAAGATTCACCATGGACCACTCACATGTAGGTGATGTGCCACGTCCTTCACCGTGTAGACCTGCATACCCAAAAGACAGCTCAGGATCGTCAACCGGTCCGAGCCAAGCCCGCACGCCTTCGCCTCCAAGAGCACAGCCTCCGCATCCTCCACCCCAAGATAGATCCGATCAGGATGGCGCCCCGTACACGTGAGATAGTTCGCTAAAGCGTCGTGTGCCAGCGACAGGATGTTGTGAGCCGAGTCGAATCCCATACCAACCTCACTCCCACTCCTCAATATCCACCCAGAGATCCGGGCATCGCTTTGCAGTGGAGGCTAATTCGGCGCGCGTGGGGTAATGGTGCAAACACTTCTGCGCCCGCTCAATCAGCTCTTCAGGTACGGCGACCGCTCGCCTATCGGAATATTTCCGCTCTTCGCAGTCCACCAATACCGCAAGAATCTCTTCCGCGTGAACGACCGCTCGCGTTCGCTGGTAAGGAAGCGTCATGCCCCCCTCGCATTCTTCCGCCGCCTGGGCTTCAACGCCTCCAGGGCCTTCGTCACCACGCCGTGACAGCGGGGGCAAAGGTACTCATAGCCGTAATCAAGAAAGATTTGCTGGCGAACACGATCTCGGATGGAAGTGAACCCGTCCTCATCCAGGAGGATTAAATCAATCCCCACCGGCTTCCGCGTCCAGCAGGCGCAACGGTCACAGAGGGCGGGAGGGAAGCCTTTCACGCGAACTTCTCTTCGGAACTGCGCCAATACACCATCATGGTCTGCGCATCAAACTGCGCATCATCATAGCCCTCCGATGGATACTCGCGCTCCCACTGCGACCAAAACGTGTCCACCAGATCACCCTGCCGACGATTGAGTGAGTTCAATTCACGAACCTTCTGCAATCGCTGCCGCTCCAAGGCGTCCCATTCAGAGACGATGCCCTGGAGAAAGTCCGGGATAGGGCGTTTCATCCGACGAAATTACACTTCGTGGCGGGAAAGTCAAGGGGTGGGGAGGGGGTGAACGGCTTGAGGCGCAGGGCTAACACTAGATCCAGCACCCCCCTTGCCCCCGTCCACCCCTATCCCCACCCCTCTGCGCGCGCCGACCTGGCAGCCAGCAGCGGCAACTCGGCTCAGCAAGGCAGGCAGCAAGGGCGGGGTCGGTTCCGGTTTGTGATTGCTGTACCAGGAACCGCATTGCCCCCCATCCCATTGACAACACGCTGTTTTTTCAGGTGTTGTCCGATCGATACCGTCACCGATACCGCCAGTTGCCCCCAGAGTTATCCCCAACGAGGGCGCGCTAGGACTCACCCGCATCGATCCTCGGCGTCACATCGATCGCCTCGGTCACCGGATCTATAACCTCGGGCGGGCCGCTGATAGCGGCAGCGAGGCTAGGGCCGATCTCTAGCGTGGCACTAATTTGGACGGTCGTCTCACGTTTGTACTCCGGCAGCCGTGCTTGTGCCATCCGCAACGCCACGGGTGATACGTACCCTCGCAGGTAATCGAGCTGCGCTTCCCGATCCTCGGTCTCCAGCGCACGCTTAGCGAGTGTATGGCCGATGCCCTGCGCGATGTCGAGATGTGCTCGCAGCCCCTCATTCAGCGCTTCCTGGGCACGCTCTCGCAGCTCAGGGTCTTCGCGCAGCCACTTGTACCACGTGTCTGGCGATAGATTCGCCCGCTTTACTCCCACAACAACGGCGCCAGTCTCACGGATCGACTCAAGCACCCGCTGCGCCATTTCAGTTCTATTGGTGCCACGCGCGGCAAGTGTAGCTCCCATAGTCACTTAGCATACCGTGATCGATTTCATTTGTCACGGTGATCAAAATTTTTCATGTAAGCGCTCCCTTGACTCTGCTGAAAAGGGGTGTAGTATAGGGTGCAGATAGAGGTTAACCCCAACCCTGGAGCGTCCACCATGACCAGCAACCCAACAAACCCAGTCCCGGAAATCGTCGAGCGCATTGCGCACCTACAAGCGCTGCTAACAGATGCCTATAGCCAGTTAGGCGGGAATGCAGATGACCAGCGTTTTCATTCACTTCGATGCGCACGGAAAGAGACAGCCGAGTTACTGACCATGGCCTATCGATCCTATCAGATCCTCCATGCCCTGACATCAGAATAAACCTAATCCCCGCGCCGCACATCGCAACGCCCAACCCTGGAGCGTCCACCATGCCCACCACCATCTATGCCGTCGAAATCACCACCGCGAACGGCCCCGTAATCTCTCGGTACTTCACTACGATTAGGGCCGCTCGGAACTGGCGTAAATGGTGCGCAAAGTCTCACCCCGCCCGGATTCTCCGGGGCGGGCAAGGCGGCCAGGAAGTCAAATAGAGCAGTTCCCCCACCACGGAGCACGCCATGTCCATCATCACCGCAATCGACGCCTATCTCGCAGAGGGTATCGTCCGCCGGTTCGCCCCTGACGGCACGGAGCATCCTCATTACGATTTTGCCGAGGCTCTGCGTCATCTCCTCCGTGACTACACGGACCATCGTCTGTCGCTCGCCAGCCATGATGGCGAGTCCTACTTGATCGTAGATCTCCCCGCCGGCGATATCGCGCACGTCCCGGTCGTCGGCGGTGATTCGATCGCCGCCCAGATCAGCCACCTTTTCGATGACGACGGGCAGCACTTCACCGCCGATAACGGCATCGAGCTGAGCAAGATCTGCGCCGATTTTGCCGGCGTACAAGGCACGACCCGCGATTCCGAGCACGGCGAACGTTACGTATTCCCGGATGACTCCGTCATTACTATCGCCGGCGCTGGGTGGGATCTCGGCTACCCGGATTGCTGGTGCTGGCAGGGTACCGGACATATCGAATGCGGAGCCGCCGCCCATGCCTAGACCCCTCACCACGGAGCATACCATGGAAACCCACTACTACCACGCCGGAACCCGAGATGGTGATTCCTGCATTTGGTCCGATCATACCCGTCGTAGTTACGACCAGGCCGCACGGGAGGCGCGTAGTCTCGCGCGCCATCATGGCGGACGCCCCATCGTGGAATGGTGGGACCGCAGCCATGGGCTACGGCCAAACGATTGCGGGGCCGTAATCGCGGCCGAATATACGGACTAACCCCCTCACCACGGAGACACGCCCCCTTCCACCTCACCACGGAGACACGCCATGTCCCTGCACACCATCACCTGCCCATCCTGTGATCTCATGTCGATCAATGGCCACGCCTGCCATGAGACGGGCTGCCCGAACGCCACCGCTACCTGGGATGAGGATCGCCAGGACTGGGTACGCTACGTCGATTGCTTCGAGTGCGGCTACCCGGTCGAGATCGGTACCGCGTGCTCTTGCCAGGAAGAGCCGCTAGACGAGGATTTTTAACCCCAACCCCACCCCTCACCACGGAGACACGCCATGCCTACCACCATCCATCGTCACTGGAACGAGTACACCGTAGACGGCATCCCCGGACGCTACGTCATCTCCATGCGAAATTCATTCAACCGGGTGGAATACTACGCACCCGGTTGCCCTGTTTGCCTCGTCGCATCGGTGAGTGCCGGCACCTACGACCCGCCAGTGCCGAACCCCATCGCGCGAGAACAGATCGAGGCAGCGATCCGGCGCCATGCGGGCGATTTGCTGGCCTCCTAGTCACTCACCCTTTCCACACCACGGAGACCACCATGGAAACCATCAGCCGCAAGCAATACGACGTCACGGTCCAGTGGACCGATTTATCCCAAGGAAAGGGATATCGTGAGACGCTTTTAGACGCCGTGGTAGAGGCGTCCTCAGCGAAACAGGCGCTCGCGGCGGGACGGAAGCTTCGCCCGAACGTGTCGTCCGTGTGTGTGCACGGCGTACATGGCACGCTGATCGCGTTTCACGGCTCCACGTTCTCGTGGTACCGATAGGAGACCCCATGGATCATATCGTCGGCACGAAGTTCCCGTTGGGAACATACGTGCACAATACACTAGGCATTGTGCACGCTGATAGACATTTAGTTATGTCCATGCCCCCCGATTCCTACGTCGAGGAGACACTACAGTATTGCGGCGTAGGGATCGTCGACCGGACAGGGAAGAGATGGTCGTGTTACTGCCCGCAACACGATCTGCGGAAGGCTAATCCATGACTCCCGCCACCTTCCAGCTCGCCTTAACCCGCTCCCGCCTACGGTCCGGGCGCATCGTCCGCGCCTGTGAGCGTGTCCTAATCGAAAATTGGCCCCTCGTAAGGGCAGCAGAGGAGGCCGGAGTGGCCTATCAGGTCCTACAGCGACGCGTCCAGCGGCTTCGCTGGCTCGCTACCAAAGCGGAGAAGCCATGAAAGCCAGCCCTGACCACCACTACTTCGCCGCCCAGATTGACGAACCCCCCAACTACCGCTGCTCCGACGCCTGGAGCGGCAGCCAATGGCGGGCCCAGGCACTGGCCGACGCTGAAAGAATGCTGGAGATCCACAAGACGCACGTCCGCGCGTTGAACGCCGTCATCGGCGAATTGCGCGACTATCTCCGACTACCCTAATCCGGAGTCATCCTCTCCCGCCAGTCCTCCGGCCAAGCCTGAGCGCCCCTGAGACGCCGACAGTCTCAGCTCGACGGCGAGCCTGAGTCCATCCCCTCCGACCGATCCTGGGGCATCTCAGCGCGTTTGGCAGCCGATTCCGCCACCGACTCCCGGCTCTCCCCGATCTCGCGGTCCTCCACGGTGATGTCGAACACCTCGACGGGGCCACTGTAGGACAGGGTAGCGCCCATCTGACGGCGGAAGCCGTGGCGACTGTCGAAGAGTTCCAGATCGGCGAACGTCGCCCCGCAGATTTCCTCCCGGCTCCGGCCTGCCAGCAGATCGCCTGGCAGCTCCAGGGTGATCCGAGTTACTCGGGGCATGGCTCGTCCCCCTCGCTGTGCCGCTTCCCCTCGGCGATCAGGGCGTCGGCGAGATCGTATGCCCAGGATGCGATGTGCTCATCACTCGGAACGCCAGACCCATCCTCCACCTTCGGATTGGCCGCATACCCCGCGGCAATCCTCGCCGCCACCTCGTCGCGCCAGGTGGGGGCTCCATAATGCCCATCGATCCATTCCATGGCCTGCGTCTTGGATGTGATCCCATCCGCCACGCGGGAGATCAGGTCTTCGAGCTCACCTAGTTTCGTCATCGCACTCTCCTTGGGTTGTGCGGCCACGGGGGCGCGGGTTAGACCGGCATCTCCGGCTCTTGCGCCCCCCATCGACCACGGCGGCAGATGAACACTCCGTTTTCACGAATTTGCGATTTTAGCACAAAAAACACCTACTCTTCCTACATGCTCACCTCTTGCCACCTCGGAAAAAGCGAGGTGTGCAGGATTTTTCTCTTTTATTTCAATCATTTACGCCTATCTGACCAACCTTTCCATCCAACCACCGTTTTTCCTAACCTTCCCCCCGGGGGGGCGC
>Ga0307442_1001723_pt1 | contig 10797 bp, 13 predicted proteins | sample SalMarWE160430MG_FD_202143 | JGI IMG/M metagenome (GOLD analysis project Ga0307442, IMG submission 202143) | Salt marsh sediment microbial communities from the Plum Island Ecosystem LTER, Massachusetts, United States - WE1604-30 | ecosystem: Environmental > Aquatic > Marine > Intertidal zone >... | reverse complement strand
GCGCCGAATTATGCGCGCGCCCGCTCCGATCTTGCCAAGAAGATGGGGCTCGGAACCCGCCGCGAGAAATAGGCCGCCGGCTCTTTTCTACCTTTGGTTACCATCGCCGCTGTAGCCTCGCGCATACCGTGTCGTTTTGGCGGGGCCGACAACACTTCATCAACGCGCCATGGCGGCAGGTCATCGCGACATGTCCGGTTGATGCGCGTGCATGGCGTGCAGATAGGCCGCTGCCTCCGCCCGGTATGCGCGCAGCAGCTGCGCATGGCGCGCCAGGTCGTAGGTCCAATGCCCACCAAGCCCGCGCTGCCGCTCTGCCCGCAACGCACGCCGCAGCTTGGCGAGCAGGCGCGCGTGATCGGCAAGGCTCATCGCAGCGATCTCGCTCGGCCACAGCGCCACCAGCTTGGGAAGATCGCGCGCGCGCACGTAGCCGGCGTCGGCGCCAGGGGCGGGCGCGCGGTGCGCCCCACTTCGATTGCTTGGCTTAGGGGGTGACATGGCGGGAGATAAGGCTCGGGAGTCTGTTAGCCGACTCTCGCATCGTCCCTGCCAGCGAGGATAAGGCGCCGCGATTGTGCAGCGCGGGCGCGCGACAGACTTATCCCCCTTGTTCACTCAGCCGCTAGTTTGACGCGCTCACTCCGGCGCCGGTGCGTATGATGAGGAGAGGGGAGACGCCGGAAGAAGCCAAGCAGACTTAGCCCTGGTCCTCGCCCATGCTGCAAACCATCCGACCCCCAAACCCGATCGCAGGCTCCCACCAAGGCCGGCACGTCCCCCCCTTCGCACGGGGTTGCCGCAGCACCCCGACGTCGCGCCAGGCCATCGAGCAGGCCGTGGTCCAGGTCTTCGGCGTCGGCCGCGATGATCTGCACCGGCTTTCGCGCGGGCGGGCAAAGGTGGCACTGGCGCGCCAGGTCGCCATGTACCTGGCGCACGTCGCCTGCGGGCTGACGCTGACGGACACCGGCCGGCTGTTCGGCCGCGACCGTACGACGGTGGCCCACGCTTGCGGCGTGATCGAGGACCGGCGCGACGACCCGCTCTTCGATCGCTCGCTCGACCTGCTCGAATGGGCGGTGCCGGCGCTCGCCGCGCGCCCCTCCCTCGGCCGCCATCTCTTGCCCTGAGGCTCTCGCTCATGCCGCAAGCAACGCGCAAGCGGGAGGCTGCCGCGTCGCGCTCGGCGGCCGCGCTCAACCCGGCGGAAAGCCCGCTCGCCTGGCTGCGCCGGCGCAAGGACCGCGACGGCGAGGCGATGATCTCCGCGCCCCAGTTCGATGCCGGCGAGCGGCTGCGCGCCGATTTCTGGTTCGCGCAAATGACGCCAAGGGTGACGATGAGCTGGTCTACGGTCTCGCCCGCGCAACGGCGCCGCCGCTCCGGGCTGGCCTTCCGCTCGGACGCCGACCTCACCGACACGATCGCGGCCGCGCGCGAGCGCGTGCGCCGCGCGCTATCAGCCGTCGGCCCGGAGCTGTCCGGCGTCCTCATCGACGTCTGCTGTCACTTGAAGGGATTGGAGGAGGCGGAGCGGGCCGCGGGCTGGCCGCAGCGCTCGGGCAAGGTTGTTCTGCAACTGGCGCTGACGCGCTTGGCGCGCCATTACGGCATCGGTGTGCCGGCGCGCTCGCCGGAGGCAGCGGCTGGCCGCGTGCGCCACTGGGGCAGCGACGACTATCGCCCGGTGTTCGAATTGCCTGCAAAGTGAGGGCGAGTTCTGCGACCGCACGATGTCCTGACCGCAGAGGATTGCTTCGCCAAGAGACGTTTCTTGCAACGTCATGGGCGCCCTCATTGCTGTTTAGTTAGTGATCCACCGAGAGCGGCGTCATTGCACGGCCCAACACCGTTGTTCGCTGTTAAGCGGACGTAGAGCGGTTCGCTTTGCATTGCAGGAAATGACCCAATGCCGACATCAAAAGTTACGAAGCTGATGTCTGCCCTAGCCGCAGAAACGCACTTGGCCCTGGATGCGCGCGAAGTAACTACGCGATTGCGTCCCGTCAGTGGCAGCCATTGTTGAATTTGTTGCAGGCGCCCTTATTTCCGACACTGCAGGCAATCTGCAATGCGGCGCAAACCGCTTTCTTCATTTGCGCATTCTTGTTGTTCTGGCCGCTGTTGGGCGACGGCCCTGGGACGACACAGGCTCGCCCATTCCACGCACTGTCGCCATTGCAGACGCACCGTCCGATCTGGGGATCGAACGTGCGGCCGCCGGTGCATGGCCTGTGCCGGTGGCGCTTGCGCCGAACGCAGCGCCTGCCGTTCCAGACAGTGTTGCCATCGACGCAAACGCACCGTCCTTGGGCGCCGACCCAGGTACGCCCTCTGCCACAGTTGATCTTCTCGTCCTGACCGTCGTCTTCGTCCACACAGCGGCCTTTGCGGTCGCGGTACTGCCCGCGGCCGCAGGAGCGCTCCGAGGACTCGCCGGAGTCGCACCCATCGACCTTAGCTCCGCATTTGTCCATCATCGCGCAGAGCGCGGAACGGCTGCCGTCGAGCTGGAAGCTGGCGGAGAATGGCGGCGCCGTAAGCGTCACGTTCTGCCCCGCCATGAGCTTTTCCAGCACATCGTCCTGCGGCTCGGGGAGCTTGCGATCGAAGTAGAGCGTCACCTCGTTGTCCTTGGGCGGCGTTGACGCCGCCAGGTCGTCGATGGTCGTGCCGTCCGCGAACGTCATCGACATGCTCGACAGATCGGGTGCAACCGATGGCGCCGATGCGAGACCCTCGCGAAGGCGTTCGAGAACGCCGGGATCCGCGCCTGTCACGCGCAAGCCCGGCACGATTTGGAGACCCTGCGCTCCCCTATGACAAAAGGCGGTCATCTCAACGCCGCCGGCATCGACAACAGCGGCGTAGGCGCGACGCGATGAATTGGCGACGAACGGCATGGTAACGTTCTTCCACTCGCTCGCACCGGGTCCGTTTTGGACGGTGACCGTCTTGGGGGCCGTTGAAGGCGGCGGCGTTATCGACGAATTGGATGTCGAAGGCTCGGCGAGCTTCTTGACGTAGGCGCGCGCAAGGTCGGCGTAGAACCCATCCGGATAGCTCGAAAGGAATGCGTCCCAGGCTTCGACTGTGCCGAGCTCTTTGGCGCTTTCAAAAGCTTCTTTTTCCGCCTCGTTTGAGCCTGCCTGCGCGACGACAAACGCGGAGCGGGGTTCGACGCCGGATACGTGACCTTCAGCTGAGAGCGCAACGGGTACGAATAGAAAGGCTGCAGCAGCGGCCGAGAACCAAAAACGCAACACTAATTCATCTCCAGCCGCTGTTGAGTTGAAGCCCCTGCTGCATCAAACAACACTACGAGGAACGAAGCCACAATAAAGTGGGGGTTCGTTCGGCCGGCATTGAGAGCGTCGCGGCCCGCACCGCACGCTGACCACCTTGCCGCCATGAAGCGCGAAGCCCGCTCGTTGCGTTCGCAAGCCGAAATGACCGCTCCTGGCCCTGGTCGGACAACGGTACGGTTTTGTGAAATGACGGCTGTGGGGGCTGGCGCGGACGTCGCAGAGTCCCGAACATCAGGATCTGACACGCTCGTGCCGAAAGGATGAGCTCGTGATGTTGGCTGGCTACTGTGCCGCCGCGCGGCTTTCCTTGGCCGCAAGCGCATCGGCGCGAATGCGCGCGACCATGGAGGCAAGTCCGTTGGAGCGCTGCGGCGTCAGGTGCTCCTTGAGGCCGAGCTCGGCGAAAATGGGGTCGGCGTCGGTTGCGAGGATCTCATCCACCGAGCGGTGGTCGTAGATGGCGAACAGGATGGCGATGAGCCCGCGCACGATGTGCGCGTCGCTGTCGGCCTCGAAGTTGAGCCGCGCGGCGCCGTTCTCTCGCTTTACGTGCGTTGCGAGCCAGACCTGGCTGGCGCAGCCGCGCACCTTGTTGGCGTCCGTTCTCAGCGCCTCGGGCAGAGGCGCGAGCGTGCGCCCGAGCTCGATCACGTAGCGGTAGCGGTCCTCCCAGTCGTCGAGGACGGCAAAGTCAGAGCGAATGTCGGCAAGCGTTGGCAAAAACGATCAGTCTCCGCGAAGCCATTGCAGCTAGTTAACATATGGGGAGGGCGCGCGGCCATGCGCAACATCGCCTCGGCGGTATCGCCGAGCGCGCACGTCCCACAGGCAATACGGGATCGGACGGAGAGCGGCACGAGGTGCCGCTCGGCTCAAATGTCTCGCGGGGATCCGCGCCAGGCGGGCTGCAAGTCGTGCGGGGTAAGCGTCCCCTGGGCCGGCTCGACCGAAGCTGGCGCCAGATAGCTGTTGTCGCTCTTGGAGTACTTGAGGGCGAGCTCATAGGCCATCTGGGCGCCGAACTGCGCCTTCTTCACGAAGGCCGACCACAGGTCGCCGGCTTGCGTGCAGGTGGGGCCATTGCGGTCGCAGAACGTCGCCGTCCAGTGCACGGCGCTCGCCGCCCGGTCGTAGAGACGGGCCTGCTGCTCTTTGTCCGCAGGCAGCACGGCGATGACAACGGCCACGAGGATGCCAACTCTCACGATGGACATGGGGACGCGCTCCAACCCGGTCCGATTGCTTCCGTTTGTCGTCATAGCAGACCGATCTCAACAAACTTGCCTCATGCAAGCGCAAAACTATCGGCGAATTTCATGCAAATTTGATTTATCTGCTCCGCGCCCGGCGTGCGCGAGCCCCGTCGTGCCGCAACCTCCCATCAACCAGAGTTAAGCCTTCGTTTACGCGCGCGCGCCCATAGTGCGGGAAGTTGTAAGCACCGCGTTGGGGGTGAGCCATGCTGTCGGGCCGAGTGAAGCTGCAACTCGTTGCGTTTCTCTTGCTGAGCACCGGCGTGGCCGGGAACCTCTTTTTGCTGCAGCCGCACGCCCGCCGCGGCGCGGGTGACGACCGCATGGCCAGCGCGGGGCCGTTCGGCTTCGGCGACACCGGCTCGATCGGACGCCCGTACGAACCCGCGCGCGTGGATCCCGCAGCGACGATCAAGATCCCGCAGGATGCCGGCGACGTGACGCGTGCGGTTCAGCGCGAGCTGCAGGTGCGCGGCTACGAGACGGGCGGCGCAGACGGCGTGGCCGGTCCCATGACGCGCGCGGCGATCATGGGCTTTGAGTACGATCACGCCATGCCGTTGAGCGGCCGGCCCACCCAGGCACTGTTGAAGCGGATCCTGCTCGGGGACAGCAATGCGCCCTCAAAGCCCATCGGGTCGAAGGGCCAGAGCGCCGAGGCTGGTGAAATGATCCGCACCGTCCAGGCATCGCTCGGCAAGCTCGGCTACGAGGCGGGCCGCGTCGATGGCCAGCTGACGCCGGAGACGATGCGCGCGATCCGCGAGTTCGAGGTCGACCAGGCATTGCCCGAATCGGGGCGCATCTCCGGGCCGCTGGTGGCGCGGCTGGCGCGGCTCGTGAACTCGTGATTGGAGGGGCGCATCGCCTCGGAGCGGTAATGCGCGCTTGCGCTTCCTTAAGTCCATCCTAGAGTGCCGCTGCATGCGTCTCAGAACCGAATTCTGGGTGAAGGCCTACGTTCGCCGCTGCGCCATCGAGGGTGCCTCAGCCGTCGTCGTGCGTCATGGCGACGACGACGCGGGCGCGATCTTCATCAAGGTCAATCGCCTCGATGGAACCTGCTTCGTTTTCGGTCCGGCGCCAGCCGGCCTTTCGGGCGCCGAGAGCGACCGGCGCTGGATTGCGCATCTGTCGCCGCAAGGAATCAGCGAAAGCGAGGCGGATACTTTTCTGGCGCGCGAGACAAGTTTTGATTCCGATCTTTGGCTGGTCGAGGTCGAGGACCGCAAAGGTCGCCACTTCCTCGACGATCAGCTCGACGACTCGAGTGTGTGATCAACGCCTCAGCTTTTTGGCGTGCCGCCCGCCACTTTAAGTTTTCAGTAACGGTTCGCAACGCCAAACTGTAAGCTCCGATTCGAGCACGAAACCAAAGTCCTGCGGTGAGCTCAGGTGGCAATGAAAGACGCCACGTCACGGGGGAACGCATGGCAAAGATACTGACATTCCGTCCTGGAGAGATGCGGCGCGACGACAGCGACTTTGCATCCGCAGAGAGCACGGCTGAAGCCTCTGCTGAGGTGATTGTCTTCCCCGGCGTTCGCTACGAGCGCTGGGATGAAACGGGCGAGTCCCAGTCGCAGCTTCAACCCGAGGGAAAGAAGCGCAGCCGCAACCGGCATCGCGACGTGTTGGAGCTGGCGGAATAGCCAGACGCTTTCCGACTCAGATTTGATGCCGCTGATTGTCCAGCGCCGGTCAGTAGGGCGCGATAGTGCAGCGAGAAACGGGAATGGCGGATTACGCTGCGTTCATCCGCCCTGCGGCGCCCAAGTTTGTCAGAAAGGCCGCCACGAGCAGGCCGCCTGCCTCAGCTGCCTTTCCACTTTGCCTTTGTACGCGATGCCTTCATCGGGTCCGCGCACCAGGACGATGCCGCGCGTGGCTGCGATCGGCACGGGCGGTTGCTCGTTGCGCGCGATGCCGCGCGCCTCGGGCGTGACCCCGAGAAAATCATTCTCCGAGGGCACGAGCACCAGCCTGATGGGTATTTCGCGCCCGGGCGTCGATGCCGCAGCATAGACGTTGTCGCCTTGCGGCGAGATGACCGCGAGCATCCACCCAGGATCGGGCGGCAGCGTCGCGCTGACGCTCACCGGTCCGGCCGAGGAGTCGAACCGGCACATGGCGTAGCGTGCGTGCGGCGACAGGAAAGGCAAGGGCTCGGCGCCGGGCGTGATGTCGCGCAGCACCTCCATCTTGTTGACGGGGAGGCCGGGCGCCAAGCGGCTGAAGGCGGACGCGGCCGTGAGGTAAGGCGCCGCCAGCGTGGCACAGATGTGCAGGATGCCGGCAGCAATAGGCGCCGCGATGATGAGCTGCCAGTTGGCCTTCTTCAGACGCTCGCGCAGATCTATCGGCATTGGATCCGCTTAATCTCCGGCAAAGGCTTGTGCTCCTTGGTCGGCTTGGTGAGGAGCGGCGTATTGGGGTCGACAGTCGTGAAGACGAGCGCGAGATGTCCCGCACCGCCGGTCGGCAGCCAGTTGCCGGGGCGTGCATCGCGCGCCAGCGCCACGAGGAACGAGCCGTCCGGGTGCAGGGCGATCGTCTGGCTGGTGAAGGCGTAGCGTTGCGCCGGGTTGGCGATCAGCTCGCCGCGATCATCGAACACGGTGAGGCTCCACCAGCTGGCCGCAGGCTCGCGTCCCACGACGCTGTAGTCGCAGGACGAATACAGCCGCCGCCCCTCGCTGTCGGTGAAGGCGACATAGGTGAGCGTCATCTCCGCCGACAGCTGCAGCGTGCCGAGCCGCGCGAAATGGGCGCGCGTATAAGGATCGGCGTCGGGCCGGCCCGCAGAGGTCCAGCTGACCCAGGGACCCTGACGCAACGTCGTCAGCGGCGTGCCGATGTCGATCATGTACCAGCTGGTGCCCAGCCCCAGGATCAGCACGACGCCGATGAAGGCGGCCCAGTCGCCGAGCAGCGCCAGGAACATCGACAGTCGCTTCTGCGTCCGGTGCAGAACGACATGGATGGGGGTGAGCGCGCTATGGGACAGCACGGCGCGAGGTCTCGTCCACGTATGGTTGAGCGGAACCGAACGTGCGGCCTTGCGGCAGCCCGATGCGCGGCGCATTCCCCTGCGCCTTCTTGCCCGGAGGCAATCCAGGCGCGCTGCCCGGCGCGCCGGGCGGACCCTGGCCGTCCGGCTCTGGGGCCGGCTCGCTGAGGCCCGCCGCTTTGCGCAGATCGTGCGCCACGCGTTTCAAGGCGGCGCGCGTCTGATCGGACATGAGGCTCGTGGAGGCGTGCTTCGCGTCATCGCCCGCGGCGGCGCTGATGGCACCTTGGGCGCGCAGGGCGGCGAGGCGCTGCTGCTCGGCGACTTGCACCGGGTGCGGCTTCAGGCCGGGGATGGTGGGGATGTTCATGTCGGTGTGCACCACGGACATGAACGAATGCCACACCGGACCGGCATAGTGGCCGCCGGTCGTGCCAGCCGCCATGTCGCTGTTGTCGTCGTTGCCGAGCCAGACGACGCCGACGTACTTGCCGGTGAAACCGACGAACCACACGTCCTTGGGTCCGGTTGAGGTGCCCGTCTTGCCCGCCACGTTGGTGAAGTCGAGGTTGGCGATGTGGCCGGTGCCGTCGGTCACCACCTTGTTGAGCATCCAGTTCATCTGCTCGGCGACCTTGCGGCTCACGACCTGCGGCGCTGCGGGCTCGTCGCGCTCGCGGCTGTAGACAAGGTCGCCCTTGGAGTTGACGATGTCGAGGATGCCGTACGGCTTGGCCAGCTTGCCGTCGTTGGCGAAGGTCGCGATGCCGCCGGCATGCTGCAGCGGGCTGATGCCGTGGTCGCCGAGCGCCATGGAGCAGGTCTTCTTGATGCCGGTGATGCCGAGGCGGCGCGTCATGGCGATCACCTTGTCGCGCCCCACCTTGAACGACAGCTCGGCGGCCACCGTGTTGAGCGAGCGGGCGAGCGCGCGCCACAGCGGCATGCGCGCCCCGCTCCCGTGGCTGCCGCCGTAGTTCTGCGGGTGCCACCTGCCGCACGAGCGCGAGGCATCGCGCACGACTGTCGTCGGCGTGAAGCCGTTCTCGAGCGCGGTCGCGTAAACATAGACCTTGAAGGAGGAGCCGGGCTGGCGTCTGGCGTGGGTGGCGCGGTTGAACTGGCTCTCGCCGTAGTCGGGACCGCCGGTCAGGGCTTTTACCGCGCCGTCGGTCTCCATCAGCACGATGGCACCCGAGGTGACGTGGTTGCCGCGGTACTGCTTCAAGGCGGTGGCGAGCGCCTCGTCGGTGGCCTTCTGCATGCTGAGATCGACGGTGGTGCGCGCCGTCAGCACGTACTCTCCGCGCCCGGCCATGATCCGCTGCACCTCCTCGAAGGCCCAGTCGAGGAACCAGTCGGGGCTATTGGTGTTGCGGTTCTCGACGATGACCGCGGGATGGATGCGCGCCTCGTGCACCTGGCCCGAGGTATAGAATCCCGCCTCGACCAGATTGTTCAGCACCTCGTTGGTGCGCGCGCGCGAAGCCGGCAGGTTGACGTGCGGGGCGTATTTCGTCGGCGCCTTGAAGAGGCCGGCCAGCATGGCCGATTCGGCCAGGTTGATCTGACGCACCGACTTGCCGAAATAATACTGCGAGGCCGCCTCCACGCCGAAGGCGCCGCCGCCCAAGTAGGTGCGGTCGAAGTAGATCTTGAGAATCTGGCGTTTGGAGAAGCGGCTCTCGAGCAGCAGCGCCAGGAAGGCCTCCTTGATCTTGCGCTTCAAGGAGCGCTCCGACGACAGAAACAGGATCTTGGCGACCTGCTGGGTGATCGAGGAGCCGCCCTGGACCACCTGGTTGGCCTGCAGGTTGGCGAACAGCGCGCGGATGGTGCCGAACACGTCGATGCCCCAGTGCTCGAAGAAGCGGCGGTCCTCGGTGGCGAGCGTGGCCTTGATGAGGCTGTCGGGGATCTCGTCGAGCGGCACCGCGTCGTCGTGGAGGATGCCGCGCTTGCCGATCTCGTTGCCGTTCTGATCGAGGAACTTGACGGCGTACTGGCCGGTGAGGAACTTGCCCTCGCTGAACTCGTGGAAAGCCGGGATGGCGAGCGCGTACATGACGACGAGGCCGGCGGCGCCCAGCGTCAGGGCCTCAGACGCCGCCTCGTTGGCGAGCCGCTTCCAGCCGGTGAGCTTGAAGCGGGCAAAGAAGCTGGAGCCGGCGTTCCAATAGTCGCGGATCGCCGCCCAGGTCTCGGCCAGCGTGGAGTCGATCAGCGAATCGAGGCCCAGCCAGTTGATCAGCTTCTCGCGGCGGCCTTGCTTGAAGAACCAGTCCTGCACGTCTTTAATGTTTCCGGCGTGTGTTGCGCAGCGGGTCCCCCGGCGGAGCGCCGGGCGCGCGACTCGAAGACCTTTTAGCTCAAGTCGGGTTAGTTATACCTTCCCTAAATGAGCGATGTTAAGGCGGACGGGGCAGGTCCCCCCTGTCCCGTGGCTCTCGTGCACAGGCAAGACATTGAGACAGCCGGGTCTTTGCGGACCCGCCACGGCTCCGGGGGGGCTCTGAATCTGCGTGCCGCTGTGCAGGAATCGGCGAGGATTGAGCACTCGCAATGAAGAGCACCTTTGGCAAGCTCGCTGAGCCGCTGCGGCGTCTGCCGCCGCTGCTGCATTTCCTCGGTCTGCACCTGGTGCTGGGCGCAGCGATCGGCATCGCCTTCGTGTCCGTCATGGTGCTCCTCAACGTCGCGGGGCTGAAGGACCTGATCACGGAGGCCGACGATCCCGTGCTGCCGCTTCTGCTCCTCTACGGCTTCAACGTGCTCACCTTCTCCAGCGTGTCGATGGGGATCGCCATCATGACGCTGCCGGCGGACAAGCGCTGAGACGGCGGCCCTCCGCTGACACGTAGGCTCTAGTGCACGCGGTAGCCGGCGTGGCAGGCGGCGCACTGGGCCGTGACCTTGGCGAGAGCGGCAAGCGCCGGCTTCAAATCGCCGGTCACGCCGGCATCCTGCGCCGCCAGCGCAAAGCGGCTCGCCGCGCGATGCATCGAAAAGCCGATAGTCCGCATCGCCTCGGGCATGTACTTGCCGAGCTCTGCCGCCTTGTGCGCCTTGAGCGAGGAGAGGCCGAGCTGCCACTCGGCGATGTGGGCGGCCTTGTCCTCCTGCCCCGCGGCCAAGGCCGCGATGATCTCGTTGAGGGCGCTGACGTGCATGCGCATGTTGGCAAGCATGTGCGCGCGCAACGGGGGCGGGAGCTTGACCAGCA
>Ga0307442_1001720_pt1 | contig 10808 bp, 12 predicted proteins | sample SalMarWE160430MG_FD_202143 | JGI IMG/M metagenome (GOLD analysis project Ga0307442, IMG submission 202143) | Salt marsh sediment microbial communities from the Plum Island Ecosystem LTER, Massachusetts, United States - WE1604-30 | ecosystem: Environmental > Aquatic > Marine > Intertidal zone >... | reverse complement strand
GGCCGAGATGCTTGATCTCGTAGGACCCATGGATGGCATAGCCGCGCAGGAAAAAGATCGAATAGGGCATCGGCGAGCCGTCATAGATGGTGGAGCGGTGATAGCGAACGAGCGCGGTCGGTTTGAATGTGCCTGTCGGCGTCCGGTAGCCGGGACGCGCCGTCGAAACTCGCCAATTGTAGCGCGGCTTGCCGTCGATAAAGACGGTCATGCGCTGGCTCGACAGGTCGATCTTGGCCACGATCTTCGCCTGCGCCACGGCTGGAAGGGCAAGGACGAGGCCGAGCAGCACGGCCAAGAACACTGAGTGACGCACCAGGTGCCGCATGATTGGTCTCCCTCTTAAGCCGGCTCCCCGGCGGTCCGGCTCTCAGTGATGTCGGGGTCGGCGGGCTCCCGATCAAGGCATTGGCAGAGTGTTAAGCCCCGCATCTGAATATTGGCTGAATGCCGGGCAAAACTCCACCTCGTCGGGCCCTCAAGCCATTCCAAATGCCGCCATTTTTTGTGGTAGGCTCAACCGCTTGACGGCCTTAGGGGAACGGAACGAGGGCCGATGCTGAGGCTTTTCTTGGGGCTCCTACTAGTGATGTATGGCGGGGCGGCCACGGCGCAGCAGCTGGGGCCGCCTAAAAGCCTGACCAAGTCCGCGCCGGCCAAGCCGAAGCCCAAAAAAGTCAAAAGGACGCCGCCGAAGAAGTCGCCGGTCGCGCGTGAACTGTTCGCAGCCGCGACCGAGCCTGCCCCTCTCGACCCCAGCTCGATCGGCGGCTACGCCAAGGGCTGCCTTGCCGGCGGCGTGGCACTGCCGATCAACGGCCCCGATTGGCAAGTGATGCGGCTGACGCGCAACCGCAATTGGGGCAATCAGCGCCTGATCGACTATGTCGAGCGGCTCGCCAGTGACGCCCATGCCTTGGACGGCTGGCCCGGGCTCTTGATCGGCGATATGTCGCAGCCTCGCGGCGGGCCCATGCTGAGAGGCCATACCAGCCATCAGGTCGGGCTCGACGCCGATATTTGGCTCACGCCGATGCCCGACCGTATCCTCACGCCCGAAGAGCGTGAGGACATGACCGCGGTCTCGATGCTTGAGGACCCGTTCACCGTCGATCCCGAGATCTTTACGCTTCTGCATGTGAAGCTCATCAAACGCGCCGCGTCGTACCCGCAAGTCGCACGCATCTTCGTGCATCCCGCCATCAAGAAGGCGCTGTGCGAGAAGGCCTCCGAGGTCGGCAAGGACAAGTCCTGGCTGGCTAAGGTGAGGCCGTGGTGGAACCACCACTATCACTTCCATGTGCGGCTCGCTTGCCCGCCGGGTCAGGACGGATGTCAGAATCAGAAGCCGGTCACCGGCGATCTCGGGTGCGGCAAGGAACTTAACGATTGGAATGCGATGCTGAAGACATCGGCCATCGCGATGGCCCAGCCCGGCGCCAAACGCTGGAAGGGCAAGTCGCCTCTGACCATGGCTCAACTGCCGAAGGAATGCGGCACCGTGCTCACCGCTGGCGGATTCGAGCCGCCGAACCCAGACGAAGAAGACGAGGACGCCGAAAAGCCGGCCGCCGTGCTCGCCGCGCTCGCAACCAAGGAGGCCGGTCCGCCGGTGCCGGTGCTCACCCCGGCGCAGCTTTTTGCCCTGACCGGGAAGGGCGACGGGATCCCCTTGCCTGACCGGAACCCCAAGCGTTGATGCTTCACGCGCCGCTCCCGATCAGGCAGTATCCCGGCCATGCAGGAGCGCCGGCAAGATCCGTTGTCAGGGCAGCGCAACGTTTATGGCGAGCCCCTTAAGAGCTGTTCGGAGCGGCCTCTCACAGGATTTTTCCGTACCGGCTGTTGCCATACCGGACCGGAGGATCTTGGACTGCACACGGTCTGCATCGAGGTGACGGCCGACTTTCTCGCCTTCTCCAAGGCGCGCGGCAACGATCTCAGCACGCCGCAGCCCGATTTCGATTTCCCCGGTCTTGAGCCCGGCGACCGCTGGTGCCTTTGCGCGGCACGTTGGCGGGAGGCGCTGGAGGCGGGGAAAGCGCCGCGCGTCGTTCTTGCCGCGACTCATGAGGCGACTTTGGAGATCGTCGATCTGAAGGACCTGAAGCGCTACGCGATCGACCTGGCTTGAACCGGAACGATCCGGTTTTCTCGCCTGGACACCGCTCCGCCGCCGATGGCAGCATGGTTCGATGCCGAAAACGAAGACACCCACTGCGACCAAAACGGCCAAGTCGGCTAAGGCGGCTAAGGCGGCTAAGACTGCCAAGGCGGCTAAGACGGCTAAGACGGCTAAGACGGCCAAGCCTGCCGCCACCAAGCGCGCCCCCAAGAAGCGGCCTATTTTTGCCGAGGGTCACAAACGAAAATTCCTCGTGGTGGTTGACGAGACGCCCGAATGCGAGAGCGCGCTCGCCTTTGCTGCCAGCCGCGCGCTGCGCACTGCCGGACAGCTTGCGCTGGTCTACGTCATCGAGCCCGACGTCGATTTCCAGTGGCTCGCGGTTGAAGAGGCTGCGCGCGAGGAAGGGCACAGCAAGGCCAAGGCCGTGTTCCGCCTGTTCGGGCGCAAGCTCAAAGCCATGGGCTTCGAGAAGATGGTGCCGGAAGAGATCGTGCGCGAAGGCGTAAAATCGGAGGAAATTACCAAGCTCATCGAGGAGGACGAAGATATCGGGGTCTTGGTGCTCGGCGCGTCCAGGGACCCGTCGGGCCCTGGCCCCCTTGTCACCAGCCTGGCCGGCGGCCGGCTGGCAGGCACGTTCCCGATCCCGATCACGGTTGTGCCAGGCCACCTTTCTATCGAGGAAATCCTTGCATTAGCTTGATATTGGCCTTTTCGTGACCCGCGTTTTCGGCCAAAATTTGAGCCGTTTTTGATGCTACCCGGATGAGTCCATGGGGCACCGGCACGGGTTTTGGCCAGAGGGAGCCACCGATGAGATCACTGGCATTAGGGCTGCTTGTAACGGCAGGGATCAGCTTGCCTGCCTATGCGGCCGAGCCGAACGGACTGGCCAATCTCATCACGCCCGCGGAAGGCTTGCGGATTTCGGTGCAAGTCCTGGCCTCGACCAAATCCGGCAACGCCGACAAGGCCCAGAAAGAGGCGGTGGTCCAATTTTATGGGGCGCCCGACCACAAGCTCCTCTGGGTCGATGACAAGGGCCTGACCGAACGGGCCAAGCTCGTCATGGCCGAGATCGGCAACGCCGACGACTATGGGTTACGCGCCTCGGATTATGCTCTGCCCGACGCGGCGTCGTTCGACCCGTCGGATCCCAACGCCAGAGAATGGCTCGCCGAGTCGGAAATGAAGATGAGCTATGCCGTGCTCGGCTATGCCAAAGACGCCCGCGGCGGACGAATCGAGCCCTTGCGTCTCAGCAAGAATCTCGACCCGAAGATGGCGCTCCCTAATCCCACCGAGGTGTTGGGGTCGATCGCCATCCGTTCCGATCCCGCGGCGTATTTGCGGAGCTTTCAGCCCGACCAGCCTCAATTTGAAGCGCTGAGGCAGAAGCTGATCGCGCTCCGCGGCGGCGAGGTCGAAGAGGAGAAGCCCAAAGGCGTCGTCATTCCCAATGGGCCGGTGCTCAAATTAGGCATCGAGCACGAGCAGGTCGCGCTTCTCCGTGAGCGGCTCGACGTCCCTGCCGGCTCCAATGCGACCAAGTTCGACGAAGTGGTGCTCGAGGCGGTCCAGCAATTTCAATCTTCAAACGGTTTGGCCGCCGACGGTGCCGTCGGCGCGGGCACAAGACGAATCCTCAATGGCGGACAACGGCCGCAGCCTGTTGGAAGCACGGCGCGCATCCGCTCCATTCTCGTCAATATGGAGCGCTGGCGTTGGCTGCCCAACGACCTCGGACCGTTCTACGTCATGGTCAATATTCCGGAGTTCAAGGTTCGCGTGGTCGAGGACGGCAAGCCGATCCACACCGCGCGCGTGGTCGTAGGCAAACCGAACACGCAGACCCCCATCATCTCCGACGAAATGGAGAAGATCGTTTTCAATCCTTATTGGAACGTTCCAACCTCTATCAAGAATGACGAGATCGCACCCTATATGGGGCAAGGCGGCGGCTTTTTCGGCGGCGGCTGGGATACCTCCATCCTGCGCCGTCATAACTTGCGCCTCAAAATTGGCGACCGCATCATCGATCCCGATTCGGTCGACTGGAGCCAGAACGACATTCGTCAATTCGATCTCGTCCAGCCCCCCGGCCCCAGCAACGTGCTTGGCCGCGTGAAGTTCATGTTCCCCAATTCGCACTCGGTCTACATCCACGACACGACGCAGAAATTCTTGTTCAACAATGCCGTGCGGGCCGAGAGTCATGGCTGCATGCGCCTGCAGAATCCCGAGCTGATGGCGCAAGTGCTGCTGAAGAAAGACAAGGACTGGAGTCCCGCCCGCGTCGACTCGGCATTCAATGCCGGAGAAGACCACCACGTCGAGCTCAATCGAAAGATCCCGGTTCACGTCACCTATTTCACACTGCATGTGAACGAGGATGGCTCGTTCACATCGTTCAAGGACCTCTACGGACACGATGCCAGGATGGCGGCGGTGCTTGAGGGACGGGGCTACCCCGCCGCGCCCGCATTGGAGGAAGAGGTGGCCTCTCAACAGTGGCGGCAGCCTCCGAGGCGAAGGGGCGGAAGAGGCTCCGGCACCGACTTCACCCGGGCCTTATTCGGATTTTAGGTCGGTTTCTCACGCCTAGAGCACGACAGGCGAAGGTCTCGCGCCTTGACTTCAGCGCGTGCGGGGCCAAGTATGGTCTAGAATTATTCTAAGGTTTCGGCCCGCCGGTTCGGGCCGGTTCGAGGCTAAAGCAAGCGCCATGTTCATCCAGACCGAAGCAACCCCCAATCCAGCGACCCTGAAGTTCATTCCGGGGCGGACGGTGCTTGACCACGGCACCTTGGAGTTCCTCGACGCCGAAGCGAGCAAGTCATCGCCTTTGGCGGCGCGGCTGTTCGACATCGATGGCGTCAGGGGGGTGTTCTTCGGCACCGATTTCATCAGCGTGACCAAAGGCGACGGCGAGTGGCAGCACCTCAAACCCGCCATTCTCGGCGCCATCATGGAGCACTATCTCTCAGGTGCCGCGGTCAGCGACGCGCCGCCCGCCGCTGAAAGCGAAGGAGAGAGCGACGAGTTCTTCGAGCCCGAGGACGAAGAGACCGTCAAGACCATCAAGGAACTGCTTGAGACCCGCGTCCGCCCGGCCGTGGCCCAGGACGGCGGCGACATCACCTTCCAGGGCTATCGCGACGGGGTCGTTTATCTGCACATGCGGGGCGCTTGCTCGGGTTGCCCGAGCTCGACGGCCACGCTCCGGCACGGCATCGAGAACCTGCTGAAGCACTTCATCCCCGACGTGCAAGAAGTCCGTCCGGTTTGACGGACAGGCTCTCCGAATCCTGCCTCGACCAGCTGTTCGGCACGGCGCGCACCCATAACGCTTGGCACGACCGGGACGTCTCCGACGCCCTGCTGCATGAAGTCGTCGGTCTCGCTGAACTTGGGCCGACCAGCGCCAATTGCAGTCCCGCGCGCTTCCTGTTTGTAAAGTCGCGCGCGGCCAAAGACCGGCTCAAACCGCATCTGTCGGAAGGAAACCGCGACAAGACGATGGCGGCGCCGGTTTGCGTTATCATCGGTTACGATCTCGATTTCTACGAGCAACTGCCCAAGCTGTTTCCTCATACCGACGCCAAGAGCTGGTTCGCGGGCAAGCCGGAAAAGATCTTCGACACCGCCTTCCGCAACGGCACATTGCAAGGCGCCTACCTAATCATGGCCGCGCGCGCGCTTGGGCTCGATTGCGGGCCGATGTCGGGCTTCGACAATGAGGGCGTCGATCGCGAATTCTTCGCGGGCACAAAGGTAAAGTCGAATTTCCTCTGCAATCTCGGTTATGGCGACGGAAGCGTCTTGTTCCCGCGCTCGCCGCGCTTCGAATTCGACGAGATCGCGCAGATCCTCTAAGGGACTCTCATGAATATCCTCGCGCTCGACACCAGCATGGGCGCTTGCTCCGCCGCGCTGCTTCAGCGTGACGACGGCGCGCGCAACATTTTTGCGCGGGCCGAGCGCATGGCGCGGGGTCACGCCGAAGCGCTGATGCCGATGGTGGCTGAGGTCATGAGCGAGAGCGGCACGAGCTTCGCCGAACTCGATGTGATCGCGGCGACGACCGGCCCCGGCAGTTTCACCGGCGTGCGGATCGCCATTTCCGCAGGCCGCGCTCTCGCTCTGGTCACTCGCGCAAAATTATTTGGCATCGACAGCCTGACCGTGATGGCGCGCCAGGCGCACGACGCCGCCGGCGGCGCACCGTTTGCCATCGCTGCCGATGCAAGGCGCGGCATGGTTTATTTCGGCCTCTATGACGAGGCCGCGCGAAAACTCGACGGCCCGCGCCTGATCGCGCCCGGCGACGCGGCGGCCTTGCTGCCGAACGCGCTTAAAGCAGCCTTCGGCAGCGGCGCCACCCTTGTTGCCGAGGCCGCGGGCGAACGCGGTCTTGCGATCGAGGCGGGTCTGCCCGAGCTTGAGCCGAGTGCGATAGACCTCGCCGCACTTGCGGCCGACAGCGGCGAGACCGTGCCGGTGCTACGGCCGCTTTATCTGCGCCCGCCCGATGCAAAGCCGCAAGCCCAAGCCGCGATCGCGAGGCGCCGATGACAGCCCAGTTTTCGGTGTACCGCGCGGCGCTAGCGGATTCGGGACTGCTCGCCGGTCTTCATCGGGAATGTTTTGCGCACCCCTGGGACGAGGCCGCCATGACGCAGTTCGCCGCGTCGCCCGAAATGCTATGCCTGATCGGCGAGGCGGCAGACGGCGGCGCCAACGTCACGGCAGGCTTTCTGATCGCCCGTAAAGCGAACGACGAAGCCGAGATCTTGAGCTTCGGCGTGAGGCCGTCATTCCGAAATCGGGGCCTCGGCCGCTCACTGCTTGAAATGGTAATGGCGCAGTTGCGTGCAAGCGGCACCAAGCGGCTGTTTCTCGAAGTGAAGGACGGCAACGAAGCGGCGCTGCGGCTTTATCGCTCTTTCGGCGGCGAGGTCGTCGGCCGCAGACAGCGCTACTATGATGACGGCGCCGATGCCGCGATCTTGAGCCTTGCCCTTTGCGGCCCTGTTGTTGATGATACGGCGCCAAGCGACCGGACAGAAAAGCGGACAGATGCCAAAGATGGTCACGGCTGAAAGCAGGCTCGAACGGCTCTGCGCCGAGCACGGCATGCGCATGACGGGCCAGAGGCGAACGATCGCCAGAGTGCTCTCCGAATCCGACGACCATCCCGACGTAGAAGAAGTGTACCGGCGGGCCAGCGCCCGCGATCCGCGGATCTCGCTCTCCACCGTCTACCGCACCGTGCGTCTGTTTGAGGGCGCGGGCATCCTCGAGCGTCATGAGTTCGGAGACGGCCGCGCGCGCTACGAGCCGGCCGGTCATGGCCACCACGATCATCTGATCAACGTCAAGACCGGAGAAGTCATCGAGTTCAGCAACGAACAGATCGAGCGGCTGCAAGAAAACGTGGCGCGGGAACTTGGCTTCCGTCTCATCGGCCACCGCCTCGAACTGTTCGGCATGCCGCTCAAGAGCGGCAAATAGACCGGCACGCGCATCAGACGGGCCCGGAGCCGCACAATCATGAGAGCTTTGCGCGCATTCCTGGTGCTCGGCACTTTCTTTGCCTTCACCTTTCCGCTGATGCCGCTTCAGCTCCTGTTCCTTGTCACCGGCTCGCGTTACGCCCGCACCTTTCCGCATTGGTACCACCGGCAAGTCTGCAAGCTGCTCGGCGTCCGGCTCAACGTCGAAGGTGAGGTTGCCAAAGCGAACGGGGTGCTGTTGATCGCAAACCACGTCTCGTGGCTCGACATCACCGTGCTTTCGGCAGTCGCACCGGTGTCGTTCGTGGCCAAGCAGGAAGTCGCGTCTTGGCCGTTCGTGAGCTGGCTCGCCAAATTGCAGCGGTCGGTGTTTGTGGACCGCACCCGGCGCGCCGAAACCGGTGACAAGGCGAACGAGATCCTCAACCGGCTCGAAACCGGCGATCACATCGTCTTGTTCGCGGAGGGAACCTCGAGCGACGGCAACAGCGTCGAGCCGTTCCGGACCGCTCTATTCGCCGCGGCCAAGCCGCCAGGCGGTTCGCCGCTGGGCGACGAGGTCTCGGCGCAAACGCTCGCCCTGACCTATACCAAGATCTACGGATTGCCGATGTGCCGGCGCGGGCGGCACAGAATCGCCTGGTATGGCGACATGGATTTGGCGAGCCACGCCTGGCGCCTGTTAGGGCTCGGTCCGATCGACGCTAGTATTCGCATCGGGCCGCCGGTACCGCTCGATCAATTTCCCGACCGTAAGGCGCTGGCGCGCTACGCCGAGGACAAGGTCCGCAAGGACGTGGCCGAGCTGTTGCGCGGGCGCACGCTCGCCGATTGACCGGCAAGCACGTGGCGGAGCGCCGCAGCGTGCCACGGCGCCCGGCAAACCGGCGATTACATCGCGTGCCGCAGCCTGATCGTGTCGAGAACGGTCGCCGGCGCAAAACTCCCGTCGGGCAATTGTCGGATCAGGCCCGCCTTCACCACGTTGATCAGGGTCGCATGCACACCCCGGTCGGCCGTGTCGGCGTCCGCGAAATAGCCTTCCTGCAAGGCCAGACGCCGGAGATCGTCCCGCATCATGGCGCCAGCTTCGTTCAACGTGCGGATCAGAAAATCGGCAAGCGGCTGCGGCGGCCGAGGTTGCGGTTGGGCGTGTTGTTGCGGCTGCGGTTGCGGCTGTGCTTGCGCGTGCTGTTGTGGATGCGCCTGGGCGTGTTGTTGCGGCTGATGGACCGCCTGGGGCTCCGGCTGAGGCGCCTGAACCCTTTGATCGGCTGCCGGAGCCTCGAACCGGCGGCTCTCAAGCTCCATGAGCCTGCTCACCGCGTCAAGCTCGGTCCTCAATCCTGTGAGTTTGGAGTCTTGTTCCTTGTGGAGTTGTTCGATGAGGTGTTCGAATTGAGCTTCCTGGGCCTTGATCTGCTCTTCCAGCAGGTTGGCCCGGTCTTGCAAATCCCCGCGAATATCACGCATTGCTCGCCCCTCCCCGTCTAGGCGTCAACTTCAAAACCGGAACGGCTGGCAGGTTCACGCAAGACCAAAAAAACCATGCCTCGCCGCCGCGCCCGGCAAGTTTGGTTCCGGTCCCGGCGTGGCTTGGCCGGGACCTAAGGGCTCATCTTAACCGCAAGGGACGCCGCTGTCTCGCTCAAGCCTTTAAGCCCAGCAACGCCAGAGCTTTATCCGTACGCCCACCGATTATCGAACGCCGGCGCGTAACCCTCCGCCGCATCGGCAAGACGAAACCAAGCTTATGAAGGAACAAAAAAACGAAGAATGGAAATTGCCGCGCCATCATCTTGGCGAATGGCGGGATTCAATCTCCGCTCAGGTTTTTCCTTTTGCCGCCCTTGCTTTTGGCTTGGGCATCTCCGGCAGAAAGACTGCGAGCAAGCCAATGGCCGGCAGGAAAGCGCACACGTTATAGACGAAGGTGATGCTGGTCGCGTCGGCCAGCCAGCCGAGAAAAGCGGCACCAATGCCGGCGATCCCGAACGCTAGGCCGAAGAACAAGCCTGCCACCATACCGACCCGCCCCGGAATGAGCGATTGGGCATAGACGATGATCGCAGGGTGCGCTGAAGCAAGGATGAGCCCGATGATCACGCTCAAGATCGCGGTCGCAAGCAGCCCGACATGGGGAAGCGCGAGCGTGAACGGCAGCACGCCGAAGATGGACCACCAAATGACCCGTCGTGTGCCGATGCGGTCGCCGATCGGCCCGCCGATCACCGTGCCGGCCGCGACGGCGAACAGAAACAGAAACAGATAAATCTGTGCGTCTCTGATCGATAAGCCGAATGTATGAATCAGATAGAAGGTGTAATAGCTGGTGATGCTGACAAGGTAGAAGTGCTTGGAGAAGCTGAGCGCCATTAGAAGCGCGACCGACTTGCGCAGCTTGCCATGCGTGAGCTCATGGATCGCTTCGCGCTCGTGCGGCTCGCTCGCCTGCCCGCTCTTTTTGAATTTCAGTGTCTTGCCGTACCAAGAGCCGATGCCGGCAAGCACGATCATGCCGATGAGCGCCACGGCGGAGAACCAGGCGATGCTGCCCTGACCGTTGGGCAGTACGATGAAGGCGGCGAGCAGCGGACCGAGCGCGGTGCCGAAATTGCCGCCGACCTGGAACACCCCTTGCGCCAGCCCGTGCTGACCGCCTGAGGCGAGGCGCGCCACGCGCGACGACTCGGGGTGAAACACGGAGGATCCCATGCCGATCAGACCGACGGCGACCAGGATCAAGCCGTAAGTCGAGGCGAAGGCGGCGACGATAAGACCCACCAGCGAACAGCCCATGCCGAGGACGAGGGAATAGGGCGTGGGGTAACGGTCGGTGACGAAGCCGACCAAAGGCTGAAGCACCGAAGCGGTGAAGGTGAAGGTGAAAGTGATCAGCCCGATCTGACGGAAGTCGAGCGAAAGGCTGTCTTTGATCATGGGATAGAGCGCCACGATCAGCGACTGGATCACGTCGTTCATGAGATGGCAGATGCTGATGGCGGCGAGCACCGCGACCGCGGTCTGTTGCGCAGCAGCCGGATTAGCGGCTCCCTCTTGCCTGATCGCCATGCTTAAGCTCTATCGAAACTGAGTGCCGGCGCAGAATTGGGCCGAACCATAGCGCAAAAGCAAGCGTCCATTTCCGCTTGCGCGGGGCTCCC
>Ga0307442_1001718_pt1 | contig 10817 bp, 6 predicted proteins | sample SalMarWE160430MG_FD_202143 | JGI IMG/M metagenome (GOLD analysis project Ga0307442, IMG submission 202143) | Salt marsh sediment microbial communities from the Plum Island Ecosystem LTER, Massachusetts, United States - WE1604-30 | ecosystem: Environmental > Aquatic > Marine > Intertidal zone >... | reverse complement strand
CGCCGACCATGAGGACGTCGGGATCGTGCCTCAGGAAAGAGCGCAAGGCGTTCGCGAAGGTGAGGCCGATCGCCGGCTTGGCTTGGGTCTGATTGACGCCGTCGATCTCGTACTCGATCGGATCCTCGATGGAGAGGATCTTCCTGTGCGACTGGTTGAGCAGGGAAAGGGCCGTGGCGAGCGTCGTCGTCTTGCCGCTTCCCGTCAGCCCCGTCACCAGAATTAGCCCATAGGGTGCGGACAGGTGGCGGCGCAGTACCTGCTCGTCGCGCTTGCTGAACCCCAGCGCGGATAGATCGAGCACGCGGCGCACGTTGTCCAACAGGCGGATCGCCACGGCCTCCCCATAGATCGTCGGCATGGTGGCGACGCGCAAGTCGAGGCGGCGCTCGTTGACGCGGATGCGCGCGCGGCCGTCCTGCGGCAGGCGGCGCTCGGCAATGTTAAGCCCTGAGAGAATCTTGACGCGCGAGACGATGGCCTTCGCCATTTGCGCCGGCGGCGGCGTGATCTCGCGCAGCATCCCGTCGACGCGCATGCGCACCGCCATGCGCCCGTCGAAGGGCTCGATGTGAATGTCGGTCGCCCGCGCGTGCATCGCGTCCTGAATCATCTGGTTGACGTAGCGGACGACGGGCGCGCCGAGCGCCATGTCGCGCAAATGCTCCAGATCGTCTCCCGTCGCCTCGGCCCGCGTCGGCTCCTGCCACATGTCGGGCTCGTCGCGATTGCGGGCCGACCGCTCGATGGCGGTCTGAATGTCCTCTGCCGCGGCAACGCGCGGAATGATGGGCCGCTCCAGCGCCAGTCGCACCGCGTTGATGGCGTGAGCATCCGAAGGATCCTCCATCGCCAGCAGAATCCCGTCGTCGGCCTCGCCGATGGGAAAGACTTTGTTTTCACGCAGAAACGCGTGCGACAGATTGTTGATGGGAACGGGATGCGTCAGCCACTGCTCGTCCTCGACGAGGGGAACGCCATGATAATCGGCAATGGCGCGAACGAGTGCGCGCGACTGCACGGCGGATGATTTTCGCAAAGCCGTATAGAGGGTCGACCCGGTTTCCTTGCGGAACCTATCGACCTTGTCGAGCTCGGCCTCGGAAATGAGAGACCGACTTACGAGGAATTCCTCGAAGCTCATGACCATGGGCTCTACCGACATACTTACCGTTCATGCGACGAGTAGATCCACGGTCGTACCAAGCAAATGCCCCGTAGATGATTGATTTCAATTTACTCTGCAGAGCCGCTCTTTTCAAGCAATCGGCCCGCGAGTAACCATCTGCGATTTTTTCTCGAGCGGCTTCTAAGCAGCAAAATACGGGCTTTTTCGCCAGCTTTAGTTCGCTCTCGTCCTAGTCAGTGCGCTCATTGCATAGTCGGGGAATTTGTGCGTCCGGGCCACGTTACGCTGCGGCCACAATGCCAATTCAATCATCGCTGGGGGAAACGAATCCTGTGCATGCTTTCCTGACAGCGAGCTATAGAGGCCTGAGGGGTCAGAGAGATATGCCTCATCTGGGCCCAGCTCGCGCCGTGGAGGCGGGACGCGGGATCGTCAGTATTAGGACGGACCACAGTCGGTCGTGCCGACCACGGTGGTGGGGCAGGGAGCCCCACCGAAGAGAGCAGGCCGGCAGCGAAGCCAAACTTCACGCAGCGAGCAGTAGCGCAGTTCCTGGATGTGTAATCGCGTTAAAGGGAACTTACCCATGAGTCGTTGGAGCACCTGGCTCGCAGCGGGGCTTGTTTGCGCGATGCTCGCCGCGTGCTCGTCTCCAAACGATTCAGGCTCTCTCTCTCCTCCCGACCTCTTGGATCAACTGGCGAACGCAGATCTCTCCGCCGCAAAACCCTCTGGGCCGGGCGGTTCTCCGGTGGAGTTGGCCAGCGGCCCCCCGCCGGGGAGGCAGGCTGAGCTCTACCCGGGCGACGACGGGGCCGGCGCCAAGAAAGCGAAGAAGGCAAAGGCTCCGAGCGGCCAGGGCGTCCGCAATAGCACCAACGGCTATGAGCTCAATTTCAGCGATGCCGAACTCTCGGAGCTGACAAAGGTCATCCTGCGGGACACGCTGGGGATACCCTACGTCTACGATCCGCGCGTGCAGGGGCGCGTCACCGTCTCAACGGGAGGGCCGGTGTCGCGCAGCCAGCTACTCTCCATCCTCGAAAGCGTGCTGGCGATGAACCGCGGCGCCATGATCGTCGACGGCAACCTACACCGGATCGTGCCGCAGGCCGAGGCGCGTCAGGATGCCATTCTCTCCGTCAACTACCAGGAAGAGCATCAAGAGGTCGGCAACGGTTATGGGATCTCGATCGTCCCATTGAAGTACGTGTCTGCCGAGACCATGACGCGCATGCTCACCTCGCTCGCGTCGGCGCAAGACCCGCCGCGCGCCAACGTCTACAACAACCTCCTCATCATTCGGGGAACGGCGCGGCATCGCGAGTCGCTGCTCGAAATCGCCGCGATGTTCGATGTCGACTGGATGAAGGGACAGTCGGCCGGGCTCTATACGCTTAAGAACTCGTCGCCAGAGGATGTCATAAAGGAGCTTCAACGCGTTTTCGCAACGGATGGTCGGGGCAAGGGACTGGTCCGCTTCCAGGCGATCAAGCGCCTCAACGCCGTCCTGGCCCTGACGAAGAAATCGGAATCCCTGAAGCGGATCGAGACCTGGGTGGCGCGTCTCGATCGCGGAAGCTCGGAGGCAGAGAACTACTACGTCTATCGCGTGGAGAATGGGCGCGCCAAGGATCTCACCGAGATCCTGATGGCGGCCTTCACCGGGCAAGGTGGCACTCCGGTGCGCGGTGCGGAGGAATCGGAGGTCGCCCCCACGGAGTCCGCCAGCCGAGAGCAGACAGCTGCGGCATCAATCGATCAGGGCGCCGGGGCCGCCACCCCTGCGGCGGCGACGGCGTCCAACACGTCCACATCGACATCGGCCTCAACGCCTCTGGCGCTGGCCTCGACGGCATCGGCACCGGGCCGCGGATCTGAGGATTCCTCCAGCCAAGTGCGCATTATTCCCGATGAGCGCAACAACAAGCTGCTGATCAAGGCGTCGGGCCGGGATCTGCGCAAAATCTTGAGCATCCTGCGCCGTATCGACCAGCCCCCGATGCAGGTGCTGATTAACGCGACGCTGGCGGAGGTGACGCTCAACGACCAATTGAAGTACGGTGTGCAGTTCTTTCTGGAGAAGAACAACGGCAAGGACGGTCTGCTCGGTTTCAGCAACGGAAATCAAATCGAGATTTCGCCCCAGGTGCCAGGTTTGAACTTTATGGTGGGCTCGGTCATAAACAACCCGCGCATCATCCTCGATGCGCTGGCGGCCAAGACCTCGGTGCGCGTGGTGTCCTCGCCCTCCGTCGTCGTGCTCCACAATCAGAAGGCAACGCTGCAGGTCGGCGACGAGGTGCCGATTACGACGCGCTCGGCCGTGAGCGTCGTGAACCCCGATTCACCCGTGGTCAACGAGATCCAGTACAAGAACACCGGTGTCATTCTGAACGTGACCCCGCGAGTCAACACGAACGGTCTCGTGACGATGGACATCGAGCAGGAGATCAGCACGGTTTCGAGCACGACCTCCAGCGATACGCTCACGCCCACCATCTCGCAGCGTCGCATCAGCAGCACGATCGCGGTGGAGAGCGGGCAGATGGTCGTGCTCGGCGGCCTCATCAGCGAGCAGCACAGCCGAGACAAGAGCCGCATACCGGTGTTGGGCAAGATTCCCTATGTCGGCGACGTCCTCGGCGGAAGCACCGACAACAAGAAGACCAGGACCGAGCTCGTCGTGTTCCTGCAGCCGGTCGTTATTCGCGATCCTCAGGACGCGGCCCGAGTCGCCGAGGAGGTCCGCGCGCGCATGCAGTCGCTGGCGCCGCGGGCGACGCCCTGGGACGTCGACGTGCATGACTTCGAGAAGAACACGGTTGAGGCCGTGAAATAGCGGCGCGCGCCGCATTGCCGCTCTAAGAAAGCGCAGCCAGCACCAAGCCGGCGGGATCGACGCCCAGCGCGGCAAGGCACCACACGAGCCAGATCGATGGCGCCAAGAACACGCCAAATGCCACCGCGGTGGAGCCGCGAAGTGCGCGCAACCTCCCCAGATGGGACAAGAGCACGGTGGAGATCGCCAGCGCGCATGCGACCAGGAGGACGTGCCCAAGCCCGGCAAGCCCGGTCCAGGCTCCGGCAACGGCCGCAAGCTTGACGTCTCCCAGACCAAGCCCCTCGCGTTGGCGCAGCACGAAGTAGAGGTGGCGGATCGCATAGAGGGCGGCCGCCCCCAGGACCGCCGCGGCGACGTGCTCCAACACCGCAACTGACGGCGCGCGCATGTCATCCAGCAGCGGCGCAACCAGCAGACCCGCGGGGATCGCGGGAAGCGACAGCACGTCGGGAACGATGAAGCGGCGCGCGTCGGTGGCGGCGATCGCCAGCATGGTCCACCCTAGAATGCACGATACGAGGGCGAGCAGCGGCGCGAAAACGAGGAACGAGACCGCCGCGATTAGGGCAGCCAGACCTGCAATCAACGCGGTCGAAATCCCCTTCATCGGGAAGCGCCTGCCGTCGCTGAGCGGCGGAGGATTATGCCCGGCCCTTGCCTCTTCTTGGGATCAATCGTTCTCGTGGCAGCCCTCTTGCGGGCTCCAGGCAAGGCCCGGCTTGCAGCCCTTCTTGATGGCCTCGATCTGCCAGCTTGGGCGCTGCGCTTGCGGCTTGGGTTTCTGATAGCCATGCACGCACTTGTTGCCCTGCAGGTGGTAGCCCGGACCGCAATAGCTCGCCGCGTCCCGCCTCCTGATGCATTTGCCGTCGATCAAGATACGCCCGCGCCGGCACCGCTTTCTCGCGTGCTCATGACGTGCGGGCGTCACTGCCTTTCCAATCGCGACGAGGCTCGGGCCTGAGCGCGGCAATGCGATCTGCAGGCAGTTGCCGGGACCGTCTGTCACCATCCACGGATGGCTCTGAAAGGTATCTAGCGTTATCTGCTGACCCGCCTGCAGATTGGCATAGTCCTTGGGATGCCCCTCGAAGTCGATCCAGAGGATGCCGCGATACGCACCGGAATTGTTGACGAAGGTGATCTTGGTGGGCCGGTTCGAGTACTTGGCGCGTATCGACCCGAGCTTCTTGCAGGATACCTTCCTCGCCGTTCGGGTGGGGAGTTCGGCGGCAGCAGCCGCCTGCGGTATGGAAGACGGCGGCGGCGGGGGCGGGCCGGCGCTGCGGGTGGAGACGATGTCGTAAAGCTTTTTCAAAGGAGAGCCGTCTGGCGCGTACCAGATCGAACCGCCGGCGATGTTCAAGGAGATGTGCACCTTGCGGCGCTTGTCGAACAGCTTGACCTCGTTCTTCGAGCGATAAGTCTCGACGAAGCGCAAAGCGTCGCCGCCGGCCTTCTTCTGCTCGACCCAGGTGTTTGGCCCGTTCTTCACGAACACGCCCCCCGGGTATTCGACGAAGGTCACGTTGAGCCCCGTCACGCCATTGCCCGGCGCGACGGAGCCCTGGCCCAGCTTCTTGATATAGGCGCGGGCCAGATCGGCGTGGAAGCCCGACGGATAGTTGGACAGGAACGCCTCCCACCCCTCTTTGGTGCCGAGCTCCTTGGCGGCCTCGAAGGCTTCCTTCTCAGATGTACCGCCGGACGCTGCGGTCTTTGCACCCGCGCTCTCCTTTTTGTCGCCGAGTATCACCTCGGCATAGCTGCGGCAGGCTTGGATGAACGACTTGATCTTGTCGCGGCCGTGCGTGAGGTCGAGCGTGCTCGCCCGGTAGCCGGGGACGAGATAGTCGAGCTGGTCCTTCTCGAGCAGCGCCTGCCACAATGGATCACTGTGCTCGATTTCGAGCTGAACGCCGACGATGCCCTCTTCCGCGCTTGGGCGGCGGACCGAGCCTTTGAGGACGCGGTCGAAGCCGCCACCAGTGAAGTGCAGATCGACCTGCGCGCCGTCCTTGAGAGCAGAGCCGATGTCGGCGCCGAACGTCATGCCGGAGAATTTCGCGCTGGTGCTCGGCGCAGCGTCGCAGATCCCGGTGACCTGGATGTTGCCGGTCTCGGGGACGCCGTAGGCGAGGCGCGCGGTCATGCGGCCTTTGTTTTCGGGATCATTGAGCTCGGAGAAGCTCCACTCCATACCCTTGGCGGAGACGGCATCCCGCGAGGTAAGCGGCAGCGCCAAGGCGCAGCCGAGCACCAGAAAAACGAAAGCAATGCGTGAGTGAACCATTTGCGGTCTGCCTGTCTTTTTCAACTGCGGCTGGCAGACCGCTGCCAAGGTGCTGACGCCGGCCCAAAGCCAAAATGATACGCGGTACGGGTTTGGCTGCGTCGATCGTGCCCCTGTTGCCCGCCCTCACCATAGGCAGGGCGGCGGACGGGCGCAATGACAAGCAGCTCGCGCTCTCAGGGCACAGGGGCGCCCAAAGCCGAGATCTCTCTCATCGCGAAGGGTGATACAGCCCCTTTGGCCCTTCAACGTAAAGAACGGTCCCGAGAGCCAACAGGCTCAAGCCCGAGAACCCCAGCGCCAGCGGCAGGATGCTGCCGTCGAAAAAATGGCCGACCATGCCGCCGAACACCGCGCCGGCGCCCGTCATCGTGAAGCCGACGAGAGAGGAGGCCATGCCGGCGTTGTGACCCTGCGGCTCCATCGCGAGCGCATTGAAGTTCGGCGCGATGAGGCCGAACTGAAAGAACAGCAAGCCCATCAGCGGCGCGAAGACCAGCAGCGTAGCGAGCCCCGCTGCGGCGGCACCGGCAAGGATGAGCGAGACGGCAATGAAGCCGGTCAACGCGACGTGCGACACACGACGCATCCCGAGACGTTCGACGAGGTGGGCGTTGGTTCCGGCCGCAACCGCCATCAGCGACGCGATCGCGCCGAATACGACGGGAAAGTCTGTGCCGAGGCGGTACACGTCCACGAACACCTGCTCGGCGCTGCTGACGTAGCTCATCAGGCAGCCAAACATGAAGCCGCCCGCGATGGCGTAGCCGATCGTCTGCGGCGTCTCGAGCGCGAGCTTGAGCGAGGCACCGAGGCCGAGAGGTTCGGCGCCCTCCCCCTCGTCTCTCGTCTCCGGCAGCCGCAAGCCCGCCCACACCGAGAGGACGAGGCCGACCAACAGCAGAACGTCGAAGCTCAACCGCCACGTTCCCACCTCGAGCAGGCCTTGGCCCAGCGAAGGAGCAACCACGGGAATGATGATGAACACCATCATGGCGAACGACATCACACGCGCCATCTGCCGCCCGGCATAAAGGTCGCGCACGATGGCGATGGCAATGACGCGCGGTGCGGCCGCCCCCAGGCCCTGGACGGTTCGCGCGCCGAGCAGAAGCAGGAAGCTCGAAGAGAGCGAGGCGACCAGGGAGCCGGCGATGAACACGGCGAGCCCGAACATCAGCACCGGCTTGCGGCCGAAGCGATCCGACAACCGCCCATAGGCGAGCTGACCGACGGAAAAACCCAGGACATAGCTGATGATGACGATCTGCCGGTTATTGGCGTCTGAGACCCCCAAGGCAGCGCCGATCTTCGGCAGCGCCGGCAGCATGAGGTCGATGGAGAGTGCGGTGAGCGCCATCATCAAGGCGATGAGGGCGATGAACTCCACGTATGAAAGGCGGTGGGGCTGCAGATCCGCGGCGTGCGTCACCGAGATAGGTTGCCGCTGCTCAGTAAAGTTCATGAGGCAGGTCTTGTTGCTTGTTCACCGCCGAACGGGAGGGATCACGGAGGACCATGCACCGGGCCAATAACGACACATTCGTACTTGGGTGCACAGGGGGCGTTGCCCTGGGGCTCAAATGGGCTTCGATGCCACGGCTGGCAATGGGCGCTTAGCCGCATCGCGAGCGATGCGCGCCCATCCATCGTCGTCAGAGATACCCGAATGGGGGGTCTCCCCTCCCGGTCATCCGGGGGGAGACGCCGGCGCAACACAAGGCCCTGATCTGCAGGCAAGCGCCCAAATCGTCCGCGCACGATGTTAACTCTTACGCTATAGAATATGGCCTTGCGGGACTGGAAGATTCGGGAGCGAGGGATCGTGCGCGGATATCTTCAGGGGGCAGCGTTGGCGCGCCGGATTGTGGCATGTGCCACCGTGCTGATCGCAGCCAGCATCGCGGCGGCAGGGCTCTTTGGCGCCGCCCAGCCGGCTGCCGCCCAGCAGGGCTTCGGCAACTATTTCGGCTACCAGGCCCACAAGCGCCATAGGCGGCGTGCCGTGCGGCGCAGTCGGCAGTCGTCTTCGAAGCATACGGCGGAGAAGAAAAAAGAGGCCAAGCAAGCTACGAAGCCGTCCGGGCCTGTGTACATCGTCGTCTCGCTCGGCGACCAGCACATCTCCGTCTACGATCGGACCGGCCGCATCGCGCGCTCAACCATATCCACGGGCAGGGCTGGTCACCGGACGCCAGCAGGCGTCTTCAGCGTCATCGGCAAGGAGCGCTACCACTACTCGAACCTGTACGGCGCCGCGCCAATGCCCTGGATGCAGCGCATCACCTGGTCGGGTGTCGCCATGCACGCAGGCTACGTCACGGGTCGCCCCGCGTCGCACGGCTGCATCCGCCTGCCCTATTCCTTCGCGCCGAAGCTCTGGAAGATGACGAAGATGGGCGCGCGCGTGGTCGTGGCGCGCAAAGACACGATCCCGTTCGATATCTCGCACGCCTTCCTTCCCTCGCCGACCATGCGGCCACCGCCTGGGACGCAGGAGGCTTCGCGCGCGCCGCAGTCCCGGATCGAGCTTGCGAGCATGGGCACGCCCTCAAGCGTCGCCATGACGACGTCGGACCCTTCCGAGGGGACTGGCAACGAGCTGCTTAATCCGATCGCTTACGCTGCAGCGCTCAAGAAGCGTGCAAAGGCCGACAAGAAGGCCGCCGATCAGGCGGCAAAGGAAGCGCTCGCGGCTGCCCAGGCGGCCGGAGCCGAGGCCCGCCAAGCCGTCGCTGACATCGAGAAAGCCAAGGCCGACCTCGAGGCCGCCAAAGCCAAGCTTGCCGTGCTCGAGGGGGCGCCTTCTGCGCCGCTGCGCGCAGAGACCGCGAGCACGGGCTCTGCTGCCGCGGCCAAGGCAGCCCTCCTGGAGACGGCAAGGATCGCCGCCCGCTCCGAGCTCATCAGAGCCCGCGCTGCGTTCGATGAGGCGCAGAGGCGCGAAGCCGTGAAGACTCCTGCCGCCTTCGCTGCGGTTCAAGCCTACAAGGCCGCTGCCACCGCCAGCAAAGAGGCCGCCAAGACGCTGAAGGAAGCGGACCGGAGGCGCGAGCCCGTCTCGGTCTTTATCAGCAAGAAGGAAGGCCGCGTCTTCATCCGCCAGGACTGGAAACCGGTCTACGAGGCGCCCGTGACCATCCGCGATCCGGACCGTCCGCTTGGCACCCACCTCTATATCGCCGTCGCCGCCGAGCCGGACGGGTCGGCAATGCAGTGGCAGGCGATCTCGGTTCCGCCCGAGCCGACCAAGTCCCAGCACAGCTCGAAGAGCTCCAGAAAGCAGTCGAAGGACACGCCCGCGCTTCCGGTCGCCAAGGACGACACCTCCGGGCCGGAGACGGCGGCAGGCGCGCTCGACCGCATCGAGATGAGCGACGAGGCGCGCCAGCGCATCTCGGAGCTGTTGTGGACCGGAGCATCCTTAATCGTTTCTGACCACCCTCGCAGCTACGAGATGGATGACGACACCGACTTCATCGTTTTGACGCGCTAGAGGCGGGCCGATCCGGCCCCCACCTGCGCAAGGGCGGCGCTGCGTCCGCGAACGCCGCCCTGTCGAGGTTACCCGATTACCCCTCATCTCTAGCCGGACGGCTAACTCGCCGTTAGCGCTTGTCTTGCTAGGCTTGTCTATTGGTAAACAATGACCAGAGCCGCCCGTGCAATCGTTTCGCAGATCCTACCGCTCCAGGTTCCATGGTGAGAGCGCGGCACCGGCGGTGCACGATGAGCCCGCCCATCTCGAGCTACCCGATTCCAGCATGCCCATCCTCGAGGCGTTCGTGTGCGAAACGCACTCGGCGGCGCTGCTGGCGGCCACGATCACGAGCGCCGTCAACGCCTTCAAGCGTGAGGATACCGACAAGAGCGAGGCCGGTCTCAAGCCCTATGTGCCGCGCGAGCCAGCCCTGATCTCTGTCTTGAGGAACGGCATGCTGGAGACGGACCTCGATGAGGACACGCTCGCCGTCATCAGCGATTTCTTCGACGACTTGGCGCCCGCGCGCATTGCGCTCGACCAGTACTTTGCCGACGCGAACCATATCGGCACGGAACGCGCTTCGGCGCTGCACCTGCTGCCATTGAGCAATTCCTGGCGGCGGGCATGCGAGGACGCACTCGTCGCGGTGCGGCAGCTGCACGGCTATCTCGGGCGTCTGCCCTCGCAATACACCAGCAACTCCGAGGTGCTGATCGAGCTGTTGCAGCAGGCAGGCCGCGGCGGCTCGCCTTGCCTCAGCGATGAGGGAAAGATCTCCATCCCAGATCTTCCCCAGCGCCGCCGGACCGCGCGCCGCACCATCTGTCAGCCATGCACGATCACGTTCAATCGCCAGACGGCGCAGGCCTTCGTCAGGGACGTGTCACCGGGCGGCTTCGGCTTGGAGCGCGTGCCCCAGCTCGTGCCCAAGAGCCTCATCCTGATCGAGCTTCCGAGCGGTCGCCGCTTCACCGGCGTGGTCGTCTGGTGCAACGGCACCTCTGCGGGCGTGCGCTTCTCCAGGACGCTCTTGCCCAATGATCCCCTGCTTTCGGGCTGAGCCCTC
>Ga0307442_1001714_pt1 | contig 10826 bp, 9 predicted proteins | sample SalMarWE160430MG_FD_202143 | JGI IMG/M metagenome (GOLD analysis project Ga0307442, IMG submission 202143) | Salt marsh sediment microbial communities from the Plum Island Ecosystem LTER, Massachusetts, United States - WE1604-30 | ecosystem: Environmental > Aquatic > Marine > Intertidal zone >... | reverse complement strand
CGTCGAGTTGCTCTCCCAGAAGGTAATCGACGACCTCGTCACTTCCCCCGGCGGCGACGAAGTAGGCGGAGAGCGCCAACACCATTCCCGTGACGCACGTCTCGCCCCGGTACTCGAAGAACGGTCGTGAGCCACGCCACGTCACGCGTGCTCGGACCCTGTCGATGGCCGCCTGGCACTCCCGGCTCGCGGGGTCGATACCGAAGTGACGAAGCAGCAACAGGGTGTAGGTCGTCGAGATCCACTTGGGCGAGTAGATACCACCGCCCCAGTGCCCGTTGTCGGCCTGGAGCGAGAGGATGCGAGCGCCCCACCCTTCCGTCGAGACTCGAACCCGTTCGCGACTGATCTCGTCAGCAGGCGTGTCGGTCAGGTCATGCATCACCTGCCACCGAATCGCCGGATCCCCCTCCAGCAGCCACTCGATCATGGTTTCAACCTACCCCTGCCTGCGAACCCAGGGCTGGGGGAATCGGAAGCCGATCCGCCGAGCCTAGGGATGGCGGTCCTCGAAGCCCGTCCAGTGTTGGCAGTCTCGTCACGCCAGATCGCCAAACCCGAGACCGCCTGATCGACTACCCGAGGGCGTCGACTGCCCGAAGCCCTCGATCGATCCACGACCGCAACGCCTCGTCGTCCCGGTACCCGTCGGGTTCCACCACGACGAACGCCTTGGTCGTTCTCCCCCCGAACGCAAGAGGCCGGACATGCGGGAGTGAGAGCACCTCGTCCATCTCGTCTCGTCCGACGCGCACGGTGAGGCCTCTCGAGCTCACACCACAACACAGGTGGCCATCGACCATGAAGCCCAGTCCCCCACCGACAATCCGCTTCTCATCGACATCTGAATGGCTGGCAAGAAGCAGCCGTACCCGGTCGACTGTCGATTGGTCGTAAGCCACAAGGTCACCCGTCTCTCGCTCCCTTCTTGATACCTCATCGGGACGCAAACAGGAACTCCACGAGATAGGCTCGCCGAAGGCGACTTGAGGAGCAGGCATGGCACAGATCACGGCCCCCGAGGGCAACCAGGTTGCGTATGAGATCGTTGGGGATGGGGATGTCGATCTCCTCCTCGTACACGGCATCACCGAGTCTCGAAGGACGTGGGATCCGCTCCTCGGACCGCTGTCTGAGAGCTACCGGGTGATCAGCGTCGATCTTCCCGGCCACGGGGAGTCGGATCCCGTCGACAGCTACGGCCTGGACCGGCTCGCCGACGATGTCGGCGCCGTCGTCGATGAGGTCGGGAACGGCACACCGCTGGCAGTGGGCCACTCGCTCGGAGGATTCGTCGTGTCCGTGTACGCGGCGCGTCGGCCCGTGCGTGCGGCCGTCAACGTCGACCAGCCGCTCGCCCTCGCCGCGTTCAAGGAGCAGCTCACGGCAGTCGAGCCGATGCTGCGCAGCGACGCGTTCGGCGCTGTCATCAATGCGATGTTTGACGGGTTTATGGCGCCATTGCCTGATCAAGATAAGGCTCGTCTCACCGCCCTCCGCTCCCCCAACCAGGACGCTGTGCTCGGTGTGTGGGATCCCGTGTTCACCAAGACCCCTGAGGAGCTCGACGCCATGGTGCGAAGCTTCCTCGATGGGCTCGACGCCCCGTACCTGGCGCTGCACGGCACCGACCTCGGACCCGACTACGTAGCCTGGCTGAAGTCGGTCATCCCACAGGCCGAGTACGAGGTGTGGCCGGACAACGCCCACTACCCGCATCTGATGGAGCCGGATCGCTTCGTCGAGAAGATCGGAACGATGAGCTAGACAGGCCGCACCGAACCTACTCCTGAGCCCTGGGTTCGCAGTTCTAGCCGGTGGCGGTAGCGCGCTCCTTCACCGCACGCCGTGGCAAACGGATTGAGCGCTGCCGCGGTCATGGTTTCGTTCGATCGTCTAGCCCCACACGGCTACCGGACCTGGAGCGAGGCGAAAACCCGCGAAGCAGTCGGTCCTGTCCGATGTCGGCTTGTGGTCTTTCCTGTGGATCCTTTCGCCCAGCGTCCACGACCACATGGCCACACCTGCGCTCACCAGTGCCTGCCTGAGCGGCTCGGCGCGCACCCACAGGGCCGCGCCTACCCCTACCCATACTCTCGACCAGAAGCGGCATCGTTGGACGCGTGCCCTACCGAGGCGCCTTTGCCAGTGAGGTCAGCCTTGGATCCCCGGAGGTTGGCAACAGGGAGCGGCGCGACAAGGTGATGATCATCCGGCGCAGCGGAGGAGCGCCTCGATCGCCCGGTCGACATCCTCCTCGTCCGTCGCCCAGTCCGAAACGGAGATCCGCATCAGTCGCATCCCACCCCAGGTGGTCCCGCTGAAGAAGGCGGCCCCGTCGGCCTGGATGCACGCCACCACCCGGTCGGTGAGAGCGTCATGGTTTCCGTCCGGGGAGAGCCACCGGACCAGCACCTGATTGAAGACCACTTCGTTCATCACCTCGGCTCGGCCGCTGGCAGCCAGACGATCGGCAAACCGTCTGGCCAGCGAGCAGGTTCGAGCCACCAGCTCTTCGACTCCCCTTCGACCCAGGGATCGGAGTGTGGCGTAGACGGCCAGCCCCCGCGCCCGTCGGGAGAACTCCGGGTTCCAGTCCATCTGATCCCGGGCCACACCATCGGACTGGATGAGGTAGGAGGCGTGCACGCTCATCGCCGCCCGGTGAGCGGCCGGATGCCGGCAGATGGCGATACCCGAGTCGTAGGAAACGTTGAGAAGCTTGTGGGCATCGGTCGACCATGAGTCGAGCCGCTCCAGACCATCGGCAAGGTGGCGACGGTCGGCGGACGCCCGCGCCCACAACCCCACCGCCCCGTCCACGTGCACCCATGTGGGATTCCCCCTCTCCCGGTGCCGGTCGGCGGCGTCGGCCACCGCCCCGAACGGATCGAAAGACCCAGTGTTGACGTTGCCGGATTCCACACACACGATGGTCGGACCCTGCAGGTCGGCCAACACCCGCTCGAGAGCCTCCGGGTCGATGCGCGACTGGTCATCACAAGGAACCACCACGGCGGTCGCATCGCCCAAACCTAGGAAACGGAGGGCGCGGGGGATCGTCGAGTGCCGCTCAGACTTGACCACCACGTGCACCTTGGGAGCCCCATGGAGGCCATCGGCCTCAGCGTCCCATCCGGCTTCCCGCAGGACATGGTGACGGGCCGCCGCCAGGCAGGTGAAGGTCGCCATCTGTCCCCCCGTCACAAAACCCACGGAAGCGTCGGACGGGAGGTCGAGGAGTTCCAGCACCCAGCCGGCGGCCACCTCCTCCACCACCGCGACCCCGGGAGCGACCGCATACAGACCTGCGTTCTGATCCCAGGCAGCGGCCAGCAGTTCGGCCCCGAAAGAAGCCGGGTGCAACCCGCCGATCACGAACCCGAAAAACCGACCCGAGGCGTGAGCTGCGACGAAGGGCTCCAGGTCACGGGCCAGTTCGGCCACGACCTCCTCGGGTCTGCTGCCCTCCTCGGGGAGGGAGCCGCCCACCAACGCCCGGATGCCCTCGGGATCGGCAGGTCGATAGACGGACCGATCCGGCAGCGACTGGAGGTAGTGGGCAGCAGGGCCCATAGCCGCCTCGATGACCTTCTCCCAGTTCGACCGTCGCACGAACGGTTCCTCCTGTCCGACCCGGACCCGACCCTTGAGCTTCCCGAAGGCACCCTAGCCCCCATCGTCGGATCCGAGAGCGGAGCCTTCCGTGTGCGCAAGCCAGGTTCCGTCTTCGGCTCCCATAGCTGAGACACCCCCGCCCCGGTGGTCTCAGTCCCGGAGGAGTCGGCCCTCCAAGCCGGAAGCTCCAAGGACCACCCACCACAGCAACGCCAGATCTGTGGCCTAGTAGTCGAACGGCTCCAAACCGCCGTCTCTGGTGATCATGACGACCGGTTGCGATTCCCAGAGCCACCTTTCAGTTTTCGTACCTGCCTCAGCAGAGTGTTACAGACATCTCGATGTCTCTCACACATCCCCCGGTGCCAACATCCCCGGCACTGCTTGAGCCATGAGGAGCAGGCGTGCCCATCTCCGGCTGATGCTGAGGCCCGGCCGATGGGTATTGGCCGGGCCTCGCATCGTCCCGTCGCGGTTGCCTGCGTTGGGCCAACTTCGGGACTACCCGAGGATCCGCCACAGGGCGAAGTCCCCGCTTGCTGCCAGGGTCCAGACCATGTAGGCGGTCACCAGAAAGGCGCCGACGTAGATGCGGCCGGTCTTCCTGAAGAAGTACGTGTACAAGCACGAGATCAGCGGCCAGAACACCAAGATTGGCAGGTAGTAGATCCCACCGAGGCCCGCCGCGACGGCGCTATCGGCGCCGAAGGGTTGGGTGCCGCCCGCGAGCAGCGGGATGTAGAGGATGAGGACCCACACCAATGCGCCAAAGGTGAGCATGATGGAGTTGACCAGCATCTCCTGCCACATCGGGGCCTTGCCATTCTTCCACCGCAGGAATCCGTTGAAGAGGATCCCTTGGGCAACGAAGTAGATCGCGAAGGGAACCAGATAGCCGATAAAGGCGTACCAGCGGGCGGGGCTCATGGGCTGCAGGTTCACGACCCAGGCGCGGAAGTCGACGTGCCAGACCCCCTTGACGAAGGCCAGGAGCGCGTACAACGGCGCGAGAACCGCTACCACGAACAGCAACGATCGTCCCACGGCGTACCAGTCGATCCCGCCGCCGGGCTCATCGATGCCGTAGCTCTCCAGGCTGGCCCCCTGTCTGCGGGTCACCGTGTAGTGATCGAGCACGATGAACGCCCAGGCGATCACGCCGACGACGACAGCCCAGACCATGTAGATGTTGGTGAACGTCTGGGGCCACAGCGTATTCACCTTCACCCATTGCGTCTGGAACATGTGGTTCCACACCCATAGGTACAGGAGTGGACCCAGCGCCGTGGTGACGACTGCGCCGACCCACCAGAGCCCGCCTGTTAGTCCCCTGTACTCAGGTACCGGTCGAACGAGCGTGGCAAACTTGCGGGTTCGCAGCAACAGGCCGCCCATGGCGAACAGGAACAGGAACGCACCAAACAACGCCGCTGCCGTGCCGAGGAACTTGAAGGGCCAGATCTGCGACATGCTCGGTTGGCTGCCGTCGGTCAGGGTTCGCTGCATCCAGTCGATAGCATTGCCGATCGCAGCCAGTGAGTCGGTGGATAGGGCGTGATCCTCAAACGGGGTGTAGAGGATGCGCGCCGTGCCGTCGGCGGTCGACCCGTACACCTGATCGGGGACGATCGGGCCGTCGGTGCCGAACAGCGGGAGCAGCGCCGGAGACATCGTGGCGTCGGAGCCCTTGTCGATCGCAACCATCAGGCCGAGCTCGGTGAACCCGCCAATGTTCCAGGCGACATTGTGGAGGCCCATGTACGCGTCGACGAACGGAGGGCCGGGGGGATTGGGTTCGGACTCCATGTAGAAGATCGAGTTGTAGCCGTCAGGCTGCGACAGAGCTGCTGCCGTCGCGGCGCAGAAACCACCCTGGGACATCCCGACCAGCCCGATCCGTGAGGTGTCCACCCCGGGCACGCCTTGCAGGTATGCCAGCGTGTCTGGACCGCCGCACCCGATGTCCTGGTTGGCACCGTCGGACGAGCCGTGGCCGGTCATGTCGGCCGAGACGACCACGAAGCCGCGCCTCGCCATCTCCAATGCCGTGTTGGACATGTACTCCTTCGAGTTGTTCAACCCGTGCCACATCGCGATGCCGGGCGCCGGGTTCTGTGCCGACACGCCATCGGGCATGTACACGAACGCGCTGATCTGATGGCCATCTGCGGCGAAGATCGTCGCCTCGGTAACCGTGGTACTTCCGCCGTCGGTGTTGATGAACCTCGCGAGCAGGCCGCCGAACACCATCAGAACGACAGAGATCACCAGCAACCGCTTGGTCCTATCTGAGAACCAGGACCCTCCACGACTTTCTACCGATACAGCCATAGACCCGCTCCGCGGGCCAGTTGACATACTCATCGAATACCTCCACTCCCGGTGTGTTCTGCTGTCATACGCAAAACATGATCATGTGCTTTCCCAGCGCCGAAGGCAACGCGGCCACGACGGGCAACCACGGTCACTTCGTGCTGAGTCTCTTGGGTGCTGCGGTGGTCGTGACGCCTCCGTGCCCGGCGCGGGGATCCCGTTTCTCGATACCCTCCGGAACTCCTTGACATCGATGCACTCGTTGCCGGTGTGGACTTGCGACGGAGAGACACCCCCGAAGAGGATCGACTGATGTGAAGGACCGGGAGAGGGGGCTGGCGTTGCATCCCTCTCTTTGGCACCCCTGTTGGTTCGCCCGACGCGGTCACGCAGCTGAGCACGGCTCGGTGTCTGTTCGGCTCCATCCTCGTTCCTCCTCCACTACCTCCTTCGGTTCGCTTTCTCAGGTACATCGCTGTTCGTCTCTCATCGCGATCGCTGATCCCAGTCAGGTGGGTCTTGTCTGCCGAGTGTTCCGCCCGAGTCCATCCATGCGGTCGATGTGCGCTCGGTGGCGCCCACGTACTCGGCTTTCCGACCGATCTGCGACATGAAGGCGCGGACGGCGTCCCGGTCGTCGTGCAGCCCCCGTGCGCACTCCTCGGCCGAGGCCAACGCGAAGTACTCGGAAACCTCGCGATTGACACTGTCCTCGTCCCACCCGAGGAGTGGAGCAACGATCGACACCACCTCGTCGACGGCCGAGATGCCGCGTTGGGGCAACTCAAACGCGATGTGCGTGCGACGAGAGAGGACATCGTCGACATGGAGAGCACCCTCGTGCGTCACCGCATGCACGATCTCGGCACGCAGATAGCTGGGGGCCGAGCGAAGTGGCTCTGCGTTCCCCGAATCCTCCGCACAGATCGCGATGATCTCACGGGTCTTGTCTCCATAGCGGCCCAGTAGATGTCCAACCGTCCTGTCACTCCACGCGAAGCGCGACAACCAAGAAGCCGACTCCTTCTTCACATCTGTGAGGCCCTCAGCGCCGGCAATGGGAGTCATCTGAGTCACCGATGGAGTCCGCTCCGCTCGTGCCCCTAGGGCATGGTCCACAGCATCTCGAGCCATCACTCGGTACGTAGTGAGCTTCCCTCCCGCGATCACCGTGAGCCCGGGAGCGGGGGAAGCCACCGTGTGCTCTCGCGAGATCTTGCTCGAATTGGTGCCCGGCTTGACACCCTTCTGGAGGAGGGGCCGCAGTCCTGCAAACACTGCCACTATCTGTTCCGGCTCGATGGGTGTGGCCAGGATCGAGTTGGCCTGCTCGATGAGATACTCGACATCGGACGCGGTCGCCAGGGGATTCGACCGGTCAAGGTGCCACGGAGTGTCAGTCGTTCCGATCAGCCAGTGGTCCTCCAACGGAATAAGGAACAAGACGCTCGACTTGGTTGGAGCAACCACAGCGGCGTTTCCCTGAATCGCGTCGCGTGGAACCACGATGTGCACGCCCTTGCTGGCAAGAACGCGAAGACCGCCACTTGTCGAAGCAAGCATCTGGGTTTCCTCCGTCCAGACTCCCGTTGCGACAATCACCGACTTGGCCGCGACCTCGAACTCACGACCCGACTCGAGGTCCACGGCGGCCGCCCCACGCACAGTTCCCCCCGCATCCTCGAGCAGCCGTACCACCTTGACTCGCGATATCGTGCGGGCCCCCGCGCGTTGAGCCGTCCGTACCAGACTCAGCACGAAACGAGCGTCGTCAACTGTCGCATCCCAGTAGGTGATCCCGCCAACGAAAGCATCGGGATCAAGCCCGGCAAACAGATTCTGAAGCCCCTGCCTTCCGATGTGTCGATGCAAAGGAAGTCTGGGATCGCGTCTACTTGCCCCGAGCATCTCATAGAGCGCTACCCCGGCCCCGATGATCGGTCTCTGCCATCGCTTCAGAGGGAAGACGAACTGCTGCGGAGAGACCAGGTGCGGCGCCAACGTTGTGAGCAACAGGTCCCGCTCGGCCAGCGCCTCTCGAATCAGCCTCAAATCGAGGGTTTGAAGGTATCGAAGCCCCCCATGAACCAACCTGCTCGAACGGCTCGAGGTTCCGACGGCCCAGTCGCCGGCTTCGACGAGGCACGTTTCGAGTCCCCGGGTCGCGGCATCGACGGCGATGCCGGCACCGGTCACTCCACCACCGATGACCAGCACGTCGAGTCTCGCCTTGCCCGCCCAGGAGCCAGCCACCTCCGCGATTGCGCGCCCGCGAAACTCGGAATCGAGCCGGTCCTCTCCCAACGCTCCTCCTCGGTTGGCTTCGCCGACCGTTGACCCGATAGTTACCCCTCAGGTAGTCTCGCTGCAAGACTTCTCACAGAATCTGCACGAATGTGCACAGAAGGCGTGATGGCAACGAGCGAGGAACGAGGGGTGTCCTATGGTGAGGAGGAGCTCCTAGCCGTCGCCTCTATGTACTACCACCAGAACATGAAGATGGACGCGATCGGTCGCTGGCTGCACTTGTCCCGGTCTACGGTGTCGCGAATGCTCAAGCGGGCAAGAGAGCTGGGACTCGTGGAGATAGCCCTTCGGCCATCCCCGACCAGATCATCGAGCCTTTCTCAGGAGGTCGCGACGGCCTTCGGCGTCGAGACATATGTGGTTCCTGTTTCCGGGCTCGCCTCCGAGCGGGAGCGCCTTGCTCAGGTTGCCGTGTTCACCGCAAGGCTGGCGACGCAATGGATGGACTCCGACATGATCATGGGAGTCGCGTGGGGCACGACAGTCGCGGCTGTCGCGAGCGAGCTGGGGAGGAAACCAACGCTCGGCAGCACGATCGTCCAGCTGAACGGCGCAGCCAATACCAGGACTTCTGGCGCTCTCTATGCGGAGTCGCTGCTTTCTCAGTTCGGTATCGCCTTTGATGCGGAAATCCAGCTGTTTCCTGTGCCTGCTTTCTTCGACTTCGCGGAAACACGCGAAGCGATGTGGCGGGAGCGCTCGATAAGGCGAGTTCTCGAACTGCAACGTCGAGCAGACACTGCCCTGTTCTCAGTCGGGGCGCTGTCTGGAGATGTTCCCAGCCACGTCTACTCGGCGGGGTACCTTGAGCAGGATGACTTCGCTCTGCTCAGGAGTGAAGGCGTGGTGGGGGACGTTTGTACAGTGTTCCTCCGAGAAGACGGCACGTACTCGGACCTTGTCCTCAACCAGCGGGCCACCGGACCTACTCCAGCAGAGCTACAGGTGATCCCGCGCCGACTTTGTGCCGCAGCGGGAGACAGTAAGGCCAAGCCAATTCGAGCCGCGCTACAAGCGAGGGTGGCTACGCATCTCGTCGTCGACGAGCGGACTGCCAAGAAGCTGATCAGCGACTCAGAAGCATAGGTATGGACTACGTGGCCGATCCTGCTCGGCGCGTTCTCACTCAGATCCGCTGGGGTTGTCGGCCCGCGCCCCTCGATGCGCGTGGGCAGATCGCCACGGTGAAGCCCTGGGGGACCTCGTCAGGACGCGTTTTGGTGAACGTTTGTGCAAGTTGGTGTGCACTAGTGGGTACACGAAGCGCCTGGTCAGGGTGTGTTTGTTCGTGTTGTGCCTGGTCAGTGGGTTGGGGGTGGCCGTCAAATCTGCAGATTGCGAGTGCGGTTGGGTGTGGCCTCAGGCGGTGTGGTTCTTCTCGAACCGGCGTCGCATGGGTGTGTTGATCTGTGGTGGGGTCTTTCGGAGGTAGTCAGCGGGGCTTGCAGTGGTTCTCCTGCTCTTCAGATCTACTGGGCTTGGTGTCTAGTGCCGGTTCGAAATCACCGACGAAGGAACAATCGCCCACGAGGTCATGCCGGTTCAACCGGCGGACCTCACCGACATGGAGCAGATCGACACAATGGCCCTTGGAATGGCCGAATCAGAGGACCTCGTTCCTGCGGCGACGGTGTCGTTCGACTACACGTTCACGCAGGAGGATCTCAACGCCCCATTGGAGCTCGCCTGCCACGTCGCCGGCCACTACGGAGGCGGGGATGCGACTCCAGGTCACCGTCGAGAGCTGACGCCGGCGGTCAATATCGGGGACGCCGGAACAGGCGTCCCCGAGAGCAGGCACACGCGATCCTGCGATCGTGATCAGCCGTCTTGGAAGTCGACATCGGCCGTCTTCAAGGTTCCGCCTCGACGCCCCGGAGCGCGTTGCTCGTCCCAGTAGAGGTTCGTGTGCGCGATCACCTGGTCTGGTGGTGGCGCACCCCACTCGGTGAGGTCCTCGGTCGTGTGCGCGTCACCGACCAGTGTCACGTCATACCCTCGGACGAGTCCTCCATGGATCGTGGACCGCACACACGCATCGGTTTGAGCGCCCGTCACCACGAGCCTGCCGACCCCACGCTCGGCCAGAACCTCTTCCAGGTCGGTGTCTTCAAAGGAATCACCGTACGTCTTGTGAACGAGCGGTTCCGAGTCTCGACGAACCAGCTCAGGCACGTACGCCCAGGCATCGCTGCCCTTCTGAAGTTCGTCGCTCGAGTGCTGGATCCAGACGACCGGCACGTCCTCCGAACGGGCCTTGTCTACGAGGGTGTCGATGTTGGCGATCACCCCGTCACGGTTGTAGGCGCCCTCCACCACCCCGTTCTGGACGTCAATGACGAGCAGCGCAGTGTTCGGACGACCAGAGAGCGTCGACATTCATACCTCCTTGTCGCGTGGCAGTCACACAGTACGTCGAGCCTCCGACAAAAGCGGTGCCTCGCCAGCGGACATCTCCGGCTTCGTAGACTGCCTGCGTGCTCATCCTCCTACCGCCGTCCGAGTCGAAGAACCCGCCGAAGCGGCGCGGCGCGCCCGTCGACCTGGCGGCCCTGTCCTTCCCGGAGCTGACACCGATCCGAACGAAG
>Ga0307442_1001709_pt1 | contig 10838 bp, 10 predicted proteins | sample SalMarWE160430MG_FD_202143 | JGI IMG/M metagenome (GOLD analysis project Ga0307442, IMG submission 202143) | Salt marsh sediment microbial communities from the Plum Island Ecosystem LTER, Massachusetts, United States - WE1604-30 | ecosystem: Environmental > Aquatic > Marine > Intertidal zone >... | reverse complement strand
GTAATTGAATTATATCCTCCGGTTTCGTTGGGCGACTAAACCACATTGTCTCTGATTTGAATTGGGGGATAACTCCAAAAACAGCAGCTACAATTCCTGGTCCATAATTAGGAAAAAGAGAGGGTATCGATTCACCTCCATAATAAGTTTTTATTGCGCGTTTTTCGAATCCATTAGCAAACAGCTCTAGATCATCAAAATTTTGAGCCAAAGTCCAATCCTGCCCTAACGCATCCAAATACCCTCCAATCGATCCACTTCTCTTTGGAAAATAATATGAGATCACAGGACGATCTATTAGTTCATGATTCCACCACGCTGCCATCCGTTCTTTTGCTTCCTTAATATCTTCTTTTAAATCCATGATAAATATCCCTAATTTAATAAAAGAAATCTAGCTTTTATTGCATGACAAAATTATTAATCTTTTTTGAATTATTCGAATTGGCTTATTGAAGTAATTAATTAATACGAATGAAGTAAATTAATAATTCATTGTTTAGATTTGATGTAATTCACAAAATGTTCCAAATAGTCCATTATTAAGACGTGAAATTTCTCCTTGCAGATAATAACTAAAAAAACATTTACTTGTGGGAATTCCTAATATTGATTTGACTATAACTAACGGCAATTTCTGAAGTATACGAAATACAGTCCATTAATCGATTTAAATTAACATCTTAATAGTGATGATCAGAAATTAATTTAAGACAAAAATGTATATAAATAGATCAATTACTATTATAACTTAAGCTTAATTTTCTAACCGCCATTACTAATAAATCCTTTAAAGCTTCAAAATAGAAATAAAGAATCTTTTTGAAAAAATAAGATCGTCTTATGAATTTAACGGAAATTTTTCTAAAATCACCAGAAAAATTAGAATCATTTTTGAATAATATCTCAATTCCTATTCACACTTGGCAAATCCGTCGAAAAAAGATGTTTTTAATCGATTATAATAGTGCAGCGTACGAAGAAACGAATGGAGAAATTAAAAATTACTTGGGTTCTAGAGCAACAGAATATTATAGAGAAAATATTGATTTATTAAATGTTTTAAAAGAATGTGTGGACAAATCTTCATCAATTTCAAAAGAAATTAAATATTTTTGCAGTAGTTCGAATGAGCTTAAGCAAATATCAATTAAAACTGATTTTATTCCACCAGACTTAGTTTTAGTTCAAATGATAAATAAAGCAATGCAAGAAGTCTTAGAAAAGAAATTAATAGAATCTGAGGAGAATTATAACCTAATAACGGAAAATGCATACGACTTAATTGGTGTTATAAATCGAAAATTTAAATTCGAATACGTAAATAAAAACTCACTATTCAAAATTTTAGGATATACAACAAAAGAAGTCATAGGAAAAAATGTTTTAAAATTTATTCACCCCGAAGATGTGGAATTAGCTCTTAAAAAATATTCTGAAGGGTTTAATGCTGGAGAATCTATCAGCGAAATGAGAGCTAGACACAAGCAAGGTCATTATGTTTGGTTGGGACTAAATGGTAAATTATATACAGATCATAATGGGGAACAAAAAGTGGTACTAATATCAAGAGACATTACTCATCATAAGCTTTTAGAACAAAAGTTAGAGGAATCAGAAGAAAAATATCGGGTTGCGTATGATCAAGCTGAATTTTTTAAAAATTTATGTGTCCATGATATCTCGAACATTCTTCTTGTTATTAATGGATCCTACCAATTTTGCTCTCTTTTATTAGATGATCCAGAGAAAATTGAAGAAGTGAAACTCAATCTTGAAAAAATAAAAGACCAAATTAAAAGGGCAAATCTCTTAATTAAAAACATACAAACATTGTCGAAGTTAGATAGAAATAGACCTCTACTTAAACTTGTTGATATTTGCGCGTCATTAACTGACAGTATTAAATACATTAAAGAAAGCTATAAAGAAAAAAATGTTGATATAAATATGAATTCCAGCAATGAGCAATTTATTGTGTCTGCAAACAATCTAATATTTGAGGCCTTCGAAAATATAATGATTAACGCAATAAATTACAACAATAAACCTAATATAAAAATCTCAATTAAAATCTCTAAAATTGAAAAAAATAATAATAACTATGTAAAAATAGAATTCGGTGATAATGGAATAGGAATAAGTGATTCTAGAAAGGAATTTATCTTTCAAGAAGGGCACAAAAGAGAAAAATATACTAAAGGAATGGGCTTTGGTTTGATACTCATCAAGAGAATTATTGATAGTTATAATGGACAAATTTGGGTTGAAGACAGGGTTCCAAATGATTATACACAAGGATGTAATTTTATAATATTAATTCCTATGAGATAATGTTCCGGGGTTTCATAAAGTTATAAATCTTTTTTAAATTATTCGAATAATAATTAAAAAATATCACAATGTGAGAATTTGACAAGTATAGAGAAATATTTTAATCTTGGAGTTATTCATGGTCGTTTTCAAATCCTTCATAATGATCACATGAAATACCTCATGGCAAGTAAAAAGTTATGCAATCATCTCATTGTTGGCATTACCAATCCCGATCCAACCTTGACGAGAGATACCAATGCAAATCCGCACCGAAGCAAGACGAGTTCAAATCCTCTCACCTATTACGAACGCCTTGTTATGATCAGAGAAGCATTACTCGAAGTGGGATTAAAACTTTCTGATTTTACTATTGTACCCTTTCCAATTAATATACCGGAACTATTAAAATATTACGTCCCTTTAGATGCTGTTTTCTTTCTTTCTATTTATGATGACTGGGGTAGACAAAAAAAAAAATATTTTGAAGACTTAAGATTAAAAATTCACGTGTTATGGGAAGTAAGCTTGGAAGAAAAAGGTTTAAGTGGAAGTAATATTCGCAGTGCAATGGTAAATGATGAACCTTGGGAAGATTTTTTACCAAAAAGTGTTGTAAAACTAGTGAATGAATGGAAAATAGTTCAAAGGTTAAAACATTGAACGTGAAAATTCGTAATGCAATAATTTCAGATAGTGAAAAAATTGCTCGTATTAGTGTTGATACGTGGAGGAGTGCGTACACCGGTCTGATTGATGAAAAAACTTTAGATAATTTATCCTATTTAGATAAAGTTAATAGATGGAGAAATAAAATTGAATCCTTGGATAATCGAACTATGATTTTTGTTGCTGAAATAGATAACGAGTTGGCTGGTTTCGCTCTTGCAGGTCAAGATCAACAGGATCCAAGCATAAATAGTTTACATTATAAAGGTGAATTGATGGCTATATATGTATCTGATAAATTTCAGCGAAAAGGTATTGGAACACGGTTAGTTCGAAAGGTTGTTGATTACTTCATTGAAAATAATGTGAATTCTATGTGTGTTTGGACCATAGAAAATAATCCCTTTGGCAAGTTTTATATTAAGCTTGGAGCGGAATTATTTGATTCTAAACCCCATCTTATTGATCAAAAAGAACATACTTTAGTAGGATATGGTTAGAAGGATATTAAATCTTTAATGAATTCTTCCTAATATAAAATTAATAACGAAAATAATAAGAAAAAATAAGAAATAATTATTTCTTTTTGCGAGATGGTTCAATCTTCTTGATAATGATTGCTTCCGCATGGATCTTGCAGTTCTTTAGGATTATTTTGAAACCGCCGGCACCGCCCACTCCAGGAACTGTAAATGCTTGGGTTCCCATTGGGATCATGGCGCCCGCTTCTTCGGGTCCTTCCTCCTCTTCCTCTTCAGCTTCTAAACCCGCCCAAGATGCTACAACCGGATGATCTTTTTCCTTTAACCACTCCTTCAAGGCATTAATATCTTGGACTTCGTTCTCAGTTGCGATTTTTGGTACGAGATCTGCTGGGAGAAATTCTGCCACGCGATCTTTTACACTACTATTCATCCACACGGTTTGGTTGATACCACCATCATATTGTTGGTATTTTGGACTGGAGATGTATTGAATGCTGATACCATTGAATCCGGGCATTTGTTTTCCACCTCCTGTCTGGTTGGCCATTGCACTGAAAGGTAAGCCATTAATCGCAACATCACCAAAGTTTCGATCCACGATTCCATGACCATTCACTTCAGGAATGAAGAAATCGATCGCTTCAAAACAACCGCATGAAGTGTGTGGGAATTCCATGCCTGAATAGAGATAAATCCTCTCAATTTCTCCCAAAGATCGTTTTTTAATCATTTCATTGATACCTGTATATTCTCCAGCTTCAAGATTCAAGCATTCTCCAGGAGGAACCTCAAATAATGGCCCTTTTGGATCGACTTTTGCTGCGGCTCGAGCATCGAACCAATTAATTGAACCACACAAACTCGTTCTGTCAGGAGTTATGCAACACGCATGGGTTGGTGCGAAAGATTGGCATAATACGCAACCATAAAACATATCAACATCATCATCATGGATAGTTCTGGCTCGTTCATCCCTTTTTTCATAAATCCCCATAGCCATCTCGTAAGGCTTCTCAATCGCTTTAGGATCCGTATAAATCGTTACTTGTGCTTGTTCTATGATGGGTAATTCTGCTTTAAAGAGCCGGATGAGTACAGTGCCAAGCATTTTTAGGGAATTAAACCCTTTTTCGAATGCTGCTTTAGAAATGCGCATCCAATTTGTATAGCGCTGATTAAGATGCATTACTCCATTAACAAAATTACAGAATTCATGAACTCTTCGTTCAAAGACAGCTTCGAGATCTTCTTCTAATTCAGGTCCTGCTACTTCCACATAAATTCCGATTGGATATCTGGAACCCTCTCCCATCTCTGTAAGATCTGGACCGATAAGAGTAACTGTTCCATCTTTAATCTCCTTCGGAGATTTTACTCTTACGAGTTCAAAGTGCTTTTCAATTTTTGGACCGCCAAGTTCTACGTACATCTGATTCGCGCGGATGCGTTCTCCCTCATAGACCGGTCCAACATCAACTGCAATATCTGAAAAACTCATATCTTTTTACTCCTCATATATTATATAATTTTTATTTATTATTTTTATAAATTTTCAATTAATTCTTCTAAAAATCGTTTCCAATCGCCATCGCTTAGATTTGGTAAACTAAACCGAGCATTTGGATGAGAATATTTATCTAAATCAATAGTTCTTACCCAATTTGAGAAATTTTTAATTCTGCTCATTGTTTGAGATACGTAGTAGACCAAATGTCCGCCAAAAATTGCCATGTTATATTGACCTTTTCCATCTATTCCTTTCCAATCTTTATCGACTAATCGACCCGTGATATTGATTAATGACATATCATAGAGTTTGTCCTTATTTATTTTATCTTTTAAGTACTTATAGATATGTCCCGTCGAAATGACTTGGCAATCAATTTTGTTTGCAATATCAGCGTAATAGTCAGCGACCTTCTTTCCATCTAGTTCCCAATTAATTGCCTCAGCACCAATAATCATAACTTTTCGTTTAGGTGATTTTAAAAGGTTAGCCATTACTTTTGGGTCGTAGACGCTAGTGCCCATTTCTGGACCCGGGATATTGGCCTTCTGATAAGGTCTTGCCATTTTTTCATCAATTTCCTTTGTTTGAGTTTTGAATTATAAGTTTTAATATAATTGCTATATTTTATTTTATTAAACGTGTTTTAAAAAATTTGGTTTTAGAAGAACATACCAAACATACTGAAGACTAGAATTAAATTAAAGTGAATTAAAGCGATGTGTGAATTTAAAATAATCAAGCAAAATGATGGTTTGCAGATATTAGAGGATATTGTAGTTTTAACCTACACGGATAATAATGAATTATTATTCAAAGACGTGCTAGGAATGGGTGAATCATTGGAATCAGCCTTAATCATGAGCGTAAATACCTTAAATCAGAAATGTGAGGTTTTAGAGCACCCGATAATCAAGGATTTCATGAAATTTTTAAAAAAGGCACATGCGAATGAACTTACGAATGCTGATATAGAAGAATTTAGTAAAGAATTGAGTAAACTCAAGTCCTAAAGATAAAAAAGGTTTTTTATTGGGGAAACAATTTTTAAAAAACATTACTTACTAAATTTAACATGCAAGTAAGATTTCATGATGATATCTCCGATTTTTATAATATAGCCCTTCCATTTTTGCTTAAGCATGAGGCAGAAAACAATCTTCTTTTAGGCATATTAGATGCGATTAAAGATGATCCCAATCGATATGGGGAATCTAAGCCCGTTTTAACATCGGTAATGGATGGAGATCAATTAAAACTTATAGCTATTAGAACGCCCCCGTTTAATCAACTCATTTCATATACTGATGATCTAACTTCCATAGATATTTTCGTAGATGCTTTGAATAAGAATGATCTTGAATTACCAGGAGTACTCGGTACTAAAGAAGGTGCTGAAAAATTTACGAAATTATGGTGTAAGGGGAAAGAATTAAAAGCTAATTTAATTGCGAATGAGAGGATTTACAAATTAAAAGAAATTTCTGAAAATACACTCGGAGATAGAAAGTTTATAAAAGCTGACGACTCTTTTAAAGAATTAATTCTTAATTGGGGAAGAGAATTTATGGTGGAAGCATTACCAGAGAGTGAAGTCAAAATTCGGGATAATTGGAAAGAGAGTTTACAAAGGTCGGTGGATGAGGGGAGGATCTTTTTACTATTAGATAATGGATTACCCGTTTCAATGGCCCGGAAGGCAGGAAAGACACCTAATGGAATCACGGTAAATCTAGTGTACACGCCTCCATCGTTGAGGAGAAGAGGATATGCTACGGAGTGTGTGGCAAAATTAAGTAAGCTCTTACTTGACGAAGGGAATAAATTCTGCTTTTTATTTACAGATTTACTGAATCCTACTTCAAATAGCATCTATCAAAAAATAGGTTATCGACCAATCATTGATGTAGATCAATATGAATTTATAGTAGAAAAGTAGGAATGATTAAAATTAAAAAAAAAGCGAGAAAGTCTCCTGATTTTTTCCATTAAACTAGTATTAGGGTGGTTTATTTCTATGCGGGAAGAATTTCGATTTCAATCGAGGAAACATTAGTGATTGTTCCATCCGTATTTTTCAACGTTTCAGTTCCTACCTTGATTTCCCCATAACTGCTTCCTTTTACAAACTTATTTATGGTAATTTCAGCTACGTCAACTGCTCTTGAAATTGATCTTCCACGTGCGAGTAATCTTACTGGTTTTTCATTGAGCACGACCATGGCAGCCATTACATAAGCCATTGATTTTTTATTACCAATAAATACTTTTGAATCATCTTTATCTCTCATATTTTTCACCTATTAGTTATCCGTAATTTGTTTCTTTCCTTTACTTTCTGCTTTTAACTCTTCCGAGTTATCATTTAAGCTAACTTTAAAAGCATAGTTAGCTATTTTGTATAAACTTATGTAATCATATAAACATTTTGCAATTTTTCTTATCTTATTGCGAGAGTAAAACAGAAGCATTTCTGAAGTAAAACAAGAGATATAATTCGAGAAACAAACTGGTATTATTCGATCCAGTTATGAGATTTTTGTAAGTCTTTTATTATTTTTTTCTTATCGGTGAACTTATACCAATCTGAAGCGATGGTTTCTAGTGGATACGCATCAATGAAGCTTTTATTCATTAAATGATTGCTTAAAATTTTTATCGAGTTCATGACGGTTGAGTTTTTAGAATTTATGAATTTTGCTTTATCTAATGCCACTTTCATTAAGTCATCTTGATTTTCTACGATCTCATCTATTAATCCAATTTCCAATGCTTTATTAGCATTTAATCTTTCTGCAAACATAAGCATTTTTTTGGTCCATGGGATCCCGATAATTTTAGAGAAAAGGGTAACACAACCAGTACCCGGAAAAATCGCAGAATTGATTTCTGGCATTTGAAAAAAACTTTCCTTTACTGCTATTCGATAATCACAACAAACTAAAAATACTACACCTTCACCCATTGTGCGCCCATTAATTGCGCATATTGCTGGTTTTCCATTATATAACAATTGACAAATAGAAGCTGCAAGATGCTCAAGTTCCTTTACATCTTTATAATCATATTGTGTTATCTCCCCCAAGTCCATTCCTGTACTGAAAGAATTCCCCTTGGCAGTCAATATGATTCCTTTAATTTTCTCATTATTTTGGCAAAACTCTACTGCTTCTTTCAAATGTTTTAATTGACTAATAGTAAATGAGTTTGATCTATGGACTCTATTAAGCGTGATAATTCCAAAATGTCTTAAAATTGAGAATTTTATATATTCTCCAAAATTATATCGATTTTCTGGCATTAGGTAGAATTATATACTAAAATAAATAAATAAAGTAGGTTTTTTAATTAAAATAATTAAGTTGTTTAAGCTACTTACGTTGGAATAAATTTTGCATCCAAGAAGGTAAGTAAAATCCACCATAGAAGAAGATTGCGCTTAATATTTCTAGAGTACGATAAATTGAAAGTGTTAGAATACTAAGTGGAATAGCTGTATCTAGCGTAGCGCCAATAATAAATAATAGAAAAGCGACTAATAATAATTTCCCCTTTAGTTTTATGTCTGGATCGGTAGATTTTAAAGATTGTTTTGTAAAAAGTAATCCTGTTATAAGCAGTATCACAAGAATAGTAAATGCGAACCCAGCAACAAATAAACCATACTGGACATCAGTAACACCTTTAAGATATCCGATTAAGATTGGATCAATACTCAATAAGATAAAGAAAGTAATTTCAAAGAAAAGACCATATACTATAAATAAAGATCTGATAATCTTCTTTTTCTTGAGATCTAAGAAGTCACAAAGAACCCAAATCCATAAAATTAAAGCTACAGGCATTAAAATATTGCCTATGATGAAATAGGGAATCTCTGTTAAGTTTTGTGAGTTAATCAAGTACATTATAAAAGAAATTCCACCAGGATACCAAGGACAAACTAAAAGGATCCAACATAATCCAACTAAGAGTAATTCTCTTTTTCTAAATTTAAAATATCTTGAGATCAGTCGTGCCCCAACATATATCGAGATACCATCTAATAATAAGATTAAGATACCATTTGCTAAATCAAGGACTCCTAATGTCATTTATAATCAGATTTATTTTTAATTTAACTACTACATCTTCCTTTTCCTTTTAAATTTTTACTTTGAGGGATGAACAAATGATTCTCTCATTTAAATCTATCAATCATCTATTAGATAAATGAAAACTCAAATTATTAATCCAAATTCTTAAAATTCTCTCCAATAAATAGAATAACTTATTTAAGGTAAATAGCAAATTCTAATAATATTAGTTGAATAACAGAAATATAATTCTGGTTTTAAGGCCTCAAGTGATAATTTTGATTAGAAAAAAAGATCTTGTCATTAGTCCAAACTTAAAAAGTACTTTTGAAAGGATTAATCAACATCTTTATGCAAAATTAAAGCACATGGATACCGATACAAGAACCAGATCGAAAGAAATAATAAATTTGTTGTTATGCAAGCTTGTTGATGAAATTTCTAAAGGTTCAGAAGATCTTTTGGACTTTTCAATTAGAGATGAAGAAAATCAAGATCACTTATATGAAAGAATTTATAACTTCTTCGAGAATAACGTAAAATTAAAGTACAAAGATATCATTAATGAAAATGAGCATATTAACTTAAGTTCAGACTTACTTTTCATTGTAGTTCAAGAATTACAGAATTTTTCTCTGATACACTCATCAAAAGATATTTTAAGTGATGCATTCGAAATTTTTGTAAGTAAAGTGCTAAAGGAGGAGGGAGGTCAATTTTTTACTCCCCCAAACATTATAAAATTCATGGTAAACTACTTAGATCCAGATATAGACTCAAAAATATTAGATCCTGCTTGTGGTCACGGTGGTTTCCTATTAGAAGTTAAAGATTATTTGTTAACAAAATTCAAATATGAGGATCTTGATAATATTATCAACATAATCCTTTCTAATCTCTATGGAATTGACAAGGATTCATTTCTTGTAAAAATATGCCGCCTCTATTTAGAGATTTTAAGTGGAGAACACTCTAATATTTTTTGCGAAGATTCATTAGATTTTGAAAATTACAGAGACTCAACAAAAGCCAAGATCCAAGAAGGTAAGTTTGATTACATTTTTACAAATCCTCCTTTTGGAGCACGAATCCCTATTAACAGTAAAGAAATTCTAAAAAATTATGCTTTAGGTCACGTTTGGAAAAATACTACTGCTAATGATTGGGTTATGCAAGATAAAATCATTAAGAATCAACCACCTCAAATATTGTTTATAGAAAGATGTATTCAATTATTACGTGTAGGTGGAAAATTAGGTATAGTCCTCCCCGAAGGAATATTTGGAAATCCAACAAATAGATATATTTGGGAATATATACAGAAAAATGGAATTATTTTAGGCGTAGTCTCATTAAATCAAAATACATTTCAACCCTTCACTTGTAACAAAACAAGTATTCTCTTTTTTCAAAAATTAGATGTCATCCCCACTGAATATTCGATTAACTTTGCTATTGTAGAAAACATTGGACATGATAAAGATGGAAAAGATTTATTTAAATTGAATAAGGATGGTTCCTATAAATATGATGATGAAGGAAATCCAATCATAAATGATGATCTAATTGATTTGCACATCCATCTAAAAAAAGTGGAGGATTTTAATTATCTTAAAGAACAAAAAGTCTTTAAATTAGAGAACCATCAGATTAAAAACAAAATTTATATTCCATATTATTATACGGGAGTAGAAAAAACGTTAAAATTGTTAGAAAAGGATAAGTACTTCGAATTAGTGTCAATTAAATATTTAACTGAAGAAAAAATCATATATACTAATCATAATG
>Ga0307442_1001706_pt1 | contig 10852 bp, 10 predicted proteins | sample SalMarWE160430MG_FD_202143 | JGI IMG/M metagenome (GOLD analysis project Ga0307442, IMG submission 202143) | Salt marsh sediment microbial communities from the Plum Island Ecosystem LTER, Massachusetts, United States - WE1604-30 | ecosystem: Environmental > Aquatic > Marine > Intertidal zone >... | reverse complement strand
GCCGAGATCAACATCACGCCGGCCCATCCGCATAAGGTCGAGTTCGATAAGTGGCGCTGGGTGGCTCTGTCGGAGCTCCCCGAGCTGATCGTGCCCTTCAAGCGCGACGTCTACCGGCAGGTGGCGGCGGCCTTTGCGCCCTACGCCCGGGCCGCCGACTGAGGCGGCCCGAGACCGGCTCAGACGTCACATCACATTTCATAAATTACGACGTAGAATGGTTGTATTTTCCCGCCAATCAGCGCAGGGATCAAGCTGTTGACAGTCTGTGGATAACTTACTGGCGGGCACCCATGACCCCTTCTGTCGCCTTCGCAGAGCCCCCGCGCTTGCGCCTGCCGATGCGCCCGTGCGCCGGGATCGCCCTGTTCAATGCCGAGGGCCGCATCTGGATCGGGCGCCGGCGGCCCAAGTGGGCGCGCCGTCCCCAAGATTATGTGGACGGCCCCATCTGGCAGCTGCCCCAGGGAGGCATCGACAGGGGCGAGCGCGCCTGCGATGCCGCGTTCCGCGAGCTGTGGGAGGAGACCGGCATAACGAGCGCCACGCTGCTGGCACAAATGCCCGGCTGGCTCAGCTTCGAGCTGCCGCGTGAGCTCCTCGGTGTGGCCTTGAAGGGCAGGTTCGCCGGTCAGCGGCTGCGCTGGTTCGCCATGCGCTTTTGCGGCGACGAGGGCGAGATCGACATTACGCCGAAGGGCCGCATGAAATCGGAATTCGATGCATGGCGCTGGGCCGATCTCGACGAGCTGCCCGGGCTCGCAATCCCCTTCAAACGCCCGATCTACGAGACCGTTGCAGCGCACTTCGCGCCCTTCGCGCGCGGTGCGGCTCCGGATAACGCGGCCCCTTAACTAAGTCCTGGATTGCAGCAACGGCCGGCTCAGGCCGTGCGCGCCTGCATGCGCCGCAACAGATCGACCAGCGTCTCCGCCATCCGCTTGGACTGATCGTCCTTCGCCTCGGCCAGCTCGGCCTCCGCGGCCTTCAGCTCCGCGGCGATCGCTGCCGCATCGAGGCTCTCCACCGCGACCGCCGTCTGCGCCAGGATCGTGAGCCGGTCTGGATCGGCCTCGGCGACGCCCTTCTTGACGAAGACACGCTGCTTGCCGTCCTCCATCGTGATTTCGATGACGCCGGGCCTGAGCGTGGAGATCACCGGTGCATGCCCGGCGAGAACGGCGAAATCGCCCTCCGCGCCCGGCACCACAACCTGCTCGGCCGCACCCGACAACAGCAGGCGCTCGGGCGTCACAAGCTCGAAATTGAACGTCGCTGCCATCGGTTAGTCCGCCTCGTCGTCGACGCCGTTCTCGCCGCCGGTCTTGGCGCGCACCTCCTCCACCGTCTGCAGCTTCGCGCCGCAGAACGGGCAGAAGAAGATCGGGTGGTCGACCATGCCAGGCTCATCCTCCTGCTCCAAGTCGACGAGCCCCACGGACATGTAGAGGACGCCGTCGTCGCCGACCGTCAGAAGCGGCTCGAACTCCTCGCCGCTCATTGCGTCCTTGAGCTCGGCACAGCAGCTGCCGAAGTTGTGCGTCGTGATCGTTGCCGGGTTATCGCCAGCCATGTGGGCATCCTTTCGTGAGGGCCCTCTTGCCCCGTTCCTCGTGTCTTACGCCGCTTCCGCGAGTTTCTCCGCCTTGGCGACGGCCTCGTCGATCGTACCTACCATGTAGAAGGCCTGCTCGGGCAGATGGTCGTAGTCGCCGTTGCACAACCCCTTGAACCCCTTGATGGTATCGGCGAGGCTGACGAGCGTGCCAGGCGAGCCGGTGAACACCTCGGCCACGTGGAAGGGCTGCGACAGGAAGCGCTCGATCTTGCGGGCGCGCGCAACGGCCACCTTATCGTCCTCCGACAGCTCGTCCATGCCGAGAATGGCGATGATGTCCTGGAGCGCCTTGTAGCGCTGCAAAATCTCCTGCACCTGACGCGCGACCTGATAGTGCTCCTCGCCGACGATGCGCGGATCGAGCATGCGCGAGGTCGAATCGAGCGGATCGACCGCCGGGTAGATGCCTTTCTCGGCGATGGCACGCGAGAGCACCGTCGTGGCGTCGAGATGCGCGAACGAGGTCGCAGGCGCCGGGTCGGTCAGGTCGTCGGCCGGCACGTAGATCGCCTGCACCGAGGTGATCGAGCCCTTCTGCGTCGTGGTGATGCGCTCCTGCAGGGCGCCCATGTCGGTCGCAAGCGTCGGCTGATAGCCGACGGCCGAAGGAATGCGGCCCAGAAGCGCCGACACCTCCGAGCCCGCCTGCGTGAAGCGGAAGATGTTGTCGACGAAGAACAGCACATCCTGGCCCTGGTCGCGGAAGTACTCGGCGACCGTAAGGCCGGAGAGGCCGACGCGGGCGCGCGCGCCCGGCGGCTCGTTCATCTGGCCGTAGACCAGCGCGCACTTGGAGCCCTCAGCCGAGCCGTTGTGCTCTTTGGGATCCTTGTTGACACCCGATTCGATCATCTCGTGGTAGAGATCGTTGCCCTCGCGCGTGCGCTCGCCCACGCCGGCAAACACCGAGTAGCCGCCGTGCGCCTTGGCGACGTTGTTGATGAGCTCCATGATCAGCACGGTCTTGCCGACGCCCGCACCGCCGAACAGGCCGATCTTGCCGCCCTTGGCATACGGCGCCAGCAGGTCGACGACCTTGATGCCGGTGACGAGGATATTTGCCTCCGTCGCCTGATCCTGGAATGTTGGCGCGGGCTGATGGATGGGATATTCGGCCGAGCCCTTGATGGGACCGGCCTCGTCGACCGGCTCGCCAATGACGTTCATGATGCGCCCGAGCGTAGCTTCACCCACCGGCACCTTGATCGGGGCGCCCGTGTCGGTGACATCCTGGCCGCGCACCAGGCCTTCGGTGGAGTCCATGGCGATGGTGCGCACCGTGTTCTCGCCCAGGTGCTGCGCCACCTCGAGCACCAGGCGCGTACCGTGGTTCTGGGTCTCGAGCGCATTAAGGATCGCCGGCAGGTGTTCGTCGAACTGTACGTCGACGACGGCGCCCGTCACCTGGCGAATGCGACCAACCGAGTTTGACATAGCTCTTCCTCGTCCTTCTCGTCTCGTGGTCGGGCTAGGCTGCCTGCCGGCCCCGACGTGATCCTTCGCGTTTTCCTCGGGGCCCGGCACACTTGGCCGGCCCGATTCGATTCCTGTTCCCTTACAGCGCCTCGGCGCCCGAGATAACGAAGTCGATAATCTGATCAATCCCGACCGCGCCTGGCGCAGCCGTCTCTTCCCTTAGGGTTCCAAATAGAGCGCTCACGGTTCCGAGCATATCCGCCTTCAACCTGCTCGCATGGAAATTGCCTGCACAACGGCATCTCGTGCGGTTATGAGCTTCGTCTTGTTCCTGCTTGACATCACAACCTGATTGCCGCTCGGCGTCTGGACGACCAGCTTGTTGGGGGCCGTAAGCAACCGGATGATAGCCGCCGCCGGCACCAGAAGAGCCAGTCCGCCGATGATGGCGGCGGGGCCGCCCACGTTCAGTCCGACCACGCCGACCACGCCGAAGAGGATACCAACCCCGATCATTCCAATCGTGCCGGCGACTGAGTCGCCCTCGATATGGACGCCGCTTATTGTCGGTGTCGCGATGGACATTCCGCCGAATTGCGCCAACCCTGCCGTAATGACGACTTTTCCCGACTGATAGATCACGGCTGATTCGCTCACTACAGTGCCTCCGCCCCCGAGATGATTTCGATCAGTTCCTTGGTGATCTGAGCCTGGCGCGTGCGGTTGTAGGTCAGCGTCAGCTTGTCGATCATCTCGCCGGCATTGCGCGTGGCACTGTCCATGGCGCTCATCTGCGAGCCGTAGAACGAGGCCTGGTTCTCCAAAAGCCCGCGGAAGATCTGCGTCGAGATGTTGAGATTGACGAGGTAGCCCAGGACCTCCTCGTCGCTCGGCTCGTACTCGTGGATTGCCTCGGCAGCTGCCGTCTTTTCCACCTTGGCGGCCTTGGGCAGCTTGGCAGGGATCAGCTGCAGCGCGGTCGGCGTCTGCTTGATCACCGAATGGAACTCGGAAAAGTAGAGCGTCGCCACGTCGAACTCGCCGGCATCGAACCGCGCGAACACCTTGTGTGCGATGTCGTCGGCATGCGTGAAGGCCAGCTGGCGCACGCCACGCAGATCGACGCGGTCCACGAAAAGCTTGCCGAGATCGCGGCGCAGCGCGTCGGCGCCTTTGCGGCCCACCATCAGCATTTTCACCGTCTTGCCGGCGGCGAGCAGCCTGTTGGCGTCGTTGCGCGCCAGCTTGGCGATGTTGGCGTTGAAGCCGCCGGCAAGACCGCGCTCACCGGTCATGACGATCATGAGATGCACGTCGTCCCTGCCGGTGCCGACCAAGAGCGGCGAGACACCTTCCCGGTCGGTGATACGGGCGCCGAGGCTCGCCATGATCTGGTCCATGCGCTCGGCGTAGGGGCGCGCCGCCGTGGCTGCCTCTTGCGCGCGCCGCAGCTTGGCCGCGGCGACCATCTGCATCGCCTTGGTGATCTTGCGCGTCGCCTTCACGCTGGCGATGCGGTTTCTAAGGTCTTTTAAGCTCGCCATTGGGGCGCGCCTTCCTTCTTTATTCGGCCGAGAAGCCCTTGGCGAACTTGTCGAGGAACTCCACGAGCTTCTTCTCCGTCTCGTCGGAAAGCTTCTTCTCGGAGCGGATGGCGGAGAGGATGTCGGCGCCTTCATCGCGCAGCAGCCGCAGCAAGTCCTGCTCGAACTTGGTGACGGCTTTGACGGGGATCGCGTCGAGGTAGCCGCGCGTGCCGGCGAAGATCACGCAGACCTGCTCCTCCATCTTCAGCGGCGAGAACTGCGGCTGCTTCAGAAGCTCGGTCAGGCGCGCACCGCGCGCCAGCATCTTCTGGGTGGCGGCGTCGAGGTCGGAGCCGAACTGCGCAAACGCCGCCATCTCGCGGTATTGCGCCAGCTCGCCTTTGATCTTGCCGGCCACCTGCTTCATCGCCTTGGTCTGCGCCGAGGAGCCGACGCGCGACACCGACAGGCCGACGTTCACGGCCGGGCGGATGCCCTGATAGAAGAGGTCGGTCTCGAGGAAGATCTGACCGTCGGTGATGGAGATCACGTTGGTCGGAATGTAGGCCGACACGTCGTTGGCCTGCGTCTCGATGACCGGGAGCGCGGTGAGCGAGCCGGCGCCGTGCTCGTCGTTGAGCTTGGCGGCGCGCTCGAGCAAGCGCGAGTGGAGATAGAACACGTCACCGGGATACGCCTCGCGACCCGGCGGGCGGCGCAGCAAGAGCGACATCTGGCGATAGGCGACGGCCTGCTTGGAGAGGTCGTCGTAGCCGATCACGGCGTGCATGCCGTTGTCGCGGAAGTATTCGCCCATGGTGCAGCCGGTGAAGGGCGCGAGGTACTGCAAGGGCGCCGGCTCAGAGGCGGTGGCCGCCACGACGATCGAGTAGGGAAGCGCGCCGTTCTCCTCCAGGACCTTGACGAACTGGGCGACGGTAGAGCGCTTCTGTCCGACCGCGACATAGACGCAGTAGAGCTTGGCCTTCTCGTCGCCGCCGGCATTGATCGACTTCTGGTTCAGGAACGTGTCGAGGATGATCGCGGTCTTGCCGGTCTGGCGGTCACCGATGATGAGCTCGCGCTGCCCGCGCCCCACCGGGATGAGCGCGTCGACGGCCTTGAGGCCGGACGCCATCGGCTCGTGCACGGACTTGCGCGGCAGGATGCCCGGCGCCTTCACGTCCACGCGCATCTTCTTGTCGAACTGAATGGGACCCTTGCCGTCGATCGGGTTGCCGAGCGCGTCGACGACGCGGCCCAGGAGACCCTTGCCAACCGGCACCTCGACGATGGCGCCGGTGCGCTTGACGGTGTCGCCTTCCTTGATGGTGCGGTCGTCGCCGAAGATCACGACGCCGACATTGTCGGCCTCGAGGTTCAGAGCCATGCCGCGAATGCCGCCGGGGAACTCCACCATCTCGCCGGCCTGCACGTTGTCGAGGCCGTAGACGCGCGCGATGCCGTCACCCACCGACAGCACCTGGCCGATCTCGGAGACCTCGGCCTCTTTGCCGAAGTTCTTGATCTGCTCCTTCAGGATCGAGGAGATCTCTGCGGCCCGGATTTCCATCACTTGCCTCTTCTCTTGCGGCGCCTGCGCCTTCGCGGCGACGTTGCGGTCGGTTGCATGAAAACGGCCGTGGGGCTCGCCCGCGACCAGTTGCGGTTCGTCAGCCGCTGCCTTTCAGCACGACTTTCAGATTGATGAGCTTGGTCTTGAGCGAAGAATCGAACATGCGGCTGCCGATCTTCACCACGAGGCCGCCCAGAAGCGAGGGATCGACCTTGGCATCGAGCCGCACGTCCTTGCCATAGGATGACTTGAGCTTGTCTTTGAGAGCGGCCAGCTGCGCGTCGGTGAGCGCCACGGCGGAGGAGACCTCGGCTGCGACCTCGCCGCGGTGGCGGGCAAGCAGGGCGCGGAACGTCTTGATCATATCCTCTGCGGCGAACAGGCGGCGGTTGCGCGTGACGACCTTGAGGAAATTGCCTGTGGTGGCGCCAATCCCAGCCCAATCCATGACTGCGCCCAGCGCGCGCTGCTGCTCCTCGGCGGCGAAGGCCGGGCTCTTCACCAGCCGGTTCAAGTCGTCGCTCTGATCGAGCAGAGCTTGAAACTTGCTCAAGTCGGAATCGACCGCATCGAGCTGGTTCTGCTCGTGCGCAAGCTCGAAAAGCGCGGAAGCGTAGCGTCCTGCCACCCCCGCCGTCACTGGATTGTCCGTTGCCACGTTAAATGCTCTCGCCGGCGGCCGCTGGTGCGCCTCAAGGGCAATCGGCATCGGCCATAAGGCCTTGCCCCGCTTTGAGGAAAATCGTCCACACAAAAGGAGGGCGTGAGCCAAGCCTGGCGCCCCCCTCGAAGTTCGCCGCGTTCTCTAACATGCACCGCCCAGGCCTTCAACGGGGAGAAGGGAGCCGGAATGCCGCATTTTCCCGGCGCTCAGGTGGCGTGGAGATGGCCCGAACCTGAATGCAGCCTGCACACCCCCTTCAGAGCGCATTCAGCCGGTCCCCTGTTTAATGGGCCCCAACGCCGCAGAGACATCGGCACCGGATTAAACGCCCGCAAGCGGGCTAGGGGACGAGCACCAATGACCACCACGCGCAAGATCACCTCGATCGCTACCGCCGCGGCGCTCGCCGCAACCGCCTTGGGGCCGCTGGCGACCTCGGCCAGCGCGGAGGGCTGGCGGGACGGGCGTCGCGGCGGCCCCGACTATGCCTACGCCCGCTCCGAGCGGCGCGACTGGCAGCGCGGGCACCGCGGCCGCCATCGTTATGCCCATCGCCGCCACAGGCACGATAACACCGGGAAATACATCGCCCTCGGCGTCGGGGCACTCATGCTGGGCATCATCGCTTCCGAAGCCGCACGCGACTGAGCACTTCTGAGCACCAAGGAGCACTACTGAGCACTGAACCCTAGACCTCCCTCATGACTGAGCGCGCTCCCCCCAATGCGCCAGTCCCGGGCCGGACCTTCACCCCCAAGGTCCGGCCCCTTTTTTTGTCTAGGGTCTTCTTCTGCTGCACCAAGAGCGCTTGCTGAAATTGGCGCAGATCCCGCTCTGCAGCGGGATGACGTTGACAGGAGGCGGACCGATCTGCGCTCCTCATCCGTCTCCCGGCGAAGGCCGGGACCCACGCAAGCCTCCACAACCGCTAGCTCTAAAGAAAACTATACGGGTCGATGTCGACGGTGAGGCGGATGTCGCCCTTCAAGGGGGGCAGGGCGCCGAGCCAGGCGCGCAAGTAGGCCTGCACGTCGATCTCGCGCGGGGCTTTCACCAACAGCCGCCAGCGATGGCGCCCGCGGATCACGCTCAGCGGCGCCTCGGCGGGACCTAAGATCTCGATGCGCTCGGCCGGCGGCGCGCGATGGGCGATGTCGCGGGCAACGAGATGGGCCGTCTCCTTGTCGCGCGCCGAGACGATCAGCGCTGCGAGCCGGCCGAACGGCGGCAGCATTCCCGAGCGCCGCACGGCGATCTCCCGCTCCAGGAACGCCTCGCGGTCGCCTGAGATGATCGCCGCCATCACCGGATGCTCAGGGTTGTAGGTCTGCACGTAGCCGCGGCCTTCGGCCAGCGCGCGCCCGGCGCGCCCCGTCACCTGATGCAAGAGCTGAAAGGTGCGCTCGCCAGCGCGCGGGTCGGCGCCCATGGCGAGCCCCAGATCGCCGTCCACGATGCCCACCGTCGCCAGGTGCGGAAAGTGATGGCCCTTGGCCACCATCTGCGTGCCGATGACGATGTCGATGCCGCCGGCCTCGATCTCGCGAATGATCTCGCGCATCTCGACGATGCCGGGGACGAGATCGGAGGAGAGGAGCGCCAAGCGCGCCTCGGGAAAGCGCTCAGAAACCTCCTCGGCAACGCGCTCGACGCCCGGCCCGCAAGCAACGAGCGAGCCCGCCTCCCCGCAGTTCGGGCACTTCTCGGGTAGCGGGATCGAGAACCCGCAGTGGTGGCAGTGCAGCCGCCCGCGAAAGCGGTGCTCGACCAGCCACGCCGTGCATTGCGGGCACTCGATGCGATGCCCGCAGGTGCGGCACAGCGTGAGCGGCGCATACCCACGGCGGTTCAGGAACAAAAGCGTCTGCTGCTTTTGCTCCATCGTCTCGGCGATGGCCTCGATCAGCACCGGCGACAGCCACTTGCCTTTTTCCGGCGGGCTGCGACGCAGATCGATTGCCGTCACCTCTGGCAGCGCCGCACCGGAGAAGCGCGCCGGCAGCACAACGTGGCGGTAGCGCCCGGTGCGGGCGTTGACGTGGCTCTCGATCGACGGCGTCGCCGAAGCGAGGATGACCGGGAAAGCGCCGAGATTGCCGCGCACGACGCCCATGTCGCGCGCCTGGTAGTGCACGCGGTCGTCCTGCTTGAAGCCGGTGTCGTGCTCCTCGTCGACGACGATGAGGCCGAGCTTTTTGAAAGGCAGAAACAGCGCCGAGCGGGCACCGACCACGACGCGCGCCTCTCCCGTCGCCGCCGCGCGCCACACACGCCCGCGCTCAGGACCGGACAGCGCCGAATGCCATTCGACGGGCGCGCAGCCGAAACGCCCCTCGAAGCGGCGCATGAACTGGTCGGTGAGCGCGATCTCCGGCAGCATGATCAGCGCTTGCTGGCCGCGTGCAAGGGTGCGTGCGACCGCCTCGAAGTAGACCTCAGTCTTGCCGGAGCCGGTGACGCCGTCGAGCAGCGTCACCGAGAAATTCGCGCCATCGACCGCGGACTCCAAGGCGTGGACGGCGCGCGCCTGCTCAGGGCTAAATTCTGTGGCACGATGCTTCGGATCTGGCTGAGGCAGGCGCTTCTCCGGTATCGCAACCTCGACCAGATTGCCGGAGGCGACGAGGCCGTCGATGACGCCCGTTGAGCACTGCGCTTGCACCGCGAGCGCCGACTTCGGCCGGATGGCGCCGTCGGCGGCGGCTTCTAACGCGCGCGTGCGCGCCGGCGTCATGCGCGGCGGTGGCCGCGCCTCCTCGACCAGCGTCACACCGAAGCGCGGCTTCACCGGCTCGAATGCCGCCCGCGCGCTCATCATCATGCGCACGACCATGCCAAGGGGGCTCAGCGTATAGCGCGCGATCCATTCGGCGAATTTCAGCGACAGGACGGGGAGCGGCGGAACGTCGAGGCGCTCGACGATGCATTTCAGTTTTTTAGGATCGACGGGTTTGCCCGCATCGCCCACCGGCGCATTCCACACCACGCCGATGCGCGTCTGCGAACCGAACGGCACCACGACGAAGCAGCCGGGCTCCAGCTCGCGCCCTTCGGGCACCAGATAGTCGTAGCTCTGGTCGAGCGCGACGGTGAGCACCACGGGCACACGCGCCAGCGACACCTGCGGCTCCAACCGATCGAGCAGACTGTCCGAGGGAACGCTCAATCAACCTCCAACGAATCAGCTTTGAGCTTAGGAGCCGGCTGCGGCGCTCAAAGGGCCGCGGCAAGACGTCTTTCGCCAGCAGACGTGCGCACCGATATTGCTTGCTGATACCACGGATTAACCGGTAACGAGCGGCCACCCGCTTATTGTGTAGCGCTCTCAAGCCCCACGGACACCTCGCCCCATGGAATACAAGGACTACTACAAGATCCTCGGCGTCGAGCGAAACGCCACCCAGGACGAGATCAAGCGCGCTTATCGCAAGATGGCGCGCACCTACCATCCCGATGTGAACAAGGAGGCGGGCGCGGAGGCCAAGTTCAAGGACGCCGGCGAGGCCTACGAGGTCTTGAAGGATCCCGAGAAGCGCGCGGCCTACGACGAGCTCGGCGCCAACTGGCAGCAGGGCCAGGAATTCCGCCCGCCGCCCAACTGGGATGCCGGCTTCGAGTTCTCGGGCGGCGGCTATACGAGCGCGGACGCCTCCCAGTTCAGCGACTTCTTCGAGCAGATGTTCGGTGGCATGCGCGGAGGACGCGGCGGCGGTGCGGGCTTCGGCGCACACCGCGAGTTTCATGCCCAGGGACAGGACCATCACGCCAAGATCGAGATCGACCTGCGCGACGCCTACGCGGGCGCCAAGCGCGCGATCACACTGCGCATGCCCGAGGTCGACGCGCAGGGCCACGTCACCGTCAAGGATCGCACCCTCAACGTGACGATCCCCAAGGGCATCCGCGAGGGCCAGCACATCCGCCTCGCGGGACAAGGCGCGCCCGGCATCGGCAAGGGGCCGGCCGGCGATCTTTATCTGGAGGTGCGCTTTGCGCCCGATCCGATCTATCGGGTCGAGGGCAAGGACATCTACCTCGACTTGCCCGTGGCG
>Ga0307442_1001703_pt1 | contig 10863 bp, 10 predicted proteins | sample SalMarWE160430MG_FD_202143 | JGI IMG/M metagenome (GOLD analysis project Ga0307442, IMG submission 202143) | Salt marsh sediment microbial communities from the Plum Island Ecosystem LTER, Massachusetts, United States - WE1604-30 | ecosystem: Environmental > Aquatic > Marine > Intertidal zone >... | reverse complement strand
GCTCCAGCACCAGAGGATCCTCCTCATACCGTTCCATTTCCCGAAGCCTTCGATAGCCCAACATCAAGTGAACGATCAACAGCAGCGTAATCACATGAAAGCCCACGACCGCGTTGCTTTTGATATGCAGAAAACAACTCCTCAACCGACTGCGAAGCTGAAGTCGTTTGAAAAGCTCCTGGATCACAACCATCCGCGCATAGGAGGAAAGCCGTTGATCCTCGAATCGGATTTCCGGAATACTATAGACACGGCGAAGAATATGTGTTTTACTTATTCTCACCTTTTGTGGCCTCCTGAAAAAGGTGCTTAGAGCGGTTGATAACCTCTAAAACCTTATCAGGAGGCTATTTATTTGTCTACCTCTATTCTAAAGACCAGATTTTATGCAACTATAAGGTTTACTCTCACCTTACAGACGCTTCTAGGTCACAATTTTAGAGACGATTTCTCTCAGAATCGTTTCGTCGGTGGTTTAGAGTTTTCATCGACCTACCTCGGCAGGGGAGATAGATCTGAGATTTCAGGTCAGCGAGTAGTTACGGAAAAATACTATTTCTATGCTTCTCGATGATATCCCTCAGGCTGATATTGGAAAGATGCTTCACTATAATCTCGTAGAAATTCTGCCATACAGGATTGAGGGGACAATCTGCCTTTCGGGGACAAGGCGTTGCGTGAGGATTGGTGCAGGGGGCCGGGTACAGTGGCTCTCCAACCGCATCTAGAATCGTCTTAATTGTGATTTCAGATGGGTTCTGGTTGAGTACGAATCCTCCTTTTGGACCACGGATCGATCGAATAAGCCCTGCTTTCTTTAGTTTGAAGAAGATCTGCTCGTTGAATTCCGGAGATAACTCTTCTTCTTTGGCAATCAGACTGATAGGAATAGGAAGGTTCTGTTCTTTGGCGGCCAGATTCACTACAGCCCGTACTCCATACCTCCCTTTTGTTGTCAATCTCATTTAAAAAACCTTATTTCACATAAGTTGGTAATGCGACAAATAAAAACCTACTGATTTACTAGTATATAATACTGTCAAAGTGACACCGGTGTAAATGCATAATTTCAGACATTGACAGGGTCATGTGACTAACTGTATTTAGATTTGCTCAGCCTTGTTTTTTCCCCATTTCTGTTTTAAATTGACACTACCGTTGAGATAGTTCTTAGCAGAAAACCAAAATAAGAAGTTACACCGTCGTAAAGGAAAAGTAATCCCGATAAGCTTAGACAGTATTGGTGATATTTGTTGAACGGCAAGGAAAATCCAATTTGTATCTACCAAGCCCAGTGTGCTTTCTACAACAAAACAGACAAGACAAGTGCAGAAATAACAATCAAGGAAATCTATTGCTTCAAAGTCCCCAAGTCATGTGAAATCCTAAAACGCTTCAGGGAAGGCAAGTCTGTTCCTGATACAATGCTTCCCGATGGCACGATTGAAGCATGAGAAGATTCCCCCAAGAAAACGGCTACAATAGCGGGGGAAATAGCAAATGTACTACCGATCAGCTGAAAAGCAACATAGCAGTCATCGAGAGTTGTCTATCTTCAAGCAGGATAAAATCAGAGACATCATCAGAAACGCCGCTCTGAAGATCTAAAGCAGGATAAAATTGACGAGAAATCGGCGAAATGAGTATTTCTGATGCCGAGAAAAATTCTTCTCGCCCAGCTATTTATCATAGATTGTCTTTACAGAACTACTGCTTACAAGTTAGATGCTTTTCACTGGCAAGGACTTCGTGAAGGCATCTACCGCTTGGTCTTTTATCGAGATGGGAGACGTTTTATACTATCATTTAGAGAAGAAGAGTTGCTGGGGTACGGTACTAGCGGATGGTTTGAAAGGATTCGGGAGAAGATAAAAGAGGCATTAAAGCAAAGATGAAAGATGAAAACCACTGTGGTCGCCGTCGAAATAGCCAATTATGTTATCTACTGGAACAAAAATACGGTAGTCCCAGGAATACGACTCTTTATGTTCTAAACTAATCTAGCAGACAATCTGCAAAGGATCATATAGAGGTCTTATATGTCTGAAGTAGAGAGCAGCTGCGAGTATCGTAAGACATGCCATTTCTACAACATAAAGACCATAACTCCAGCCAATAAACGGCTCAAGGAGATCTACTGTATCGAATGGCCGCAGAAATGTGCGATCTACCAGGCCAAAGTGACGGGGAAACCGGTTTCCATCACCCTATGGCCGACGGGGAAGCTGCAAACATGAAAGGAAGAAGAAATTAGATCTCTTGAGTGGGATGCAAGGTAGAATAGGAAGGGATTGCGGGGGGTAAGATAAGCGGAGAATTATTAATCCAGCAATTCAAATGGCAAAATCAAATTGGAGGGAGCGAGGCGTATCCGAACGAAAACGCGAATTCGTCGTGATACGAAGCCCTGTGCGACCAACTACAGGGAACTTATTGGTCGTTCTCATATATAAACATAGGACCATTTATTACAGTTTGGGCTGAAGCTGCATCATATAACGATCTAGTTGATTCCGCGGCATCTGGATATATTGCTTCGATCTTTTTCAAATTCTCTCTAGCTGGCTTCCGCAATTCGCTCTTTACTTGATTTCTGAAATATAGAGGATAAAACTCGTAGCACTTAATATCTTTATCATAATTAATATTACGGAGCGTCCTCGTCGTCTTAGTACAAATAGCCTTCAATAGCTCGTCTGATAACTCTTGATATAGTCGCAGAGTCATTAGCACCTTATTCGTATGCTCTGGTCTATCCAGAGTAGCCTGCAATCTACATGCGATAGTAATAGGTCGACCAATAAATTCAACATAACCGTCTCTATGGTTTTCCTCCAAAGGGTGTAACGTTCCTTTGTCCAAACCGATAGTAATGCCTTTGCGAGGTAACTCTTCATGTTCCAAGAAATTCTGAATAAATTCAGCCAGATATTTGTCACATTCATCTGTAAGGCCAATTGTGAATAATAAGACTTTGTCTATAGGAACCTCAGGTTCAAATATTAAAATATATCCGTCTCCGAGGAACTTATATATTTGAAAATGATACTCACTAGAGTTCTTTTCTAGATAATTCCGAATTCCATAGATGAGATCTCTGTATCGATATACAGTTTGTGTTCGATGTAAATCTTCAATTATCGATGTAGATGAACATATATCAAAGGCTTGAATAATTTTCTCCTGGAGCATTCTGTTAATCAACCCTTACAAAGAGAAACCCGCACAGGCATTCACCAGACTAGCATTTTGCCGAACTTAAGTACGTAAATATTCAATGCAGAATTATAAAGCCAAATTTCAGTGCTGTAAATGAAATGGGGAAAGACAACCGACAATTTCCTATACCGCCACACATCCTCGGAACGAATCAGAAATCTTGCTCAACCTTGTCCTTCTTGGAAATACCCGTATAATTCTTTTTCTTCATTCCGGGCTTTCACTGGTATTAGTAGTATATATTGTTCCATTTTGATCTTTAATCTTAATGATTTCATCACCTGCATAAGTGAAATAGAATTTCCTTCCTGCTGCTTCTAATATTAAAGTTGTTTCTTTAATTGGAACATTCAAAAGTTGAAATATATATCTTAATTCATCTCTATCGATCACTTCTGTAAAAACTTCTTTTTGGCCAAAATTCGAAAGATGTATACCACCTTATCACTTTTCCTGCATATACCGCTCTCCAGTACATGCACGTACATTCCAAGTTAAATTTCACGCCTGCCAACCACTAAAATCAATACGGCAGACGCAGAAAGCCAAGTAGGGGGAATCTCCCAAAAGGTGGTATCTCTAATCATGTAAAATCAGAATTTGGAACTAAAACAGCCTCGCTTGTGTACCTCGCGAATGCACAGATCCTTTAATATCGTAGACCCACTGGGGAACATCTTCCATAAGGCTTCCAGCGGCTCGATACATAGCAAGTATGTTTTGTAAAGGAGATCCCGGTTGGATGGCGTGCGATGGACCAAGAATAAGCCCACCGTCGGGAAAAAGATTTAGACGTCTTTGAACTTCCTTTTCAACGTCTTTCACCAAACCAAAAGCCAACTCCCGCTGTACATCCATACTGCCCATGAATATCAATCTATCTCCGAAATTTTTCGACAGATTCGCAATATCGTTTTCCAGTGTAGTAGGTTGGACAACGTCATATATATCCAACCCAAGCTCAATCAAGCGATCTAGGAACATCCAAACAGTACCACACATATGCATTATTGTCCTAGCGCCATAACCATGAACCATGTCGAAGTACTTATGGTACAAATGTGCAAAATGTTTCTCAAAAATATCCATACCAATCATTTGCCCTGATTGATTACCGAGATCCTCACCAATCTGTGTAAAATCTATGAGCCCTTTTGCTTCTTTCAGCATACGCTCATGCATATCATAACTATACTTAAAACGAGCCTGCATAATCTCTAAGAATACAGGACTGTCGTCAATAAGATCCATTAATACTTGCTCCATACCTCGTGTACGAGAGATACCGTTGATAAAGTCAAAGTCACCTGAATTTCCACAAATTACAGCGAAGCCTGAATCTTGTATTGACTTTGCTTGCCGGTAAATCGTCGAATAATCAAACCAGTCTGCGGAGGGAAAATGAGACCGATCAAGTTCTTCCAGACTATATATCCCCTCATAAGGTTTGAAAATAGATTCTAAATATGTACCACCTTCAAATTGCATGTACTTGTAATGCTCTCCCCAGAAACCTTCTTTGCTTCCGTCTTCAAAACTTTTTAACTCTGGGCCAATATATACAGGCTCAACAGTTCGGAAATCATCACCCAACACTATTTCCAACTGCTCGTCGTTTTCGATATTGTAATGATCTTTAATTAGTTGATTGATTTCTGGAGTGCCTCTGTGCTTTATCGGTATTCGATCAAAACCTTTTCTGTCACAACAACTAAGCACCCTTTCACGAGAAGTCATCATATCCCCAAATCTTTTTTTACAATTGTTCGTTTCTTTTGTACTATCTCCGAATAAAAAAACAGTTCTTTTTGAGACAACAGTATTCATTTCTAAAGCACTCTAAACATTCACACTCTTTGATTCATACAATCTAACTATGTTTTAAATATTACGCTGTTTATTAGCTCTATATTATCAATGAAGCGATATTCATCTAGATTTTTTTCAATTTCATTCGCGTATTTTGTCAAACTGTCTGCCATTTGCTTATACAATCTTGTCATTTTTACTCCGAGTTCTAAACCCTTCGCCCTATCATTTCTCGGAGAAATTGCATCGATAGAGCACCATCCCTTGAAATCGGTTTTATTGAGATAGTAAAAGAATTCTAGCATCTCCCAGAAATTCACAGTACCTACAATCATATCAGGATCCGCATCCTTGTAGTTGTCATTGAGATGCACCTGACCTAATTTTCCATGGGAATCCATTATTACTACGCTCTCTGCTACATTTTCCTGTATCATAAAAGCGTGTCCAACATCTAATACACCGGTTACGTTATCAAGTCCGATATCATTTAGTAGCATCATTAGCTTTCCCACATTACCAACATAATTCTTTTGTCTTGGTTCCCTTGCTTTATACTCAACTGCTATCTTTACAGATCTATCGTATTCCCCAATCTCTTTGATTGTATCCACCAAGTTTTTCCAGGAATCAAAATAATTTGTTTGAAAGGCATAATCGAAGCCATCATGAGCTGGCCATAGCAGTACGCTGTCAGCTTGAACCGCTCTTGCGAAATCCACAGCTTTCTTGAACAACTCTACGGTTTGTTTCCGAATATGCTTTTCATTTGTGCTAAAGCTCCCGTTCTTATATTTGCGTTCACGCCAACACTGAACAGCAACATTTGATACTTTCATATCAAACTCTTTTAACTTTTGTATAAGTTTTACAGGATCTGAAGGTAAAGTTAAATTCGGATAGAAAGTGAATAGTCCAGTTAATCCATCTATTTTCGACATAACTTCTAATTGTTCATCTATTCCTAATGGATCGAAGTAACCTTCAGGTACGTATCTGCCGACGTATGTTCCCAAACAACCAAGGTGAGCATCTATTTTGAGCTCCATTGGTATCTCTCCTCTACTTCTTTAGTTTAAATACAAGCTTTCTAAGGTTAAAAAGTATGTTCCACAGTATGAAACAGTTCCCAATATTCCCCTTTACATGTCTTTTAGTACTTCAATACACAACTGAAAGATAAAATAGATCACACCAGGAAGCAGCTAGCGAATTAAGAGCGATCTGAGATAGTCGATTCCTGCCTTTGCTGAAACCTCTACTGATGGGAACGATTGAGATTCCATTGTAAGGAAACCCGAGTAGTTGATAGAAACAAGAGCCTGAAGTATGGCATTATAATCTAGATGTCCAAAGCCAGGAACGCCGCGATTACTGTCAGCGACGTGCATATGCGCTAAATATTCTTCAGACGATAAAATCGCCTTGTCGATTTTCGTTTCTTCTATATTCATATGAAAAGTATCAACAAGTAATCGAACTTGTTTTAACCCATACGTTTCGATAAAATCGATGCACTGGTCTACCCTATTCAATGTATTACACTCATAGCGGTTCACTGGTTCCAGCATCAACGTAACACCCAAAGTCTCTGATTTATCGATCAAGCGTCTCAGTGTTTCTGCCAACCGTTGTTCGTATGACCTGTAAGATTCGTCTTCTATTCTATTACCTCGAATCGGACCTAGTGGGAATTTTGCTTTTAGCTTCGCCGCCACTTCAATATGCTCATTTAGGAGCATCAGTGCTTCCTTACGCTTTTCCGGTTCCTTATGTGATAGCGTGATACCTTGTTCGGTGATCCAAATAGCAGCTGCAGCAGCTACTTCGAGCGCTTCTTTCGTTAATAGTTCAAGCAGTGTATCAAGCTCAACGGGGCTTATACGATGAAGAAAAATGTCGACGCCTTGATACCCTAAACTAGAAATTTTTCTAAGGTTTGCTTCAATGTCTGTTCCCGTGAATGAAACCGCAGAAAACTTTGTTTTGAATGTCGCCAAGCATGTTCCGATTTTCATTTTTTTCCTTTACCTGCGCTAATATCAATATCTTCAAACTATATTGAAAAGTACATTTTTTCGTATTAGCACAGTTATTTTCATTAGAAAGACCTACTTGTGCTGCCATAAAGGTTTGATTTTGAACAAACAATCCACCCTGGAAATCACGGAAATTGACGATGATAGAGATCTTAGTTATAGGCTTGATAAAGAGGCGTTGCTTTACCGCAAACGCCTCTTTATTTTTATAGTTTCGTACAAATATCTACTTCCTAGCTCTATCAACTTCCTCCTGCACACCATCCAATATTGCTTTAATTGGCTTACTTGTTGTGATTACCTCTTGAACACCTGCAGCAAAAGGAAGAACAATGTCACCGTAGTCAGCGCTAAAGGGCATTGGCGTTGCTGTTACCGTAATATATTTCGAAAAATCTGTGATTATCGGATCTTTGCTAAAAGCTGGAATTCTATTTATGGCGCTTTTTGTTGCCGGAGGATAACCCATTTTTGCTATGTAATTTGTCAAAGAATAGTCACTATTACATAGATATATTGCAAATTTGACAGCCGCATCTTTGTGTTCAGAATCTTCAAACACGACCAATTGATGATCAGCCGAATACGCGTAGTGGTTTCCTTTTACGTCACCTGGAACTGCAGCTGCACCCCACGTGTTGTTAAATTGTTCTTCTGTTAACGAAGAATTAATACTCAACATTACACCCCTAACAAAAGAACCATCAAATGTAAACACAAGCCGACCTTGGGCACCAATCGGTCTAAACTCGCCAAGCTTTTTTCCAGGCAAAGTGTATTTGTTCTCAATACTAGTTCTCAACCACTGGCAGTATTCTTCTACTTCTGCTGTATTGAATTTGACCTTGTCTTTAGTAATTGGCATGGCACCGAATGCCCGAAGGAAAGGGTAACCAAAATCGAAAGCAAACACACGTGCCGTAGTATCATATCCAAAAATAACTACTTCTTCCGGTAATGCTTTTCGTGCCTTTCCTGCATTGTCGGTGAAATCGTATATCGTGTTTGGGGGCTTATTTGGATCCAGACCAGCTTGCTTCATCAAATCTCTGTTGTATAACATACCTAAAGGAATAGGTGCCCACGGTATGCCGTAATGTACTCCATCAACAAGAGTTAGATCGTAAAGTGCTTCTATAAGATCATTCTTGAAATTATTTGGGAAGATTTTATCAGCAGATGCTAAAGCACCCATTGCCATAAACAGTGTCGTATCCGGCCCTGAGGTTTGTGCTAAATCAGGTGCATCGTTAGCGGAGATCATAACAGTAAGTTGATTTGTATGTTCACTGAATCCTATCGGCATAGCATTCACTTGGATATCGGGATTTTCAACTTCGAATTGTGCTATAACATCTTCCACCAACGGTCGAGTCGATTCTTCGGCTGTCACCCAGTTCATAAAATCAACTGTAACTGATTCTGTTTCTTGTCCTCCACCGGCTACGAGTAGGAAAGGTACAAAAACCAAGAATAGGACGACAAACAACTTTAGCTTTACATATTTCATAGTTATCTCCTTGTCGGTATTTCCTCTACCCTATTATGATCCATATTACCAGAACATTTTTAATGTCCCCAAAAGTAGTCACAAAGTATCAAATTGTGACTTGAATAGGTTGATTGTTTCCTTATTCAATAACATCTATACTACTTCCTTTTGTAGATAATCAGAAAACGTGAAAAACATGATATATCTATACTTTCAGTAAAGTATTTACCGTGAACACCTCCTTATTAAGTTCCTACAATCTAAGATCTTAGATTTAAGATAATAGTACGTTTTTTCTAATCTGTCAACGCCTATGTGCTGTTTGTCTGAGAAATGCATTGATAGTTAGCCAGACATGCAAAGATAGATAGTAACCACGCCAACCAAAAATCCGGAATTCCCTTTTATTCCCATGATCCTTAGCGTACCTCACCATCTTCACCCGGGTGTTTTCGATACCTCTCCTATTGTGGTAGTATCCACAATATCTGAATGTGTATAGGGTACCACCTACTTGGTTGTAATTGTTCCAAACCCAAACCATATCGTTGATCTAGCGTAGGGCGGTGCTCCCAAGTCTCTTTCACCTACACATATAGGTGTTGACAGATTTACAAATGTATACTATTCTTTTAATTCTAAGATCTTAGATAATAGTTAATCTAAAGAAAATGAGGTGCTCATGGCTACCAATAGGCGTGATGTCGCCACAATAAACAATAGGAGCCTAGTCGACCAAGTTTACGAATATATTTTAAGAAGAATTATAGAAGGTGAATTAAAATACGGTGAAACAATCAGCACCAAAGAAATAGCTGAGAAATTGCACGTTAGTACTATGCCAGTCCGTGGGGCCATAAAAAGGCTTAAGTATGAACAAATAGTTGACATCAAACCTCAAAGTAAATGTCTCATACGAGAACCAAGTAGAAAAATGATAGAAGAGATATATGAATTACGACAGGTTTTAGAAACGTTCGCCATAACGAAAGGTCTAAATAAACCCGATAAGAACGTACTATCTCGTATGCAATACATTGTTTCGGAAATGAAGAAACTTATCTCTGAAAAGGATCCTGTTGAAGAAGAAAGACGAGCTATAGCTCTCGACCGCCAGTTTCATGAAGAGTTATGTAAATTGGCCAACAACGATTACTTGACCTATTTGTACTCACAGCTGAGTGTACACGTAAATGTATCACTAATACATAGTAAGACATATCACAGTCTTCGTGACCAAAAGAGATACCAAGAGAGTCATGCTGAGATTTTAGACTATTTGACTGCACGTTCCAAAGATGCGGTGAAAGCTCTTAAAGAACATTTCAAGGATGTTACTGATCTCATTTTTAAAACAGATGAACCGACCTCGGACAAAACCAATGGCGACTAGTGAATATTAGGGTCCCTCGCAGAAGATAACCCCGACCAAATCGATCAGTTTGTAGAACAACACCGCTTCGGTGCAGGGGCTGATATGTGCCATCGAGCACAAGGGTGTAGTACCCAACCTAGATCCGGCAAACTAGATTTTTGCCTTTTCAGATTCCCTGTTTCATCCAAATATCCTGGACCCGCTATTGTGTAATCTGGAATGTCACTCTCTGCTGCTTCTTCTTCATAAGACACATCCTGAACCCAGAATCTTAGACCACCATCCTCCCAGTTTTCCTTTTCTACTTTGACAGTTACCGCTCTTCCTTTTATTCTATATGTTATTCCCCTCTCTAAGCTTTCGGTTAAATCATCGTCCCGAGATATACCCAATATTTCCTTCCCGCACCAATCACAAAAGACAGGCAAGTTCGCCAGATCAATATCAGATAGTTTCACAGCTTTTGCAGCATTAAAAGTGTCTGAATACCGATCACGTCTTCGCCGAACGCAATTCAAGGCAATATAAATCTTCACTACCTCTTTGTTTACGTCTTCGATAGCCAATAACTACTAGATTCATATCCAATCTCCTTCCTCCCCGAATCACTCTGCTTTTGTTCTTTGAAGATCTATTCTACACGGCTTCTCGTGGTGTCCCCATGTTTCGATTCGATGATCGGTATGTTATCTCAAATCGCCTGTTAAGGTGCGGTACGATAAGAACCAAAAAATTACCCAGGCAAGTGGAGACACACCCGTTATATCCTGATTAATTGCGTCATTACTGCCTAGTACTCCGTTTCGCGAAAACATTTACGTTTCTGCGGCCAGCTTGTCGAAGTTACGCCATCGGAACACGACCGGGTGCTGGTTGAACTCAGTAATGCCCCTCATGATACGCTCGACCAGCTCGGATTTCGAGCTCAC
>Ga0307442_1001702_pt1 | contig 10870 bp, 12 predicted proteins | sample SalMarWE160430MG_FD_202143 | JGI IMG/M metagenome (GOLD analysis project Ga0307442, IMG submission 202143) | Salt marsh sediment microbial communities from the Plum Island Ecosystem LTER, Massachusetts, United States - WE1604-30 | ecosystem: Environmental > Aquatic > Marine > Intertidal zone >... | reverse complement strand
GTTCCGCGGCAACCCCTACGGCAACGGCCATCATCATGGTCCCATGATCCAGGCGCTCGGCAGCGGCTTCTTCATCTCCAGCGACGGCTATGCCGTTACGAACAATCACGTCGTCGACGGAGCCACCAAAGTCGAGATCGCCATGGATGACGGCGAAACCTACAAAGCCAAAGTCGTCGGCACCGATCCGAAAACCGACCTGGCGGTGATCAAAGTCGAAGGAAGCAGCAACTTCCCATACGTCAAGATGGCGAAGAAAACGCCGAAAATTGGCGAATGGGTGCTTGCTGTCGGTAATCCTTTCGGTCTGGGCGGTACGGTGACGGCGGGCATTGTCTCGGCGGAAAACCGCGACATCGGTTCCGGGCCGTATGATGACTTCATCCAGATCGATGCCGCCGTGAACCGCGGCAATTCAGGCGGTCCGACCTTCAATCTGGCCGGCGAGGTCATCGGCGTGAACACCGCGATCTATACGCCGAGCGGAGGGTCGGTCGGCATCGCATTCGACATTCCCTCGACCACCGTCAACCAGGTCGTTCCCGTCCTCAGAGAAAAGGGCCATGTCGACCGCGCCTGGCTCGGTGTTCAGATCCAGACGGTGACCGAGGACATCGCTCAGAGCCTTGGGCTGCCGGATGCGAAAGGCGCGCTCGTTGCGGAGCCCGAAACGGGAAGCCCGGCGGCGAAGGCCGGCCTGAAAGCGGGCGACGTGATCGTCAAGGTCGATGGCAAGACCGTCGAGGACGCACGCGATCTCGCTCGCAAGATCGGCGGCATGGCGCCCGAGACCAGCGTCGATATTGCCGTGATTCGCAATGGCGATTCCAAGGACTTCAAGATCACGCTCGGCGCCCAGAAGACGGATCAGAAGCAGACGCTGGCGCAGAACGAAGCGGGCAATCAGGATCTCGGCAAGCTCGGCCTTTCGGTCGCCCCAGCCTCGTCCGTTATGGGTGCCGGTGAGGAAGGCGTCGTCGTCACGGGCGTCGATCCGGACGGCCCCGCCGCCAATGTCGGTATCGAGACGGGCGACGTCATTCTGAAGATCGGCGGACACGACGTGCGTTCCGGCGCCGATCTGCGCGACGCCCTTACGAATGCCAAAGCGCGCGGGCGGAACAAAGCCCTCGCCCTTATCAAGCGTGGCGACGGGCAGCACTATGTCGCTCTGCCTGCGGCCGCATAACCCTTACGGCTCGTTCAATCGTTAGAACGGCCTTCCAGTCCGAAGGTCTGTCCGATCCTAGGACCTTCGGACTGGCGACTGCAGACCCACCGGGATGAAACGGCCAGCCGTGGCTTTCATGCGGAACGCAAACCCGTTCAGCCGGACGCGGATTTGCCACGCGTCTCTGCCCCCTTGCTTGCGGCCGCGCCGCTGGAGAGTTCGGCGATCTCGCTTGTAATCTCCTCCTGGCGGAGTTGCCGCGAACGTGCGAGCAGCTCGTCGAGCGTATCGGCGACATTGGCGCGTGCCGCGATCATCGCACGCATCCGGACCTCATTCTCAGCCGCGAATGACAGCATCACCGCTTCGCACAACTCCGCGAAAATGTACTCTGCGGCCAGCTTCTCCAGCAGCACCTGCGACGGCAGGTTGATGATCGGCATGACGGCCGTCGGCGACAACGGAAAGCGGCTGAAATCGAACGGCACGAGCTGCTTCTTCACAAGCTCGACCGCAACGGATGTATCCGGCGCGGCGTGAACGAGCGTTACGCGCGCAACATGGCCGGCATCCAGCCGTTCATAGAGCGCTTCCGTGATCCGGCCGGCGAGCGCCGTCATCTGTCCGGCATGAACGATCATCGGAGCGGACCAATCGGCTGCGAGCCCACGCTCTTCGGCAACCATCGAACCGCGATCTCCGACAAGTAGAAGTTCCGTAGACTTTCCTCGCTCTCCAGCCAGAAGCGTCTCGGCAGCATCGAGAACATGTTCGTTAAAGGCGCCTGCAAATCCCTGCTCGGCGCACAGGGCGATGACGGCATGGCGGCCGCCGCCGTCCTTCCCCGGCCCGGGACGTTCGCTTTCCGGCAGGAAGGCGAGCGCGTCGCTGATTGCGGTCCCGATCATGTTCGCATAGGCGCGAATGCCATCGAGATGCGAGCGCGCTTCCCGCGACCGGGCGGCGGCGACGCCGCGCATCGCCGTGATTACCGCCGAGAGCTGGTGCACGGTCTCGATGCGTGCTTCGACATCGCTCAGCCGTTCGGTCATGGCGCGCCGCCTTCCGCGTGGGAGGAAGCCGCGATGTCGGTGGCGAGCGTCTCGACCACCTCGACAAGGCGGGTACGGACGGTCTCATCGAGTGTACCGCTTTCGGCAAGCGCATGAATGGCGTCGTGGGCATTGGCGTCGAGATATCCGGCAAGGCGCGTGCGGAGCTCGGGAATGATCGCAGGCGGGAGGTTATCCAATACACCCTCGGCGAGCGCGGCCAGCAGCGCGACCTGATCGACGAAGCGAAGATTGGCGAAGCGCGGCTGGGTCAGTAGCGCGCGAATGCACTCCCCACGGGCGATCTGGGCCTTCACGCGCGTATCGGAGATGCCGCCGAAGCGGGTGAACATCTCCAGCTCGAGGAACTGCGAATAGTCCAGCCTGATACGACCCGACACGGTCCTTAAGCCCGGCTTCTGCGCCTTGCCGCCGACCCGGCTGACGCTCAGCCCGACATCGACCGCGGGATGCTGATTGGCGGCGAAAAGACGGGCGTCGAGCACGATTTGCCCGTCGGTGATCGAGATCAGATTGGTCGGGATGTAGGCGGACAGATTGCCGGCGTCGGTCTCGGCGATCGGCAGCGCCGTGAGCGATCCGCCGCCGAGTTCCGGCGCCAGCTTGGCGGCGCGTTCCAGCATCCGGGCGTGAACATAAAAGACATCGCCCGGATAGGCTTCGCGGCCGGGCGGTTCGCGGGTCAGCAGCGCCAGCTCGCGGTGCGTTGCCGCGTGCTTGGTCAGATCGTCGATTATGATGAGCGCGTCGCCGCCCTTGTCGCGGAAATATTCGGCTATGGTAAAACCCGCGAAAGGCGCAACCCATTGCAAACCGGGCGATGTGGCTGCCTGGGCGACGACGAAGACGCACCGCTCCAGCGCGCCATGCTGCCGGACCGCCTCGATCACGCGCTTGACCGCCGTCGCGCGCTGCCCGACGGCGACATAAACACAGATCATGTCGGACCGCTTCTGATTGATGATCGTATCGACGGCGATGGAGGTCTTGCCGGTGGCGCGGTCGCCGATGATCAGCTCCCGCTGGCCGCGGCCCAGCGCGAAGAGTGCATCGACGACGAGGATGCCTGTCTCGACGGGCTCGGAGACCAGATCGCGCTCTACGATCGCCGGTGCCGGACGCTCCACCGGCTGATATTCATCGGCAGCCAGGGGCTCGTCACGGTCGAGCGGACGCCCGAGCGGATCGATCACGCGGCCGAGCAAGGAGGAACCGACCGGCACGTGAATGACCTCGCCCGTGCCCACCACGGGCGATCCCGCCTCGATCGCGGCGCCCTCATCCAGAATGACGGCGCCGATTTCCTCCGGGTCGAGCGTCAGCGCAAAGCCCAGCCGGCCGCCCTCGAACCGCAAAAGCTCGTTCAGCCGCACATCCGGGAGCCCCGAAATCCGCGCAATGCTGTCCGCGATCTGCTCGACGCGTCCGACAGACTCGGACTGCGGGACAAGCTTCGTCCGCGCCAGCGTTTCGCGGCTGTGCTGCAGCCATTCGGCCGTGTCAGAGTCCGGCTTTGTCATGGCGCGTCAACTCTGCGGCGATACGGTTGAGATCAGCGCGGAAGCTGTTCCGGACCACCGCATGCGGGGTTTCGATCTCGAGGCCTGCAATGAGATCCGGGTCGGTCTCCACGGTAATCTCGATCGGCCGCCCGAGAACATGGGCGAGCGTCTTACGGCAGCTGCGCTTTTCGGCATCGGTCAGCGGGTAGGCGGCCTTGAGATGAACAGGCGCGCCATTCGCGCCGACGGCGGCACGGGTCGCCTCGGGAAGCGCGGCAAGCCCCTCGGCGAGTCCGTCGAGAAAGCCGGAGACGCGAACCTCTTCGGGCAGACGCGCCAGGACCTTTCCGGCAATGTCGACCGCCAGACGGCTTGCCCGATCGGCAACCGCGATCGCCTCGTTTTCCTTGGCGCGCGCGATGTCGGCTTTCGCGGCCGCCCGGATCTGTTCGGCCTCCGCCCGAGCGTTTTCGAGAATCGAGGCCTTTTCTTTCTCCGCCGTGCTGGCGGCCGCCTTCAGCGCCTCATTGCGGCTCGCGGCAAGGAGAGTGGCCTCCGCCTTCGCCTTCTTCCTCTCCGCCTCGACCGCAGCCTTGGCAGCTTCGGCATCCTCAATCAGCCGTGCGGCCTTCTCCTGGCGCTGCTTGACCATGTCTGCGACCGGCCTGAACAAGTAGCGCGCCAGAATCCAGATAAGGATCAGGACGTTGAACGTCTGCAACCCGAGTGTCCACCAGTCGATCTGCATCGCGCAAAAGGCTCACTTCACGAAAGGATTTGCAAACAGAACAAGCAGAGCGATCACCAGACAATAAATGGCCATCGTCTCGATCATGGCGAGGCCGACGAAAAGAGTTCGCGACAAGGTGCCGGCGGCTTCGGGCTGGCGGGCAATGGCGTCCATCGCCGCGGCGACCGCACGTCCCTCGGCGAGCGCCGGCCCGATCGCTCCGAAGGATACTGCGATCGCAGCCGCCAGAATGCTGATGATCTCGATCCAGTTCATGGGTTCTTCCGTTCTTGTTGAGATTTTTCCTGAGAGCCTTGGCGCTGCTCGGCGACCGCCGCCCCGATGAATACGGTCGCCAGCACCCCGAAGATATAGGCCTGGACCGCGCCGGTCAGCAGTTCGAGCGCCATCAGCGGGATCGGCACCAAGAGCCCCGCGAGCGACAGCACGATGCCCACGACAAAGACACCGCTCATGACATTGCCGAAAAGGCGCACGATCAGCGAGAAGGTCCGCGTGATCTGTTCCACGAGATTGAGCGGAATCATCACCCAGCTTGGCTCGGCGAAGGTTTTCAGATAGCCGAGCCAGCCGCGTGTCGAGATGCCGTAGACTATCGTCGCGCAGAACACAATGAGCGCCAATGCAGCGTCGGTTTCCAGATGCGCGGTCGGCGGCTCGACAGCTGGCACCAGGGAGGACCAGTTGGCGATGAGCACATAGATGAAGATCGTGCCGATCAGCGCGCGGTAGGGACTGGGGTCGACTCGCATCGTCTCGCGGATCTGATCGTCGACTGCGCCGACAATTGTCTCCAGCACGGTCTGCGTCGTCGAGGGGAGAAGCGTAAGCCGGCCACTGATGATGGCGGCGAACCCCCCGAGCAGCGCCATAATCGCCCAGGTGATCAGGACCGGCGCGGTAATTGGCACCGGGCCGAGGGAAAATACCGGTTCGAGCGTGAGCGGCGTTTCATTCATGCGCTTCTCTCTAGCGCAATGCGCGTCCAAGCATGTCTCCGCGAAGGCGGGGATGGACGTGGGAACAGTTGCGCTCGCCTTTCGATATAGATCAACTTGATCATGGACGGTGCATCAATTTCCAGGCCGACCAGAAGCCGATCGCAGCGCCGATCATAATGAGTGGCGCGGAGAAGAATATGCCCGTATCGAAGATCCGGTCCAGCCAACGGCCGATCACCACGCCAAGCAATGTCGGAACGATAATCGTCCAGCCAAGAATGCCGATCTGGCCGAGCCGTGCGCCAAGCGATGGCTCCGGATTAGCCTCGGCTTCCCTGGAGCGGCTGGCGGCCCGGCGCGCGGCTTCCGCCATACGGTCGTCAGTATCCGGATCGTCAGGCGCCGTCACGGTGCTCTATCCTTTCCTATCGGCGCTCCTCCTTCGCTCACGCGGCCGGGACGCAGATATCTCATAAGCTGACGCACGGCGCGCGCATGAAGGCGTATCTGCTCGACCCGCGCGCGGCGTCCGGCGTCGAGCTCGGCTTCGCGGAGCGTTTGCACTTCCGCTTCGAGCAGGCTCAGATCCTCGCCGATCTTACCGTGGCGGCAGGCAATCTCGACACGCCGGCCATCGGCGACCGTGATCACACCGCCGCGTAAAGCGCAATAGTAAGTGATCCCGTCGCTCTCCCGCCAACGCACCACCGAGGCAGGAAGCACGGTCAGAAAATCGGTATGGCCCGGCAGAATGCCGAAGCCGCCGCTTTCATCGTCGGCGCGCACCGAGCGGACCTCCTTGCTGTCCACCAGGATCGCGGCGGGCGTGGTAATCGTCAGATGCAACCTGTCGCTCATGGCGCCGCAGCTCTCTCTCGCCGGAGACGCGGTGCGTCCTTGTCCTTGCGCGCGGCGTCTTCCTTCTCACGGGCGTCTTCGAGCGTGCCGACCATGTAGAGAGAGCTCTCCCGCCAGTCGTCGCAGGCCCCGTCAAGAATCGCCCGGCAGCCGCCAATCGTATCGGCAATAGGAACCGAGCGGCCCGCCACGCCGGTGAAGGCTTCCGTCACGGTGAAGGGCTGCGTCAGAAAGCGTTGCAGCCGGCGGGCGCGGGCGACGATCTGCCGGTCCTCGGCGCCAAGCTCTTCCACTCCCAAGAGCGAGATCACGTCCTGCAATTCGCGGTAATGCTCGATGGTCCGCCGAACCTTGATGGCGACCCCCGCATGATCCTCGCCGACGATCAGCGGATCAAGCAGGATGGAGGAGGAGGAGATCGGATCGATCGCCGGATACATGCCCTCGGCGGCCATGGACCGCGACAGCATGACCATGCTATCGACATGAGCGGCGATCGTCGTCACAGCCGGGTCGGTGAAGTCGTCGGCCGGAACATAGACGGCCTCGATCGCGGTCACGGACGCTCCGCCGACCGAGGTAATTCGTTCCTGCAGGGCGGCGACCTCGGTGGCAAGGGTCGGCTGATAGCCGACGCGCGAAGGCAGCCGTCCGAGAAGGCCGGAGACTTCCGCCCCTGCCTGGACGAAGCGGAAGACATTGTCCATCAGGAGCAACACGTCCTGATGCCGTTCATCCCGGAAATATTCGGCGATTGTGAGAGCGGTCAGCGGCACCCGCCAGCGCGCGCCGGGCGGCTCGTTCATCTGTCCGTAGACGAGGACGGTGCGGTCAAGCACACCGGACTCGGTCATGTCGAGCAGCATTTCGTGCCCTTCACGCGAACGCTCGCCGACCCCGGCAAAGACCGAAATGCCCCGATAGCTCGAGATCATCGCGTGGATCAGCTCCATGACCAGAACGGTCTTGCCGACGCCCGCGCCCCCGAACATCGCCGCCTTGCCGCCCTGAGCGAGCGGCGCTAGAAGATCGATAACCTTTATGCCGGTCGTGAATAGGTTCGACACGCCGCTTTGCGCGGAGAAGTCAGGAGGCGGGCGATGAATCGGCCGCCGCGGCACGTCATTCGCCAAGGGGCCGCGCTTGTCGCCGATCCGGCCCGCAACATCCAGAAGCCGGCCGAGCACGGCGTCGCCGACGGGGACCGCGATCGGCCCGCCGATACGCCGGACCGGGTCGCCACGCCGTAACCCGGTCGTTGCCTGAAGCGCGATCGCTCGGACCGTCTCCTCGTTCAGATGGGCCTGGACCTCGCCCAGGACTTCGTTCTTTTCATCATCTTCGATGAGAAGGCCGTCCTCGATCGGCGGCAAATCCCCGCTGGGAAAGCGGATATCGACGACCGCGCCGCGAAGGCCGATGACCTCTCCATCGCTGTTGATGCCAGTTTCCATCGAGTCCGCTCGTCGGTTTGAGGTCGTTCCAGCCAATGCGGAATGGCCCGCGTGCCTCAAAGGCTGGGCCAAGCCGCGCCGACGGCCCAATCAGTCTAAACTGCGCTTGGCCGCCGGGACGATCTCATGGACGACCGGCAGCTTGGCAATTTTGCGCATGCTGATTAACGTCCATTTCATCATTTAGCGCGTTTGGTCAAATTCGTCATCGACATACCGGACCCATTGGTCAAATCGGTCCAGAAGGCTGTTGAATTCCGCTTCGATCACATTGCGGGACTCCTCCGCGGCAGCCGCTCCCGGCTTTTCCAATCGACGTTTCAGCTCCTCATGCTCCTTACGAAGGTTCACCAGATGCCCCATATGCTGGCCCGCAGCGTGATGGGGGTGTGTCTCCAGCTCTTTTTGTTTCTTCTCAAGATGTTCGGTGAACTCATGCAGTCGCTGTTTCAGATCGTCACGATCACCTGCTGCGGTCATGAATCTACCTCCAATTGCCTGATAAGAGCTTATCTGATTGAGCGCTCTGCCGAATTTCGAGCCATCAATCTATGGAAAAACATAAAGAGAACGCATTGACGCGCGTCAAATGCCGGTGTTCCAGCCGAGCGTTGCCGGAATTGCCCTGAAGAACATAGGTTTTATACAGGAGATGAAAAGCATTCACATGATAGGGCTGGCCGGGGCATGGGAAAACCCATCGCCTCTGCGACGCTTTGCGCGGCCGCCCACAAATTTTCACCACTCCTCATGCAGGCGCGCTTCAACCTGCGCCTTGACGGGAATCGGCGCGACGGCGCCGTAGTCCTCAACCGAAAGCCCCGCCGCCACCGCCGCATAGCGCCCCGCCGCAACCGGATCGCCGGTCGCCAGCCATCGGGCCAGGAAGGCGCCGTCAAAACAGTCGCCGGCCCCCGTGGCGTCAACGAGACGAGTCGGATAGGGAGGAATGCGCTCCATCCGGTCATCGAATGCCACGAGCGCTCCGTCCGTGCCCAGGGTAAGCGCAACGATCTTCGCCCCCAGAGCTCTGTAGAACCGGGCAATATCCTCAGGCTCCTTCAAGCCGGTCAGAAGGCGCGCATCGTCAAGACCGGGCAGAGCCACATCGACTTTACCCATCGCCTCATGAATGACGGTCCGCGCCTGTTCGAGCGGCCAAAGCTGCAGCCTTAGATTCGGGTCGTAGGAGACCTTGGCGCCTGCTGAGCGGGCTTCGTCTATGGCCGCAAACCCGGCCTGGGCCGCGCTCTCCGAAATCGCCTGCGTTATTCCAGAAAGGTGGAGAAGCGAAGCGGACCGGATCGCCGCCCGCGGCAGAGTCGCCGGAGACATGCGGCTTGCCGCCGACCCTTTCCGTCGATACTCGAACCGATGGCCGTCCGCTCCATGCCGGACGAAATACAATCCCGTCGGTGCGTCATCGTCGCGCGCGACCGCATCGATGTTCACCTGCTCGTCGGTCCAGTGCTCCACCAGCGTGTCCCCGAAGCCGCCCGTTCCGATCCGCGTGGCGATCCCGCTTCGCGCACCCTGGCGGCGCGCCGCAATCGCGACGTTCGACACATCGCCGCCGATGCCTTCGAGCCAGCGAAGCCCGCCAAGGTCGTTGAACTCGACGAGCGCTTCGCCGAGACAGAGGATGTCGAGCGGTTTCAGCGGCATTGTTCCTTCCAGCGGAGCGCGGCTTTCGCAAAGCGGTCAGCCTGGGCCTCGATATCCTGCAGAGACCGTCCGGGCTTGTACAGTGCCGAGCCAATCCCGACCCCGTCCGCTCCGGCAGAAAGGAAGTCGGCGAGGTTTTCGGCGCCAACGCCCCCGGTGACGACGATCCGCGTGCCTTCCGGCAGCACTGCCCGGATCGTGCCGATGACTTTTGGCGCGATCGCATCGCCGGGAAAGAATTTAAGCGCATCGGCTCCGGCATCGAGCGCGGCGAGCGCCTCTGTCGGGGTGAAGATGCCCGGGATCGATGTCAAGCCGGCCTGCCGCGTCGCAGCCACGACCGCCGGATTGAAATTCGGCGCGACAATGATTTGTCCGCCGGCCTCGGCCACGGCCCCGACATCGGCCGGCCGCAGCACCGTCCCCGCACCGATGACCGCATCCTTTGCAAAGCGCTCGGCAAGCAGGCGGATGCTTTTGAGCGGGTCCGGAGAGTTGAGCGGCACTTCCAGGATCGCGATGCCGCGCCGCAAGAGCGCCTCACCGACCGGAATGGCCTCATCCGGCGTAATGCCGCGGAGAACAGCGAGAATGGGCAGCGCACCAAGCGCTTCGATGAATGGTCTCATGATTTCGTCTGCGCCACGATCGACGATCGCCCCCCTGTCAATGATGTCTCGCGGAAGCCCTTTATTGTTACGATCCGCCGGTCATTCGCCGCCGGCATGCGCACCATGCCATTCGATAATTGTGCTAGGCAACCACGCCGTATTCCCTGCCATGGGGCTGAGTCGGCTGTTGCGATGACGCCTCATGGTCAAACGCGTTCGGTGATAGTATGTTCGTCAGGAAAATGGGATGCGAATTGAGCTAAGGGGCGAAGCAACGAAATGAGAACGTTCCTCATCATTATCATTGCGGCGGCGATCATCGTGAGCGGTCTCCTCTTCTTCTACACGACGCAGCAGGAGACGCCGCCGGCCAGCGCGACCTCGGAGCCTCAGCCGGAGGCGACGCCGGGGACAACGGAACAGCCGAATTGATCTATTGAATCCGGAAGAGCTCGGGCAGCGGCGGCCTGCCAGGCTTTCCTCGTCCCCGGCATCGTCAGCTACCGGCCGATCAAAGGCTGCACGGGCCGAATTTGCGGTTTGATGGGTTTGAGTTTGATGCGCGGCTTGATCGGTTTCGAGCGCGGCTGGGCAGGACGGACACGGGGCTGGATCGGGTGCAGCGGGCCGGCGGAACTCCTCTGACAATATTGGAGATCGCTAATATATTGCGATGTGCACGCCCGAGACGCAACGTTGTCTCCCTGGGCTTGCCGGGAACACAGATCGCGCTGATATTTGGCCCTCGCAATGCATGCGTTTCGGTCCTGGGCCATTGCCAGGCTCGAGGAAATGCAGATTGCGAGGCCGGCCACGAAGAGGTGCCGCATCTTTTGTCCCAATG
>Ga0307442_1001697_pt1 | contig 10898 bp, 12 predicted proteins | sample SalMarWE160430MG_FD_202143 | JGI IMG/M metagenome (GOLD analysis project Ga0307442, IMG submission 202143) | Salt marsh sediment microbial communities from the Plum Island Ecosystem LTER, Massachusetts, United States - WE1604-30 | ecosystem: Environmental > Aquatic > Marine > Intertidal zone >... | reverse complement strand
CCTGGCAAAGATGTTGATGCAGGACACCAAGGTAGACAAAATGCTCCAGGGCTTTCGGGGCAAACCGGCAGCAGATTTTGAGAGGATCGAGGAAATCCTTGTCAATTTTTCCAATCTGATCGTCGACTTTCCCGAAATAGCTGAAATCGACATAAATCCTCTCGCCGTATCCAATGGCAAAGCCTCCGTCCTTGACGCACGAATCATTATTGACAAGAATTATGACGCTACTAGCCGATCGCCCTATCCTCACTTGATTATCACTCCCTATCCAACCAAGTACACTACACCCTGGCAACTGTCGGATGGGACCAAAGTACTTCTGAGGGCCATACGCCCTGAAGACGAGCCCGCGGAGCACGAAATGCTCTCGACCTTGTCCAAAGAATCCTTGAGGACCAGGTTCTTCTCCAGGATCAAGGGCATATCCCATGAGTGGCTTATCCTCTTCTGTAATATCGACTACGACCGGCACATGGCAATCGTTGCGGAGATGGAGGAAAATGGAAAAAAAATCATGATAGGGGTTGCAAGACTTATTATGAACCAGGACCTGACGTCCGGCGAACTGGCCGTCCTCGTGCAGGACGAGTTCCAGGGGAAACGCCTTGGGACTAAATTCGTAGAGATGCTCATCGAGATAGCCAGGGAGAGAGGGCTTGAGCATGTCCGGGCAGATGTCCTTACGGAAAATCAGAGCATGCTCAAGATCTTCAGGCGGTTGGGGTTTACAACGCAGTGGGTTCCGGGCGGCACGAGTGAAGCCGTGTTGAAGCTGAAATCATAAGAATAAGGACAAGCTCATCGAGCACAAGCAATACATCGACAAGCACGGCCAGGACATGCCGGAAATCCGGAACTGGAAGTGGGGTCTGACCCGTGAATAAGTTCAAGAAACTCTGGAGCACTCTGCGGTCGAGCTTTTGGTTTATGCCTACGCTGATTGTCATGGTCGGCATTGCCTTTGCGGTTGTATTGATCGAAGCAGACTCCATCGGGAGCGACCGATGGCTGCTGGCCCAATGGCCGCGCCTGTTTGGGGCCGGGGCGCAAGGTGCGCGAGACATGATGTCCACGATTGCCGGTTCGATGATGTCCGTGGTGGGCGTCACGTTCTCCATGATCTTGGTGGTGCTGGCGCTGGCTTCGAGCCAATATACCTCACGGATTCTGCGGAACTTCATGCGCAGCCGCGTCACGCAGGTCGTGCTCGGGGTCTTCGCCGGAATCTTCACTTATTGCCTGATTGTGTTGCGCACCATTCGCGCCGGCAATGAGGACGCATTTGTTCCAAACCTGGCGGTGTTTTTTGGCTTCGTGCTGGCGCTCGGAGGTGTTGGCGCCCTTATGTTCTTCATTCATTATATCGCCTCTTCGATCCAGGCTTCCAGCATCATCGCCTCGGTCGCTCAAGAAACCATCGCGGCCATTGACCGGCTTTTTCCGGAAAGACTTGGACAAGAGCCGGACAAAGACGATGATGACCAAACGCTACGCCCTCTGAACGGGCGGAATTGGCGTAGCGTCCCAGCCAAGGAGAGCGGCTATATCCAAAGCGTGAATAACACAGGGCTCCTGCGCATAGCGCAGGAGAAGAAGACCGTCGTGCAAATGGAGCACGGCATTGGCGCTTTCGTTGTTCAGAACACTACGCTGGTCTCACTCGCTTTGGAAGACCCGCCGGACCAGGAGACGATTACCGCCCTGCAAGAGACGTTCAGCATCAGCCGATACCGCATGGTGGAACAGGACGCGGCCTTCGGCATCAGACAGATCGTGGATATGGCATTGAAAGCACTCTCCCCAGGCATCAACGACACAACAACAGCCGTAATGTGCGTGGATTATCTGTCGGCGATACTGGCGCGACTGGCGCCTCGTCAAACCCCATCATCATATCGCTACGCGGAAGGCGAACTGCGAGTGATCACAAAAGGAGCCAGCTTCGAAAGCCTGCTGGCGGAATCGTTCGACCAAATTCGAAGGAATGCCAAAGGCGATCTCGCCATCATGTTGCGGATGCTCGGCGCAATTCAAACCCTTACCAGTTTGACCGCCAGTCCACAACGCCGGCGGGCGCTTCGCGAACAAGTGCAACGGATCGCCGAACTGGCCGAGCGCACCCTCGAGTCCGCGCATGACCGTGAGAGGATCGATACGCGGCTGGCGCGCGTGCGCGAAGCGCTCGAAGCGGAGCTTGCTTTGTGCGAAGGGGAAGAGAAGGCAAACTGACGGTGGATAAGCGGGAGCAAACATGAAGAATAAAACCAGTCCTTCGAACCTCGGCGCGGTGGTCTCGGTGCGCGGCAGTGTGGTAGATATACGGTTCGATGCACAGTTGCCGCCCATCTACTCGTTGATGCACGCGAAGGAGGGGGAAATTGCCATCGAGGTTTTGGCTCAACTCGACGCGCATCGCGTGCGTGGAATCGCGCTGACCCCGACCCAAGGCCTCGCCCGCGGCATGGCGGTGGAAGACACGGGCGGGCCGTTGAAGGCGCCGGTCGGCAAGGGAATTCTCTCGCGAATGTTCGACGTGTTCGGGAACGCCATCGACCGCGAAGGGGAAGTTCCGAACGTGGAGTGGCGCACCGTCCATCGCGCCCCGCCGCCGCTGGCCCGGCGCTCCACCAAATCCGAGGTCTTCGAGACGGGGATCAAGGTCATCGATGTGCTCGTGCCGCTGGAGCGCGGCGGCAAGGCGGGCCTATTCGGCGGCGCGGGCGTCGGTAAAACCGTCTTGCTCACCGAAATGATCCACAACATGATCGGCCATCACGAGGGGGTCAGTCTGTTTTGTGGCATCGGCGAACGCTGCCGCGAAGGCGAGGAGCTTTACCGCGAGATGAAGGAAGCAGGCGTGCTGCCGAACATGGTGATGGTGTTCGGCCAAATGAACGAGCCGCCGGGCAGCCGGTTCCGCGTGGGTCACGCGGCGCTGACGATGGCCGAGTATTTCCGGGATGACGAACGGCGCGATGTGTTGCTGCTCATCGACAACATTTTTCGTTTCATCCAGGCCGGTTCCGAGGTGTCCGGCCTGATGGGGCAGATGCCGTCTCGGCTCGGTTATCAGCCCACGATGGGGACCGAGTTGTCCAGGTTGGAGGAACGTATCGCCAACACCGATACCGGAGCCATCACGTCCATCCAGGCCGTGTATGTGCCGGCGGATGATTTCACCGATCCGGCGGCGGTACATACCTTCTCCCACCTTTCGGCGTCCATCGTGCTCTCGCGCAAACGGGCGAGCGAGGGGTTTTATCCGGCGATCGACCCGTTGCAGTCCAGTTCCAAAATGGCCACGCCGGGCATCGTCGGTGAACGGCATTATCGCCTCGCGCAGGAAATCCGGCGGACGCTCGCGCAATACGCGGAACTCAAGGACATCATCGCCATGCTCGGTCTGGAGCAACTGTCGCCCGAGGATCGCAACGTGGTCGCCCGTGCCCGCCGGTTGGAGCGTTTTCTTACCCAGCCGTTTTTCACGACCGAGCAGTTTACCGGGCTCAAAGGCAAGCTCGTCAGCCTTGAAGACTCGCTGGACGGCTGTGAGCGTATCCTGCGCGATGAATTCAAAGACTACCCGGAGAGCGCCCTCTACATGATCGGGGCGATTGACGGAGCGAGGGAAAAGGCTAAAACCGGCAAGCCTGCAACGATGGCCGAACCTGAGTCAAAAACCGAAGCCAAGGGCGATCCAAAACCTGAACCGGAGGTCGAACATGCAGCAGACAACACGCATGAATCTTAAGGTGCTCTTGCCATTCCAGGTTTTTACCGAGAAGACCGGCGTGACCCGCATCGTCGCGGAAACCCGGGAGGGTTCGTTCGGGCTTTTGCCGCATCGCCTCGACTGCGTGGCCGCGCTCGCGCCCGGGATTTTGATCTACGAAACCGAACCGGAAGGCGAGGTTTACGTCGCCGTGGATGAAGGGGTGCTGATCAAGACCGGCCCGGACGTGCTCGTTTCCGTGCGCAACGCCATAGCCGGAACGGATTTACGGCGACTGCGTGAGGCGGTGGAGCGGGAATTTCTTAACCTGGACGAACGGGAGCAGATGGTGCGCTCGGTGCTGGCGAAAATGGAAAGCGGTTTCATCCGCCGCCTCGCGGAATTTCATCATGACTGACGAACCCAAAAATAAACCTTTGAAGCCGAAGCCGCCGCTCAGTCAGGAGGTCGGCGCCAAGGCCGCGCGCAAACTCCGCGCGCAACGCCATGTCACGCGAACCGTCTGGTTTGGCATGGGCATGATGGGACTGGTCGGCTGGTCGGTGGCGATTCCGACCCTGCTCGGTGCAATGCTTGGTCTCTGGCTGGACAGGAGCTTTCCGGGAGGACGCTCCTGGACGCTGGCCCTGCTGGTCGCCGGCCTCGCGATCGGATGTTTGAATGCCTGGCATTGGGTGTCAAAGGAAGACAAGGCAATGCGGGATGAACAGGAGGATAACGATGAATGAAACTCTGACTTTGGTGCCGGCTTTGGTGATGGGCGTTTTGCTCGGCGCGGTATTTTTCGGCGGCCTTTGGTGGACGGTTCGCAAGGGCGTTTCATCCAAACAGCCCGCGCTTTGGTTCTTCAGCAGCCTGCTGCTGCGGGTAAGCATTGCCCTGGCCGGCTTTTACTCTGTCTCCGGCGGTCATTGGGAGCGGCTGCTGGTGTGTCTTTTTGGATTTGTGATGGCACGCCTTATCGTGACGCAACTTACCGGGCCGTCGGTCGAACGCCGCAACTCCCCAGGGAAGGAGGCCGCTCATGCGCCTGAGTCCCGATGAGATTATCTTTTGGCAACAAGGGTTTCTCAAACTCAACGCCACTATTGTGTTCACGTGGGGACTGATGCTCGTGCTGGCCGTCGGCTCAAAAATCATTACGCGCAAATTTTCCACGGGCCTGAAACGTTCCCGCTGGCAGAACCTTCTGGAAATCGTCGTCACCGGCATCGAGAAACAAATTGAAGAAGTCGGCCTCAGCCATCCGGAGAAGTATCTCGGCTTTCTGGGCACGCTCTTCCTGTTTGTCGCCTCAGCCAGCCTCTGCACCGTCATTCCCGGCTACGAGCCGCCGACGGGCTCGCTCTCGACCACGGCTGCACTGGCGCTGTGCGTGTTTGTGGCCGTGCCGTTGTTCGGCATTGAGGAGCAAGGGTTGGGCGGCTACCTCAAGTCCTATGTGAAGCCGACGTTCATGATGCTGCCGTTTAACATCATCAGCGAACTTTCGCGCACGCTGGCCCTGGCCGTCCGCCTGTTCGGCAACATGATGAGCGGGGCGATGATCATCGGTATCCTACTCACGATTACGCCGCTTATCTTCCCAATCATCATGACGGCGCTTGGCCTGCTCACCGGCATGGTGCAGGCGTACATCTTCTTTATCCTGGCCACGGTTTATATCGCGGCCGCCACGCGAGTGCGTAAGCACAAGCCTGAACCCGAGGCAAAACATTGAAGCATGAACTATGACAACAAAAGGAGATACTATGGATAACATGACGATTATCGCGGTGGCATCAATTGTCATCGCCGGCATCACCACCGCTTTCGGCACCATGGCTCCGGCACTGGGCGAGGGGAAAGCAGTCGCGACCGCGCTGAGTTCCCTGGCCCAGCAGCCCGACGCCTCCGCTACCATCACCCGGACCTTGTTCGTGGGCCTGGCGATGATTGAGTCTACGGCTATCTACTGCTTTGTGGTGTCGATGATTCTCATCTTCGCCAACCCGTTCTGGAACCACGTCATCGCCCAAACCGCAGGAAAGTAAACCTATGTTAATCGATTGGTTCACGGTTGGGGCACAGGCGCTCAATTTTCTCATCCTGGTGTGGTTGATGAAGCGCTTTCTTTACAAACCGATTCTTCACGCCATCGATGAGCGCGAGAAGCGAATCGCCACAGAACTCGCGAATGCCGACAAGAAAAAGGCCGAAGCGCAAAAGGAGAGCAACGAGTTCAAACACAAAAACGAGGAATTCGACCAGCACCGCGCCGCGCTTTTGAGCAAAGCGACGGAAGAGGCGCAGGCCGAACGTCAGCGCCTCCTAGATGAAGCGCGGCAGGCGGCCGACGCCCTGCGTGCCAAACGACAGGACGCGTTGAAACGCGAACAACAGAGCTTGAACCACGAAATCACCCGCCGAACCCGGGAGGAAGTTTTTGCCATTACGCGAAAGGCGCTGACCGATCTCGCGGGGACGACGTTGGAAGAACGCATGAGCGAGGTGTTCAGCCGCCGCTTGCGAGAGCTCAGCAATGAGGCGAAGGAAGGTCTTGCCAAGGCCCTGAAAACAACGTCCGACCCGGTACTCGTGCGCAGCGCCTTCGAGCTGCCGTCGGAGCAACAAGGCGCGATACAACGTGCGCTCCAAGAAACCTTCACGGCTGAAATCCAAGTCCGGTTCGAGACCGCGCCTGAGGTAATCAGCGGCATCGAACTGACCGCGAGCGGACGAAAGGTCGCCTGGAGCATCGCGGATTATCTCGCGTCACTGGAAAAAAGCGTCGTCGAACTGCTGAAAGAACAGTCCAAACCTCAAGCCAAACCTCAAGCCAAACCTCAAGCCAAACCTCAAGCCAAACCTCAAGCCAAACCTCAAGCCAAACCTGAGGCTAAACCTGAAGCCCAAGAGGAGCCCAAGCCGAAGTCCGGGACTAAACCTGCTGGTCTCGAGGAGGCCAAATGAGCGCGCCGCCCGATCCTTTGCAAAGTGTCTTCGACCGCGCGTTCGCCGGCCTAATCCAGGGGCGCGAAACTTTCACGCCCCAACTGACGCCGCACGAGGTGGGCACGATCGCCAGCGTCTCCACGGGCATCGCCCGGGTCTCCGGCCTTCCCGGCGTTGGGCTTGACGAGCTGGTGAAATTTCCCGGCGATGTGTTCGGCATCGCATTCAACGTGGATGAGGACGAAATCGGCGTCGTGCTGCTCGGCGAATACTGGCATCTCCACGCGGGAGATGAAGTCCAGCGCACGGGGCGGGTCATGGACGTGGCTGTGGGCGACGGGTTGCTGGGACGCGTCATTGACCCGCTCGGCCGACCCCTCGATGGCAACGGGCCGGTAGCCGTAAGCCGGCGCCTGCCCATCGAACGCCCCGCCGCGCCCATCATGGACCGCGCGCCCGTCACCGTGCCGCTCCAGACCGGACTTAAAGTCATTGACGCGCTCATTCCCATCGGACGCGGCCAGCGTGAGCTGATCCTTGGTGACCGGCAGACGGGCAAGACCGCCATTGCGATCGACACCATCCTTAATCAGCGTGGCAAGGATGTCCTGTGCGTCTATTGTGTTATCGGTCAGCGGGGGTCCGCCATCGCGAAGGCCGTGGCCACCTTCCAGCAAAAGGACGCGATGGATTACACCGTCGTGGTTGTCACCGAGGGGAACGACCCGCCGGGTCTCGCTTACATCGCTCCTTACGCCGCGACCAGCATCGCGGAGCATTTCATGGAGCGAGGCCGCGACGTGCTGGTCGTTTACGACGATCTCACCCATCATGCCCGCGCCTATCGCGAGCTTTCTCTTTTGCTGCGTCGTCCGCCCGGTCGCGAAGCCTTCCCCGGTGACATCTTTTATATCCACTCGCGGCTGCTGGAGCGCGCAACGCACTTACGCAAGGAACTCGGCGGCGGCTCGCTCACCGCGCTGCCCATCATCGAAACCGAAGCGCAAAACATTTCCGCCTACATTCCGACCAATCTGATCTCCATCACCGATGGGCAGATCTACCTCTCGCCTTCACTCTTTGAACTGGGCGTGCTGCCGGCGGTCGATGTCGGCAAATCCGTTTCGCGCGTTGGCGGCAAGGCGCAACGGGCGGCCTACAGGGCGGTGGCGGGCGCCCTCAAGCTCGCCTACTCGCAATTTGAAGAACTTGAGACCTTTGCCCGGTTCGGCGCCCGGCTGGATGAAGATAACCGCAAGGTCCTCGAGCATGGGTGGCGCATCCGGGCCTGTCTCAAGCAGCCGGAATTCTCCCCGGTGTCTGTGCCCGCGCAAATCGCCGTGCTGCTGGCGTTGACCGCCGAACTCTACGACGACGTGCCCCTTGACCGGATGACGGAAGCCGAGGAGGCCGTGCGAAAGGCGGCGGGGGAGATCCCGGCGGAGGTGAGGGAGCGATTGGATACCGCCGACAAGTTGAGCGATGAGGATCGCGAAACGATCATCGAAATCGCCCGCCAAACGCTCGAAGAGCTCTCGCCCGAGCCGGACTCCAAGTCTGAGCCGGAACAAGAGACCGAAGAGCAGCCCAAACCTGAAGCGAAGGCCGAGCCCAAGCCTGAACGCGAGTCCAAGGCGGAGGCCCAAAGGGAGGTCAAACCCAAGCCCAAGGCGGCACTCAAGGAGAAGTCATGAGCGACACCACTTCGAGCCTGCGTCGAAAGATCGACAGCGCCGGAAATCTCCAATCCGTCGTCCGCACCATGAAGGCCCTGGCTGCTTCGAGTATCGGCCAATACGAGCAATCGGTGCGCGCGTTGGGTGACTACTATCGCACCGTGGAGCTGGGGTTGGGCGTCTGTTTTCGGGGCACCGGTTCAGCGGGATTGATGACTGGAGAGACAAGACGAACGGATGCGGGTTCGATTGGCGCGGTCGTGTTTGGTTCCGACCAGGGATTGGTGGGCCAGTTTAACGATATGGTGGCCGATCATGCGGTTAAGACCCTGGGAGCTCTGCCGGCCAAACCCGAGGTCTGGGCCGTCGGTGAGCGCGTTCATGCGCGCTTGGCGGACGCGGGCCTGGCTCTGGTCGGACTCTTCACCGTGCCGAACTCCGTCAAGGCCATCCCCCCGCTCGTCGGCCAGATCCTCGTGGAAAGCGAGGCGCGCCGCAGCCAGGGCGAAATCGTCGAACTTCACCTCTTCTACAATCGGCCCACATCCGCAGCGGTTTATGAGCCCGTCAATCAGCGGCTGCTACCGCTGGACGAAATCTGGCGACGCGAGCTCGCCAAGCTTCCCTGGCCGACGAAAAACTTGCCCGAGGTCATGGGCGGCGACACCGAGACATTGCGGGCCCTCATCCGCGAGTATCTCTTCGTTTCGCTTTTCAGGGCGTGCGCCGAATCCCTTGCGAGCGAGAACGCGAGCCGCCTGGCGGCGATGCAGCGTGCCGACAGAAATATCGACGAATTGATGGAGGACCTCACCGGGACATTCCATCGGTTGCGCCAGAGCGGCATCGACGAGGAACTGTTCGACGTCATCTCCGGATTCGAAGCGCTGGGCGGAGAGGAGAAATGATGCGCATTGGCATAGCTGCAGACCATGGTGGGTTTGAGTTGAAAGCGCAACTGACTGCGGCCCTCAAGGCCGCCGGCTATGAGGTGGCAGACTTTGGCGCCCATCAGTTGGTTACAGGAGATGACTACCCGGATTTTGTGGCGCCCCTGGCCAGGGCTGTGGCGAAGGGTGAGGTCACCCGGGGCTTGGCGATCTGCGGCAGCGGGGTAGGCGCTTGCGTTGCAGCCAACAAGATGCCCGGCGTGCGGGCGGCGTTGATCACGGATTCGTTCTCCGCTCATCAGGGGGTAGAGGACGACGACATGAATGTTATGTGTCTGGGCGGCCGGGTCACCGGAGATGCTCTGTCCTGGGATTTGGTCCAGACGTTCCTGAGCGCCCGGTTCAAGGGGGCCGAACGGTTCAGGCGCCGTCTTGAGAAAGTGGCGGCGTTGGAAAGGATTGACTTATGAGTTTAACCATCTATTTTCTGCGACATGGTGAAACCACTGCCAGCCAAACAGGCGGTTACTGCGGGACTCTCGACCCGGACTTGACCCCCGAAGGTTATCAGATGGCGGATGATTTTGCCGGTGCCTATCAATCGTTTCCATGGGTCGCTGTCTTTTCCAGTCCGCTGCTCCGCGCCGTGGCCACGGCCAAACCGCTTTGCGAGGCCGCTGGAATACGAATGCAACTCAGGGAAGGGTTGAAAGAAATTGCCTATGGTCAGTGGGAAGGAAAAACCCCTGAAGAGGTGAATCGCGAGTTTCATGATACCTATATCCGCTGGTTAGCCGATCCGGGGTGGAATGCTCCAAATGGAGGGGAAAGAGGTATCGATATTGCCCGGCGCAGTTCGCTGGTTATTGAGGAGATTGAACAAACCTGCAGTGCAGGAAATGTCCTCGTCGTCTCCCATAAGGCCACGACCCGAATCATGCTGTGCTCACTGTTAGGCATCGACGTGGGGCGCTTTCGCGATCGTATCAGTATGCCTGTGGCTTCTGTCAGCATCGTGGAAATGGCGGTGAACGGTCCTTTGTTACACCTGATGGGCGACCGGTCCTATCTGAGGGAGCACCTGCGCAAACGAGTGGGTACATAATCCCCAGAGCCAATCAGCTTAGACCCAAGCGCCGCTCGAAAATTATTTCATCAACGTTGGAACAACGCTTGGAGTGTGGGACATTATCAACCGAAAGTTTATTGCGAAAAAGTGGAGACGATTCCCCGGTATCTTATCCGTCGATTTATAGCCTTAATGGATGTTGCAGCGGTTCTGAGACGGATTTGAGAGAGACTAACTATATGTACCTTTCGTTAATCATCACCTTTTTGCTTCTCCTGGTAACTATCATACTGCTATAGCCATCCCTAGAGAGGTATGGACGGTTGGATTCCTAGACGGTTGTAGTTTCTGCAATTTTGTGTGAGTATGGAGGATAAGAATTTCCTTTCAACGAAAACCCAAAAAAAGAGGTTTGAAATGGTGGAAAGCACATTAACAGCGATCGGCAGAATTACTAAAAAGGCGGTTATTGGAGCCATCAAGGGTAGTGGCGAAAAAGCACAAGCCATTATGGAGACAACTGCTGATGATGTCTTCGTTCCTCGTGGATTATCCCTTTGCAAACCGGTTGTATCCTGGTTCGCTCGATGCCA
>Ga0307442_1001689_pt1 | contig 10932 bp, 10 predicted proteins | sample SalMarWE160430MG_FD_202143 | JGI IMG/M metagenome (GOLD analysis project Ga0307442, IMG submission 202143) | Salt marsh sediment microbial communities from the Plum Island Ecosystem LTER, Massachusetts, United States - WE1604-30 | ecosystem: Environmental > Aquatic > Marine > Intertidal zone >... | reverse complement strand
GAGATCAGATCCTTGCGCGGCCAGGCCGCCTGCCGGCCCGGATGCTGGATCTGCAGGGATGTCTTTGCGCCGTGGCGGTGCATGGCCTCGGCCAGCTCGGCCAGGCCGGGGATCAGGGGGTCCTCATCCACGCCGATGCAGGTTACCGTGGGCCGCCCGGTGTTCCTGTCCGGGGCGGAAGCCCCGCAGATGATGAAGCCGCAGCCTCCCTTGGCGACCTGCTCGTGGTAGGTGATGACCCTCTGGTTCACCGAACCGTCGGCGTTTGCCGATGAAATATCGGTGGGCACGTGACAGACCCGGTTGGCCACTTCGAAATTCCCGATGCGGATTGGGCTGAATAGATGGGGATAGTGTTCGTTGCTCATATCCTTTTCCTCGTTTTTTCTCAACGTTTTATTCTCGATTCCAGAAAAATCGGAACCCGTGCCGATCAGGTAACGATCCCGGTCCGATCAAGCTGAACGGCTGTCATCCCGCCGCCGGCGCTCTACCCGGCGTTGTCCGCCGCCTTCTGCTCCAGAAGGTACCCCACAAGCCCATTGGCGTGAGAGGAGAGAAGCTCCGCCACCCGCTCGGTGTCGCCACTTTCCACTGCCTGGAGTATCTCCTCATGCTCTCTCGCAAGGTCGGTGGGATCCACCATGCGTAGGAAGTCCATGATGAAGCGCGTACGCACATCGAAGGCCAGGGTATCCCAGAGGTTGAGGAGGATCTGGTTTCCCGCGGCCTCCACGATCAAACGGTGAAAGACCTGGTTCCGGTCCTGGTACGCCACCCAGTCGTGACGCCGGGCCGCTTCCTGGATTTGGACACTCGAATGCCGCAATTCGTCGAGCACACCGTCCAGACTGACACCCGCCAACCGGGCGGCCAGGGCTTCGAGCACCGCCTTGACCCGCAGGGCATCTACGGTTTCCGAAACCGTGACTTCCCGGACGCGTACCCCTCGATGAACCTGGTAGTCCAGGACCCGCATCGCGGCCAGCTCCCGGATAGCCTCGCGAACCGGGATGGTGCTGACATTGAGCTCGTCGGCGATGCGGGCTTCGACGAGCTTGTCACCGGGGGCGAGCTCACCGGTTCCCAGCTTATGGAGAATGTGGTTGCGTACCTGCTGGCTGAGAGAATAGCGGCTGGCTGCGGAACCGGCGGGGGCATCCATGAATAGTTTCCTATATTATATATGATATAGGATTCTGTCAAGTGTTAAAGTGTCAAAAGGTCGATCGTCAAAAACCCGGTGTTGAAAAAGCTGGATGTTACGAATCAGGAAACCTCATTTGACAAGGAACCGCAGTATCTCCTCCGATTTCCCCAAAATCGCATGTCCCGTATCCGCCAAAATGCTGACCTCGGCATGGGGCAAGAGCGTTTTCAACCGTTTGCCTGTCTTTTCGCTGTCGATGAGGGCATCTTTTGTTCCTCCGAAAAAAAGTACAGGCAAATTAAGATTCAGTATCTCTTCGTCGCTGAAAAGAGAAAGGGGCTCCTTTGTGTTTGGAATAAAATTCTGCATCACCGTCATTCCGAACTCCAGCACCTCGGACGGTACTTCAGTTTCATGGTAAATCATCTGATTCAGCCGCTTTATTCCCCATTTCCCCAACATCGTGAGAAAAAGCGCTTTAAAAAGAAAACCCACTCTGGGAGGTACTATTCCTCCGGTGGTCAGGAGCACGAGTTTTGAAACCTTTCCCGGCTGGCGGGTCGCGAATTTCAGGGCTGCATAGCTCCCCAGTGACATTCCTACCATTGAAGCTTCGGAGATAGAGAGCTCGGAATAAATCCCTAGTATCCAATCCGCATAGGAGGCATCAGACACCGACAAGCGACGATCTTCACTGAGGCCCGGTTCGCCCGGAAGGTCTACCGCCAACACCCGGAAGTGCTGGGACCACAATGCCACATCTCCCATCCAGGAGGCGGAGTTGCTAGAGGTTCCGTGAAACAGCAGTAAGGGTGGATCATCCCTCGAGCCGGACTCGATAATGTGAGTTTCTATATTGTTTGCCCGGATCGAGTAAGACTCATTCTTCACCGGCCACTGCTTCAATATCTCTCGGTAATAAGATTGTATTTTCTTTTTTGCCTCTTCCGATTTGTAGACACTCTCTGTTTTCTTCATGGTTTCCTACGTGTTTCCTCCTACGTGCCTTTGGTAAACGCTTCGAATGCCTTGAGAATATCGCTCAAGAACCGGGGTGAGCCGTACAAAATGAAACGAGCTTTTTTTGTTTCCGGGTAATAGATAAAGTCGTATCGGCTTTTTCCCCACGAAGGATCCTTGCAGTTGAATACAGCGATCAGGCTGTTGGAGATTCGTGAGGCTTCATCCTGGCATCCTTCATGAATTTCTATCACTGCCGAGACACTGATTCGGTCATGCAATTCGGTATCGGGGCTGAAGCCGGGTTCTTCGTAACCGGTCGTTAGTTCACCGTGGGTGTATTCTCTCAAATCGTCCTGATGTATTTTCCACGCCCGTCCGATTTTTCGCGCTTTGATTTTTCCCTCTCTGATGAACCGTCTTACGGTTTTAGGATGCAGATCCAAAAAACCGGCGATCTCTTCGACTGAATACAATCTTTGTTCCATAATACTACCTAATATAACTTAGATTACTCCATTTTAGGCCTTATTAAGGTATATTGCAAGAGGTATTTGCGGAACATCCCAAGGCTGTGGACCGAACGCTCGAAACCTTGGCGCATACTTGTGCCCAAACGGATTTATACATACCTTTGATGCAGTAGACGATCCTCAATAATACCTATAGCGACGCAAGGAGAGATTGAACATGAAAGTACTCGCCGTTCTTGGAAGCCGTAATCAGCAGGGGAAAACCGCGGCCTTGACTCAGGCCCTTCTCGATGGGCTGGAGGAGAAGGGCGCCGCTACGGAAAAGATATTTCTGACCTCCCTCGATCTTGAGGTCTGCCGTCAATGCGAAGAGGATGGATGGGGCATCTGTCGATCAGAAGGTCGATGCGTCATAGAGGATGATTTCGACAGTGTAGTGAAAAACATAGATGGCGCCGATGCGGTTATCTTTTCCACCCCCGTCTATTACGGGGACCTGAGTGAAAGCATGAGGGCTTTCACGGATCGGCTGCGGCGCTGTACTGAACCAATCATTAGCAGCACCAACAGAAATAAAAACTTCAAACCTGTCATCGGTATCTGTTATGCCGGAGGCGGCGGAGGAGGAGCCGAACCGTGTTGTGTCAGCCTGAAAAAGGTTCTTACCCAATGCGGCTTCGAGGTCATAGACATGCTACCCGCCAGGCGGCAGAATCTCCCCATAAAACTGAAAACACTGAAGAGCATCGGTGAATGGCTCTTGGATCACGTTGAGACAGGTGAATGGGAACGGGTTATTAAACGCCCTTCAAGCGTTAAATAGACCTCCCTGACGGACCTCGTAATATATAGACAATCACTACAAAAGAAGTTGAAGCGTCTTGCTCACATCCGGGGCAGGAACTGGCGCACGTAGTTTCGGCTTTGGATCAGTGAAGCTTTTCGATCCTCGAAGGACTCCTCGAAAGCCCGGTCCTCCACCTCCACACAGGCCGAACCCTTGAAGCCGATGTCGGTCAGGGCGGAGAAGTACCGTCCCCAGTCCACATCGCCGAGCCCGGGGAGCTTGGGCGAGTGATACTCCAGGGGCGTGGCCAGGATGCCGACCTCGGCCAGCTTGTCCGGCAGGATCTTGGCGTCTTTGACGTGGGCGTGGAAGATGCGATCCTTGAATTCGTAGATCGGACGGATGTAGTTCATCTGCATCCAGAGCAGGTGGGAGGGATCGTAGTTCAGCCCGAAGTACTCGGAGGGGATCGTCTTGAACATCCTCCTCCAGATCGCGGGGCTGAAGGCCAGGTTCTTTCCCCCGGGCCATTCATCGCTTGAGAAGTACATCGGGCAGTTCTCTATTCCGATCCTGACCTTCTTCTGCTCGGCGTGCTTGATGATCGGCGGCCAGATCTTTTCGAAGAGCTTGAAGTTCTCCTCCAGGCTCCTGGTGTGATCCCTGCCGATGAAGGTGGTGGCGATCCCGATCCCCAGCCTGGCCGAGGCATCGATCACCTTGAGGAAGTGCTCTGCGTACACCGGCGCCTGTGGGCTGTCCTCCAGGTAGTTGGGATAGTAGCCCAGACTGGATATGGAAACGCCCTTTTTATCACAGTAGCCGCGGATCTCCTTGACCCGCTTGTCGTCCAGGCTGGTAACGTCGACATGGGTGACCCCGGCGTAGCGCCGCTCGGCCTTTCCCACCGGCCAGCAGAGCATCTCCACGCAGTCGTAGCCCAGCTCCGCGGCCAGATCCACCGCAGCTTCGAAACTCAGATCCTCCACAACAGCACTGACAAAACCAAGTTTGATCATAAATTTGCTCCTCGAAAGAATTTTTACCGGCTATTCCCCCGACCTCGGGCGTTGCCTCGGTCAGTCCCCGACCGCCAGCCAGGCCCGTTTCTTGTTGCTCCGGAGAATGGTCTCACAGAGCTCGAGCTCCCGCAGTCCATCGGCGAAAGTGGGATAGCGGGCTCCCTTATCCGGGGCGCCGGCGCGCACCGCAGCGTAGAAGCGCTTGAACAACTGCTTGGATGTGTCCGGGAAACCCTCGTTATGCCCGCCGGGAAAACCGATCAGCTCGCGGCTGTCGGCATGCACCAGGGAGGGGTCCCTCAGCAGCAGCTCGTTGGCTCCGTCGCGCCGCCCGATCCACATCTGGTTGGGAAGCTCCGATTCCCAGGCCACTGATTTCTTCGAACCGTCGATCTCGAAGTAGACCCGGTTCTTGCGCCCCGCCGAAATCTGGCTTACCGTAAACACCCCTCTGGCGCCGCCCTTGAAGCGCAGCATGACCGTGGCGTAGTCCTCCGTGCCAATCTGGATCTCCTTGTAGTCCTCCGGTTTCAGAAGCTTTCCGGCAAAGGTCTCCAGAGGCTTCAGGGGTTTCTTTCGCGTCTTGTGCACGGTTGCGAAGTCGGCGCAGACCTCGGCGATGCGATCTGCGGTGAGAAACTCGATCAGATCCATCCAGTGGGAACCGATATCGGCTATGGCCCTGGATTCTCCAGAGTATTCGGGCTCCAGCCGCCAGTTGTAGTCCGTGTCGTAGAACAGCCAGTCCTGGAGGTAGGATCCCTGAACCGCGTAGATCTCTCCCAGCTCCCCTGAGGCGATCATGGCCCGGATGTGGGAAAGCAGAGGATAGAAGCGGATGTTGAAGTGCACCGCCGTAACCAGTCCGCTGGAATCGGCCTGCTCTACCAGATCCCGGGCTTCCTTGACGGTCACGGCCAGCGGTTTTTCACAGAGCACGTGTTTGCCGGCGGCCAGGGCATCCCTGGTCTGGGGATAGTGCAGGTGATTCGGGGTGCAGACGTGAACCGCGCCGATCTCTTTGATCTCCAGAAGCTTGCGGTAGTCGCCGAAGGCCCGTTCGACCCCCAGCTCCTCCCCCTTGATCCTGGCTTTCTCATCGCTGGAGTGGGCGATCGCCGCCACCTCCATGCCCGGCAGTCGACGAAGCGCCTCCACATGGGCCGCTCCGATGAAGCCGATACCGATGACGCCAACTTTCACCTTGTTCATGATCCTCTCCTGCGCCTGTTTGTCTAGGATACTAAGAAAAGAACTCCGCCGCTGTCAAGAACAAGCGGCTGTGGGATCGGAACAACCTATTTAGAAAAAAACTTGCTCTATTCAACAGCAACCACGATGGCTCGTCCCGGCTCTGCCTCCCGGGTCGGGAGTGTGCAAAGCTCATTCGGCCAGCACGACCTGAATTGCTATGAGAATCGATCCTGATGCCTGTCCATAACCCAGGTGATCGAGCATTATGGCTCCGGACCGTATCAGGCCGATTGGATTAGCGATTAGCGATTCCTTTCCCAACTATTTCCTATGCCGAGCCGTTAACCCTTTCGAACGCCGAAGATTTACATAATGGTCGAAACACCGTCTGATGGGGATGATCAGGCCCCCAACAAAGATGTGATCCGGCACCCGCCGGTCCCCGCCTGCGCCAATCTCCCTATGGAAAAAGCTTAAAATGGAAAGGGTCGTACATATTTCTGCAATCGATCTAATTGAACTGATTCAAATTATTTTTTGGGTTTTGATTCGATTTTTTCCTTGACAACGCATAAAAATATGTGCTATTGTGGTTTAAATGAACCGATTCATTTATTTAATTGGATCGGAACCAAAATGCAAGGAGGAAACCATGAAACAAGAGAGAATGATCGCTGCGGCGTTGACCCTGCTGCTCATGGTCGGCACCGGCCTGTTTGCCGGGGGCGGCCAGGAAGCCACAGCCGGTCCGGTGACCATTACCGTCTGGGACTGGTTTACGGGATCGCCAGGTTCCCAGGGGGTGCTGGCGGACAAGCTGGATGAGGCCTTCCAGGCGAAATACCCCGACATCAAGTTGAATCACGAGTCCGTGCCCCACCCACCGTACGACGTCTACCAGGCTGCGATTGTGGGCAAAGAGGGCGCCGACAGCATCCTGGTACATGCAAACGGGCAGAATTTTCAGGACCTGGGCGAGGCATTCGTCATCCTCGACGATTTCATCAAGGATATGCGCGATCAATTTCCATTGGCGACTCTGGCGGACTGTTCACCGGAACGAGACGTCGGCAAGGGCATAAGAGGTCTGCCCATGACCGTGCAGGGTTGGGTATGGTACTATAACAAGCAGCTGTTCAAGCAGGCCGGTCTCAACGCTGAAAATCCACCCACAACCTGGAACGGGCTCCTGGAGGCCTGCGCCAAGCTGGAAGCCAGTGGGACAATACCGGTGGGATTCGGCAAAGGAATCCACGCCGAGATGATGATCGCCGGAACACTGGATCAGGTACTGTCGGACCAGGAGAAGCGGGGCCTGCTGAACGGTGCATTCAAGTTCACGGACCGCAAATGCCTGGTGACCTACGAGAAGTTCGCGGATCTGTTTCAGAAGGGCTACATGGACCCGGAAGGCCTGACCGTTCCGTTGCTACGCGAGAAGGGCGAGGAGTTCATGGCGGGGAAGAGCGCGATTTTCCGCGGGTTCATCTCCGATATCTTCAACTGGTTCGAATTCGGCCAGGCGTTGGGTCCTGAAAACCTGGGGGTGATACCCAACTTCTACTTCGAGCCTTCCACCCACAGAGGCGTCGTCGGTGCCGCAGGCGGGGTGGGATATGCCGTTCCGTCGTACAGCGATCATCAGGATGCGGCTGTCAAGTGGGTGAAGTTCACAGCCAGCATCGAGGGAGCCAACCTCCTGCTCAAGAACGGCGGGGCCGTCCCGGCCAACAAGGAAGCCGACCGTAGCCTGGTGGCGAACGAGGTCGGCGTGGATGTAATGGATCTGATCGCGAATAACCTGGTACCGCCCACCAAGGCGTTCACCCAAACTCCCCAATGGAACGTACTTCGCAGCCATGCTCCGTTGATGCTGACCGGAGAGATCTCAGCGCGGGAATACGGCGAAGAGATCGAGAAAGCCCGGGAGTAGCCCGGAGAGCATGAAATGTATGCGGGGCCTGAATCGATTGATTCAGGCCCTCATTCCATATAACAATCATGTAAAAACATGAGCAGAAACAGATACGACTACCAGGCTTTCTTATTCATTCTCCCGCTGCTGCTCATGATTGCGCTCTTCATGCTGTACCCCGCCCTGACGACCTTCTACTACGGCTTCACCAAGTGGAATGGGATCAGCTCCCCGACCTGGCAGGGACTGTCGAACTTCGCCCGCCTGCTGCGGGACAGCAGCTTCCATGCAGCAGTGCGCAACGCTGTGATCCTGGCGCTGTATGTGCCACTGTGGACCATTCTGCCCCTGCTGGTTGCAGCTTCCATTCGCAAGCCTGTGGTCGGAAGCGGATTTTTTCGCTCCCTGTCCCTCGTTCCCTTCGTCATATCCCCTGTGATTCTGGGCGTATTGTTCAACGTGTTGCTGCGCACCAACGGAGTCGTCAACACTCTTCTGGAACGGCTCGGCCTTCGATTTCTCGTAACAGAATGGCTGGTCGAACCGGACCTGGTCATTCACGTGGTGGCGCTGGTAACGATCTTCAAGTTTTTCGGGTTCGGAGTCATTCTCTATCTCGGTGCAATGGGCAAAATATCCGAATCCCTCTACGACGCGGCCAAGATCGACGGCTGCAGCTGGCTCCAAACGCTTCGGGCGGTTACGGCGCCCGGGATCAGACACACCATAGAATTTTTTGTGGTGCTGGGCTTCATCACTTTTTTCGCCCGGATGTTCCCTATTATCTACACGATGACCGGGGGAGGTCCGGGCTACGCTTCCTTCGTTCCGGAGTTCGGCATCTATTTCCAGGCCTTTCAGAACTTTCAGCTCGGCTACTCGGCAACCTGGGCGATTTTTGTATACCTGTTGACCTTCCTGATCATCTTTGCCCAGGTGATGTTGATGAAACGGGAGGGGGCGCAATGAGCCGGGGGGCAGGAAAAGTCGTCGTGTCCATTGGGATCATCCTGCTCGGCCTGCTCACGGTACTTCCCTTCTACTTCATGGTTGTTACCAGCATCAAGGACACGGACAGCTATCTTACGGAGAAATTGCTGCCCCCCTCCAGGCCTACCTTCAACAACTACGTTACAATATTCGCTCAGTTAAAGCTCGCCGTATATTTTCGCAACAGTATCATCGTGCTGGTGGCTACCCTGGTTCCGTACGTGCTGATCTGCAGCGCCGCCGGCTTTGCCTTTGCCAAGCTGAATTTCCCGCTGCGCATCCCCCTGCTGCTCCTGGTAACCGCCATCATGATATTCCCCCAAATGGTACTCGGCGTACAGATCTACCACCTTCAGGCTCGAATGGGACTACTCAATACCCATGCGGGACTGGTATTTGCCTACCTGGGATACTTCGCTCCCTACGCCGCCTACCTGATGACCACCTACTTCCGGGGCATCCCGCGAACCTTTCTCGAAGCCGCAAAGATCGACGGAGCCGGTCTGTGGAGTATCTATATACGGATCATGCTGCCAATGGCACGTCCCATGCTGGTCACCGTCATCATCGTGGGTTCCCAGGCGGTGTGGAATGAGCTGCCCTTTTCCCTGCTGCTGCTGCGCAGCACGGACAAGCGTACCCTCATGGCAGCCATCGCCCTGCTGAACGGTGAGTACGGTGTTCCGGCTATGGAGATGTGCGCAGCTCTGACCGTCGTAGCTCTTCCCATCATCCTGTTGTACGTAGTTGCCCAGCGTCAGATCCAGCGCGGGATTCTGGCCGGCGGGATCAAGGAGTAGGGTGTCGGTTATGGCAAGTACCGTGCACGACGTGGCGAAGAGGGCTGGTGTATCGGTTGGAACCGTATCGCGCTTTTTAAACGGCCACAAGCTGCGGATGCATAATGCCCTGAAGGTGGAACAGGCGATTCGAGAGCTGGATTTCACGGAGAACCTGTTGGCCAAGGGGCTGAAGGGAAACCGCTCGTTGACGATCGCCGTGCTCATCCCGAACCTTACGGGTCTGTTCTCATTCGAGATCATCAAGGCGATAGAAAATGTCGTGGAAGAACGAGGATACAGCCTGGTCATAGGCGATTACGAGTACAGCCCGCAGCGGCTGTGCAAAAAGCTCGAAAATCTCGGAAAGCGTTCGGTGGACGGCCTGATCCTGTTCCCTCTCTCATACGGTGAAGAATGCAGGGAAATCCTGGAAGAGTACGGGCGCAGGGGCGTCCCGGTGATTCTGATGGATGACAGGATTCCGGATTTTCAAACCGACATCATCGTCGGTGACCAAGTCACGGCCTCTTTCCGGGCCGTGGAACACCTCATCCACAATGGTCACCGTTCGATAGCGGTGATTACGGGACGCAAGGAAACAAATGTTACTCAAGAACGATTAACCGGGGGCAGAGAGGCATTCAGAACCTATTCGATCCCGGAAGAAAATTTGAAGATCGTCTGGTGCGACTACACCCTTGCCGGAGCGGAATCGGCGATCAAGAATCTGTTCGAAACTCCAACGACGCCAACCGGGCTGTACTGCACCAGCTACTACATCACCCTGGGAGCGGTACGGGCCTTAAGGGCTCTCGGGATATCTGTTCCCCGGGATATCTCGCTGGTGGGTCACGACCGGTTTTCGGCAACCGAGGTGATCGAGCCGCAGCTTACCGTGGTGGAGTTCAACCTGGAACGACACGGCCAGGAAGCGGGGGATCTGATGATGAGGCGTTTGAGGGGCGATCAGGAGGGCTACCCTCAGGAAATCAAGATACAGATGAAGCTTTCCGTAGGTCGATCAGTTGCACCTCATGACGACACCGGCGGGGAGGATTCAAGATGAAAAACAGACCGAATATCCTTTTCCTCTTCACCGACGACCAGCGCCACGACACGATCCGCTGCCTGGCTAACGAGCTCATACACACTCCGAACATCGATCGTCTGGTCGGAAGCGGTTCAGCCTTCACCCGGGCTTACATCCCGGGCGGCAGCTGCGCCGCGGTTTGCATGCCCAGCCGCGCGATGCTCCACACGGGGCGGAGTCTTTTTCGGCTCGAAGGCTCGGGAGAATCCATACCCCGAGCCCACGCTCTCCTTGGAGAAACACTGAGACAGGCAGGTTACCACTGTTACGGAATCGGCAAATGGCACAACGGTACTGAAGCCTTCGCCCGAAGTTTCGACGACGGGGCGGAAATCTTTTTCGGAGGCATGGACGATCACTGGAACGTTCCGGCCTGCCGTTTCGATCCCACCGGTGCCTACAAGCAGAGGCACCCCGTTACACGGCAGCCCTTTCGCTCCAATAAAGTCGAATACCGGATCTGCGACCATATCGTGCCCGGAAAACACTCAAGCGAGCTGTTCAGCGACGCAGCGATCGACTTCCTTAGTAACTATCGGCGGAAGCAGCCCTTTTTCCTCTACCTCTCC
>Ga0307442_1001686_pt1 | contig 10937 bp, 7 predicted proteins | sample SalMarWE160430MG_FD_202143 | JGI IMG/M metagenome (GOLD analysis project Ga0307442, IMG submission 202143) | Salt marsh sediment microbial communities from the Plum Island Ecosystem LTER, Massachusetts, United States - WE1604-30 | ecosystem: Environmental > Aquatic > Marine > Intertidal zone >... | reverse complement strand
CTTGTGATACGCGTAAGGGCAATTTCACCAATACGGGTCTCATCACATTCGACATGGACGGCCTGAAGATAGGGTGAACGTCCGGCAAGCTGTCCGGCTTTGCGCCCTTTCTTCTCCAGTAATATGGGCATTGTGCGCCCGATTTGCGCCTGATTGAAGGCCGTCTGCTGCGCGCTGAGCAGCGATTGCAGCATCGCAAGGCGCTCCGCCTTGACCCGGTTGGCGATCTGCGACGCCATATCGGCCGCTGGGGTTCCAGGGCGGGGGCTGTATTTGAACGAATAGGCCTGCGCGAAGCCCACGCGGCGCACCATGTCCATCGTCGCCTCGAATTCCTCGTCGGTCTCGCCGGGAAACCCGACGATAATGTCCGTCGATAGAGCCATATCGGGCCGCGCGGCCCGGATCGTCTCGATGATCCGCAGATAATCGGCGGCCGTATGTTTCCGGTTCATGGCTGCCAGAATGCGGTCGGCCCCCGCCTGGAACGGCAGGTGCAGATACGGCATGAGCTGGGGAATGTCGCGATGGGCGGCGATCAGATCCTCGCTCATATCGACGGGATGGCTGGTTGTGTAGCGCAGGCGCGCCAGCCCCGGAATGGCCGCCAATTCTTCGAGCAGACGCGCAAGGCTCCAGGGCCGCCCATCCGGACCGTCGCCGCAATAGGCGTTGACGTTCTGGCCTAGCAGCGTCACCTCGCGAACGCCGAAACCGGCGAGCCGCTTGGCCTCGGCGAGGATTTCGCTTGCCGGGCGCGAGAATTCGGCGCCGCGCGTATAGGGAACGACACAGAAGGTGCAGAACTTGTCGCAACCTTCCTGAACCGTCAGAAAGGCCGTCGGCGCTCTCAGTGGACGGCGCGCGGGCAGCGCCGCAAATTTGTCCTCCGCCGGAAACTCCGTATCGACGATTTTCTCGCCGGCATCGCGGACACGGCGGACGAGACCCGGCAGACGATGAAAGTTTTGCGGGCCGATGACGAGATCCACAACCGGCGCGCGCCGCAGGATCTCGGCTCCCTCCGCCTGGGCGACGCAGCCGGCGACCGCGATCGTCATATCGGCGCCTTCGGCCCGGCGTTGATTTCGAAGCAGTCGAAGCCGGCCCAGCTCGGAATAGATCTTCTCCGCCGCCTTTTCGCGGATATGGCAGGTATTGAGGACGATCAGATCGGCCGCTTCGAGGTCGTCCGTTTCGTCATAGCCGTCAGGCGCCAAAGCCTCCGCCATACGAGCGGAGTCGTAGGCGTTCATCTGGCAGCCATAGGTCTTGATGTGAACCTTCTTCGCCAAAACGTCAGTTTCCGTCGGTCAAACCCGGCAGTTTCGCGGCGCTCTCGGCCTCGGGCGCACCATGCGCTTTTGCCGAACGCGCCGTCAAGAGTTGCGAGAAATCGAAACGCACCCGCTCGAAGGCGTGCGCCGCCAGCTTCTTGCGGTCGCCGACCTCGGCAATGGCGATGGGTTCGCCGAAGCGGACCTGGACATCGAGCGGTCCGCCTTTGAGCACACCCCAGGCGTGACTGAGCATGTCCATATCGCCATACCAAGCAATCGCCGGGCGCTGCTGCCGGTTCATGGGCAGCCCGTGTATATGGGTGTACACGATCGCGCAGGTCTGTAGCTGGTTGGCGGCGCTATTGCCTCCATCGGGCTCGATGGCGGCAAAAAGGGGGCTCTTGAACGGAAGCACCTGATTGCCGTCGCTGCTGGTTCCCTCCGCGAAGAGGACGACCCGCTCCTTCGCATCGAGCCTTGCCAGGATCTCCGCCCGCGTCTCGGCCACCGCCGTTCGCCGCGTCCGGTCAATGAAGATGGTTCTCTGGAGCCTGGCGAGCCAGCTGATGAACGGCCAACTGGCGACTTCGCGTTTCGCCACGAAGCTGAGCGGAGCCACGCTGGCAAGAACGGGAATATCGAGCCAGGAGATATGGTTCGATACAATCATTGTCGGGCCGGGCGCGATGGGCGCACCGCTCAAATGCACGCGCATGCCCAGGAGCTTGCAGACAAGACTATGATAAAGAACCGGCAAATAGCGTGCGGCCGGTAGCCGTGCGGCAATGAACAGTGCCTGTATCGGCATGAGCGGGAGGGTCAACAGGAAAAAGAAAAACAGGATTGTCGTTGCGCGCAGAACGCCCATTCGCATCTCCGGACCAAGCAGCAGCTTTCGGGATTTCGGTGCAGAATAGCGTCAAAGCAATCGCCGCGGCAATTTTTGCTTGCGCGCAAAGATTTCTTTCACCGCTATTGGATGACCGCGAATGGGTAATTTGAGCCAAGGGTGTTTGTAGCACCAGCGCAACAGGCATGAGCAAAAGAGCTGCTCCTGCTTGCTCTCTGTCTTCGTGTTGAAAGGCTGTTTACTTCGCTCCTCACAGAAATATCCTTTTGTGAAAACTGTGTGACAACCAACAAGAGTAGTTATTTAGACGCATGCCAAAGCTTACTTAAGTATAGATTGTGCGGGGCAGGACGGGCGGCGAATCGATTGCGCGCCGCGCATATGATGCTTGTGTCTGGTTCGGCTGCGGGGCAATCTCAGCGCAGAATACGATTTCATGGCACGACAGCCATCACCAATACACGGCGATCCGGGGGGACTACGTGGATGCTTTCCAAACGCGATAGCAGATTCAAATTGGGTGTCAGTCTGGTTGCGCTCGTCGGCGCAATCACTGGGACCGTTACGGCGGCTCAGGCCGGAGGGTTCTTGGTTCACGAGCAGTCAGCCTATTATCAGGGCATGTCGTTCGCGGGGGCAGCCGCAGGCAATGAGCTCAGCTCAATGTTTTGGAATTCGGCCGCCGCGGCGGCTGCGCCGGGGATCAATAGCGAGAGCCATATTTCGCTGGTGGTTCCGCATACGGAGATTACCTCGACGGGCACGTCTTTCTTAGACGGAGGTTTAGGCCTGGATACCAACAGCGGCGATATCGGTGATCCGACATTTGTTCCGGCGAGCTACGCCAATTATCAGGTCAATGATCAACTGTTCCTCGGACTGGCCATTAATGGCCAGTATGGTTTCACAACAAAGCCCGATAATCTGAATTTCGCGGGGACGCCGATTGCCACGACATCGGAAATATTCTCCATCAATTTCAACCCGAACGTCGCTTATAAGGTGACGCCGGAACTGACAGTTGGTGTTGGTGCGCAGGTTCTCTATGCAGATCTGCGTCTGCGCAGTAGCAATACGGTTCCGGTGGATCTGAATGGCGATCTAACCCCGGACGTCTTTCCAAGTGGCCGGACTACGGAAGCGGATGACTGGGGCTTCGGAGCGACGGCTGGCGTGATTTGGAATCCGGCGCCGGGTACAAGCATCGGCGTGGGCTACCGCTCCGCTATTAATCTGGAAGGGAAGGGGACTTGCACCGGTTTCGGCCTTTCTAACATTGCTGCGGGAAATATTTCGGGTTGCGGAAGTGGCGTAGACGTGACTGCCGACCTTACCCTTCCTGATTTGGTTACGGCGAGCTTCCGCCAGCAGATGAACGAGCGCTGGGCCCTGCTAGGGACTGTCGAATGGACGAATTGGAGCCGCGTAGGTGCACGTGCCGAATTCAAGGATGGCGACGGAAACATCATTGATGTCTTCCCGCTAGATTATGACGATGGATGGCTCTTCTCCGGCGGTGTTGAATATGCCTGGAGCCCGGACACGACCCTACGGGGTGGTCTTGGGTATGAACTGTCGCCGATCTCGGATGAAGTCCGCAACGTTTCTCTGCCCGACAATGATCGCTTGTGGCTGAGCGTGGGGGCGACCACTAGGCTGACAGAAAAGATTACGGTCGATCTCGGATACACGCACTTGTTCGTGAAAGACGCACCGATCACGGCAGAGTTTGGAGGTCAAACTTTGCTCGAAGCAGAAGGCACCGGCGACATCGATATTGTCTCAGCCAGCTTCAAATATAATTGGGGCGGCGCGGAGCCGCCACTGGAGCCGTTGAAGTACTAACCGATGAGGAGAAGCTGGTCGTGTCGGCCAGCTTTTTCTTTGCCTCAGCGCAACGCGCGTCCAAATGGACGCGGACAGTTGCGCTAACTTATCGATATAGATCAACCCTCGTTCAATTGGAGTCAATTGAACGAGGGTTGATCTAGCGGACGCCCTTGGGCCACTCCCGCTCGGGCCGCAATCTCGGCCTCAGGCCGCTTCCATGATCAGCCGATAGCCGACGCCCGGTTCGCTTTCGATGAATTTCGGCTTGGCGGAATCATCGCCGAGCTTCTGGCGCAGATGGCCGATATAAATGCGCAAATAGTGCACATCCTCTTCATGCGCCGGTCCCCACACTTCGCGCAGGATCTGGCGATGGGTTACGATGCGCCCGGCATTCTGCGCCAGCATCCGAAGAAGCTCGAACTCCTTCCGCGTCAGCTTGATGTCTTTCTCGCCCACCGCGACCTTGCGGCGCGGGACATCGACCGTCAAATCGCCGATGACGAATTCCGACGCCGCTTCGGGCCCCATCTTCAGCCGGAGAGCGACGCGGATCCGGGCCAGCAGTTCCTCGATGCTGAAAGGTTTGGTGACATAATCATTGGCGCCGCTGTCCAGCGCGCTGACCTTTTCCTGATCCTTCGTGCGGACCGAGAGGACGATGATCGGCACGTCCGACCATTCCCGGATGCGGCCGATGACCTGCTGCCCGTCCAGATCGGGAAGGCCGAGATCGAGAATCACCAGATTGGGCTGAGCCGTCGCGCATTTCGAGACGCCCTCCTCGCCGCGCGGCGCTTCGATGACCTCATAGCCCTCGGCGCCGAGACTGATGCGCAGGAATTTGCGGATTTGCGGTTCGTCATCGACCACCAAAATGCGTTTCGTCATCAGGTGACGCCAACCTCCTCATTCAGGCGATCGTCCGCCTCGCCGGTGGGCACGGACGGCGCCTCGGTGAGCGGAAGCGTGATTTCGATCGTCGTGCCTTTATTCTTCGGTCCATCCTTGGCAACGATGCGTCCGCCGTGAGCTTCGACGATTCCGCGGCAAATGGAGAGCCCCAGTCCCGTCCCCGCGATCTGGGTATCCTTGGCGCGGGCGCGATAGAAAATATCGAATACCGCATTGCGCGCCTCCGGCGGAATACCTATTCCGTCATCGCTGATACGAATGATCGCATCATTGTCCTTGTGCACCGCCATCAGGGTGACGCGCCCGCCATCGCTCGTATATTTCAGAGCATTGTCGAGAACGTTCGTGAGCACTTGTTCCATCAGAACCGGATCGACGTTGATGAGCGGAAAGGACGGCGGAATATCGAAGACGACCTCGCGTTTTTCCAGCGTCTTGCCGAACTGCTTCATGGCGCGCCCGGCGATCTCGCGCAAGTCGCTCCACTCTCTTTTCGGCTCGAGCGCGCCATAGCCGAGACGGGTCATGTCGAGAAGGTTCTGCACGAAGCGGTTGAGCCGTTCGCTTTCGTCGAGAATGGTGTTGATGAGCTCCTTTCGGCTAGCCTCGGTCAGATTTTCGACGGTCGCGAGTGTTGTCGCCGAGCCCAGGATCGAAACAAGCGGCGTCCGCAGATCATGCGAGACGGAGGAAAGGAGCGCTGAGCGCAATTGCTCGGTCTCCGTCAAGAGGCGGGCGTCCTCGATGTCGGAAGCCAGATTCGTCCGCTCCACGGCGACGGCCACCTGGTCGACGAGCGCCTCGAGCAGCCGCCATTTGTCCGCCGCGAGCGCGCGCTGGCGTTCCTTGAAGGAGACGCCGAGCAGCCCGACCGTGCCGCGCCCCGTCCGCATCGGCAGGAACAGCCAGTCGGCCGTCGGGAGCGTTTCCGATTTCCATCCCGCCGGGCGTCCATGGTCCCAGGCCCATTCGGCCGCGCCCCAATCCTTCAGCGCAAGCTGGTCCTCGGGCGGATAGCCGGCGATCTGAAGCCGGCCGTCCTTCTGCGGCAGAAGAACGAGCGATGAACATTGGAGATTCGACGCAACGTGATGCACCGCCGCCCAGAGGACGTCTTCCAGAGCCGCCGCGGCGGCGATCTTGCGGCTGAATTCATAAAGATTGGCGGTCCGCTGCGCCGAGAGCCGCATGGCCAACATCTGGCTTTTCAGCCTCGCCGCCAGATTGCCGACGATCACCGAGACCAGCAGGAAGAAGACGATGGTGACGAAGTCGTCATGCCGGAAGCCGGAGAAATTGTAATAGGGCTTGGTGAAGACGATATTGTAGGCCAGGAAACTCAGAATGCTCGCGAAGATCGACGCGGCGCGTCCGAGATAGATCGCGATCAGAATGACCGCCGTCATGAAGATCAGCGAGACATTGGGAAGCGGCAGGAAGAATGACACGCCATAAGCGAGCATCACCGCGAGACCGATGCCGACCGTGGCGAGCGCATATTCGTTCCACTGACCGAGCGCCAGCCGCAATCCGCCCGAGATGATATCGCGCCGGGTTTCCTCTTCATCCGGCGAGACGATGGTCAGCTCGAACTGCGTCGCCTTGCGCAAAAGCTCCTGCGCCACCGTTTCGCGGAACCAGCCTGTCCAGCGGCGCGGCCTCTGGCGGCCGAGGAGCAGGCGCGTCACATTGCGCTTGAGAGCATAGGCGATGATCTCATCGGCAATGCGCGCCTCGGCATGGATCGTAACGACCTCGCCTTCGAGCCGCTCCGCCAGTCTGATCGCCTCGGCAATCCGGTCCTTCGCCGCTTCCGGCAGGCTTTCATAATGCGGCGTGCGGACATAGAGCGCGATCCAGGGAATGCGCTGACGCTCGGCCATACGCCGCGCGGTGCGGACGAGCCGCTTGGCGACGGGCGCTTCGTTCAGGCAAACGAGCAGACGGTCCTGCGCGGGCCACGGGCCGGGGATGGCATGGGCGCGCATATAGTTGACCATCTGCGCGTCGATCCGCTCCGCGGCGATCCGCATCGACAATTCGCGCAGCGCCGTCAGGTTGCCCTTGCTGAAGAAATGGGTGATCGCGCGCCCGGCCTGCTCAGGCATATAGACCTTGCCCTGCCGCAAACGCTGAATCAGATCGTCGGGCGGCAGGTCGATGAGCTCGATTTCGCTGGCCAGTTCGAGCACCCGGTCGGGCAGTGTCTCGCGCACCTGGATGCGCGAAATCCGCGCGACGACATCGTTCAGGCTCTCAATGTGCTGAATGTTGAGCGTCGTATAGACATCGATCCCCGCGGCCAGCAGATCCTCGACATCCTGATAACGCTTCTCGCGGCGGCTTCCGGGAATGTTCGTATGCGCCAGCTCATCCACGAGCGCCAGCTTCGGCTTGCGCTTCAGGACCGCGTCCACGTCCATTTCGCCGAAATACCGGCCGCGATAGTAGATCTGTTTGCGCGGGATGATCTCCAGCCCTCGCAGAAGGGCCTCCGTTTCCGCCCGGCCATGCGTCTCCACCACGCCGACGACGACGTCCACCCCCTCGGCAAGATAGGCCTGCGCGGCCTGAAGCATTGCATAGGTCTTGCCTACGCCGGGGTAAGCTCCGAGAAAGATCTTGAGTTTTCCGCGATGCTCCCGATTGACCTCTTCCAGAAGAGCCTCGGGCGTCGGGCGGTCTTCAGATTCGGTCATAAGTGCATTCGACTAAGCGCTGGATCATTTTTGGCTTTATACCCTGTTTGGGCTGTTTTGTCCCAATTCACGCCAAGTTGGCCGAAAGAACGGCGCTTGCCCGCTTCTTTACCGCGATTCCGTCAAAGATTGATGTGCGGCGGCGACAGCTGGTCATTTTTTGACCGCTTGGGAACAGTTGGATTTTAACTAAACGCAAATAAAAAATGCTTTTTCACAAGGATGGTGGTTAAACTTACACGAAAGGGGTAGATAATTTTTGTCAATTCAAGAGAATAGCATATAAGAGTCATTTAATATCCAGAAAAACATCTAAGATATTGAATTAAGCCGAGGGAGCCGTGCAAACCTTGGGTCCTATCAAGCGTCAAAAAACACTGACAGAACAAGCTGCCGATGCGATCCGATCGCGAATCGTCGAGGGGCAATTCGCGTTTGGGGAGGCTCTGTCCGAGATCACGCTCGCCAACGAGCTCGGCGTGAGCAAGACGCCGGTTCGGGAGGCATTTCTTCAATTGAAGAATGAAGGGCTGGTGGAGATCCAGCCACAGCGCGGCACTTTCGTGTTCCGCATGACGACCGAGCAGATGCGCCAGCTTTGGGAAATGCGCGAAATTTTGGAAGTGAACTCGCTCCGCTTCGCGATGCGCAATGGCGGCGATGCGCTGATGCGTGCTGTCGATCCGGTCATCGAAGGCCTGGCCAAAGCGACGAAGGAGCGCAATCCCATCCTTTACCGGCGTTTCGATGCCGATTTCCATGGCGCGATCATCCAGGCCTCCGGCAATGCCTTCATCCAGTCAGGCTATAATATCATTGCCCTGCGCGTGCAGGCTTTCCGGAACCGGCTGTCGCTCGATGCGCAGAACTGGCGATCGCTCGATGAGCATGCCGAAGTCGCCGAACTGGCTCGCGCGGCGGAAACCGACGCGGCGGCGGAATGCCTGTGCAAACATATCCGCGCTGCGTTCAAGACCTATCTCGAACGGATCGAGGGCAAGGCCGCCAACGTCGCCTGATTGCGTCGGGGCTGCCAGCATCACCCGCCCATGTTGGCTGACTTGATGCCGTGGGTGTCTCTCAGTGCGACATCAGCACGGGCGTCGCCATGTGATTCAGCACATATTTCGTTGCGCCGCCAAGCACCATCTCTCTCAGCCGCGAATGCCCGTAACAGCCCATGACCAGCAAATCGCTGCCCGCGCTTTTGAGCTCAGACATCAATTGCTCCGCATCCGAATGCCCGGTTGTATTGGAAACGGCCGCTTCGGCGTTCACGCCATGCCGGGCGAGGGCGATCGCCAGATCCTGTGACGGGCTCGACGCCCCGTCCTCCGCGGAGTTCACGGCAAGGATGCGGACCGAATTCGCCATCTTGAGCAGCGGTAATGCATCGAAAGCCGCGCGCGCACTTTCGCGAGAATGATTCCACGCAACCGTAATCCGCTCGCCGACCGTCTCGAATTTGCCCTTTTCCGGAACGAGCAGGACCGGACGTCCGGTCTCCAAGACAATGCGGATCGGCAGATCGTGCCACTGGCCCAGCGGGTCGTCCTCGCCGCTGCCGCCGGCGACGACCAGATCCGCCGTGTGCGCAGCCGACACAATGTCGCGGAAGGCTTCGGCGTCGGCAAGCGTCTTATGGCGCCATTCATGCGAGACATTTCGAGCCTGCGCCACCTGCGTGAAGGTCTTCTGGATGGCCTCGGCCGCCTCGCGCTGCAGCTGATTATGCTGTGCCAGATAATCGGACGGAATGCCCCCATAGAGCATGAGGCGCACGGAATTATGGGTGCCCACCACATGGGCATGGCATTTTTCTGCAAGATAAGCGGCAACTTCCGAGAGAAGCCCTGCGGTCTTGGCGGACGGCAAATAGGTGAATATGGTCTTGTACATCCGCTTGGCCTCCCAGCGATCTGACGGATTTGGACGCTACCCGCGCAGGCTGGCCCGTGCCTTGATCTTGGTCAAGATCGTGCAGGCGAGAATCTGCATTTTTGCCTTTGACTTGTATCAAGCCCGGGACGCACAACACCGCTATTATGGCGAAGCGCAAATCCACGCCGGAGCAGTTCCCGCAAGATCGGCCCGGCGCGAGCCCTAGATCAACCCTCGTTCAGGTGGAATCACTTGAACGAGGTTAAGTTGATCTATATCAATACGTTAGCGCAACTGTTCCCGCGTCCATCCCCGCCTCCGCGGGGACATGCTTGGACGCGTGTTGCGCTAGACCTGAGGCCCAAGCATGACCGATGTGCAAGACGACAAATACGGCATCACCGTGCGGCTCGGCTCGGCGGATAGCGCCGACGAGATCGTCCACATTTCGCGCATCGATATGGAGGCGCCGTGGCGCTGGCTCGGCAAAGGCTGGGCCGACCTTCTGGCCATGCCGAGGATCAGTCTGACCTATGGCGCGGTCTTCGCCGGCATTGCGGTCGGGCTGTGGCTCGGTCTCGGATCGCTCGGCTGGCAGTCGCTCATGCTGGCGCTTGCCGGCGGTTTCATGCTGATCGGTCCCGTCCTGGCGGTCGGACTATATGAAGCCAGCCGCCGCCGCGAATTGGGGCAAAGCGTGAAATTGCGCGACGTCGTATTCGCCGGCGTCAAATCGCCCGATCAGCTCGCGCTGCTCGGTCTTGCGTTGCTCCTGATCTTCATGATCTGGGTGCAGGTCGCACTCCTGCTGTTCATGATGTTCTTCGCCGACCGGCCATTCCCGCCGATCGACGATTTCATTCCGCGCCTCCTTTTCACCTGGCAGGGCGTCACATTGCTGATCGGCGGGACCATTGTGGGGGCCGGCCTTGCCGCGCTTGTCTTCGCCATCTCCGCCGTCTCCGCTCCGATGTTGATCGCGCGGCCGGTCGGGGTCAGCACCGCCGTCTTCGCCAGTATCCGCGCGACGATCTTCAATCTGAGGCCGATGGCTTTGTGGGCCATATTGATCGCGGGCTTCGTCGCGGTGGGACTCGCCACCTTGAGCATTGGGCTGATCGTGATTTTCCCGCTGATCGGCCATGCGAGCTGGCACGCTTACCGGGAAATCCTTGACCAGGACGGGGACTGAAACCGGTCGATGACGGAAAGGGGGGCGTCGCCCCGGCAAACCCGTTTCCGTCCAGCCAATCGCGCGCTAGCGCAACGCGCGTCCGAATGGACGCGGACAGTTGCGCTAACCGATAGAAATAGATCAACTTGACCTCGTTCAAGTGATTCCACTTGAACGAGGTCAAGTTGATCTAGGCTGCGTTGACAAAAGGGATTCCCAAATCAGTTGAGTTTTGATTCAAGGATGTCTTTTAGGGGAGGCATCTTTGGGATATCCGAGTGACGTCAGCGATGCAGCGTGGGAAATCA
>Ga0307442_1001684_pt1 | contig 10944 bp, 5 predicted proteins | sample SalMarWE160430MG_FD_202143 | JGI IMG/M metagenome (GOLD analysis project Ga0307442, IMG submission 202143) | Salt marsh sediment microbial communities from the Plum Island Ecosystem LTER, Massachusetts, United States - WE1604-30 | ecosystem: Environmental > Aquatic > Marine > Intertidal zone >... | reverse complement strand
CCCCGTGCGCAGTGCGCGCAGCAGGGTCGCCATCGTCCACAGCTCGAAAAAAGGCAGCGTCACCCCGTGCATGCCGATCCGGCTCCAGTTCACGTCCCAGCGCGAAACGGCGATCAGGAAAGCCAGGATCAGGCCAAAGGTCGGCCCGTGCTTGGGGTACAGCTCGCGCCCGCAAAAGTAGGCCGCGACGACGGTGAGCACGCCAAAAACCACAGCCACCGCGCGGATAGCGTACATCGAGTCACCCAGGATGCGAAAGGAGAGCGCGATCAGGTAGAGGAAATGGGCTGGCAGGTTGGTCGACGGTACATAGATCGGCCAGTGGTCCGGATTAGCTAGGATCTGCCGTACGGACAGACCATTGTCTGCCTCATCGTACCACAGCCCGTAGGGAAGCTCGGTAAAGCGCCACAGGCGAAAACCGACAGCAACAAGCAGGATCGCGACCAGCGCCGCCCAGTGCCAGCCTGGCAGCCTGTCTTTCGCCTCATGGAGCGACGAGTCCCCGCGCAGCGGCCCGAATGCATAGGCAGCAGCGAGAAAGAGCACGATGGAAGCGAGATACAGCCCCCAGCTAAGCGGTGATCCGGAGCCGTCGCGGAACCCATACAGTGACAAGGCGATACAGGCGCCAGCAAGCAGCAACAGGACAACCGCCAGGCTGCGCCGTATCGGATCCGCCGCATCCTCCTCCCTCGGCGTAGAGAGCGGTAAGGTGGGCGGAGGCGCGGTGCGGGCCAGCGCGTCCAGGAACAGCGCCGCAGCAGCGCCATACATCACTAGGCCGTCCGTCGGCGTCTTGGCAGGATGAATCCAGCCAAAATAGTGCTGTGCGATCAAGCCCAGGGCAAGCGCACCGACCGCCAACACCAGGTTGGTGAGGGTGACGGTGCGCTTGCCGGTTCGTGTCCGCATCACGCGTTCGGTTGGTTCACCATCGAGACAGCTACTCCAGAGGCGACAGCTTCAAGACACGGTGCGTGCCCGGGTCAGCAACCCAGATATATCCTTCCTGGTCGACGGCAATGCCTGTGGGGAGCATAAAGCTCTGCTCATCGCTCCCATACTGCCGGATAGAGGTCAGGAACGTGCCATCCTGGTCAAAGACCAGGATCCGGTATCCCTCCGGATCAGTGGCATAGACACGACCCTGTGCGTCGACCGCCAGGTAGGGCTTGTTTTCGAGCGACTCGCCGAGCCAGGTGTTGACCGCCCACTGGGTCAGGGGGATCCCGGAGGTGCTGAACGCCTGGATCCGTTGGTTCCACGTATCTGCAACATAGATGCGGCCGTCGCTGGCGATGGCGATGCCGACCGGCTCGTCGAACTTGCCCTCCGTTGCGCCCTGGCCGCCCCACTGGGTAACCAGCTCACCCTCCGGCGTAAAGACCTGAATCCGCTTGTTGCCCGTGTCGGTGACATAGATCATGCCCTCTGGCCCAATCGCCACATCACGCGGGCCCCAGAACACGCCGGGCGACCCGGAAGCGCCCTCGGTCATGCCGTATACGCCCCACATCGTCACGAACTCGCCGTCAGCAGTAAACTTTTGTATGCGATGGTTCCACGTATCAGCCACATAGACATAGCCATCCGCGTCGACCGCCAAGCCCCATGGGTCATAGAACCCACCTGCGCCATCTGATGACTGGCAGCCCTGCTGGTTCTCGTACAGCTTGCACGCGTGCCCCCACGCCGTCAGGAACGCGCCGTCGGCGCTGAAACGCTGGATGCGGCTGTTGCCACTATCGGCGACGTATATGGACCCATCGGGCCCGATCGCCACGTTGCGCGGCGTGTCGAACATACCCTCGGCGCTGCCCTGCTGCCCGATCGCGCGGACGGTCTCGAGCCCGCGCTGCTGCTGGCTGTACTCGTCACCGCTCTCGCTGAGGTCTATGGCCGTGGGTGCCACGCCAAGGTCCCAGATCTGGGCCGCGATGTCCTTGCGCACATAGAAAGCAAAGGGATGGGAAGGCTCCCAATCCGCCAGCGTTTGGTCGTACTTGCGGTAAAAGAGCACGTTCCAGAAGCTCTTGCGCTTTTCCGGATCCAGCATGTCGAGCAGGAAATAGTTCTTGCCGGCCTGGCGATCCTTCTCCGAAGGAACCGCGAGCGACAACCCCATATAGTAGTCCTGGTGCGGCCACCACACCAGCTTGCGATCGAAGCGATAGTAGCGATCTCCCAGGAAGGGCTCGGTCTTGGCGATCTCGTCACGTCCCACGACCAATACCGGCACGTCCGTGCTCTCACGCGTTGGGTCACGCCCGTAGAAGACGCGGTTTGGAAAAAGCGTGTCAAAGTACCACTCGAAAGGCCACGTCGCATCCGAACTGTAGGCAAAGCGGATCGCGTGCTCGTCGCCATAGAGGCGCCGCGAGATGAGTTCCAGCTCCTGCACCGTCTGCTTGACGTCGGGCGTCCCGTGGGCATAGACCAGGAACTCTTTGGCCGTCTGGTAGTTGATAAAGGAGGCCATGAACGCATAGCGCATGGTGAACAGGGCCGCCACGACCAGCAGCGACAGCATGGCGACCCGTCCCGCGTTCGCACGTCCCAACCGGCGCCCGATGCGGTAGACGACCCAGGCCAGGCCAGCACCGATTACGAGCGCCAGCAGCCACTTGAACGTGGCATTCAGGTCACCCAACGACATTCCCTTGAACGCCTGGCCAAACAGCGGCAGCCCGACGACCAGACCCAGGGCATAGAGCACGACCGGAAGGGCCAGGCCCATAAGCGCGCCCTGCCGGCGCCACACCGTGCGCCATTCCACACCGTGCAGCCGGTCGTCGACGAAACGACCGGTGAGCACGATCATGGGCTGCACGACGTGGACCATCATCCATGGCATCTTTTCACCGGCCCAGCTATAGATCAACCAGGCCGACATGGTCCAGTACACCGCGTAGGCCACGAACGGCAGCGACGTCCGGCCTGCGGCCTCATCTTCCGGCCGATCGACGCGCCCGGTGAGGAAATAGTACGCCATCGCCACCAGTCCAAAGCCGATCGGCAGAAACTCGTACAGCGGCGCGATGATCAGGTAGTAGAACCACGGCTGCCCGGCGCGCTTGACCTGCTGCTGCGCCAGCCAGTAGCCGATCGCGCCAAAGGTCCCGGTTCCAAGGCCTTTGGGATTGGTAAAGAAGGTGGTATAGAGCAGTGTAAAGACCACGACCACGATGGCCACCGTGACGTACAGCACGCGGCTCTCGAACGCCTCGGGAAGCCACCTGCGCTTGCCCACCCAGCCAAGCAGTCTCCACCAACCATAGCTGCCCGCAGCCACCGCCGCGGCGACCGCGACCACCTGCAGCGCGATAAAGAGCGTCGGCAGGAGCACTCCCTCGGGAAGCTGGGCCACAGCCAGCCAGGCCAGGCCACCAGCACCAGCCAGCATCACCGCCATGGCCAGGATCAAGGCCACGTACGCGACAATAGTGGCGATCGCCGGCCGGATCTCGGGATCGCGCCGGGTCAGGATCATGCCCAGGAGCATGGTGATCACGACGCCGATCAGCAAAAAGATGCCCTCGTGGATCCGGCTCAGCGTCTCGCTCGTCAGGCCTTGTCCCTCGACGTTCGGATCGGCCTGCGGCAGCGTGCCGGCAATCGATCCTGTCACCAGGTACGCCGCCACCAGGACGACCGCCAACACGATGCCGGCGATATAGACTGAGCGAGCGGCCTTGAGCGAAAGCACCTGCTGCACGTAGAGCATCACCACAAAGCCAAAGCCGATGAACCCGGTAATGTACGCCGTCTCCTTGGTGCACAGGGCCAGGACCACCGCCAGTGCCCCCAGGTAGATCCATTTCCGCTGGCGTGTCCGTAGGTAGCGGAACAGTGCCACCGCCATGAGCATCGCCCACACCATCATATAGATATCATTGCGGATATAGCGTGCGTAATACAGCGTGGTGGGCGAGATCAGCGTCAGGGCTGACACAGTCAGCGCCCCTACGCGCCCCAATTCCTTGCGCAAGAGCGCAGGCAGCAGCACCAGGATCACACCAAACGTCGCCGCCGACATGCGTGCGGTGAAATCGCTCACCCCAAAGAGCAGGTACATCAGCGCGTTGATGTGAAACAAAAAGGGCCCGTGCATCATCGGGTTGTGCTCGTACCCCTCTCCGGCATAGAGCTTCCACGAGTAGAGCGCGTGTAGGCTCTCGTCGTGACTCTGTGTCCGGGCACCGAGATGGTAAAAGCAGGCAACCACCGCGATGATAGCCAGCAGGATATAGAGGAGCGTTTCCAGGTTGAGATTCACGATGCCCAGGACCGGCAGGTCGAGCAGGTGCCGCTGGCCGTTTGCTGCGTTCTCTTTCATGTCTACCACCTTCAACGGGAATAGATCCGCTTCATATGACGGTCAGTCCGTTCGCAGCCACACAATCACGTTTTGCGTGGGCTGCGGCTGGGCCGTGCTCTTGCGGTACAGCCACCACCACAACTGCTCGTTCCCCCCGAGCTGCCCGGGCTGCCACCACGTCTGCGCGATAAAGTCCTGACCGACGTATCGCTCGCCGAGTGCAGGGAGCTCACTCGCCGCCGTGGAGAGGACGAGCGGCGTATCCACGTCCGCCGTCAGTTCCCCGACAAAGCGCACCTGCTCCCAATCGCGCAGGTACCAGCGCCACACCGGCCCGACGGCACTATCCACTGTGATTGGCGTCGAGACCAGGTTGCCGGACTGGTGCAAGGAGATGCGGTCGAGCACGTCCAGTGCATCTCGTACGCCCTCGCTGGAGGCGACCCTGACGTGCAGCTCGCGTGGATCGTTGACACGGCCATAGTTCAGACCGACTGCGGACGAAAAGGTCGCCGCCGCCAGCACGACCCCAACCAGCGCACCACCTACCCGCCAGGTCACTGTGCTCCCGTGCCATGCCAGAACGAGGCCGGCCAGGATCATGCCAACAGCCAACGACAAGACCCAGAACCACAGAAACTCCCCCGACTCGGGCATACTGCGATGCAGCGAGTAGGCATAGAAGGCCGCCTCGATCGCGATATAGATAGTCACGGCCAGCCCGATGGCGAGGTAGAGGCCCTCGCGTCTGAGCCGTGCCTCGGCAAGCCAGTTCTCCACCAGGTTCCCTATCGCCCGCCCAGATACGAGGGCCAGCGGCGCACCGATCAGGGCCACGTCGCCCCGCCCGCGCCCTCCTGCAACCAAGCCCAGCACCAGCATGCCCAGGGCAACCCAGATCAGGACTTGCCCCTCGTTGCGACGCGCAACCAGGTCGACGGTCCCGATGGCACCAAAGAGAACAAGCAGCGGCTCGTACATCAAGAGCGCCACCAACGGATAGGTCCACGACTGCCCATTGACCACTGGAGCGAGATGCTGGACCCACAGGTAAGGGTAATCGGCCCACGCACCCACGCCACCCGGATTCAAAGCGAATGCCATAGCCACCGACAAAGCCGTCGCCCCGGCCACGACAGCCCAACGCCGCCAATCGACGGCGTGCGCGCCGCCCACGTCGAGCAGATCCCGCCCAAAGGCCAGCCGCTCGATCCCCCACACGGCAGCCAGGACCACCGCGACGCCGATGACGCGCGGATCGGCAACCGCAGCCACGGCGGTCAGGACGGCGATGGCATAGACATAACCCGGGCGTCGATCGCGCCGGTAGGCGAGCCACAGCGCCACGATGCCCAGCATACAGAAGGTGAGCGGCGCTACCCCATCCGCGTAATCGGCACTGAAGACGAGCGTCGGCGAGATCGCCAGGAGGAACGAGGCCGCCAGCGCCCCGTACCGGCCGAGATAGGGCCGCAGCCAGAAGGGCCACAGCACCAGGGCACTGCCCATCAAGGCGGGCAGCAGGCGGGCTAAGGCGTCCCCACCCCCAAAGAGCGCAAAGAGCAGCGCTTGTGCCGAAAGCAACAGCGGACTGTAGGTCCCCTGGGGCGCCTGCCCATGCGCCAGTTGCCAGGCCTGCCAGGCCGCCGACGCCTCGTCCACGCTCATCACCCGGTTCGACAGGCTGCCCAGGCGCAGCGCCAACGCCAGCGCCAGGACGAGCCCGTACAGCGCCAACTCGGCGGTCAGCCACGGCCAGTCGCTCCGTTCCCTAGTCTGTGCTCGTTCGGTCATACGCTCTACCCTCTCGGCCTCTGCGTACAAATCAGCCGCGCCGCTCATAGATCACCGTATCTCCAGCGCGAAAGGCTACGTCCATGATGCGGTCGAATTTGCTCAGCGCCGTCCCATACTCGGCACGTTCCAGGTAACCCACAAAGACATAGCGTACGTCGTATTTGTCCATCACCCGCAGCGTATCCTGCACACTGCCTCCGTACAGGGCGTTCACGTCCTGCTCGCGTTCTGCGATCTCGTCGTACAGGCCGTGCCACTGCCCCTCGTGCCCGGTCCAGCCCATCACCGCGGGCAAGCCCGTGCGACTCGAAACACGGGCGTACTCGTAGGCAAACGAACCTCGGACGGCCTCCACGATCACCGGGTGGCCGCTCACGTTCGCGTTGAGCCACTGAATGGCCGCGTACTCTTCGGGGTGCTCGCGCGCGACAAATGCCATCCCATCCAGCGTCACCGGCCCGGCAAAGCCCCCCGTGCGGCTGATGCTGGCGCCGAGGGGATAGAGCAGGCCAGCCACGATCAACACGGCAAAGGTCGGGCTCAACAGCGTGCGCCCCACCCGCCCGATCCTGCCTCCCTCGATCACGTCGTATATGCCATACGCAGCCGCTACGCCGAGCAGCGCCCAGGCCTGGAAATAGAACTTGAAGACCGTGTTCATGCGCGTTCCAAACGCGTCGCGCAGATAGAGGAACTCGACGCTAAAGACCAGCATCAATCCCGTGAACGCCAGCAAGAACGCAAACTGGCGGCTGGGCAGCGGCGGGTCAGCCTCGCGCGAGCGCGTGGTGCGCACGAACCAAAAGACCACCGCCGCGATCAGGAACGAGAGGACGAGAAACGTCCACGGCCCGGCAGGCATGTGCACGGCTCGCAACTGCTGGGGCAGCAGGCCCAGGCGGATGCGCAGGCTGATCCGCAGCAGCGAACCCAGCGTCTGCGGGCCCAGGAACTGCTGCACGTCTGGATTGGCCAGCGTATCGTCGATGTAGGTCCGGACCGACGGCGATACGACCACGGGAACGAGCACCAGGGCCAGGAGAACCGGAAACGCCGCCATAGCCAGCGCCCAGATCGGCAGCCCCTGCCGGACGAGGGCCTGCCCGTCCAGCCGTCCCTTTCGCCACAGGTCGGCGAAACCGGCGATCAGCAGCGCCACCAGCGCCAGCATAAAGGTCCCGAACATGAGCGAGAGGTGAGCCAAGCGCGAGACGTTGAACAGGTTGGGCAGGATACCCGAGCCGGCCTTGGGCAGCCCATAGAGCCACGCCGGCAGGTAGAGCAGCACGCTTGCCCCAGTCAGCTCGACCGTGCGCAGCGCCGCCTGGCGCAGCCAGGGCGTGCCCAGGATTCGCCTGCCGCCCAGGAACCGTGCCTGAAACCAGTCGAGCACGCGCTCTGATGCCGACGGTGCGTCTAGCTCCGGGTGCCGGTAACGGTTCAGCGCATAGGCCGCCACCAGCACAAACAGGTAGAAGGGCATGTCCCAGGTGTTGAGGAAACCGAGCGACCCGAGGCAGAGATAGATCGGCATCCACATCGCTGCCGTGACCGGCCGGTCTGCCAGGAGCAGGTTAAGGGCCAGGCCCAGCATCAGGAACACGAATGGGTAGGCCAGGACGTGCGGGTGCATGTCGCCCAGGAGAAAGCTAAACGAGGGGAACTCGTCGATCACTTCCATGGCGTTGCCGGTAAGCCCCTTGTCGTTGATCAACCGCGAGGCACGCCACCACCACCAGGTGTCGGTCGGATACCAGGTCGCACTCAGCGTCCCGTTGCTGGTCAGGTTCTTGATGTCCAGCCACTCCCAGAAGGGCCCGGTCACGTTGCCCGGCTGGTCGACCGTCACGCCCACTCCGTTGGCGTGCAAGAACTCGAGCGCACCCTCCAGGTTCCCCATCAGCGGGATCATCACCGCCGCCAACACGCCATAGGTGATTGCCAGACGAAGCGCCCGCCGCGGTGTACGGCGCGCGGCGGCAGTGTGGACCAGGTTATAGATCACGCCGAAAGCGCCGTTCGCAACCAGGGCAAAGAGCATGGCCATGCCCAGGTTAAAGGCATAGCTGCCCGGAACGTGCAGGAATTTGGCCAGCATCGCGACCATGATGTAGCCAAAGTGGTAATAACTGATACCATAACCGGACATCCACGGATCGTAGGCGGGAAAGGTCTCGGCGCGGCCAATGGCATTGAGGAAGGCAAACTCCATCGGCTTTTCGGTGATGGCGATATTCGGATCGTACGCCTTGTAGGCGGTCCACAGCACAAAGGCCAGCGTGAACACCGCCTCGCTCGCCAGCACGGTCCAGCGATGCACGCGCAGCCAGTCCAGGAGCTCCCTTCGGTCGTTTTGGCGGAGGTAGAGCCACACAGAGAGGACGGCGACCAGGAGCAGCACGAACAAGATGCTGCCCCACGTGTTGCGCAGGATGCCGAGCGTGCCCAACATCCACAGCGAATAGGTCGTGAGCACCAGGCCCAACGGCTTGGCAAAGGCATAGCCCCGGTCGGGCAGATGGCGAAAGAGCCGGAAGGCGAGGGGCAGCACAATGAGGCCGATGCCTTCCAGCATCAGCCACCACAACAACGCGTATCCCAGGCCAAGTTGGGGTGTATACTCCAACGTGCTTCCTTCTCCTCCTCAGGCAAGCAACGTCAGCGCACCGACTGCGCGACCTGTAATAACTCCTCTTTGCTCAGGCAGTTCGTCTTGAGCTCTAACAGCAGCCCATCCCGTTCCCAGACCACCGTGTGCAAGCGATCGTCTTGCGAAAAGGTCAGCATCGCGCCAGAGACGCCAGAGACGTCGACCTCTTCCATGTACGACACCGACTCGCTGGCCGCCGCAATGCCCTTAATCTCACCATACTCACGAAACAGCAAGCGATACTCGCGCAGCCAGAGCCCGAGCGCTCCCTCTTCGAGGCCGTACGCCAGCTCGACGTAGAAAGGCTGCGAGATCCACTCTGGCAGTTCGGGATAGGAAACTGCCGTCATCTCGCGCAATACATATCCCTCTGGCAGCGCCCGGGGCAGAGAGGGCGCGCGTCCCATCGCCAGCTCGACCGCCAACAGGCTGTCGAGCGGCTCGCGCGTCGCGCGCGTGGGCGCCTCCAACGTCGGCGTCAGCGCGACCTCGGTCTGGCCCAATAGAATGTGCATCGCCTGGGCCAGGACGTGCTGCCCTGGCGGCAGAGCCAGGAAAACGGCGAGCAGGACAGCCGTCGCTGCCAATGCACCGCAAGCGACGGAGCGCCAGCGGAACCAGCGCACCTGACCACCGTCCAGTTCCTGATCGCACGCGCTCGCCTGCCTGGCCTCCACCATGCCGCGCACGCGCTGCCGCAACGCCGGCGGCACCGGCGGCAGTGCCCGGCTCAAGCGCTGCAAGCGCCCGGCAGCGAGCAGATCGGGCCTCTCTGCCACAGGCGCCTCGCCCTGCTCCAGCAACGGCGTGGCGTACAGGCGGTCGATCTCTCTGCTCAGTTCCTCGGCGGCGCGGCGTTCTCGGCTCATTCCTTCTCTCACTCAAACTGCTCGCGCAGCTTTTTCAGTGCGCGAAACAGGATCACAGCCACGTGCCCGGCGCGCAATCCCATTGCCTGGCCGATCTCACGATGCGGCAGTTCGGCCACGAACCGCAGGCGGATGATCTCCTGCTCGCGCTCAGACAGATCCGCCAGCACACGCCGCAGGGTTTCCAGTTCCTCCGAGCGTTCTGCACTGCTCTCAGGCAGTGGATCCGCCTCGGCATGTCCTTCCGCCCACTCTAGCGGGACCTCGGGTCTGCGACGCCGATAGTGCGCGGCAATCACGTTGCGCGTAATGCGGAACAACCACCCGCCAAAGGCATCCCGGTCGCGCAGCGAGTCGATGTGGATCAGCGCCTGCTCGAATGCCTGCGCCGTCAGGTCCTGTGCCAGCGCTTCACTTTCCACCCGGAGCCGGACATAGTTCAGCACGCGGGGCAGATAGGCCTCATACTGCTGTGCAAAGAACTCGTACCGGCCCTGCCGATCCACACCGTACTCCTCGTCTGGCCTCTATCCTAGAGATGCAGCCACGCCTCATGTATTACAACCAATTCCCAGGTTGGGCGTCAAGACGCTGGCTGACCCGCGGGCTGGTGCCCGCAATGGCGCCCACAGCAACGACCCTCTCCCTTCCCTATCGCACCACCTGGTAGATCGTGACCTGCTGGTTCTGGTAGGCAATGGACAGATCGCCTGACGACACCAGTTGGTCGAACTTGCGCACGGACGGGTAGAGCGTACGCTCCAGCGGCCCAATATAGATATACGTCGCATCCAGCTCGTGGGCGACCTCCATCGTATGCTGCGGGTCGGCCGTCGTGAAAAAGTCGCTCACCAGGCTGCTGCGGCGTGAATTCTGCCAGCCATAGCGCTGCTCGCGCTCGTGCTGGTCGTTGTAGGCCGCCGGGAGCCCGGTATAGCTGGATGCCCTGCCGCCAAACTCTCGATAGTATCCCACGGGCGCCTCGACGATCACCGGGGTGCCGGCGACGTGATCCTGCAGCCAGCGGATCGCATCATAGTCGCCCGCCAACTGGATCGGGTTCCCTTCGTCCGGCCAGTTATAGGTCCCTACTCGCATGAAGGCGAGGCCGTCCAGCGTCCCGATCGGGGGCCGCTGCCCAGGAAAACGATCGATGACGCGCGCGGGCGTACCTAGAAAGGCAAAGAGCGACACGCCGACCAGCAGCACGCCAAAAGCGGCGCTCCACAGCCCGCGCCGCGCGAACTGCCAATCCTGCACCGCGTCCCAGATCTCGGGCAAGGAAGCGCCGATCGCCACCCCGAGCA
>Ga0307442_1001680_pt1 | contig 10958 bp, 10 predicted proteins | sample SalMarWE160430MG_FD_202143 | JGI IMG/M metagenome (GOLD analysis project Ga0307442, IMG submission 202143) | Salt marsh sediment microbial communities from the Plum Island Ecosystem LTER, Massachusetts, United States - WE1604-30 | ecosystem: Environmental > Aquatic > Marine > Intertidal zone >... | reverse complement strand
TTTTTCGGCCGCGATCCGATCGCGGTGCGCGTCAATGATGCCACGGTGGCGCTGCGGCGCCGCGAGGCCATGGCGATTCAGGTGATCTGACCAGGCACCGTCATGAGCGTCAGCGCCGCGGCCGGTCCACGCTATCTCGCTTTGATCGGCACGCCGAACAGCGGCAAGACCGCCTTGTTCAACGCGCTCACCGGCAGCCGGCAAAAGGTTGCCAACTATCCGGGCGTCACCGTCGAGCGCAAGGCCGGTGCCTTGCAAACGCCGTCCGGGCACAGCGTCAACGTCATCGACCTTCCCGGCACCTATTCGCTGCGGGCGCGCAGCCCCGACGAAGAGGTGACCCGCGACGTGGTGCTCGGCCGCTTCGCCAGCGAGACCACGCCCGACCTGCTGCTTTGCGTCGCCGACGCCACCAATCTGCGCCTGGCCTTGCGCCTGGTGATCGAGCTCAAGCGGGTAGGGCGGCCGCTGCTGCTGGTGCTCAACATGATCGACATCGCGCGGCGCCGCGGCGTCGTGATCGATCTCGATCGGCTGTCGGCCGAGCTCGGCGTGCCGGTCATCACGGCGGCGGCCGTGCGCCGCGGCGGCACCGACGATCTGATGCGCCGCCTCGACGAACTGGCAGCCGCCGCCAACGCAGCGACCACCGAAAGCGACTGGCAGCCGCCGACGACCGCCGAATTGCGTGCCGCCCAGCGCGAGGCCGATCGCCTCATCGCGCTGGCGGTCCACATGCCGGCGAAGCCCGACACGCTGACGACGCGGCTCGACGCCGTGCTGCTGCATCCGGTCGCCGGGCTCGCGATCCTGCTGGGTATCCTGTTCGTAATGTTCCAGGCGGTGTTCACCTGGGCGCAGCCGCTCATGGACCTGATCTCGGCGGGGTTCGGCGTCCTCGGCGCCTTCGTGCATGCGACGCTGCCGGCCGGGTTGCTGCAGAGCTTCATCGAGGATGGCGTCATTTCCGGCGTCGGCAGCGTCCTCGTGTTTCTGCCGCAGATTCTGATCCTGTTCTTGTTCATCCTGTTGCTGGAAGACTTGGGCTACATGGCGCGCGCCGCCTTCCTGATGGACCGCATCATGGGCGGCGCCGGGCTACACGGCCGCGCCTTCATCCCGCTGCTGTCGAGCTTCGCCTGCGCCATCCCCGGCATCATGGCGACGCGCGTCATCGACAACCGGCGCGACCGGCTGACCACCATCCTGGTGGCGCCGCTGATGACTTGTTCGGCGCGCATCCCGGTCTATACGCTGATCATCTCGGCCTTCATCCCGGCGAAGCAGGTGTGGGGCTTCGCCAATCTGCAGGGGCTGGTGATGTTCGGCCTCTATGTGGCCGGCATCGTCAGCGCGCTCGGCGTGTCGTTCCTCGCAAAATTCTTCTTCTGGCGCGACGACCCGACCCATCCTTTCATGCTGGAACTGCCGGATTACAAATTGCCGCGGCCGCGCAGCATCGCGCTCGGTCTGTTCATGCGCGCCCGCATGTTCCTGGAGCGCGCTGGCACCACGATCTTCTCCATGATGATCGTGATCTGGTTCCTGGCCTCGTTTCCGCGCCCGCCGGCCGGAGCCGCCGGACCGGCCATCAATTACAGTCTGGCCGCAATGATCGGCCATTGGGTCGAGCCGCTGCTGGCGCCGGTGGGATTCAATTGGCAGATCAGCGTGGCCCTGGTGCCGGGCATGGCGGCGCGGGAAGTAGCGGTGGCGGCGCTCGGCACGGTCTATGCCATCGAGGGAGGCAAGGAAGCGTCGCAGCAGATCGGCCATGTGCTCGCCGCGCAATGGAGCCTGGCGACGGCGTTGTCCTTGCTGGTCTGGTACATTTTTGCACCGCAATGCGCGGCGACGCTGGCGGTGATCAAGCGCGAGACCGGCGGCTGGCGCTGGATGGCGGTCACCTTCGGCTACATGCTGACGCTCGCCTACCTAGCCTCCTTGATCACCTATAACGCGGCGGTCGCGCTCGGAGCGGGATAAGAAGGGCACTGTGCGCGACGGTTACAATGTCGGGAGAACAGGGGTCTTTTCCAGTTTTTCGCCCGACGCTTAGCGTGCGGCATGGGGAAAACGGGCGGCGGCCGGCCATTTCTATGCGGCGAGGTTCCCCGTCACCGGACACATGCAATAAAAGAAATATGTGTTGAACTTTGCGTGCCGGGGAACCATGATGCTAGAGCTACCGTTTGCGTAACGCTGGCATTCTAAACATCCGGCGAACCATAGAACAAAAACATCTCTCAGCCCGCACTCGCAGCCATCGATGGATGGACGGGCAAGGGCGGTCCAGAACGGACCAGGAGAGCAGGGAGGAAGAGAAATGCTCGACCGATCCAAACGTACACGTATGAGCCGGCGTCGGTTCAATGCGCTCGCCGGCGCCACCGGTGTCGCGCTCGGCGCCGGCCTACCGCGCATCGTCCTCGCCGAGGGCGCGCCGGATTCGGCAACCATCATCAAGGGCAAAGAGTCCGGCATGATTGTGCACAACGCCAAGCTCGGGGTGATGGAAACGCCGCTCAAGGACCTGCGCAAGCATGCGATTACCCCGAAGAACATTCTGTTCAACCGCCTGCACTTCCCGCACCCGGGCGATTCCGCCTGGGAAGCCACCACGGCCGCGCCGTCGGAGGCGAGGATGAAGGGCTGGACGATCCGCTTCGACGGCCTGGTGCAGCGTCCGCGCACCCTGACCATCGCCGACCTGCAGAAGATGGGCATGGAAAAGCGTGTGTCGGTCATTCAATGCGCCGGCAACGGCCGTTCGTTCTACGCTGCCGAGAAGAAAGTCGGCGGCGGCCAGTGGAAGAATGGCGGCATGGGCAACGTCGAATGGGAAGGCGTGCCGCTGCGCCCGCTGCTCGCCGAGCTGAAGATGGCGGTGTCCGACAAGGCGCTGTGGCTCACCGCCGAAGGTTGGGACCAGCCGGCGACGCCGGAAGGCTCCGACTTCGCCAAGAGCTATCACATGGAGGATCACGCGCTCGATCACGCCATCCTGGCGCTGAAGATGAACGGCGAGCCGATCCCGTCCGTGCACGGCGGCCCGGTGCGCCTGATCATCCCCGGTTACTACGGCAATATGAACGTGAAGTACCTGACCAATCTTCTGTTCATGGCGAACCAGTCGCCCAGCGTGTTCCAATCGGTCGGCTATCGCTTCCCGAACTTCCCGGTCACGCCGGCCACGTTCAAGGCCAACGACTACACGATCTACAACAGCCGTCCGACCTACGGCCACGTGATCAAGAGCGTGATCTTCTCGCCGCTGTCGGAAGACAAGCCGAAGCCCGGCAACGTCACGATCACTGGCGTCGCTTTCAATGACGGCAACGCCAAGATCACCAAGGTCGAGGTGTCGACCGACGGCGGCAAGACCTGGACCGATGCCGAGGTCAAAGACGGCATGAGCCCGTGGGCCTGGCACCACTGGTCGGCCAAGGCCAAGCTCGGCTCCGGCAAACATATGCTGGTGTCGCGCGCGACCGACGCGCTCGGCCGCACCCAGCCGATCAACGGCCTTGCCCGCTGGAATCCGCGCGGCTACGAGTGGAACGGCGCGGACCACGTGGAAGTGACGGTCTAGCAAGGATGGGGCGCCGCGATCGCGGCGCCCCGTTCAGCCACGATCAGAAGGAGATTGGCGAATGCGGGCGGGCACGCTCTTGTTCGGGGCGTTTAGCGTTTGCGTCGCCTTAACCGCGGCCTATGCCGCCATCGAATTGCCGGCAGGGCCAAACCGTGCGCTGGTTTATGGCCAGTGCCGCACCTGCCACGACCTGCAATACCTGAAGGAATCCGCCGGCATCACCCGTGACGATTGGGATCAGATGCTGATCAGCATGCGGCAATACGGCTTGCGTCTCTTGCCGGACCAGCGCGCCAAGATCCTCGACTATCTCGGCATTTATCTCGGTCCCAATCCGCCGCCGAAGACGGCCGCATCCGCGCCAGCAACGCCGGCCAAGGTCGACGGCGCCAGCGTATTCAAGGACCAATGTACCGCTTGCCATCAGGAAAATGCGCAAGGGGTGGCCGGGCAATTTCCCCCACTGGCAAAGAACGCCGATCTTTTTCTCAGCCCGGATTATCCGGTGCGCGTGGTGCTGTTCGGGCTGGAAGGCAAGATCGACGTCAGCGGCAAGAAATTCGACAGCGCCATGCCGCCGCTGCTCGACGTGCTGAGCGACCAGCAGATCGCTGCCGTGGTGAACTATGTGCGCGGGCATTTTGGTAACGACGCGCTAGCGCCGAAGAACATGAAACCGGTCGATGCCAGCGTCGTGGCAAAGCTGCGCCCCGAAAAGAATACGACTGCGGCGCACGTCCACGCCTATCGGCAGAAGATCAAGGGCGGCGGGTAGCAACCCCGCGAGACTCACGGTCTTTCTCAAGCGAATTTTCAGTTGCGCGCCCCTGGAAAAGCCATTAGAACAAACCAAGAACAGGCTCGGCGGTTGCACCGGAGGTCGGCAGCAAGCGCCAGAAGCGCTGTGGATTAGGGCCGAAGCAGCTTGCCGCCCCCGGGACGAAGACTAGGGTGGGCGTTCAAACAAACGGGGCCTCGCGCGCGGCAGGCGGCCCCCAAACGACGACCGGCGGCTTTCGTATGGAGGGCCGCGCCATCGTCACGCGGAGAGCATCATGGCGGGTAGCGTCAACAAGGTCATTCTTATCGGCAATCTCGGCGCCGATCCGGAAATTCGCCGCACCCAGGACGGGCGGCCGATCGCGAATTTACGCGTGGCCACCTCGGACACCTGGCGCGACAAGACCACCGGCGAGCGCCGCGAAAAGACCGAGTGGCATCGGGTGGTGATCTTCAACGAGGGCCTGTGCAAGATCGTCGAGCAATACTTAAAGAAAGGCTCGAAGGTTTACCTGGAAGGCTCTCTGCAAACACGCAAATGGCAGGACAAGGACGGCAACGACCGCTATTCGACCGAGGTCGTGCTGCAGGGCTTCAACTCACAGCTCACCATGCTCGACCGCGCCGGCGGCGCGGGGGCGGGCGGCGGCGGCGACGACTTCGGCTCGAGCGGGCCGAGTGCTCCGCGCGAGCGCAAGCCGGCCATGGCCGGCGCCGGCGGCAAAAGCGACGACATGGACGACGAGATTCCGTTCTGAGCGTTCAGACTGCGTGCGTCGGGCATAAGCGATTTTGGCACACCGTCAGCCGAGCGGATGTCCGCGCGGCAACAACCGAAGGTGATCGGACATGCAGGATGCAAAAGTGATGACCGCAATCCTTGCTGGAGCGGCCGGCATGGCGGCGGCAGTCGTGGTGGCCGGCGCGATCGTCTTGGCGCCACAGCCGGCGAAGGCGAATCCGAGTATTGCGCAAAAGACCGGCCAGCCGTGCACGAAATGTCATACGGCGCCGCCCAAGCTCAACGCTTACGGCGAGAATTACAAAAAAAGCTTGAAAAAATAGCGAACGCGCACGGTCTTCTCGGTGCGCACCGCGGGCTGATTGTTGCGGGGCGCGAGGCATTTTCTGAGCCGCCGCCCCGCCGCTGTAGTCATCAACCGGCAAGCGCCGCGCGCACGCCGTCGATCACGAACTGCACCGCCAGCGCCGCCAGCAGCACGCCGAGCAGGCGGGAGAGCACGACGTTGCCGGTGGTGCTCATCAGCTTGGCGATGCGGGACGCGAGCGTGAATGTCGCGAAGCAGAACGCTAGCACGGCAGCGATGGCCCCCAACAGGATCGCAAGGTGGATCGGTTCGCCGCTTGCTTTGCCGGCCAGCAGCACGCAGGCGGTAATCGCGCCCGGCCCGGCCATCAGCGGAATGCCGAGCGGGAAGGCGGCGATATTGCGCACGCGCTCCTCGATCGCTTCCTCGGCCTGCTGCGATTGCCGAACGTTGCGCACGCCGAACACCATTTCGGAGGCGATCGAGAACAGCAGCAGCCCGCCGGCAATACGAAACGCCGGCAGCGTGATCGCCAGCGTGCGCAGCAGCCAGTCGCCGATCAGCGCCGAGCCGGCGAGCACCGCGGCGGCGATCAGGCAGGCGCGCCAGGCCACGCTGCGGCGCGCGCGTTGCGGCAGGCCGTGGGTGACCGCGATGAAGGCCGGCACCAGGCCGATCGGGTCGACCACGACGACCAGCGTGACCAAAGCGGAGATGAGGAATTCGACCGGCATGATGGAGCGGCATGCTAGCGCAAATGGCGCACAAAATAGCGGGGCGAATGGCGCGTGGCGGGCGGCCAGGAATGCCTCCGCGGCCGAGCATTAACATATTGATTTGAAAAGAGAATATAAGCATTGCGCAGCGCCGTTTCAGGTAGCAAATAGCAAGTGAATCGGCTACAGAAATCGCGCAGGCAATCCGCCCAGGACGTCATCCTTGTCCGACACTGAAAACCCCAAATCGGGGGACGGCAGTCCCTCCGACGTGCGACCCGTCTCGATCACCGAGGAGATGAAGCGCAGCTATCTCGATTACGCCATGAGCGTGATCGTGTCGCGCGCGCTGCCAGACGTGCGCGACGGCTTGAAGCCGGTGCATCGCCGCATCCTCTATTCGATGAACGAGCAGGGCCACACGCCCGACAAGAAATACGTCAAGTCGGCGCGCGTGGTCGGCGACGTGATGGGCAAATATCACCCGCACGGCGATCAGGCGATCTACGACGCGCTGGTGCGCATGGCGCAGGATTTCTCCATGCGCCTGCCGCTGATCGACGGCCAGGGCAATTTCGGCTCGGTCGACGGCGATCCGGCGGCGGCCATGCGCTACACCGAATGCCGGCTGGACCCGGCGGCGATGGCGCTGCTCGACGACATCGACAAGGACACCGTCGATTTCCAATCCAACTACGACGGCAACGAGCATGAGCCGGTGGTGCTGCCGGCGCGCTTTCCCAATCTGCTGGTCAACGGTGCCGGCGGCATCGCCGTCGGCATGGCGACCAACATCCCGCCGCACAATCTCGGCGAGGTGATCGACGGCTGCATGGCGTTGATCGACGACCCGGCGCTCGACGTCGACGACCTCATCAAGATCGTGCCGGGACCGGATTTCCCGACCGGCGGCGTCATCCTCGGCCGCGCCGGCATCCGCAGCGCTTACCACACCGGCCGCGGCTCGGTGGTGATGCGCGGCAAGGTCGCCTTCGAAACCATCCGCAAGGAACGCGAGGCGATCGTCGTCACTGAAATTCCGTACCAGGTGAACAAAGCCTCAATGGTCGAGCGCATCGCCGAACTGGTGCGCGAGAAGAGAATCGACGGCGTCTCCGACCTGCGCGACGAGAGCGACCGCGACGGCTATCGTGTCGTGATCGAGCTCAAGCGTGATGCCGAGCGCGACGTCGTGCTCAACCAGCTCTACCGCTTCACGCCGCTGCAATCCTCCTTCGGCTGCAACATGGTGGCGCTCGACGGCGGGCGGCCGCTGGTGATGAACCTGAAGGACCTGTTGAGCGCCTTCGTCGCGTTCCGCGAAGACGTGGTGTCGCGGCGTACCAAGTTCCTGCTCGGCAAGGCGCGCGACCGCGCCCATGTGCTGGTGGGTCTCGCCATCGCGGTCGCCAATATCGACGAGGTGATCAAGCTGATCCGCAGCGCCAAGGATCCCAATACCGCGCGCGAAGCGTTGATGGCGCGCGATTGGCCGGCCAAGGACATGGCCTCGATGGTGACGCTGATCGACGATCCGCGCCACAAGGTCTCCGACAAGGGCGCCACCAAGCTCTCGCTCGAGCAGGCGCGCGCCATCCTCGATCTGCGGCTGCAACGGTTGACCGCGCTCGGCCGCGACGAGATCAAGGAAGAGCTCGACAAGCTCGCCGCCGAGATCGCGGATTATCTGGAGATCCTGCGCTCGCGCACGCGCATCCAGGCGATCATCAAGACCGAGCTGAAGGCGGTGCGGGACAAATTCGCTACCGAGCGCCGCACCGTCATCACCGAGGCGGAGGCCGAGGTTGAGGAAGAAGACCTGATCCAGCGCGAGGACATGGTCGTCACCGTTTCGCACCTCGGCTACATCAAGCGCGTGCCGCTTTCGACCTATCGCGCGCAAAGGCGCGGCGGCAAGGGCCGCGGCGGCATGCAGGTGCGCGAGGAGGATTTCGTCTCGCGGCTGTTCGTCGCCTCCACCCACACGCCGGTGCTGTTCTTCTCCTCGCGCGGCAAGGTCTACAAGGAGAAGGTCTGGCGGCTGCCGCTGTCGGCGCCGCAAGCGCGCGGCAAGGCGCTGATCAATATTTTGCCGCTCGACGCCGGCGAGTGGATCACCTCGATCATGCCGTTGCCGGAGGACGAGGCGACCTGGGGCGCACTCGACGTCATGTTCGCCACCACCAAAGGCAATGTGCGGCGCAACAAGCTGTCGGATTTCCAGAAGATCCGGCCGTCCGGCATCATCGCCATGAAGCTCAACCAAGGTGACGCCATCGTTGACGTCACCATCTGCACCGAGAAGGACGACGTGCTGCTCACCACCGCCGGCGGCCACTGCATCCGCTTTGCGGTGCCGGAGGTGCGGGTGTTTGCCGGCCGCACCTCGGACGGCGTGCGCGGCATCAATCTGGCCAAGGACGACAAGGTGATCTCCATGTCGATCCTGCGCCACATCGACGTGACCTCCGAGGAGCGCGTTGCTTATCTCAAGCGTGCCAGCGCCGTGCGGCGCGGCACCGCCGAAGAGGAAGCGCCGAGCGATGCGGAGGAAAGCGCCGAACAAATCGAGTTGGGCGAGCAGCGCTACGTGGGATTGTCGGCGGCCGAGCAATTCGTGCTCACGGCGGCGGAGCGCGGCTACGGCAAGCGCTCGTCGTCGTTCGAGTACCGCGCCACCGGCCGTGGCGGTAAAGGCATCGTCGCCATGAACGTCACCAAAAAGACCGGCCGGCTGGTGGCTTCGTTCCCGGTGGAGGAGGGCGACCAGGTCATGCTGGTCACCGACCAGGGCAAGCTGATCCGCACCAATGTAGCCGGCATCCGCATCGCCGGGCGATCGACCCAAGGCGTCATCGTGCTTGACACGGCGGAAGACGAACGCGTGGTATCGGTCGAGCGGCTGAGCGAGGAAGAGGACGACTAGGCGTCGCAACGCTCGTCCCGTCTTGTCAGTGTTCGCCGATAGCCGGTCATGGTGCGTGTTCATGGGGGCGTCATGACTCTGCAAATCTGGTCGGTCGCGCAATCCGCCGCGCGAAAGCAGCACATTACGGTCGAATCCGACACAGCCGGCTACGCGGCCGGCGTCATGGTGTGGCTGATCGCGGGCAGCGTCTTCATCGCGTTCAAGCTGGGTGTCCGAGAGATGCCGCCTTGGACATTTTGCTGTTCGCGTGCGCTGATCGCCGATCTCATTCTGCTGCCATTCGTCTCCGCGCATTATCGCGACATGATCGATCTGCTGCGGCGGCGATGGCTGGAGGCTATCTTCATTGGGGCCATCGGGCTCGGCCTCACGCAAGGCGTGACCATCGTGGCGCTCTCCTATACCAGCGCCGTCAATGTCAGCATCATTTTCGCGCTGGCGCCCATGGTGACGATGCTGCTGGCCTGGCTCGTCCTGGGCGAGCCGATGAAAGGCTGGCAGGGCATCGGTATGGCCATTGCCTTCGTAGGGGTCGTGGCGATCGCCGTGCACGGCAGCCTTGCCCTGTTGCTCGGCCTGAAGATTGGGCTCGGCGAACTGTTCGCCTTCTGCGCGATCCTGTTGTTCGCCGGCTACACCGTGTTGCTGAAGCGGGCGAAATTCGAACTGCCGACGCTGCCGCTCTTGGCCATTCTGCTGGGCGCCGGCGGCATGTCCGCCTTGCCGTTCTCGCTCTGGGAAATCGCGCACGGCGAACATGAGCATCTGGCGACGACCGGCTATATCGCGCTTGCCTATACCGCGGTGATCGGCGGCGCCTTCATGTACTTCCTCTATAACTGGAGTGTGGGCGTGCTGGGCGCCGCGCGCGCCGGCACGTTGATCTATTTGCAGACAGTGTTCGCGACCTTGTTCGCCTGGTTGATCCTCGGCGAGCAGCTTGCGTGGTATCATTTCGGCGGCGGCGGCCTGGTCGTCGTCGGAATTTTGTTCGTAACCCTGCTGCGGCCGAAGCCGGCGGCAGCGGCGAGGACGTAAAAGATGAACTGGCATCTCTTCTCGGCTTTTCTGCTGATTACAATCGTGCTCTTCCTCACGCCGGGGCCGATCGTCACGCTCATCATCGCGACCGGCGCCAGACAAGGTGCGCGCGCGGCGCTGCAGACGGTTGCCGGCGCCAGTACCGGCAATGCGTTGCTGCTCGCGCTGATCGCGCTCGGGCTCGGGTGGATCCTGCAGACCTCGGCCGAGGTTTTCGATTATTTACGCTGGGTGGGCGCGGCTTATCTGGTGTGGCTCGGCATTCAGGCCTGGCGACACGCCGGCGCAGCAGTTGAAGCCGCGCCCACGGGCGGCCACGTGCACGCCTGGCGCGGCTTCGTGGTGGCGATGACCAACCCGAAGTCGATCGCGTTCTTCACGGCGTTCCTGCCGCAATTCATCGATTCGACGCTGCCGGTGACGCGGCAATTGCTGGTGATGTGCGTGGTGTCGGTGACGCTCGGAAGCATGCTCGACTCTGGCTGGGCGGTGGCCGCCGGCCTCGGCCGGGCCTGGTTCACGAAGCCCAAGCACAACCGGCTGCTCGGCCGGCTTTCGGGCGCGGTGCTGATCGGCGGAGGAATCTGGTTGTCGCTGGCGCGCCGGCCGGGCTGAGGCCTGGGGCACGGAATCATAATCGGTCAGTCAACTACTGCCGGCCAACGTCTGCTATCGGGGGTAAAGCGGACATAGCACGACCGTGTCGCTATGTCCGGTTATGGCCGATTCTGTTGAAAAAGTCCAAGCGCTGACTCAATCAAAATGTTTTAGCCTCGTAGACGCATTTTCAAAATGCGAACGCGGGGGACCTCATTTTCTGCTGCCTGACGAACGTAGCAAGCTCTAAA
>Ga0307442_1001678_pt1 | contig 10963 bp, 8 predicted proteins | sample SalMarWE160430MG_FD_202143 | JGI IMG/M metagenome (GOLD analysis project Ga0307442, IMG submission 202143) | Salt marsh sediment microbial communities from the Plum Island Ecosystem LTER, Massachusetts, United States - WE1604-30 | ecosystem: Environmental > Aquatic > Marine > Intertidal zone >... | reverse complement strand
CAAGAGGAATGGTATTCAATTCTATTTCCAACGTGGCGCCCTCCCACCTGTCCCCCCTAAGCGGCGTCACGCATTGCAGCCCGCGGTCTTCCCCCGGACCGCGGGCTTTCAATTTGCCAGGTCTTCTTCCAGATCTTCTTGCTGTCAGGACCGCTGGGACGGCTTCCAGCCGGCGGCCAGTGCCTCGTCCTCGCTGCAGAACCAGCGCTCGCCCCTGCGTCTGCTGATCTTTACGCGCTCATAGCCGCGCGCCCAAGGCAAGACATAGACGCGGCGGCCGTGGGTCACGTTGCCTTTGATGGGACAGCCTTTGGGAGCCTCGCGCTTTGCTTCCTCCCATTTCTGCGCGCGGTAGTCCGAAGGCCGCACGGCTTTTCCGCGCCAAATACCGACTTTCGCCGCCTGAGCCTTGCTTTCGAGCGAGCCATAGGCCGAAAAGAATCCCGTTTCAGCAAACACGTGGCCATTGCGCACGAGCTCGGCGGCAATGTCCTCCTCTCCTTGCCGACACGTCCCGATCCGGTGATCAACGTCGTTTGAGCCGGAAAGCTCGCACGTCACGGGACCTGAGCGCAGAAGCCGTGCCATAGCGGTCTTGGCCGCCTCGTCGCAGCGCCAGCGGCGCGACCTCTCCGAAACGCACGTCTGTCCGTTGATCGGCGCCTCGATGCCCGAAAGGACCACCGTCGTCTTAGAGAGGCGCAACGTGTCGCCCGACAACGCGACGGCCCGACCTTTGAGCGTCGACTCTGCATTCGTCATAATCGAAGGCAACGCGGCCGCCGCACGCCAGACGAGCCAGCCGGCTCCGATCACGAGCAACAGAACCGCAGCGATCGCCCCGCCGCGCGCGAACGTCGCGCCTGACGGGCCCAGCTCTCGCACTGCACCCACCAACCGACCGACACCACGCTCGCTGCTGCGCACGAGCGTGGTGAGCCACGATGGCGCGCCTTCCGCAAGCCAGGCCGCCAGCAGCGCGCACGCGATCAAGGCGCCGATCAGGAGCGCGATGAAGATGTCGCTATTGAACCCGTTGGCCGCGATGCGCCGGAACGAGCCCACGAACGCAACGCCCGCGACGAGGGCGAGCACCGCCGTGACGCCGGGTTTGCGCAGTTTTGGCAGTGCGGGTTGAAGGCCCTGCCACGCCGCGACAATGATGGGCGCCAAAACCTCGGCCAAGCGCAGCGCGCCCGCGCACAGAACGGCCCAAAGCACGACGAGGGCGGAAAGGAGCTTGCGGCCGAGCGCCTGCGCCGCAGCCCACACTACGGGAAGGCCCGCGCGGATCCTGCCGTCGGCGGCGCGCACCCCCGCCACGCCCAAGGCAAAACCGTGCTGACCCGCAACCTTGGCGCCGCGCCCGAGCGCCTGTGCGCCGGCCGCGCCCATGACCACTCCATGATGGCCGGCCACCTTGGCGGCGTGGCCCAAGGCCTGCGCGCCCACGGCGCCGGCCGCCGCCCCGCGCTCGCCCGCCACCTTCAAACCCTCGACAGCAGCGCCGCCCGCGCGAACAATGCGATCGCGCCGGTTCTTGCGCCGCACGAGGATGGTCGTGCGCACATATTCGCGCCATTCGAACCCGTCCTTGCGCCTGCGCCAGCCGAGCATGCGGCCTCCGTGATCCTCGTCTGTCAAATTGGCTGCAGCGCTGCCAGCCTAGCAGCGACAACAAACGCCCCCGAGGGTGCAAAGAGATGATGGCGAGCCTTTGGCTCGCCCGTGCGCGCCCTGAGCGTGCCCGTCTCAATGATACCCTTCGCCTTCGCGCACCTTGCCGCGAAAGGTCCAATACACGAAGGCGGTGTAGCCGAGGATGATCGGCAGCATGATCAGAACGCCGATCAGGGTGAAGATTTGCGACTCCGGTACGGCCGCCGCGTCCCAAACCGTCAGCGTCGGGGGAACGAGATAGGGCACATTGGAGATGATGAGCCCAAGATAGCCCAAGAGGAACATGGCGACGGCGCAGACGAACGGCATGGTGTCGCGTCCGGCGACGAGCCCGTACCAGCACATGGCGGCGGCACACGCGGTGAGCAGCGGCACCGGCGACAGGTAGAGCATATTCGGCCAGGTGAACCAGCGGTCGGCAATGCGCTCAAAGGCAAGCGGCGTCCAAATGCTGATGATCGCCATCAAGATGAGCACGACGGGCAAGAGAAGCTTGGCCCACCCGCGCGCACTCTCCGCGATCGAACCCTCCGTCTTCATGATGAGCCACGTGCTCGCGAGCAGTGCATAGCCCACCAGCAGCGCCAGTCCCGTGAACAGCGGGAACGGTACGAGCCAATCGAGGGGGCCGCCGGCAAAAGCCTTGTTCTCGACGTGGATGCCCTGCAGGTAGCCGCCCAGCACCACGCCTTGCATGAACGTGGCGATGATCGACCCCACTGCGAACGCATTGTCCCAAAGCAGGTGCTTGGGCTTGGCGGCCCAGCGGAACTCGAAAGCGACGCCGCGGAACACGAGCCCGAGCAGCATGATGATGATGGGCAGATAAAGACCCGGAAGGATGACCGCATAGGCGAGCGGGAAGGCCACCAGGAGGCCGCCGCCGCCGAGGATGAGCCACGTCTCGTTGCCGTCCCAGAACGGCGCCACCGAGTTCATCATCGTGTCGCGCCGCTTCTCGTCCGGCTCGAACGGGAACAGGATGCCGATGCCGAGGTCGAAGCCGTCGAGGATGACGTAGAGAGCCACCGCAGTGCCGATGAGCGCCGCCCACACGATCGGAAGCCAGAGAGTGATCGCGTCCATGCCTCACTCCTCCATCGCTTCGTGCGCCGCGGGACCCGCTGCGGCAAGCGGCCGCGAGGGCAGAGCCTCTGGCGGCTTGGCGGCGGCGCCCGTGGGGCCGTGCTCGATCAGCCGATTGATATAGTAGACGCCGATGCCGAACACGCACGTGTAAACGATCACGAACAGCACGAGCGTCGTCAGCACGGCAGAGCCCGCAACCGGCGAGGCCGCGTCGGCGGTTCGCAGAATTCCGTAGGCGACCCAGGGCTGACGACCGATCTCCGTCACGTACCAGCCGGAGAGAACGGCGATGAAGCCCAAGGGCCACGCATATTGGGCGAGGTCGAGATACCAGCGCGTCGTGAACAGCCGCCCGCGCGCCCACAGCCAGGCGCCGACCCAGCCCACGATCAGCATCAAGACACCCATGCCGACCATGATGCGGAAGGCGAAGAACACCGGGATCACCGGCGGGCGATCCTGGGGCGGAAAGTTCTTGAGGCCGGGATAGAGGCCGTCAAAGGAGTGGGTGATAAGCAAGCTCGACCAATTCGGGATCGAGATTGAGAAGTCGTTGCTCTCCGTTTTCTCATTGGGAATGGCGAAGAGCTCGAGGGCGCCGGGCTTGTTGCCGTCCCAGTGGGCCTCGATGGCCGCGATCTTCTCGGGCTGGTGCTTCTCGGTGTTAAGCCCCGAGGCGTCGCCGATGTACATCTGCAGCGGCGTGAGGATGGCGACCATGCCAAGCCCCATGCGCAGCATGGTCTTGGCGTCCTCGGGAAAGCGTCCGGCCACGAGGTAGCGCGCACCCACCGCCAGCACCACCAGCGAGGTGGTGAGATAGGCCGCGGTGAACATGTGCGCGAAGCGGTAGGGGAAGCTCGGGTTGAAGATGACGGCGATCCAGTCGACCGGATAGGCGATGCCGTCGCGGATCACGTGGCCGGCGGGCGTCTGCATCCAGCTGTTGGCCGCCAGGATCCAGAAGGCGGAGAGCGAGGTGCCGACCGCGACCAGGACGGCGGAGAGCACGTGCAGACCGGGCGGCACGCGGTTCCAGCCGAACAGCATGATGCCGAGGAAGGTGGCCTCCAAGAAGAAAGCGGTGAGCACCTCGTAGCCGATCAGCGGCCCGACCACGTTACCGACCACAACCGAGAAGTGGCTCCAGTTGGTGCCGAACTCGTACGACATCACCACGCCGGAGACGACGCCCATGGCGAAGGAGACGGCGAAGATCTTGGTCCAGAAGCGCGCGAGCCGCAAAAGGTGATCGCGTCCCGTCATGCGCCAGCGCACGAGCAGCGTGGCGATGAAGGCGGAGAGGCCGATCGTGAAGCTCGGGAATATGATGTGCAGGGAGACCGTGAACGCGAACTGGATTCGGGCGAGCAGATCAGCGTCGATTTCCATGAGGACCGCCAGCGCGTTTTTGGTTTTCAGGCGGGCGCATTCTACGCTGTTCGCTCGCCCCGTCGAGCAATTGGGGCGCGGCAAGAGCACTCATTCACTGGAAATCACGCATAGCGGCGACGTTCGCCGCTAGTCTTTGGCAAGCTGCGCGAGCGGCATAGCCCACAGACGTACAACACCATTCTCGCCTGCTGAAGCAAGCCGATGGCCGTCGGGCGCGAACGCAACCGCCGTTGCCCCGCCCGTGTGACCGGTGAGCGCACGCAGGGTCCGGCCCCGTTTCAAGTCCCACAACCGCACCGTTCCGTCCGCACCGGCAGATGCGAGCACCTTTGCATCAGGTGCGAAGGCAACGTCGGCGACGCGACCCTTGTGCCCCGTTAGCGTGCGCAGCCGCCGCGAGGAGAGGATCGACCACACGCGAATGCGTCCATCGAGCGCGCCGCCGGCAAAGATGCGGCCGTTGTGGGAGAAGGCAAGCGCAGAGACGGCATCGCGGGGGCCGCGATATCTGCGCTTGAGCGTGAGCGTCTTGAGATTCCACAAGCGCACGGTCTTGTCGGCGCTGCCAGAGGCGAGCAGCGACCGTTCTGGCGCGTAGGCGAGCGCCTGCACGGGCCCATCGTGACCGTCGAACACATGCAGCGGCGCAGACGGCTGCTGCGCATCCCACAGCGCCACCTTGCCATCGTGGCTGGCGGCCGCGACGCGGTTGGCGTCGCCGGCGAAGGCGACCGCCCAGATGCTGGCCTCGTTGCGCTGCAGCGTGACGATCTTCTGGGCGCGCTCCAGGTCCCACATCACGACCTTGCCGTTGGCGTGGCCGGTCAGTGCGCGCGTGCCGAAGAGGTCGAGTGCGGTGGCACGCCCGTCGTCGAGCTCGATCGTGCGAACGAGCGAGTGGTAGGTGGCATCCCACACTTTGAGCGTGGCGTCCTCTCCGGTCGTGACGAGCCAGCGCCCATCGTCCGTGTAGGCGAGCCCGCTGATGGCGCCTTGCTGGGCGCTGATCTCGGCGATGGGCGTGACGATGCTGCTGCTTTGCGAAGATTGCGTGGTCTCGCTCGAGGGCACGGACGTGCCGCGGCTCTCGAAGCGGGGAAAGCGGTCCTGCATGGCAACAGCGGCACTCGCCACGCCGACGCCGATGAGAAGCTTGAAGGCGAGCGAGGCCCAGCGGCGGCGGCTGCCGCGTACCGGGCGGGGGCGCGGGGGCTTGGGGTTGCGCACGGGCACGAGCGCGCGCCCCTTGGGTGCGGGGCTCAAGGCGGCACGTTGGAGCGCCGCTGGCGCGGGCTTCTTCTTGGGCGCCGACTTCTTCTTTTTTGGCTTCGGCTGAGGCGCGGGCGTGGCCTCGAGCTTGGCTTTCTCGGCGGCGGGCGCAGGTTGCGGAGACGCGGGAGCCGGTCCCGGCGCACGCTCGCCCGAGGTCTTCTTGCGCATGCCATCGAGGAGATCGAGCATGCGCCCCTTCGGCCCCGGCACGTCGGGGGGCGGCAGAATCGGGACGGTAGCTGCGGCCTCAGCGCCTTGGACCGCGGCGCCATCCTTCTTCTCGTCTTTCTTCTTCTCGAGCGCGCGCGTGAGCCAGCCCGACCGTGGCGGGTCTGGCGCCAGCAAGTCGCCGCGCCAAGCGGCGATCTCCTGCGGGCGCCCTTCGATGGTGAGGGTGAGCGCGCGGTCGATCGCCTTGAGGAAGCCGGCGCGGTAGGAGCCGAGTGCCGCCTCGCGCGCTGGCACGAGCTCGTCGTTGACCATGCGCGAGGGGGCATCCGGCGGGCGCTTGCCGGTCACCGCGTGATAGAGCGTGGCGCCGAGCGCGTAGATGTCGGTCCACGGACCTTGGCGCCGGCTCGTCTCGGCGTACTGCTCGTAGGGGCTGTAGCCGGGCTTGACGAGGGCGGACACGGTCTTGGTGTGCGAGGCGATCTCGCCGCGCGCCGAGCCGAAATCGATGAGGACGGGATCACCCGTCTTGCGGATGATGATGTTGTCGGGCGCGATGTCGCGATGCAGGAAATCGGACTTATGGATGAGCTCGAGCGCGTCGAGCAGCGGGCCCACGATGGCGTCGAGCTCCTTCTGGCGCGGCGCGCGCCCCAGCCCCTTGAGCCACGCCTTGAGGCTTTGGCCCTCCTCGAAGTGGAGCACCATGTAGGCGGTGTTGTTGGCGAGGAAGTAGCGATAGACGCGGACGATGTTCGTGTGATTGAACTTGGCGAGCGTCTGCGCCTCCTCGACAAAGCGGTCGAGGCCCCAGCGGTAGTCGCCGGCGCAGTCCTTGGAGCGCGGGGCCGCTCCGATGCCTTGGGTGCGCGCGGCGATGTCGCTTGGAAAATACTCCTTGATAGTCACCAGACGCGCGAGCGCGATCTCGTCGGCCAGGTAGGTGACGCCGAATCCGCCCGCCCCCAGCACACGCTCGATGCGGTAATCGCCGACCAACTCCGTCCCGCTTGGCAGCGCGATGAGATTCGTCATGGCTCCCCGTGACGCAGGCACCGCGGATACCGCATCACATGACCCCGCGGCCGTGCGCCAATGACGTTTCGCCTCCGGACACACATGTGGCGTACAAATGTGGCGCTTGCGCGAGCGTTGCGCTCGTGTTGAACAAATCCCCGGCGGAGTCGCTTTGCGGCCATGTTCCTGCCGTCATGCAACATGAATCTGTCAACTGATTTGCTCTTGAAGAGAAGACCATGAGATCGCCGTGGTCGCCGATGCTGGCTTTGGGAGCCGCAGCCGCGGTGCTGCAGGTGTATGGCGCTGTGACAGCCTTGGGGGCCGAGTCGGATCTGGTGGGGCTGAGCGCTGCGGCCGACGGATCGAACCTCACCTCCACTCTGCTCACGGCAGCTGCCGATGCCGGTGACCAGGCCTGGATGCTTCTCCGCCACTGGGTGAGTGAAGGCTACCAGCGTGCGCCGGCCTTGATGCTGGGGCTGTCGGTTCTGCTGGCGGTGCCGCCGCTGGCGCTCGCAGGCCTGCTCGTCGGACGCAAGCGCCACGCGCCCGAAATGACGCGGCTGATCGGGCGACCGTCGTCGCGGGGCGCCGCCCGCCAGCGCATGACAACGGCGCGGACCGAGATCTCGGCCTGGCCGACGGAAGCCTGGGTCGAGGTCGTCGGCGAGCCGGGCAATCGCTACGTGATCGGGCGCACGCTCGTCAGAATCGGCCGCGAAGGAGACAACGACATCTGCCTCTCCGCCAACACCGTGCACCGCTATCACGCCGTCATCCGCCGCACCACGGACGGTGACGTGGTGATCACGGACCTGTCGGGAGAAGAGGGCAACGGCGTGCTGGTCAATGGCACTCGCGTTGCGGAAGCCCGGCTCAAGCAGGGCGACGCGATCCGCATTGGCGAGGTGAGGTTGCACTTCGATGCGCGCCCCACCTAGCGCCGTGGAGGCGAGGCGCTCTCCAGGGCTGCGATGAGATTTTTTCGGTCTACGATCTTTGGGAGATTTGCTATGTCAGACGAGCACGCAAGCACGACTCAGGACAAGAGCCCGCCACAGGGCGCGAAACCAGGCCGGTTTCTCGGCTCGCTCAAGGACGCGCTCGCCGCGGCGAGCCGCGACGACACACACCGTGGCCTGAAAGCCCAGCCGGCGTCGGATGCGCCGCCGGTCGCGGCAAGAGCCAAAGAGGCGACGCAGAAGCCGACACCGATTGCCGGCGAAGCGCCGAAGGAAGCCGTGCCTGCCGGCACCGGGCTCAGCGCCGCCGAGGCCGCCCGCGAGGTCAAGGCCCAGACCTCGCTCACCCAGCAAAGCAAGCATGTGGAGTTTTCCGCGCCGCCGACGACGCGCGTCGTGCGGGGAGGCACCCCGCCGCAGACAGATGACACACCTCGCACGCAGCTGGTGCGCGGCAAGGTGCAAGTCCAGCGCGGCGCCTTCGCACAGGATCCGGTGGTCGGCTGGCTCGTCGTCGTGGGCGGGCCCGGCATCGGATGCTACCGCCCGATCTTCGAGGGCAACAACACGGTCGGCCGCAGCGCCTCCCAGCGCGTGCCCCTGGATTTCGGCGACGAGACGATTTCCTCGGAAGAGCAGGCCTATATCCGCTATGACTCGTCGGCACGCTCGTTCCTGTTCGTGCCGAACCTTGCCAAGACCAACGTCGTATCCGTGAACGACAAGAGACCCACCGGAGCGGTCGAGCTCAACCAAATGGACGTCATCACGATGGGCCGCACCCAGCTCGTGTTCGTGCCCTTCTGTGGCGCGGAGTTCGATTGGGCCGAGCTGACCGATGCCAACGACTGATGCACGCATTCGACCACGCCGCGCGCGCGACCAAGGGCGCGCGGGACTACCAAGAGGACGCTAGCGGCTTCTGGCCACCTGAGGACAAGGCCGCCGGCGCACCCGATGTGCCGACGGCGAACGCCACGCGTCTCGTCGCCGTTCTTGCCGACGGCATGGGCGGACACACGGGCGGCGCGCTCGCTAGCCGCATGGTGTGCGACAGCTTCATCAGCGCCTATGCCGGCCTCAATGGCTCGCGGCACGAGCGCCTGCGCAAGGCGCTGTTGTCGGCGAACGAGGCGATCGCCTCCAAGGTCATGGCCAACCCCATCCTTTCGGGCATGGGCACGACGCTGGTCGCCGCCGTGTTCGCGGACACTGGCGTCGAGTGGGTGAGCGTCGGCGACAGCCCGCTGTTCCTCTACCGGCGCGGCGAGATCGCGCATTTGAACGAGGACCACTCGCTGGCGCCGGAGCTCGACCGGCTCGCCGCCACGGGCCGCATGACGGTGGAGGAGGCGAAGGCCGACCCGCGCCGCCACATGCTGCGCTCGGCGGTGACGGGAGAGGACCTCGACCTCGTCGACGTGTCGCGCCACCCGCTGGTGCTGGAGCCGGGCGACTACGTGATCTTGGCGAGCGACGGGGTGCAGACGCTGGAGACGACCGAGATCGAGCGCATCGTCACGGCTTATGCAAAGGACGGGGCGGACGCGGTGGCGAGCGCGCTGATCCGGGCGGTGGAGGCGGTGCGCGATCCCTATCAGGACAACACGACGGTGATTGCGGTGCGGCCGCTGCCGGAGACAAACGGCGCCTGACCTCCAAGAGGGCCTCCCGATCCGCAGTCTCCTTGTCGGAGCGCCGCAAGATTCCACCGTTCACTGACGATGGACGCGAATTAATCCCGTTAACCTAGAACCTGACATTTGGCGGGCGTATTATTCCGTGGCCACCCCTTCCGTCCCTCACGGAAGAGCCCCTACCCCCGGGGCTGTGGCGGGGCGCTGGTCCTCTTATTGACCTACTCCCCCCGGGGATCAGCGTCCCTTTTTGCCTTGGCAGCACAAGCCGACGCCGCAGATCTTCACGCGGAGCGCCTGCGTGGATGTCGCTGAGATGAGCGGCACCGACCGCGATCAAATGACCGTACGAGTGGGAGACACGAGCTGATCCCGGTCGACGACCGGGACCAGCCCCTAGCACGCACGTTTGGGGAGCTGGGGTTGGGTAGACCCGAGCTTTTGCGCACTGTTGTAGAACCTATTCAAATTCTTTGTCGGAAGTTAGGCCCGCCATTTCATGGGCTTAGTGCAACATTGTGACAACTTCCCCGCGAAGAAGCTCCTTGTGCGGAATTCCTCCCCCTGCGTTTGAGTAACATGTTCCCCGAATGTTCTTGCTGGTGCCGGGGCACATTATACTTTACGTACCACGAGCCAACTGGTAGGCTCTCGGTCATAGGAGATTCGTGCCATGACCGACGTGATTTCTCACAAGCGCTTTCAGGACGAAGAAGCCGCCTACGAGTGGGTCGAAGCGCACCTGTGGCCGCATGGCCCGGAGTGCCCCCGCTGCCATGGCCGCGAGCGCGTCACCAAGCTTCAGGGCAAGTCCACCCGCATAGGCACCTACAAGTGCAAGGACTGCCGCAAGCCGTTCACCGTGAAGATCGGCACTATCTTCGAGGACAGCCACATCCCCATGCGCATGTGGTTGCAGGCTATTGCGCTGATCTGCGCCTCCAAGAAGGGCATTTCCTCCAACCAGCTACACCGCATGCTGGGGATCACCCTCAAGTCGGCGTGGTTCATGTCGCACCGCATCCGCGAGGCTATGCGTGCGGGTGATCTGTCGCCCATGGGCGGCGGGGGCGGTGTGGTCGAGATTGACGAAACCATGCAGGGCCGTCGCGCTGGCGTGCCGAAGCGCAAGGATCGCGAGCACGGCATCAGAGCGGCCGGATTGGGCGCCTATGGTAACATTGTGCTCGCTCTCGTGGAGCGCGGCGGTTCCGTCCGCAGCTTCCACGTGGATAGCACTAGCATTGCTGACCTGATGCCGACCATTCGGGCCAACTTGAGCCGCGAGGCCCACGTGATGACCGACGCAGCGAGCTGGTACAAGTTCATGAACCGGCAGGGGGCCTTCCTAGCTCACGACCGTGTGGACCACAGCAAGGACGAATATGCCCGTATCGAGCCCGGGAAGCCGCTGATCACCACCAACACCGTCGAAGGCTATTTCAGCCTGTTCAAGCGCGGGATGCGCGGCACCTACCAGCATTGTGCGGAAAAACACCTGCACAGATATCTCGCCGAGTTCGATTTCAGGTACAATGCGCGCGTTGCGTTGGGCGTAGATGATGAGCAGCGCGCCGCCAAATTGCTCGTCGGTGCCAAGGGCAAGCGGTTGACCTATCGCACCACTGATAGGGCCAGACCCGAAGCACCAAGAGCGACTTAACAAGAGGGCGGCTCGACGCGCTGCAAAGCAGGCGCAGAGAGCGGATGCCAAAGAAGAAGACACCTGAGCTGACG
>Ga0307442_1001672_pt1 | contig 10974 bp, 13 predicted proteins | sample SalMarWE160430MG_FD_202143 | JGI IMG/M metagenome (GOLD analysis project Ga0307442, IMG submission 202143) | Salt marsh sediment microbial communities from the Plum Island Ecosystem LTER, Massachusetts, United States - WE1604-30 | ecosystem: Environmental > Aquatic > Marine > Intertidal zone >... | reverse complement strand
GCAGCCTGATCATACGGTCCACCGCACACCTTCCTTTTCCGTGCTCTCCGAGGACCAGCTGAAAGCGATCCACAGCGCGTCGCTGGAGGTGCTCGAACGCACAGGCGTCGATGTGTATCACGAGCAGGCGCGGAATTTGCTGCAAGATGCGGGCTGTCGAGTCCAGGGGAAACGGGTCCGCTACCCCGCTGCTCTGGTAGAAGAGTGCATCCGCAGTGCGCCTTCGCGAGTCGTGATCTGGAACCGCCGCGGCCAGCGGGCCATGGTGTTGGAAGGCTCGCGGAGTTACTTCGGCATGGGATCGGATACCCTCTATACCTACGATCCCTACACCCGGGAGCTGAAGCGCGCCGCCGCCCTGGACGTTGCACGGACCGCGGCGATTGCGGACACACTTGAACACATCGATTACCTGATGTCTTTGGGCATCGTCTACGATGTTCCCCAGACGGTGAACGACCTGGTACAATTCCAGCAGATGGTGGAAAACTCTTCGAAGCCGATCTGCTTTACCGCCCATCATCGCAGGAACCTGCTGCACATCCTCGACATGGCCGCAGCGGTTGCCGGTGGCCACGACGAACTGCGGGCCAGGCCCTTCGTCATCCACTATTCCGAACCGAACAGTCCCCTGATGCTCGCAGAGGAGGCGACGGATAAACTGCTGCTCTGTGCGGAGATGAATATTCCCCTTCTGTTCACACCGGGGAGCATGACAGGGGGAACCGCCCCGGTAACCCGGGCAGGAGCCGTGGTCATCTCCAACGCCGAATCCCTCAGCGGCTTGGTACTGCACCAGATCAAATCAAAAGGGGCACCGATCATCTCCGGTGGAAATAGCATGGTTATGGATCTGATGACCTCGATCTGTTCCTACGGCGCCCCTGAGTTTCAACTGGCGATCGCCGCCTATACGGAGCTTTATCATTACTACAAGATACCGGTTTGGGGTTTCGCCGGTTGCAGCGATGCCCACGTACTGGACGAACAGGCGGCCCTGGAAGCCACATTCTCCATCATGATGAACGCCATGGCCGGGACAAATCTGATTCACGACGTAGGCTACCTTTCCAATGGACTCTGTGGATCCTGCGAGTTGGTTTTGCTCAGCGACGAGATCATCAGCATGGTGAAGCGCATGTTGCAGGGGATATCCGTCGATCCTGAATCTCTGGCCGTCGAGGCGATCGACCGGGTCGGACCCGGTGGGCATTTCCTCACAGATGAGCATACCCTTACCCATTTTCGCTCGGAATTCTGGCGGCCAAAGCTGCTGAACCGCGATCCTCTGGAGATCTGGCAGAGCAGGGGGAGTGTTCCCCTGCGGGAGCGGTTGAATCAGCGGGTGAAGGAGATCCTGGAGACGCACCGCGCCGAAGTTCTGCCTGCTGAGGTGAAAAACCGCCTGGCCGGAATTATTCACGAAGCCGAGTCAGAGGCGGATAATCGGTAGGAGAGGGACTATACTGTCTATTGTCAGCCAATCGTCTTTGGAGGATGTTATGAGCCTGCAGAACCGGTCCTCGCGGCGCGACGTTCGTTCGCTCCTGATCGTAACAAGTCTGCTGGTCGCCTCCGTGGGATCCTCCCAGTCCATGAGTTTTTCAGGGGAGCTTGGGCCGGGAGACACCAAGCTCGGCCGCTATTTCGATACCTATCCGCTTCAGCTCACTGCGGCAGAGCGGATCGTGGCGACCTTGAGCTCCCACGACTTCGACGCCTACCTGATTCTGGAATCCCCGGACGGCAGGGAGATCGAAAACGACGACTACAGCGACAGTAGCGATGCTCGCATCGACGCGCTGGTCGATGTTCCCGGAACCTGGAAGGTGAAGGTCAGCTCCTACGAGGAAGGGGAGCAGGGGGAGTACCTGCTGATCGTGGACCGGGAAAGGCTGCAGGAGCTGGAGAGCTACACCGGGATTCTGGACGAGCAGGACATGATTTCGGTGAAGGGGGAGTACTTCGACGGCTATTCGGTGTTTCTCGAGCGGAATCAGCGGGTCGTGGTTTCGATGCGCTCGGAGCGGTTCGATCCCTTCCTGGTGCTCAAGCCGCCGCGGGGGCGAAGGATCGTGAATGATGACCACGATACGGAGAGCGAGAGCCGCATCGATTTCATCGTGGAGGACAGCGGGCAGTACGAAGTCTTTGCCACCTCTTACGCGGGGGACGAAAGGGGAGAGTACTCTTTGCGCATCCTGCTGGGGGAGCGGATGAACGTCCAGGAGATCGACGGTTATCTGGATTCCGACGACCCGGAGCTCGAGGATTATGGGTTCTACGAGTTGCACCCCCTCCAGCTGGAGGAGGGGCAGCGAATCATACTGGAGATGACCTCGGATGAGCTCGATACCCTGCTCTTTGTCCAAGGACCCGACGGATTCTACGCCGAAAACGACGACTATAACGATCAGATCGACATCTCCCGTATCGAGATGTTTGCCACCGCCGAAGGGGAGTACATCATCAGCACCGCCTCCTTCGATACCGGTGTGGAAGGCAGCTACACCCTCAAGATCTATTCCTTCGGGATCACCGGCCTGCGCTTGAGAAACAGCCACCAGCTGGCATTGGCCGGTCCCTAGGTTCTACCGTCCGGGAACGCCACCCCCTCAGAGGGCCAGCAGGATTATCGTCACGGTTCTGTTCATGATTCACACCCCTCTGCTGAAGCTGTAGCGGATCACCCCCTGGGGGCAGGCGTCCACGCACTGCCCGCAGAGTATGCATTCACTGTTTTCCATCCGCGATTTCTCAACCATTTCCTGCACCTCCAGACTCATCATGCAGTTCTTGGTGCAGGTGCCGCAGTTGGTGCACTTCTCCGTTTCCGCCTTCAGGCGCAGGGCCGGCCAGCGCACCAGGTTGCGGAGCTTGCGGCCCAGGATCATGAAAGGGGCCATCCAGCAGATCGAGTGGCACATGGTCCGGCGGCCAACTGCCACTGCGGGGATCACGATCAGGAAGAGAACGAAGTAGTAGATGATGTACCGGCTTGCCGAATCCACGGACACGAAGGTATCCATCTGGTAGAGGGACCGTACCGAAAGAGCCCGTCCCGAGCGAATCAGGAAGAAGAGAATTGTGGCAAACCAGGGAACCCAGATCAGGTACTTGATCCAGTCGAGTCGTTTACGGCGAACCCGGCGGTCGTTCACCAGCGTGCACACCTCCTGAGCTCCGCCTCCGGGGCAGACCCAGCCGCAGAAGGCCCTGCCGAGGAGCAGGGAGGAGAAAAACAGCAGGCCGAAGAACAGCAGGCTGCCACTGGCGATCCCCTCGGAGGCACCCGAAATGCTCAGGTAGGGGGAGAGGTAGTTCATGATCACCGGGAAGAGGATGAAAAACAGCAGCAGGAGTGCCTTTCGTACTTGCTGTCTTCTCTTTATTTTGGCCATTACAGACCTCCTTTCATCTAGTTCAGGATATTTAGAGCCCACCTCCGGGCTCGATCACCCGCCACGAGCTCATCGTGGGAGGGAGGAGGCGCTTTCGGGGGCTCGCATCCCGGCCCATGAGGCAGTCGAAGAAGAAGGGAGCACTGACGACGAAGAGGAGGATCCCCCCTTGTCGAGCACTCCCGCAAGTCCCGGCAGGCAGCGGTTGGTTTCCAGGCCCGCCAGCCTGCCGAGGAACAGCACGTAGAAGCGGATCACTTCCTTCCGGTACTGTGTATTGATCAGCAACGCGATGCCGATCGACACGCAGCCGGTGGTAAGGGAGAGCCCGTAGTAGAGAAGGGCGAGGTGCTGCATGCGGCGACTACAACCTCGGCTACAACCTCATATCCAGGACCTCCTGGCGGACCTGGCTGTGCCGGTTGAAGAAGCGGCGGTAGCCCAGCTCGGTTACCAGGAATACGGTGACGGTCACCGAGCCGCCGATGCCCAGCATGATGGCGATCTGGTACTTGATCGCATCCAGGGGGGCGACTCCCGCCAGGATCTGACCGGTCATCATCCCCGGCAGGAACACGATGCCCATGCCCATCATGTTGTTGATGATCGGCATGATGCCGGCTGAGAAGGCCTCCTTGACAAAAGGCCGGGCCGCTTCCTTGGGCGTGGCGCCCAGCATCAAGGCGCCTTCCAGGCGGTCCAGCTGGGAACGGATGCCGCTTGACAGACGGTCGATGCCGATGGAGATCCCGTTCATCGAGTTGCCGATGATCATCCCGGCCACGGGGATGAAGTAGCGGGGCGCGAACCAGGGGCTGACCCGGACGATGACGAAGAGGAAATAGGCCAGAGCCGCCGTGGTTCCGAGTAGCATGGAGCCGGCGATCACGAGGCGCAGGGCGGAAAACAGACTCTTCTTCACCCGCCCGAACACCGTGTAGACGGCGAAGGTCTCCATCACGGCGAAGATAATCAAGGTGATCCAGATCTTTTCCCAGGAGAACACGTAGGTAAGCACGAAACCGGTCAGCACCAGCTGGGCGGTCATGCGCAGGGAGGCCAGGGTGATCTCCCACTCCTTGCCCAGCTTCTTGAGGCGCACCAGAAGCAGCAGCAGGAGAATCACGATGTAGCCCAACCCCAAATAGAGGATCTCTATTTGAATGATTCCCTCCATGATATATCTCCGTTACTTTTCATGCTGGTGCGTGATCTGCTCAACCCGTCCATCCCGGATCCGCACCAGGGCATCGTAGTAGCCGGTGAAGCCTTTCTCCGAATGGGTCACCATGATCAGGGTCTTGCAGCGCTCACGGCAGAACTCGGTAACCAGATCGAAGATCAGGACCTCCGTCTCTTCGTCCAGGGAAGCCGAAGGTTCGTCCAGGAGCATCACCTCGGGGTCCATCAGCATTACCCGGGCCAGGGCCAGGCGCTGCTTCTCCCCGCCGGACAGTCGGGCGGCATCGGCGGAAAGCTCCTTGTCCAGACCGACCCTGGTCATGATGGCCTGAACGGCATCCGGTGCCGGGCCCTCCTTCTCCGCCAGGCGGCGGCCGATCAGCAGGTTTTCCTCGACCGTTCCGGCGAAGATCACCGGCATCTGGGTCAGCATTACCACCTTGCGCCGCAGCTGCACTGGATCCATCTCCTCCACGGGTTGCCCGAAAAAGGCTACAAAGCCGGAGTCCGGGGTGGTCATTCGATTCAGGATTCGCAGCAGCGTTGTTTTACCTCCGCCGCTGGGTCCTACAATGGCCGACACCTGGCAGGAATCGATCTGCAGGCTCTCGATGTCCAGCACATCTTTGAAGCGGACTTCCGAAAGCGTGAAGGCCGGGGCGGGTATGGCCGCTCTCGCAGCCGAGGTGGCATCCATGGGTCTGTTCCTCTTTGCCCGCATTTTGGCAGAATCCAGGAAGATGCACAAGAATACGCCGGTTTAACCGAATCTTAATGTTCAATGATCGACGTTGGAGTTATATTGTAAAAAGCTGCAGTCGATTTTTACGAAAGCAAGAGGTTTGGGGAAGATGGAAAAAGTTCTGTTCGTTTGTGTGCATAACAGCGCCAGGAGCAAAATGGCAGAGGCGTACCTGCAGAAATACGGGGAAAATCGGTTTGTCGTGGAGAGTGCGGGTCTGGAGCCGGGAAAGATCAACCCTCTGGTCGTGGAGGTGATGCAGGAAGAGGGCATCGACCTGTCCGGCAGGCAAACCAACAGTGTCTATGAGTTCTATAATGAGGGCAGGAGTTACGAATATGTAGTTACAGTGTGCAGCAAGGATGCTGCGGAGCGCTGTCCCATCTTTCCGGGCGGAGGCAAGCGGCTGCACTGGCCCTTCGATGATCCCTCGAAATCCACGGGTACCCACGAGGAGAAACTTGCCGAAGTGCGCCGCATCCGTGATGAAATTCGCCTGAAGGTACAATCGTTCTTGGAATTTTCGGGCTGAGGGTTGTCCCAAAAGAACGATCGGCAAAGAAATCCTAATCGTTCCCTCTCCAATTCCTAACATGTTTAGGCTATAAATTCATTTTGCGGGGGACCTAAATTCACCGCAGCTGGAAAAAAGAACCGTCATTTCCGTTCGCGTTTGCCAGACAGCACTATGCGGAAAGAATCGAAGCCCTGACCCCGGACATCATGAAGATGGCGGTCCAGGTCATCGTTTGGTTGCCTTGGTCAAATGGACTGCCAGATCACCGGCTCTTTCGAGGTTTGAGGCAACCTTAATCGTCGTCATGATTTTCCGCAGATCCCGGGCTACGGGCTGCTCCCGGGTGATCAGGCCGACGCAGCAATCCTCGATCTCCAGCTGCATCTTGTTGATTTTAATGTCTTCGGAGAGGATCTTTTCAGCCTGCGGCACATCCTCTTCGCTGAGAGCCGCCAGGGCTTTCCTCAATGCCTCCTCGACGCAGCTGCTCAGTTTCATCACGCTGAAGACCTGGCCTTTGAGATCTCGTTCGAAATGTTCGCGAACCGGCATGGTTTGTCCTTTCTCTCGTTTGTTTACCCGAAACGACCGGAGATATAATACTCGGTTAAAATGTCCTGTGTCTTGCCGTACTCAACCAAATTCCCGTGGCAGTTCTCATCCAGTATGAAAAACGCCGTGTAGTCGGAGACCCGTGAAGCCTGCTGGATATTGGGAGTCACGACAGCAATAGTATAGTTTTGAGCCAGATGGCCCATCAACTCCTCGATTTACAAGGTAAAGACCGGGTCCAGGGCGGAGGCGAGTCCGTCGATAAGGATAATTTCAGGTTCTACCGCGATGGTGCGGATCATCGCCATTGTGTTGTTTCGAGCTCCAATGAAGCGTGACGATGGGAATCCGTACACGATCGCAGGTACGCCGGTTTATGAATCTGTTAGGATTTGATCAGCCGAAGTACATCGTGACTCATCAGCTACACGCCGTCCAGAACCTTTCGATACGGCTGGATCATCTGCTGCTTGATCATCTGCGGAAAGCGCCGCCGGATGCCGGGAAGTCCGGTGATGAACCAACCCAGGCGCACCAGTATCCGCCGGCCGAGCTTGTTTTGCGGAAAATCGTACACCCCGAGTCGTTTGTAGGCCTTGTGGTCGGCCCTGAACACGATGCGCAATCCTCCCCATATATCGTCCCGAAAAACCTTCATTCCCGCGATGCCGAGAAAGGTGCGAGGTCGGATGTAGCCGCTCCGGGCCTGCCGGATCAGCCGCCCGGCCAGGGAGTCGATCCTCTCTTCGATTCCGCCTGAGCCGATCTGTTCATCGGAGACGAACCCGACCAGGTTGGATCGCTGGATCTCCATCCAGGCCTCGTAGACCTGGCGCAGCTCGGGCAACTGATTCAGAGGACCGCTGACCAGAAAGGCTGCCTGTTTACCGACCAGAGAGGGGGTATGGCAGTTGAAGAAGCTTCTGTCGAAGAACTGCCGCCACTTCCACGAAAGCTGCCGGTCCACGACCGTTCCGGCGAACACGATTACATCAGCCCGTTTGAGCACGGAGTTGTAGAAATCCATGAACCCGTCCTTGCCGGTATAGGCGCAGCGGTTGTCGAATCCGCAGCGCAGACACCCCATGCAGCCCCCCTTGATGTCCAGCCCGTAGAGGTTGTGGATCTCAACCGGGCCTTCGATGCTCTGGGAAAACCTCTCGATCATGGCCTGCAGGTTCCGGTGTTGCGGCTGAGCGTCCGTCAGAACAACGACCCTCTTGTTGGCCGCCGCCGCCCGGCGAGCCGGGGGGTTCAGGCGTAGGGCAACCGACCTGTGCTGCAGGGGAGGGTACAGGCGCTGCGGTGTCTCTCTGTTTTCAATCCCCTGGAAAAATCCCTGAGCGAACAGCTCCAGGCGTTCCTGCTCCGGTTTTTTCAGCAGGTCGTGCATGTTGGCAGAGTAAAAACCCAGGTATTTCATGCCCAGATCTTCACTGATCCCGCGGATATAGGCGTGGGCCGCGTTGTCGTAGAAGTTGATCGATGTGGACAGCGCTGCGGCGTAGCGCCCTGCAAACGCCCCGGCAGCCTCTTTCTCGTCAATCAGCTCGATGAAGCGTTTGAACTGCGAGCTGACCAGCAGGATGTACAGGGGGAAGGCCCACAGTACGCCGTCAGCGCTGCGGATCTCTTCGATAATCGCCTCGAATCGACCGGGATCCTTCACCAGACCGTTGATTTTCTGGGCTACATGGAACACTTTCAGATCATGCTCGGGGTGTCGCTTGGCGATGTAGCTGACGTACTGCATGGTTACGCTGACCGGCCCTTTGGGACTTCCGTTTAACACAACAATCTTCATTTCTCGTTCCTCCTATTGTAACTACGTTAATATAACATTGTTAAGTTGATGAGCAAAAAACCCCGAAATACCTATACCCCTTTCCCGGGATGATCCCTCATCCCGCCGCCCGTGTAAAAGCGCAGGAACAAAGATTTCAGCTCCTCCCGATCCATGCCCTCGGCCAGCTGCAGGGCTCCGGACATCAGCAGGGAGGAGAAGCCGTGCAGCACGATCCAGCCCATCATGGCGCCGTAGCGCGGATCGAGGACGTGTGTTTTAGAAGCGGCCATGCGCTCAAGGGCGTTACGAGCCGCGTAGTAGGTGTAGTAGAGCACCGGTTGGTCCGTCTCCCCCAGGGGAGTTCCGCCGATCGGGGTTTCGAAGAGCAGACGGTAGAGGTTTGGATGTTCTTCGGCGAATTCGATGTACCGAACGCCCAGCTGGTGGAGGCTCTCGTGGGGATCCAGCTGCGGATCGATGGCGCGGATCCGCCGGTTGAGCTTCTCCGCCGCGGCCAGTTTGATCTGCAGGAGCAGGGCTTCCTTGCTCGCGAAGTAGTGGTAGATGGCCGTTGCGCTCACGCCTACGCGGCGCGCCAGGTCCCGCATGTTCAGTGTCTCGTGTCCCGATTCGGTCACGATCCGCTCCGCCTCCCGCAAGATTCTCTCGGGAAGCTCGGGATTCGCCAACCTGGTCATACTCCTATGGGATTTCCTCTCACCAATGAATTAACAGTGTTAATATAACGCAGTTAAATCCGGTTGTCAACCTAGAAGCAAGAAAAAAGTAAAAAATGCAACCTTCTGCGAAAAGGAGGTGAAAACCGAGGGGTTGCGATTCAGTCCCCGTTCGCCGGCCTGCAAAATCCCCTGCGATCGGGAAGCGGTACAGCTCGCCTCGATAGTCATTGATCATGCCGATGACCCAAAAGCCGAAGCAGAGGATACCTCCGGCTATGGCGAACACCCGGCCGACTATCGGGATCCTCCCCAGGATCCCGAGAATCAGAAGCTCAGTCCCAAATATATAATTTCATATTCGATATGTATTTAAGTTTCGAAGTGCTACTTCATATCGGTTCGAGCAACTGTGTGGGTGTAAGTCCGCCACAAAGCCGATCATTTCGTACTATGAACTTATTGTACGTAAGATTGCTCTCATACTGAAACAGGGCTATAATCTGTAGCCTTTAAGTCAATAATGGAGTCCCCAGGTGAAAAAATTCTTACTCCTAATGGCTTTGCTTCTTTCATTTGCGCTTCCTACTTACAGTGTTTCTTTCCGCATCGCTCTTTCGGACTTTGCCGTTCACAGTAACAATCCGAAATACGAATTCATGGGCAAAGGCATCGCCGAGATGATTGCCGTCGAGCTAGCGAAATCGACGGGTTTGGATCTGATAGAGAGGGAGAAGCGGGCCGAGATTCTCGAAGAGATCGAGTTCGCCTTATCGCATTTGGCCGACACTACCAAGCAGGTGGAAGTGGGCAAGATGCTGGCAGCCAAGTACTTGGTGTTCGGCGAGATTATAGAAATGGACAAGGAGGTCCTGATCAGTTTACGCATGGTGGATGTGGAAACGGCCAAGGTTGTTTAGATCGATCAGGTCGTTACCAACATCGCGAACTATGATTACATCACCGGTTATTTCACCGATTCGATCCTGAGGCACTTGGGGTTACCCGTTCCCCGTTCGACGGTTGCGAAAGCCGAATCGATCAAGGGGAAAGAAGAAGAAGCCGTTATCGCCTTTTCCAAGGCCATCGATGCCTACGACCGGAAGGAGAACGCTGCGGCAAGGGAGGAACTGGTCAGGGCACGCCGGATCGATCCGGATAACGAAGCAGTTCGATTGTACTTGAGCAAGCTGCTTGTTAATCTGTCCAAGTTCAAGATCGAGGCTGCAGCATTACAGCTGCCCAGCCAGAACCCGGCCTATCTCGGATTCCTCCAATACGCTCAGGTTGCGTTCATGGTGAACGTTTCTGATATGTTATCCGACGAGGTGCCGTATTTACATCTGGAAGAGTATGACTTGTATTACTGGAATCAGTTTGGCCACTGGACTTTGGGTTACAGCGCCCCGCTTGGGAAGACCCCGGGCTATCAGACGAATATATTTGGTTGGTCGCCGAACGGTGAGGAGCTTCGCACAGAAGAAGACCCGAAAGAAGCAGAGTACCAATGGTACGATCTAATGAGCTGGGGTACGCAGTTTAGCCTTGGCTGGGCCATAACCGACCGGTTGGCTTTCGGTGTGAGCACATCCGTGTTCCTATCAGTGAACTCATAGGTGTATGAACAATCCCCAAAGGACCCACCGCAGGTGCAAAGTGCGTTCTGCCTGGGCGCCGTAGTTAAGAATCCTGATTCGACGGTCGTGTTTGACATTCTCTCCGGCTATTCGTTTTCGCCGCAGTACCTGCTATTGGCTCAGGAACTGGCCGACTACCGCGATTCCGCCACTCCCTACACCATGGGGGACTCGGTGGCCCTTCCACTTCTGCTCGAGGAATCGGTCACTTTCGCTTTCTTGGACAGGAAGATCTACCTACTCGTACGACAGCGAAACGATATCTTCCTCGATCAGGCCTCTTACTCTGGGCGGCGAAGCGGTTTGCGATCCGCGGAGCGGTGGAGTTATCTGAGTACAAAATGGAAGACCTGGTAATTTGTGGCATGGGAGGAACAGGAGGAGTGGCATTAAGGAGTACCCGATGGGCATCGGATCTCGAGTTGGGTCTTTCCTATCGGATGGAACCGGTTCGGTCGCTTCCAGGAGAAGTCGTGTACC
>Ga0307442_1001670_pt1 | contig 10976 bp, 15 predicted proteins | sample SalMarWE160430MG_FD_202143 | JGI IMG/M metagenome (GOLD analysis project Ga0307442, IMG submission 202143) | Salt marsh sediment microbial communities from the Plum Island Ecosystem LTER, Massachusetts, United States - WE1604-30 | ecosystem: Environmental > Aquatic > Marine > Intertidal zone >... | reverse complement strand
GCCAAGGACGGCAGAGAAGGGATACGGCTATTCAATCAGATAGATCCGGATATCGTGCTTACAGACATCGTCATGCCGGACATGGAGGGAATCGAGTTCATCCAGACTATCGCTAAGATGAAACAAGACCTTCCCATCATCGCCATGTCGGGAAATGTAATGGGAAAGGGTTTTCTCAATGCGGCACGTCTTCTGGGCGCGATGAAAGTTTTGCACAAGCCTTTCACAAGCGCAGAACTGATCGATGCCGTAGGTTCTGTTCCAACCACGAAAGGGGACAACGTCAAATAATAAGCGATCGAACCCACATCATTCTGCTTGCATCCAGCCTGAATTTGGATCAGACCATTGAGGCGGCCAACAACGGTGTGGCGGCAATCGGACCGTTTCAGGAACCGTGTGCTTCAGTTCACCAAGTCCGGGATTAAGGGGCTCGGGGAAGCCTACTCAAGGCATTATGTGTGGAATCAGTCGCAAGAGAAGAAACAACAAGTTGTTGACCGGGTGATAGCCGAATACGAGGCGTGAGGAAAGACTATACGACTCGATATTGCATTTCCCCGGGTGATTGTCCTTTCCGATCTCCACCCCCAATTCCCGTCAAAATGGATGACATCGTGGTTCCGCTGAAAAATAACCAAAATCATTGACCTGCCCCCCGAACCATGTCACGATTTCCTAAGACCCGGGAGGGGAACATGAGCATACCTCGGAATCAACAAGAAGAATTGTTCAGTGCTGACAAAGAGTTAGCGGATTTCTTAACGGCCGACGACCCGATGATGGTGTTCAGCCGAGAAATATACCCTGCTTTCAAAGACGAAGAGTTTGCACAGTGCTATTCCACCAAAGGTCGCTGGGCTACTTCGCCGGCTTTCTTGGCCTGTGTCACTATCTTACAGTTTCGGGAGAACGTGGTGATCACAGAGAAAGAAATCGATCGGAAGGTCTTCATTCAGGCCGAAGAGATCCAAATACCGAAACAAACGATCTTCGATCCGAGGGATTTGAGTCTCAAACTGGGCAAGAAAGCTAGCAAGGGCTGGGTTGGAAGTAAATGCCACGTGGTAGAGACGTCGCAGAAAGGGAAGTTCAATTTCATCACCAACATGATCTATCAGCAGGCACAGGCGCACGACTGCAACATTCATGAAAAGCTGCGAGAAGGAAACGAGTACCGGGGTCTGGAGCCGGAGAAGATGTATGGGGATATGAGCTACATCAACGGCGGTGCGATCTGTGAGTACCGAAAACACGGACAGGAATTGATGGGCTATATCCGGGGGCAACACGCAAAGAAACCTGAGAAGTTTAAAGCCTACAGTTTTTCAATTGATATGCAAAAGTTGCAGACAATATGTCCTGCGGGACAGTTGGCCTCGCATACAGTATTACAAAAGGACGGCTATGTCGGTTTTCAGTTTCGCCAATCGACATGTGTGAAGTGCTCATTCTGGAATGAATGTGTTGGTACTACAACACCAAGCGGAAGAAAGATCTCGGTGAGCCCCTACTATGATTATATCCGAGAACGACGAGAAAAGCAGAAAAGTGAGGCGTTTCGCAAAGAGATGAGCGTGCGAGCGCAAATCGAAGGGACCATCAGTGAAGGCACCCGATTTCATGGCCTTCGGCACGCCAGATACCATGGTGAGTTCGGCCATCAGATGCAATTCTATTTAACGGGCGCAGCGATCAACGTGAAAAGGCTAATACGGGCGATAACTAGAGGAGTAGATATCTCGAACAAAGCTGCACTAGCCTGTAAAACATAGAGAAAATAGCGAGGGATATTCCGGAAGGAGACGGAAAGAGAGCGAACAAGAAAAAGGGCGATGGACACCAGCTTAGGAATCACCCGGTGTATGCACAGTCGGTTCCCCCAGGACCCTATTATTCAATGCAACCAGGACGTCTTCCTTCACCTGTTCCCGGGCTTCTCGCCTCTCCTCCCCACCGGCCAGAAGCTCGTCGTACAAGGTCTCAGTGTGCCGAACATGGGCTGTAACGGTCAGCCGTATTGCCTCCTCATCAAGACTTTTTCCTGCCGCCGAACGACCAATCCGGCCACTGTATTTGCTACAAGCATGCTCGGCTATCGCCCTCTCCCGTCCTGTAGGACAGCCGGGGAAAAGCTCTCGCATGCGCAGGGCAAAACGCGCTACATACTCGCGGTCCAGCTGCACCCGCCGCTCCGCCTCCCGTTCTCTCCGGCGGGTCCTCACTTCGTCGTCGGCCAGGCATTCCGCTTCAGCTCGTTCTATAGCCCGTTCTTCCACCAGCAGCCCTTGCCGCTCATATCGCTTTCGAGCCCGGCTCCACGGCCGAGAGCCTCCCCGCACTCGCAGCAAGAGGAATCCCTATCGCCGGTTGAAATAAATACCTTCAGATCTTCGGTCTGTTTCATCCGTTCCCAAAAAGCTTACCATACCGATCCGTCGATCGTATATCAAAACAGCTGCTACCTCTCGATAAGCGAGAACACGCCCCCTACTGCCGGCTCCTGGGAGGGTGGGGATGAGAGAAGACAAGCAATCCGGATAAATTCCCCACCATGAAGAGAGAATATAGTGCCATCACTGTTGCCGCCCTTCTCCCTTCCCTGACCGATCTGTTGCTTTTTCCTCCGGATGTCGTGTTTTACGCTCTCGCCTCTTCTTGTAATCCGCGCCCAGATTAATCGTTGGCAATTTTCGGATAACTTTTTTTCTTTGCCAACGGACGAACATTTGCGCATTTTTCCAGAGACCAGAATTCGCACATTGGCGAAAGTGAAGGACGCCTAACGGAACATTCGGGGACTTTGAGACAAAAAAGCACGGCTTTTTCGCAAAGCCAAGTCGGCCTTAGGCAACGTTGGAATCTTTTTTGGTGGCGTGCAGCGTATAGATCCAAGAGACGCCGGATCAATTTCTGGTATTGGGTGTGATGCTTCTTCGCCTCACATTTTAGAAATTCAACGCTTCATCTGTTCAATCCAAGAGTCAATCGGCAAAGCTGACATTCCCGTCTTACGCCGTGGGCACCGCCCCAGAGATCCCGAAAAAACACAGATCCATTATCGATTTAGGTAGTATAGAATATAGGCATGATGAAAAAAAGAAAAGAAACCGGTTGTACAATAAACGGGGGGACTGGCTCGTCTATACCTGTAGTATGGAGGCAGTGTTAGTGCAGCGCCTGGAGAAGGTGTACAGAAGCGAGCGGAATTCTCTCCTCGGTTTCATCCGTTCCCGAACCGGAAGCCTGGAGGAGGCGGAAGACCTGCTGCAGGATGTGTTCTTCCAGGCAATCCGCGCCGCCAGCGTCACAGAGCCGATCGAGAACGTCGTGGGCTGGCTGTATACAATCGCCAGAAACAAGATCATCGATCGCTACCGCAGGAGGAAGAACGACGTAAGTCTGCAGCAGGAGAGAGAAGACATCACGCTGGAGGAATTGCTTGCCGACAGCGGCATCAACATCGAGAAGGAGTTCATCCGGCGCGCAGTCATGGACGCGCTGATCGAGGCGCTCGAGGAGCTTCCGCCGGAGCAGCGGGATGCCTTCATCCAACAGGCGATCGAAGGCAAGACCTTTAGGGAGATCTCTGAACAAAGCGGAGTCCCCCTGAACACCCTGATCGCTCGAAAACGCTACGCAGTGCAGTTTTTGCGCAAACGCCTGCACGATCTCAAGGAGATGGTCGATGAGCTGGCTTAGAGATTACGATGCGACAAGGCCGGGAACGCCTAGAGCCGAGAGAGCTGGATTCCCGCAAAAACGAAGAACTTACACCCGAACAACATGGGGAATCACCCCTTAGGAGGTAATCAGATGTTTCGTAGTATGAGAAGACCGTTTCTACGCGTCAGTATGATAATCGGTGGCGTGGTTCTGGCAGCCGCTTTGGCCCTTCTGTTCGGACTCCTGGTCATGGTGCTCTGGAACTGGATCATGCCGGAAGTCTTCGGATTGAAACCGCTGACCTACTGGCAGAGCTGGGGAATCGTACTTCTGGCTCACATCCTGTTCAAGGCCGGAGGGCCCAGGGACCATGATCATCATAGAACCCGGGACGAGGAGTGGAAGGATCGATTCCGGGATCGATTCAAAACGCGATTCTGGGTCGGGGAGAAGCCCGAGAAACCGGAAACTCCTGTGGAGGAGCCACACAAGCCGGAGGAACCGCAGGAGACCTGAGGGTCCGCTTCCGTGGTTCCATAACTTCGAACAGCCCGTTTCCCCTGCGGAAACGGGCTTTTTTCCGTGAACACAAGACCTAAAAACCCATCTCTTTACGAAACTCACTATCCTGTTCATTGGAGTCGATCGGTTGGTAGCCAACAAGAGAGGGGTGACAGATCTGTTCGTTTCAGTTGTTTCAACAGTAGACAGGTATCACTGAGGAAACGAAGATCGAGACGGAAATTGAAATCATTGATTGATAAATAAAATTATGGACGGCCTTAATTACACTTATTAATTTTTAATTACCGATTCATAACAATTTTTGAGGGGGAAGCAATGGCAACACAAGAGGAAAAGATCGAACGCGCTCGAAAGATCGCGATGAAGAAGATGGACTTCATCCGCCATTTTCTGATCTACGCAGTGGTCATGGTGGTGCTGGCCATCATCAACAACACGACCTGGTCCGGGTACCAATGGTGGCTCTGGCCGGCGTTGGGCTGGGGTATAGGTATCGTGGCTCACTTTGTAAGCGCCTTTATCTACCAGGGCGGCAGCCTGGAGAAGCGTTTGATGCAGCGGGAATTGGAGAAGATGGAAGATGAGGAGTAGAAAAACCTGGGTCGATATCCTCGGTCCCGTCTTCGGCATCCTGACCGCAGCTCTATCCGTTTACGCCCTGGTTTATCTGCTCTGGATCGAGCCTTTCTATCGCGGCGACAGCTACCGTTCCTTCGAGGGAGCGGGTCGGGATTTTACGGCCGGGCCGGGCTGGGAGAGCCAGGAAGTTACAGAGAGGTTCGAAGGCAGCTTTCGCGAGCTGGAAATCCGTAATGTCGCAGGCCCGATTGTTGTCGAGGGCTGGAACCAGGACTACGTGCAGGTACGCTATGTCAAGAAGGCCCGTACAGCCCGATACCTCGAGGAGTTCGAAATCGAAATCGAACCCCGGGGATCGCGCCTGAGTATTCACCCGATCTACCGGAACATGCCAAGATCTCCCTTCGGTTCGGTGTCTTTCGACGTAAAAGTGCCCTCCTCCATCAAGGAGATTCGAGCGAACAACATCTCCGGAATCATCAATATCGGGAACATGGGCGCCGGGATCGAACAGACCCTGGAGACCGTTTCGGGCCGAATCGATACCGAGCGAAGCGGCAACCTGAAAGCCAAATCCATCAGCGGGTCGATCCACTTCGCCTCCTCGGGAAAAACTCTGGACATCAACTCCACCTCGGGAAGGATTCATGGGGAGATCCTGGGTTTGGATCCGGGTGGATCTGTGGAGATCGGCACGATCTCGGGAGCGGTGGAGCTGGAGGTGTTCTCAGGTTTTGACGCCGATATGCGGCTGCAGTCGGTAAGCGGATCTATCTCATGTGATTTTCCCGTTCAGATCATCGAACAGAAGAGAAACAAACTGGAGGGGACCGTGGGAGACGGTACGGTTCCCTTCGAGGTAAAGACGGTCAGCGGCAGAATATCGTTGAGCCGCTGAGGGCTCGTTTACACCATCCACGAACAACCCTGCAAAACCGGTGGGAGAGGGATTTCCTGCCGGTTTTTGTTCTTCCCGGCCGAAAATAGGGTAAGACCCATGACCAAGGAAGCGCAGACGATCTCCGTATCCACAACAGGACCCGTGACGGTCGAATCTCTGACCAGAGATCTAAGGGCTCTGGGGGTTCGTCCCGGGATGGTTCTGATTGTTCACTCCTCACTGAGTGCATTGGGCTGGGTTTGCGGAGGGCCGGTCGCGGTCATTCTGGCCCTGCAGAAGGTGCTGCGCAGCTACGGAACACTGATCATGCCAACCCACTCGGGAGATCTCTCGGACCCCTCTTTGTGGGAGAATCCGCCGGTTCCCAAATCTTGGTGGGACACGATCCGCAGAACCATGCCGGCCTACGATCCGGAGCTGACTCCGACCCGGGGCATGGGGGTGGTGGCGGAATGTTTCCGCAAGCTCGATTCCGTCATGCGCAGCGCCCATCCCCAGGTCTCCTTCGCCGCCTGGGGAGAACAGGCTCTGAAGATCGTGCAGGATCACAGCCTGGAGTTCGGCCTGGGCGAAGGATCCCCTTTGGCCCGGGTCTACGAACTGGATGGCCGGGTGCTGCTTGTGGGCGTGGATCACAGCAGCAACACGTCCATGCATCTGGGTGAGGACCGTGCCAACTTCCACGGCAAGCGCATCGTTGCCACCGGCGCACCGGTGAGGATCGGGGCTCATCGCCGTTGGAAGCGCTTCAAAGACATCAACTACCACAGCGACGACTTCGAACGTCTGGGACGAGATTTCGAAAGGGAATGTAAAGACCAGATTCGCAAGGGCAGAGTCGGCTACGCCAGGGCTCAGCTGTTTCCTCAGCGTCTCTGCGTGGATTTTGCCGAGAAGTGGTTGGAGCGCAACCGGCGTTAGCGACTAAGCCCCCCGGGGGTGGGTACACCGCCCGAGGGCGCCCCGCCCGGAACCACTCCCACCCGGGGCGCAGCTAGTGATCGCAGGTGTTGTCCCCGGTCTCCAGATTCCCCTTCAGGTAGCTGTCCACCACGAAATCGGGAGTCTCACTGGGTGCGCCGCAGATCACCTCGATACCCGCCTCTTCGAAGATCATCTTCGCCCTCTGACCCATGCCTCCGGCGATGACCACGCTCACGCCTCTCTCTTTGAGCCACCGGGGCAACAGACCGGGTTCATGGGGCGGAGGCGTGACATCTTCTCGGGCCTGGATCGATTGATCCTCAATATCGAACAGCGAGAACTGCTCGCTGTGTCCAAAGTGCTGCGAAAGCCTGCCGCCTTGAATAGGCATCGCAATTTTCATTCTTTCATCCCTCCGTGAATCAATTTGTCGATTATACCGCTGAAATCCTCTTTTCCTTTATCATCCTGGAGAACGTAGGGTGATCCCTGATCCGTAGAAACTACGATCTCGGGGCGGATCGGGATTCTACCGAGGAAGGGAACACCCATCTCCCGGGCAGTGCGCTCACCACCGCCTGAGGAAAACAGATCGATCTTCTCGCCGCAATGCGGGCAGATCAACCCGCTCATGTTTTCCAGAATACCGACAACCGGCATGTTGACCTGCCGGCAGAAGGTGATGGATTTTCGGATATCCAGGAGCGAGATCTCCTGGGGCGTGGTGACGATGATTCCCCGAGCGCCCTGCATGACCTGGGCGACGGTCAGTGGTTCATCCCCGGTTCCGGGAGGAGAGTCGATGAACAGGTAGTCCAACTCTCCCCACAGCACATCGGAAATGAACTGTTTGATGGCGCCGATCTTTAACGGGCCTCGCCAGATGACGGCCATATCCCGATCCTCCAGCAGGGCAGCCATAGACACGACCTTCATCCGCTCCCCGTAGGGGATCGGTAGAAGGTGCTGCCCGCTCATCTTCACAGGTTCGCCCTCCAATCCGAGCATCTTCACGGTGCTTGGGCCGTGCAGGTCCACATCCATCAAACCGACGGAGAAGCCCTTATCTGCCAGCGCGACTGCCAGGTTTACGGCAACCGTGCTCTTGCCCACTCCCCCCTTTCCGCTCATGACCAGAAATTTATGTTTGATCCGGGACAAGTGCTCGGCGATTCGCCTGTCCTGCTCCTGGCGCTCCTTCTCCTGATTTCTCGTATGAGTATCTGACATCTATCTTTTCCTTCCCGCGACACTGTAATCTCCGATTATCCTTTCAAGCGAGATTGCGATGTCTTCTATACCTATGTTATCGTTCATAAGATCGCAATCTCCGATTATCCAGTCAAGGGAGATTGCGATGTCTTCCATGCCCATGTTAATGTTCATAATATAACAAATCTCTTGACAAATGAGAATATGCTCATTATATTTTTAATGAGAATATTCTCAAAAAAGGAACGGGTTTATGGCCAAACCCAAGAAGGACAGACGAGTCCAGTATCCTCCGTCGGTAGTCTACTTCAAGCCCCAGGGTATCCCAATGGTTCAGCTTGAGCAAGAGACGCTTACTGTAGACGAGTACGAGGCGATCCGGCTGGTGGACAAAGACGGACTGGATCAAGAGCAGGCGGCAAAACGCATGGGTATTTCCCGGCCCACCTGCGCTCGCATCTTGGAGAGCGCCCACAAAAAGGTGGCGGAAGCTCTCACCGAGGGCAAGGCGATTCGAATCGAAGGCGGAAACGTGGTACTCAAGCAAAACCGCTATCGATGTTTGAGCTGCGGTGCCCTCTGGGAAGGAGAACTCTCCACTGAGACAGCGAAAGAACAACCCGCTCTCTCCTGCCCGAAATGCCAGAGCGATCAAGTCATTGACTTCGCTCGCCAGGCGGGCTGGCAGCCGGGCGGTGCGTGGGGAAGAGGCTTGGGCGGGCCGGGACGAGGTCGGCGCGGAGGAGGCGGAGGACGCTGGAGCTCTTGAGTCTGTCACCGATGTCAGGAGGTTCGCTATGCCACGAGGAGATAGATCAGGTCCCATGGGGATGGGCCCCGGGACGGGACGAGCAGCCGGTTACTGCACGGGGTATCCGGTCGCAGGTTTCGCAAATCCTCTACCCGGCAGAGGCGCATTCGGCCGCGGAGGCGGCCGGGGCGGTGGCCAGGGCGGAAGAGGCCACCGAAACCGGTACTACGCCACCGGTTTGACAGGCTGGCAACGGGCCGCCCGCGGTTGGTACCCGGCGCAGGCCGGCACAGTACCTTGTCCATATCCAGCCCCCTACACCCAGATGGCTCCGCAAGAGGAAGCTAAAATGATTCAAGACCAAATCGAGACACTGGAAGAGAACATCAGGGTGGCCCAGGAACGTCTTGGGGAACTGGAAACCAATCAAGATTGATTCATAATCGAGAGTTCCGGGGAGATCCTTTCCTGGATTCTTGGGAAAAACACAAGGAGTAACAATGAAAATAGCAATCAGTTCCAACGGAACCGATCAGAGTGCCCAGGTGGATCCTCGCTTCGGCCGCTGTCAATATTTCATCATCATCGATACCGAAAGCGGTGAGACCGAAGCCGTGGCCAATGCAGCCCAATCCGCCGGCGGCGGGGCGGGAATCCAGGCAGCCCAAACAGTTGCCGACCATGGGGCGGAAACGGTACTCACCGGCAATGTCGGGCCCAACGCCCATCGTGCGCTTCAGGCTGCAGATATTACGGTCATCACCGGGGTAAGCGGCACAGTTTCCGATGCACTGCAGGCCTTCCGCGACGACAAATACAAAGCAACGGAAAGCCCGAACGTTCAATCCCACTTCGGCATGTCCGGACCTCGGAAGGAGTAGTGTATGCCAGCAGGAGATGGAATGGGTTCCCGAAAGGGAGTCGGACGTGGGTCCGGAGGCTCTGACGGCCAGGGGCGAGGTCGAGGCGGGGGCCGGGGTGCAGGACCAGGGGGCGAATGCCTCTGTCCTCAGTGTGGCGCTACGATCCCGCACCAGCCCGGTACGCCCTGCAGCGCTTTGTCCTGTTCGAAGTGCGGCTCGCCCATGGTCCGAGCCTAGACGAACTTTGAGCAAGCACATAACAGACTCACACTTGCGCAACTGGAAGCAGCAATGAAGATCACCATCGCGAGCGGCAAGGGCGGCACCGGTAAGACAACCCTTGCCGTGAACCTGGCCTGGACCCTGGCTCAGGCGGGCAGAACAGTAGCCCTTCTGGACTGCGACGTGGAGGAGCCGAACGACCATCTCTTTCTCGATCCGGAGTTCACACATTCCGGATCGGTGACCGTGCTCAAACCGGTCCTGAATCAGGACAGATGTACGGGATGCGGCCGCTGTGCAGAAGTCTGCGCCTTCAACGCGATCGCGGTCATCAAAGGCAAGGTCCTGGTCTTTCCCGAGCTCTGCCACGCCTGCGGAGCCTGCAGCCTGCTCTGTCCGGAACAGGCCCTGCGGGAAGAGCCGTTTGCCATCGGCATCGTGGAATCCGGTACCGTCGGCGCTACTGTCGAAGGAACCTCCGGTGAGACTCCATTTTTCTTCTCCCATGGGATTCTAAACGTCGGAGAATCGATTGCCCCAAAGGTCATACAGGCGGTGAAGAACGGGGCAATCCGGGAAGAATCTCAAAACGAGGGACGGATCACTTTGATCGACGCTTCTCCAGGCACCGCATGTCCGGTGGTGCAGAGTCTGAAAGACAGCGACGCCTGTATCCTGGTCACCGAAGCCACACCCTTCGGTCTCCACGATCTGAAGCTGGCTCTATCCTTGAGTCTTCAGATGGGCATACCCACGGGGATCGTGATCAACCGCAGTAGTGGTGATGACTCCCTGATCGACTCCTACGCCGATGCTGTCTCGGTTCCCGTGATCGGCCGGATCCCGTTTCGCAGACTATATGCTGAACGCTATTCCCGAGGCGAAATCCTGGCCCGGGGCGAGCCGGAGCTCCAGAAACAACTAGTCGAGATCTTCGAGCGGATCGTAGCGCTGTCCGCGGAACCTGTTCCTCCGGCGCCGGAGAATTTCATCCACCCGGATTCAACAGACCAGGCCTCAGCCGGTGAAAAGCCCCGAACGGCTAAAACCCGCGGGCCGGCAAGCCATACTTTCGCAACCGAATCCGGCAACGACAAACCGACTCGCGAGATTGGAATCATCAGCGGCAAGGGGGGCACAGGGAAAACCACGGTGGCCGCCAGTCTGGCGGTTTTGGCGAAACAGGCAATTCGTTCTGACCCGGCGGATACGAAGCCGACGACTGTATTCGCTGACACGGATGTGGACGCTCCGGATCTCCACCTGCTTCTCAAACCTTCTGTCTTGGAAAGCCACGCCTTTACCGGCGGGAAAATCTATCAAATCGATGAGG
>Ga0307442_1001669_pt1 | contig 10990 bp, 9 predicted proteins | sample SalMarWE160430MG_FD_202143 | JGI IMG/M metagenome (GOLD analysis project Ga0307442, IMG submission 202143) | Salt marsh sediment microbial communities from the Plum Island Ecosystem LTER, Massachusetts, United States - WE1604-30 | ecosystem: Environmental > Aquatic > Marine > Intertidal zone >... | reverse complement strand
CCAGCGGCGAGAGCCTGTCGAAATTCAGGCTGTAACGCGCGAGCGGTCCGACCAGATAGGCGCCGCCGTCCTTCCGCAGACGCGAATGCAGCGCGGTCGTGCGCGGAACGTGGATCTCCTCGAAATGCGCGTCATAGTCCGTCGCGGCAATGTCGAGCCCCTTGCTGGAGACGATGCGTCCCTCATTGAAGGGATATTCCCCCGGATGGCGCAGGGCGACGAACGTATAGTCGCGCTCGCGGTCGGGAAAATCGAAGGCGGACACCCAGCGCAGCAGGTCGAGCGCCATATCGCGCGCGGCCTTCATTTTCTCGGCGAAGGGCGCCAGCTCGCGCTTGCTGGGCGCGCGATAAAATCCGCCGGGGCGGACATTGATCGGGTGGATTTCGCGCCCGCCGAGGAAGGTCAGCAGCTCATTGCCGGTCTTTTTCAGCGCCAGGGCACGTTCCACCGCATCGCGATGATCTTCGGCCATGGAAAGGACGCCGTCATAACCGAGGAAGTCCGGCGCATGCAGCATGGTGACGTGCAGCACATGGCTCTCGATCCATTCGCCGCAATAGATCAGCCGGCGCAGCGCCCGCAACGGTCCGTCCACGGTCACGCCGAGCGCATTCTCCATCGCGTGGACCGCACTCATCTGATAGGCGATCGGACAAATGCCGCAGATCCGGGCGGTGATGTCCGGGGCCTCGGAAAAGGCGCGGCCGCGCAGCAATGCCTCGAAGAAGCGCGGCGGCTCGAAGATGTTGAACTCGGCGCTCTCGATCCGGCCGTCGCGCACGACGACCTTCATCGCGCCTTCGCCCTCGACACGGGCGAGATAGTCCACCTTGATGGTTTTCGTTTCTGAGGCGGTCATCACGACAACCTCGCTGATCCGTTCGGTAGGCAGGCATATCCGTCGATAGGAAACGCTGACGGATACGGCTCTATCCCCCTCCCCCACCCGCCTTGCGGCGGGAGCCCTCTCCCGCGAGGGGAGAGGACAAAGCCCCGAACTTGCCGCGAGTCAGCCCTCCCCGAAAAGGTGGGCGCTTGCCGTTCACCGTGAAGGTTCACGCCCCGGAAAGGGCGGCGCGAAGCGCCGGGTAAGGGGGAAGTGCCATCTAGCAGGGCATTTGCCATGCTACGTCTCATGTCGTTCGCTCTCCTCCCGGAACTCCGGCGCATTGGCGTTGAACGTCCGATAGATACGCCGAAGGTCGCGCTCATCCATGCCGAGCCCCGCCAGCCAGTTGGTCAGCGATGGCGCGTTCGGCGTCTCCTTCGGGCCGTAGCAGCCGTAACAGCCGCGATCATAGGACGGACAGATCGCGCCGCAGCCGGCATGGGTGACCGGGCCGAGACAGGGCGTGCCATGCGCCACCATCACACAGACATTGCCCCTCAGCTTGCATTCGATGCAGGTGCTGTGCGCGGGCGTAACGGGACGCCGTCCGGCGAGAAAGGCCGAGATCACCTCGACGAGCTGATGCTTGCTGATCGGACAGCCGCGCAGCTCGAAATCCACCGTGATATGGTCCGCGATCGCCGTCGAGGTCGCCAGCGACCGGATATAGTCCGGCTGGGCGTAAACGATGGCGGCGTAGTCTTTCACATCGGCGAAATTGCGCAGCGCCTGAATGCCGCCCGCGGTTGCACAGGCCCCGATGGTAATCAGCGTGTCGGAGCGCGCGCGAATGTCGTGGATGCGCTCGGCATCATGCGGCGTGGTAATCGAGCCTTCGACGAGCGAAAGGTCGTAGCGGCCCCTATCGGCGCTGCGCCTCGCTTCGGGGAAATAGGCGATGTCGATCGCACCCGCCACGGCGAGCAACTCGTCCTCGCAATCGAGAAGGCTGAGCTGGCAGCCGTCGCAGGAGGCGAATTTCCATACGGCCAGCCTCGGTTTCTTTCCCGCCGCCGCCATCTCAGAACTCCTTCAGCGCCAAGAGATGCCCGATGCGGTCATAGCGGAAGACCGGACCGTCCTTGCAGACGAAAACCGTGCCGAACTGGCAATGGCCGCAAAAGCCGATGGCGCATTTCATGTTGCGTTCCATGGAGAGGTAGATCGCACTCTCCGCCACCCCCGCATCGCGCAGCGCGTTGACCGAGAAGCGCATCATCACCTCCGGACCGCAAACGAAGGCGACGCAGTTCGCCGGATCGAACCGGGCGCGCGGGACCATGGTCGTGACAACGCCGACATGGCCGCGCCAGTCCGGATCGGCGTGATCAACGGTCTCTGCGACGTCGATATCGAACCGGCGCCGCCAGTCTTCGAGTTCGCCGGCGAACAGGATCTGCTCCGGGCTGCGGGTGCCGTAAAGCAGGACGATCCGGCCATAGCGCTCGCGTTCGGCAAGGAGACGGTAGAGCGCCGGACGCAGCGGGGCGAGGCCAAGCCCGCCGGCAAGGACCACAACGTCCCGGCCGGCGGCCTCCGCCATCGGCCAGCCGGCGCCGAAGGGGCCGCGCAGTCCGAGCGCATCGCCGGGGCGAAGCCGTGTGAGCGCCGCGGAGACCGGTCCTACGGCGCGGATGGTGTGGACGAGCCGGCGCTGCTCGGCCGGGTCGCCGCTGAAGCTGATCGCCACCTCGCCGACGCCGAACACGGTCAGCATGTTGAACTGGCCGGGCGTGAAGGGCGCGAGCCCCGCGCGGTCCGCCTCCTCCAGCTCGACCTCCAGCGTGAACACCTCCGGCACATCGGCGCGCACCTCGCGCACACGGGCGATACGCGGCAGCATCGGGTCGCGCGCGGGCGGTGGCGGCACCGGTGTTTCAGTGAGAAGCGCCATAGACATCCAAGATCTGCATTCGTGTCGCGTGCAGCCGCCCGACCAGAACCGGAACGAAACGCATCATCATCTCATAGCCGAGATCGTGGTCGGCCTCGCATTTGTCGCGCAGGCATTTGGCATCGATCGAGATGGCGCGGACCTGCTCCAGCGCCTTGGCGTCATGGCTCCAGCGATAGGGCGGTATCAGCCAGGACACGCCGACGATCTCGCCCTCGCCGAGCGTCTGGAAGGTCATCGCGCCCCGCCCCGGTGATGTGATCTGAAGTGCGACACGGCCATGCCGAATGAGATAGAGCTCATCGGCCGGATCGCCTTCATGAATGATATATTGCCCGGCTTCGAAGCGCACATTCTTCGCGCAGCCGGTGACCAGATTGACGAAAGCCTTGTCGAGACCGGCAAAGAAGCGGTGCTCGCCGACGATGCCTTCCAGCCCTTCCATCTCTAGCCTTTCCGGTCCGGCTCGCTGTCGCGGATCGCGCGGACCTCTTCGGTAATGTCGATACCGACCGGACACCAGGTGATGCAGCGTCCGCAGCCGACACAGCCGGACGTGCCAAACTGGTCGTGCCAGGTGGCGAGCTTGTGCGTCATCCATTGCCGGTAGCGCGAGCGCGTCGACGGCCGGACACTCCCACCGTGGATATAGGAGAAATCCATGTTGAAGCAACTGTCCCAGCGCCGGTTGCGCGAGGACTCCGCGCCGGTCAGATCGCTGCTGTCCTCAACGCTGGTGCAGAAGCAGGTGGGGCAGACCATGGTGCAGTTGGCGCAGGAGAGGCAGCGGGAGGCGACCTCGTCCCAGCGCGGATGTTCGAGATTGCGCATCAGCAGATCGCGGACCTCATCCGCCGGCATCTGGCGGCCCATCGAGGCGGCGGTCTTCGCGATGACCACATCGGCGGCTGCCACGTCCCCGGCGCTTGCGGGGTGTTGCGGCAGTTCGGCGAGCAGGTCGCGGCCCGTGTCGCTCCCCGCCTCGACAAGGAAACGATGGCCGCTACTGTCGGTGATCTCGGTCAGCGCAATGTCGAAACCGGCCTCCGCTTTCGGTCCCGTGTTCATCGAGACGCAGAAACAGGTGCCGCCGGCCTTGGAGCAGTTCAACGCGACGATAAAGCTGCCTTCCCGCCGGGCGCGGTAATCCGGATCGACATAGGGTCCGCCGAGCAGGACCTTGTCCTGAATGGCGATGGCGTTCAGCTCGCAGGCGCGCACGCCGATAAAGGCGAAGCACTCGTCAGTGGCCGGTTCCGGCCTGACCTCGATCGCTTCGCCGTCGCGTTTCGCCCGCCATAGCGGCAGGATCGGCGGGTGAAGAAACCGCTTCCAGCTCTGCGGACCGACGGCATAGCCGAACAGCGCCTCGTCATCGCGCCGGGCAAGACGGTAACGGCCGCCGTCCTGTTCGTCGGTCCAGCCCTTGGGCAGATCGGCGAGCGAGGCGATATCGTCATAGATGATGGCCTGATCGCGCATAGTCGGACCGACGACCCGGTAGCCTCGCTTCCCGAGTGCGTCGAGGAGCGCCTGGAGCCCATCGGCAGTGATTGTGCTTTTGTCGGCCGTTTGCATCGAGCCTCGTTTGCGCGTTGCGCTTCCTATCACGGAAACAGCGAAGGAAAATTGAAACCAAGTCAACGCCGGCGCAGGCCCTCCAAGGGCAGTTTTACTCTTCCGTTCTAGCAAATTCGAAGCTTGCGATAACGGGGGCATGGTAGGATTCAGGCGTTTTGTCCACCAGGGTGTAGGCGATCAGCTCATCGCCGAGCGCCTCGTTATGGACCTCCATCTCCCTGTAATGCGCCAGCAGAGGGCGCGAGACAAGGATGTGATCCAGCATTTGTTTGCGCCCGGCATGGATCACGGTGAAGCGCCGATGCTCGGGTAGCGTGTGCTCGAGCGCGACCAGTTCGCGGCCGGCAAGGCTTCCGTTCCCTGTGTCTTCCGTGTCGCCGGCGAGAATGCGGAACGGCACCTCCCTCTCCTCAGCGTTGAAGTCACCGCAAACGGCCAGAAGGGCGCTTGCGTCCTCGTCAAAAATCCGGTCGGCAAGCATCCGTGCTTCCAGCGCCTGCCCGGCCCGTTTCATTGCCGCGAGAAAATAGCCTTCCGCCCAGCCGGGAACGCTCTTCCAGAGGAAAGACCCGGCTTTTTGCCCCGGCACGAAAGAGGCAAGCGGCGCTTTCAGATGCATATTGATGACGTGTAGGGTCGCACCGCCGGGCAATGCAATGCGGGCGGCAAGAATCGGCCGGTCCCAGGCAACCACATCGTCATCCGCGGGAGGCTCGGCGGTGACGCAGCGATAATGCGGCGCGGGAACCAGATCATTGGCATATTGCGCGACATGGCTGATCGGCCAGCGGCTTAGGACAATGAGATTGTGCTTGTCGCGCGGCTCATCGCTTCCCGGGCTGAACGTGCTCGCACGGTGGAACGCGCGGTAAGGCGTATCCGCCAGCAGCGCGTCCAGCGCATGATGCGAGCGCGGCGTCGATGCCGCCCCGCGCCAAGCGTCCACTTCCTGCAGACACAGCACATCGGCGTTCACCCGCTCAAGTTGGGGCCTCAGAATGGCGTGCCGCTCCGCCGCGGCCGCATCGGCGGACGGGCCGCCGGATAAATTCTCAAGATTGAAGCTCGCAATGCGCAAGGTCATGGGGCCCGACAATTGGAGACGGTTCTTGAGATATGTGTCGGCAATTGCACTGCCGGGAGTCAATCTTTCTTCCATCGGCAGCCGCGAAACCGGCGCCCTCCCGGCTGGCACCGCTAAGGCGGCTCGCAGGACAAGGACAAGCCTCCGGCAGCCTATGGAACCGGCGCCACTCTTCTTGAACACTGCGAAGTATCGTCAAGAACAGATCAGAAATGATAGATCAAATTGGATCATCCGAACCTTGCCTGTGCTGGCAAATTCGCTCTTCGACGTTTGATATTGATCAATGAAGAATGCACATCACACGGTTAGCATTCGCCAAATGTTCTTCTTACCGTCCCGCTCTGAATTGTCAGGAGTAGAAAATGAATGACCAGGCGACAAGCCCACAGCGCTCCGATTTCGATTTTGCGCCGGCATTGAAAATGTACATGGACAGCATGGAAATCTGGAAGGAGAATTACGAGAAATTCCTGCAGAATGCGAATTTGGCCTCGACCTTCCAGGGTGCCGATTCGGCACAGGCTTCACATGAGCAGGTCGTGACGGATTGGCAAAAATCCAGCGAGGCGCTCTATAGACGCTTCATTGAACAGCAGATCGAGCTGTTCCATTTTCTCGGGCGGCGCCTGGAGCTGTATCGGGACATGCCTGAGCAACTGGCCCGGTGCAAAACGCCGGCCGATTTTGCCCAGATGGAGATCGCATTCCTGAACCGGATGGCAATGGAATACGCTCAGGAAACCGCCAAGTTCATGACGCCGATGACCGAGTTGATGACGGCATGGGCCTCAGGCCAGGCGCCAAAGTGATCTGCGCCGCGAAGACGCGACAGACCATATATTAGAAACGCTGTATCATGGTAGCGCGGATAAGAGGCGATCCGCGCGGCTATCTTGCGCGCGAACAGGATTACGGAGGTCTTCGATGCCGACCGAGGGCGCCACAATCGACCGCATGTTCAACGCGCTCTGGGCGCAGCAGACCGGCGGAGTGTCTCCAATCGGACTGTGGCTCGCCGCGCTCGACTGGGCCACGCATCTCGCGGCCTCCCCCGGCAAGCGAATGGAGCTGGCCGAAAAATGGGCGGTGTCGGTGCTGCAGTTTCAGCGATATGCGATGCGCTGCGCGCTCACCGACGGCGGGGCCGAACCCTGCATAGAGCCCCCCGCATCGGATAAGCGGTTCCAGCAACCTGAATGGTTCGAATGGCCGTTCAATATCATTCATCAGGGATTTCTCCTTCAGGAGCGTTTCGCGGACGAGGCAACGCGCTCCGTGCGCGGCGTGACAGCGCAGCATGAGAATGTGGTCAATTTCTCCGCCCGTCAGGTACTGGACATGCTGTCGCCTTCGAATTTCGTGCTGACCAATCCGGAAGTGCTCCGGAAGACCGCCGAAGAATACGGCGCAAACCTCATTCGCGGCGCCTTGAACCTCGTGGAGGATGTCGCGCGTTATCTGGCCGGCGACCGGCCCGCCGGGATGGAGAAGTTCCGCGTGGGAGAGACGCTCGCCGCAACGCCCGGCAAGGTCGTCCTGCGCAATGATCTCGTCGAGCTGATCCAATATGCCCCGTCGACCGCCACGGTCCATCCGGAGCCGGTGCTGATCGTTCCGGCCTGGATCATGAAATATTACGTGCTCGACCTTTCTCCGCATAATTCCCTCGTCAAATATCTCGTCGATCAGGGCTTCACAGTCTTCATGATCAGTTGGAAGAACCCGGATCCGAGCTACCGCGACTATGGTCTGGGCGATTATCGCCGGATGGGCGTGATGGCCGCGCTCAACGAGATCGACCGGATCACCGGCCAGCCGAAGATCCATGCCGTCGGCTACTGTCTCGGCGGCACGCTTCTCGCGATCGCCGCCGCGGCCATGGCGCGCGGTCACGATGAGCGGCTGAAGACCCTTACCTTCCTGGCGGCCCAAACGGATTTCGCAGATCCGGGCGAGCTTGAGCTGTTCGTCAGCGAAAGCCAGCTCGCATTCCTGGAAGACATGATGCAGGAGTTCGGCGTGCTGGAGGAACGGCAGATGGCGGCCACCTTTCAGCTCCTGCGCTCGACCGATCAAATCTGGTCGCGCTGGCTTCACGACTACCTCATGGGCGAGCGGCGCGAAGCCTTCGACCTCATGGCCTGGAACGCGGACGCCACCCGAATGCCGGCCCGAATGCATTCGGAGTATCTGCGCAAGATCTATCTGGAGAACCAGCTCGCCCAGGGGCGCTGTCTGGTTGAAGGCCGGCCGGTCGCTCTGCGCGACATCCGCCAGCCCGTCTTCTCGGTGGCGACCGAATGGGATCACGTAGCGCCGTGGAAATCCGTTTACAAGCTGCGCCTGTTCGCCGACGCCCCCGTCACCTTCCTGCTGACGAATGCGGGCATCGTTTCCGAGCCGGGACATCATCATTGGCACTACCGGGTGGCGACATCCGGGCATGACGACGTCTATATCGATCCCGATAGCTGGCTGCGCCAGACGCCGGCCCAGCCCGGATCCTGGTGGCCGGAATGGACTCGCTGGCTGAAAAACCAGTCGGGTGAGATGGCCCCTCCACCCCCAATGGGCCACGCCCTATGCGAGGCGCCGGGCACCTATGTCTTCGAATAGAAGAGCCCCCGCCTACCGGCCATTCGGCCTCGTCATCCCGACAACCACGCCGAACCGTCTTCGCCCCGAGGCGGCCGCCGCAGGACCTCGCGCAGGCGTGACTGATTATCGCGAACGGCTTTTGCCCTCAGAATGTCATTGTCTGACCATGATGCGGGGCTAAACGGGCATTTATCAGTAACTGATTTGGGCGAATCATCGAACAGCCAGGTTGTGCCGGGGATGAGGTCGTAACGAGTGGTTGCAGCGTATAAGCACTCCGAAGGCTGGGTCGATACCTTTAGAGAGGCAATGCTAGCATATGATGGGGACATTCATATTTCGCGCGCCATAAACGCATCCGCCGCGGTCCTGCCGACGCAGGGCGCTGTCCACACGCAACATCGGTCTACCGCAGCAATCCGCCATCGCGGCGCTGTCCTGTTGCTCTCGTGTGAATACCTTCTGCTAGGGGCGAGACATGGCGCGAAGCCACAAGATCACAATTAACGACAAAACCTTCTGGGGTCGCCGCGGCGATCTCCTTCTTGATGCTGCTCTTAGTAATGGCGTTGAAATCCCCTATGATTGCCGGGGTGGAACTTGCGGCACCTGCTGCGTGAGGCTCACGGAAGGCCGTGTCCATGGCGGCGAGGGAAGCTCGCCTGGCGTGATCCATGCCTGCCAGGCGCGGATCGTCGCCGATGCGACAATCGAATCGGAGACCACAACGATCCGGCAGGTCGAGGGGACGGTCTGCTCGCTTCGCCCGCTGTCGAACGAGGTGGTCGAGGTCGGCATCCGCACGCATCGTGCGCTGCCCTATCTCGCCGGCCAATATGCACAAGTCCGTTTCCGCGGCTTTCCGAGCCGGGCCTACAGTCTTTCGCATCCTCTGCAAGGCGGACATGAACGCGGCACGATCTGGCTGCATGTGCGCCGTGTGGATGGCGGGCGTGTCTCGACGGCGCTTGGAAGACAGATCGCGGTCGGCCACCCCGTGACGCTGACCGGTCCCTACGGGTCCGCTCACTTTCGGCCGAATCTCCCGAACCGCCTGATTCTGGTCTCGACCGGCACCGGCTTCTCGCCGATCTGGGCGATCGTCGCCGCGGCGCTGAACGAGAACCCCCATAGAAAAATCCTGGTGATCGCTGGCGGCCGCGGGCTGGAAACCCTCTATATGGGACCGGTCCTATCGAGGCTCGCCCGTTTCCCCAACGTCCTGGTGATCCCTTGCTGCAGCAAGCCGCAGACGGTCACGAAAGCCGTCAAGCTCGGCCGGCCGACAGACTTCATCCCGCGGCTGCACGCCAGTGATGTCATTTATTGCTGCGGGGTGCCCGCCATGGTCGACTCCATCAGGGAAATGGCCGCGCGTTTCGGAGCCGCGTGCTATGCGGATCCGTTCCTACCAAGCCCGGATCAGGCGGAAGACAATGTGCTCACGCGGGCACTGAGCTGGCTTCCGCTGCCGACGGTTTCGGCGCGCCATCGGATCGCCATAGCCAGTCGTCAGAAGCATCTCCTGACCTTTGGCGGGGCGAGGACGCCAGCCAGAGCTGTCGGCTGATAGTGGGTTCATAAAAGTCAGTACCAGGGGATTGTTATGGCCTTCAAAACGGGTAATCGCCGATACATCCGCTTTGAAAACTCTGCCCTTATCCGGTTGGCCAGGCTTCTACTGAGCGTATCGATCGCTCTTGGCCTTCTCGGCTACGGAGCGCTGGCGAACAACGCCGAGAAGACCGTTGGCCCGAACGCATGCGCCGAGTGTCACAAGGAGGAAGCGGCAGCCTGGAAGCAGTCGCACCATTTCAGGACCTTCCGGGAGATGCCGCGCCGGAAGGAGGCCAAAGAGATCGCCAAAAAAATGAAGCTCCGGCGGATCAAATCGGAAAGCCTCTGTCTCAACTGCCACTTCACGGTGCAGCAGAAGAAGAAAAAGCCGAAAGCGGTCGCCGGGATTTCGTGCGAGTCCTGCCACGGCGCGGGCAAGGACTGGATCAAGGTCCACAGCGAATTCAGCGGCAAGACCGAGAAGACCGAAACCAAAGCGGAAGAGGCGGCGCGCTGGAAGAAGGCCGACGCCATGGGGATGATCCGCCCGCGCTATATCTATAGGCTGGCAAAGAACTGCTATAGCTGCCACGTCGTGCCGCAGGAGAACCTCGTCAATATCGGCGGCCATATCGCAGGCAGCGATTTCGAACTCCTCTCCTGGTCGCAGGGCGAAGTCCGGCACAATACCTGGCACAATAAGGGTAAGGAAAACCGGCCCGCCAGCCCGGCACGCAGGCGGATGCTCTATCTGGTCGGCCGGGCCGTCGATCTCGAAACGGCGGTACGCGCCATCGGTAGGGCGAATGTCAGAAAGCTTTACGCCTTCAAGATGGCGAGGCGCGCGGATAGCGCCCGTAAAGACCTGGCGGCTGCCGCGAAGGCGGCGCCGAACGTTCCCGAACTTGCAAAGATCGTGCAATTATCTCATTCGGCCGGTCTGAAGCTGAATAACGATCCCGCTCTGACTGCCGCCGCCGACGGCATTTCGAAGCAGATCATCAGCCTGACAACGAAATATGATGGCAGCCAGATGGCTGGGATCGACAGCCTCCTTCCCGGACCGGACAAATATAAAGGCACGCCGAGGAAGTAATAGGTGTCACAGGTTCACAAATCCAGCGCGGGAGCGGCTTGAGTGCGGCGAGCGGTCGGTCGAGCCCCAGCGGCATCCTATGCTGGGCAGATTATCCAGGGCGCTTTCATCGCCTTCGTTGCCGGCGTGCTTTGCTGGTTCGTCTGGCTGTCTGGAAGCGCGCTGAGGGATGCCCAATATTTTGACGGCTGGCTGCTTGCGAGCGGCATGTTGCTACAGGTCTATTACCACATCCGGCGCCAAACCTCGGCCATGTCGCCGAAAGCGGCTCAAAGCTGGCGCCAG
>Ga0307442_1001667_pt1 | contig 10992 bp, 10 predicted proteins | sample SalMarWE160430MG_FD_202143 | JGI IMG/M metagenome (GOLD analysis project Ga0307442, IMG submission 202143) | Salt marsh sediment microbial communities from the Plum Island Ecosystem LTER, Massachusetts, United States - WE1604-30 | ecosystem: Environmental > Aquatic > Marine > Intertidal zone >... | reverse complement strand
CAGGTCGAGAGGATGGCCGAGCGCATCGGCCATGCGCTGCACGATGGAAAGCCCGAGACCGAAGCCGCCGATGTCGGGCTGGTCGGTCAAGGGCCCGCGCTGAAATTCCTCAAAGATCATCTTGCGCTCCGCCGGCGGAATGCCGGGTCCGGTGTCGCTCACTTCGATCACCACATTGCTGCCGCGGCGGGTCGCGAGCAGCTTGATCTCGCCGCGCTGGGTGTATTGCACGGCGTTGGCAAGCAGGTTCTGGAGAATCCGGCGCAGCATCAGCGGATCGGAGGTCACCGAGAGGAGATTGGACTGGCAGGTGAGGTCGAGCTTCTTGGCTTGCGCGAACGGCTCCATGTCGACCGCCAAGGAGACAAACAGCTCCTCGAGCGACACCGGCTGTAGCGTCGGGGTGATGGCACCGGCCTCGAGCTTGGAGATGTCGAGAATGGATTTCAGCAGATCCTCGATAGTCGACAGCGCGTGGCCGATGGCGTCGGCGAGGCGGCGCTGATAGGGCGTAGCTTGCGGATCGTGAAGCGCGCTGACCGACAGCCGCGCCGCGTGAAGAGGCTGCAGCAGATCGTGCCCCACCGCGGTGAAGAAGCGCGTCTTGAAGCGATTGGCGCGTTCGGAGGCGTCGCGCGCCGCGGAGAGCTCATCATTGGTGCGCTCGAGGCGGAAAAGCACATTCTTCAAGTCCTCGGTGCGGCCGCGCACCTGGCCCTCGAGAGCCAGGGCGGTCTGGAACAGGGAGTAGGCGCTAGCGTGCGAATCCGTCGACATCTCGACGCGCTGAATCAGTGCCGAATTGATCTTGGTGAGCTTGGCGATCTCCCGCTTGAGCTGATCGGTTTCCGGTGTCGCGGGCGCTGATGTTAGGTCTTGAGACATGTCGTCCTCATCTCCTTTGACGCGCAGGTCGCCTCCTGCCGACGCCCAGCAATCTCATCCTATGAGCGCGAGCAAGGCAAGGTGATCACTTGCTTCGCGCGACTGCGTGCCGATAAGGCGCTGTAACACAATCGATATTCTCGTGTTCGTTAGGGGCGTCATCCCGTGCCTCGCCTTGCTTCAGGAGAGCCGCGCCTCTCCGCACCCGCCTCGGCATCGTTGAGGAACGTACGCAAGATCGCCGCGGTCTCGTGCGGACATTGATCCACGAAGAAGTGCCCGCCGGGCAACGCCGCCGCGGTCAACTGCTCGCAGCGCCCGCGCCATTCCTCGGCCAGGTCGAACAGCTGCGCCATCACGCCCCCTCCGCCATATAGCACCAGCGTCGGACAGATCACCTTGCGGTCCAGGTCGGCGGCGTCATGGTCGAGGTCGATGCTCGCCGCGGCTCGATAGTCCGAGCATGAGCCATGGATCATTTCGGGGTCACACCAAGCGTGGCGATAGGCGGCGATCATTTCAGAATCGAAATCTGAGATCTTGGTGGCACCCCAGCCGACAAGACAGGTTTCATAGAAGAAGTCCGGATCGCTGCCGATCAGCCGCTCCGGAAACGGCTCAGGTTGCGAGAGGAAGAACCAGTGCCAATAGACGCTGGCCAAGCTGCTGTTGGTCTTGGCGAACATCGTGTAGGTCGGCACGATGTCGAGCAGAGCGAGGCTCAGCACGGTCTCGGGGTGGTCGAGGGCCAGGCGATGCGCGGTGCGGGCGCCGCGGTCATGGCCGACCAAGTGAAAGCGATCAAAGCCGAGTTGCTGCATCAAGCCGCGCTGATCGCCCGCCAGGGCGCGGAAGGAATAATTCGACTTGTCTGGCGCGCATTTTGGCTTGGCTGAATCGCCATAGCCGCGGAGATCGGCGCAGACCACGGTGAAGGAGCTGGCAAGCTCCGGCGCGACCTTGGCCCACATCGCCAGGTTCTGGGGGAACCCGTGCAGAAGCAGCACGGGGGGCCCCGTCCCGCCGACGACACAGGCAATGTCGGTGCCGTTGACCGTCACTTTGCTGCGTTCAAACCCGTTGAACAGGGTCACGCCGGTATGTTCCTCGTTTGCCTTGGCGCTGCTCCTAGCCCGGATTTGCTGGGAACTTCTGGGTCTCGGTACAGAGCGTGACCCAAGGCTGCGCCGAGTCCGTCCAAATCTCGAGGTCAGGCTTCAATCCGGAAACGTCGTCGAGAGTCCCGGCCTTGAGAAACAACACGCCGGGAAAGGCCTTGGCATCGGTGGCGATCGCGGAGCCGCACTTGCCGCAAAACATGCGCAGCACCGGCTGTCCCGAGGTGCCGACATCCTCGTAGACCGTCGGCTGCCCAGTCATGTGCACGCTATCGCCGGGCACGCCAAGATTCATCGAAAAGGCGGAGCCGGTCGCCTTCTGGCAATGCGAGCAATGGCAGATCGCGAGCATTTGCGGCTCGGCGTCGGTCTCGTATTTCACGCTGCCACACAGGCAGCTTCCTGAGAGTTTCGACATGTGTTTCTCCTAACAGTCAAATGTTGCGCCAATTCGTCAAAAGTGCATGGCCGGTCAATCATTATCGTGATGATGGTGCTCGTCCTCGGCGTCGTGATCATGGTCGGCGTCGTGATCATTGTCCGCGTCGTGGTGGTGCTCGTGGTCCATGTCGTGGTGGTGCTCGTGGTCCATGTCGTGCATCTCAGCATTGGCCTTAGGCTTGAGCGGCATAAATTCGGCGCCCCAGGCTTCCTGGTCGGGCATCTTCACGAAGACGACGACGGTGCTGTCTTGCTCCAGCGTGAATTCCCCTTTTCCTTTCAGGACATTGTTCCCAGCCGGGGCCAGGCCGATGGTCGTTTTCTTGTCACCGGTGCTCACCACGACTTTTCCTTCGCCGCCAGCCGTCGGAACGTCCTGTTCGGCATGGGTGGTCAAATAGACCGTGACCTCGCCGGGCTTCGCCACGAGCTCGATGTGGTAGGGTCCGGCCATGCGCTTCTGGCCACCATGCGGCGAGGGATGGCTGTCGAAATAAGCGGCGGTGTGTGCCCAAGCCGGGGCCGGCACGGCTGCGACGAGCGCTATCCCCGTCAGGGGTACGATCCACTGCATCTTCATAATATCTCTGTCCTTTCTCTTGCCTGTGTTGGTCTGTCTCCCGGAACTCAGTGCACGTGATCCGCCGCGGGCGGCAGAATTTGCGGTTCGTGCTGTAGCTGTTCGAGTTGCGCCGAGAGGAGTCCGTCATCGCTCCAGCCGGCACTGTCCTGCTGCGGGATCCAGCGCCCCCGCAGGTAGCCGAATCTGTCGACCAGCAGCTCCATGTGAGGTGGAATCTCGCCACCGCCGAAAAGATCGGGGTTGGCGATGGTCCGCCGGAACTCCTCGTAGCTGCGTCCGATCTCACTGCCGCCTTCGACCACCGGAAACGGCATCTGCTGCACCCACTGTGGGTCCGGCGTTGACCCTCCCCAGGGAATGGCAATGACCTCGGTGTCGCTATTCTTTATCGCCTCGTACTCGGAACGAATGGCGTCGAGCCGCGCCTTGTCTTCAGGCCAGGTGAAGAACACGAGAAGCACTGTCTGCTTGTTGCGGAAATCCTTGAGAGTGCGGGTCTCACCGCGCTGATCGATGAAGGTAAAGTCGGGAGCGCCCAAATCTTTCGACGGCCGCTCCGGCACCACGCGTGGCGTCAGCGTTCTGCTCTGGTAACCCCGCGATATCACGTGAATATAATTGACGAGATCCCAGCGATCGTCCTCGGTCAGCCGGCCGGCGAAGGGCGGCATGCCGGCAGCGGGAAAGCCGGTGCCGATCCAGTTGTAGAAATCCCCAACCTGGTGCTGCGCCGTATGGGGCTCGGTGAGCAGGTCGATCGGCTTCTTGGGGAGACTGGCGGCGAGCGGTCCATCGCCCTTGCCCTGGAGACCGTGGCAGGGGGTGCAGTTGGCCGCAAACAAGCTCCCGCCGCGGGCGATAGAAATGGCGTCGAACGGAACCACCGTGTTTCGGTAGGAATCGACGCTCGCTCTGGTCGAAATGGCGTACAACGACAGCGCGATGCCGGAGAGAGCGAGCACCACAATCGCGCTCAGCACGGAACGGCGCCAATGAAACCTGGAGCGTCTCCAAGCAAGGCCGAGGGAGACCGCGGCAACGAAGAGCCCCGCGCCGATGAGAAGATCGGTGGCTGTGCCGGGCACGCCGAGGTCCCAGGTGCCCGCAATCGAGAAGCGGAACGGATACGGCCAGTAGGCGATGGTGGCGTGCTTGGCTGGAATCGCACTGGCGCATAAGGTGGCCGCCAGTATCAACAGCACAGCGAGCGTGAACTCCACGGTCACGCCACGGCGCAACGGGCGCCACGCCGCCGCTTTCGGCGGGTTGCTGACCTCGAGCTGTGGCACCCAGACAAAGCGGGCGTAGGCAGCGATCACCAGAATCGCGCAAAGCAGCCCCAGCTTGGTCAGCAGGTACGCCCCGTAGTCCGTCGACACGAGCGCGGCATAGCGGCCGTCCACTTGCAGATTGCCGACGAGGACACCGGTGATGAGGATCACGATCATGACCGGCAGTGCCATCGCCGAGAAGCTGTGAATTGCCTTTAGACCCGAGGGTCCAGCGGCACCGTCCGTGCGCCTCAAGGCGCCATAGACCACCGCCAGAAAGGCTGGCAGCCCTCCGAACCAGATGCCGGCCATGAGCATGTGGACCGCATAGAAAGAGACCGGGAGCAGCGGCGATGGCTCCGCGACCGCGTGGCTCGAGAGCGATGCCGCCGTCAGCGCCGCCCCCGCGACGACGGCGCAGAGCAGATAACGCCACCGGGCGCTTGGCGCCTTGCGGACGTAGATCGCGATGGGCAACAGCAGGAGCACCAGACCCATGCGCGCCGCCCACACCTTTCCCAGCCAAGTGTGCTTGATGACCCCAAGCCAAGCCCCGGGCTTCCATGCATTGGCTGCGACATCCGTGATCTCGGCCGTCTTGGAGGCGAGCTCGAGAAGCATGAACACGGCAAGCGCTGCCACCAGCCACGGCAACGCCCGCTCGAGCCGGTCGAGCAACGGATCGTGAAAGGTGGCCTTGTCGTAGCTGGCGACGACGAAAAAAACGCAAGTCCCGAGCACAATCATGTTGGCGACGAGCTGCAGCCACTTTGCGACAACGCCAGCCACTTCGATCATTCCTATTTCTCCGGTGCGTTCCCTTGCACCGTGAAATCGTAGGAGTCCTGGACGACATGACCATCGACGGACAACACGCGGTACTTGACGGTGTACTTGCCGGGCGCGAGAGCGGGTAGCGCCAGCACGACAGCCTTTGGATCATCGCTTGGGATCGCCGGCTTGGCCTCCGTTACCGGCTTGCCCGAGTCATCGACAACGGCGAGCGACGCATAGTCCCCCTCGATTTCCTCATCAAACCAGAGCGCCACCCGCGTCGGTGCATTGGCAATGCTGGCGCGCTGCGCAGGCTCGGCCTTAATGAGTTGGGCATGCGCGTAGGCGTGCGACGCGAGCGCCATATAGAGCACCAATGCGACGCTCCCGGCGATCATGCCTGCGATCCGCTTAATAGTCTTCATTGTTTCAACTCCAATCTTCCGAAGGCTTCACTCGACAGCCTACGGCCTTCAGTGCTGCGTTCTGCGTGTGCTGTCCTTGCTCGGGAGGTCTCAAACGTTATCGACTGACTGTTCTTTTTTCTCCACTGCGCTGCCCCAATGACCGGCGCATCGCAGCGCGGGACCCATTGCCTGTCAGCCCTTCGGTCGCAGAGGGAGAGACGTTACCATCGGACTCGAAGAAGCGGACGATTTCCGCCTCTAAGCCTGGCCAGTCCCCGTGCCAACCTGAGCCTTCGCAATAGCGCGTCTCACCTCCCGTCGCGCAGGACTGATAGGCAACACATTTCTCGCCCGCCGGCAGAGGCGGCTTCGCCATATCGCAACCGTTGCACGCCGCCCACCATTTCGCGGCCTGAGCTCCCCAGCCTGGGAAGAGCATGTCCCAGCTGCTGTGCATGACCATCACTGGAAACGGAGCGGAGGGACATTTGAAGGTCTCAAAGTCTGTCGCCGAGAAGCCGGCAGCGCTCGGCGCTATGCCGGCCAGGCGTCCTCTGGTGTCGTCCAGGAGAGCGATGGCCGTTGACACTGTGCCGCCATCAGAATGGCCGGTCGCGTATACGCGGTTGATGTCAATGCACCATTTGTCCGCGATCTCATTCGGCAGCTTCGCAAGCTTCTTCACCGTCTCGACCGACATGGGATCGTGAGCGGCGTAGGCGACCACAAATCCATTCCGTGTCGCCTCCGTGGTCAGCTTCGTTCGAGATTCGTTTTGCAGCGCGCTCTGGCCCGCTGCGGCGTAAGCCATGAGCAGGGGATGGGCGAAGGTCGGATCGTAGTTGCTCGGCGTCCTGACGTTGTAGACGATGTCGTCGCCGGATTTCAGTCCGTCGGTGGCGCCCGCCTCGCCTAACTTGCTACCTCGCGCGCAACTGCCATGATGGCTCGCGGACGCATAGTCGAACGCGACGATTTCCGTACCCTCCACAGCATCGGAGGCAGGCCAGCAGCCTGCGACAGCCCCCCCAATGAGCGCGACGAGTGCAGAAGAGCATAGCCGCCTATACGCGCAAGACCATTCGCGACCCAGCAGCATGGCTCGTCATCAGGCCTTCCCCGGCCGGCGTGCCGATGTCCCCTTGGAAAAGTTGGTCGAATACCAGTAGAGGCCCATCGCCGCCAACACCACCAAGACCCCGAGGATATATGGCCTGTAGGTAGTCCAGCTCCTGGCCACACTGAACGGGAATCGCGATAGGTACTGGCCATTCGCGTCCTTAATCGTAACCAATCCGACAAACTTCCCGGGTTCTTTGAAGTCGTGCTCAAAAGTCACGCTCCCGCTCGGATAGACCTTCGATGGAAGATGGAGGACCGTAACGGCCTCGATATCTTGCTGATCCCCAGTATCACGGATGATCCGCACGTCTATCGGGCGCTCTCGGAGGGGCTGGTCGATGGCATCGAACACCACGATCGTATTGCCCAGTTCCGGAATGTCCTCGCAAAACTCCTTCGTTCCCGTCGCCTCGGGCTGATATCCCGTGAAGTGCATGGCGTAAGGACCGATGCGCAGCTTGCACATGTCCTGCTCCATGCTGACCCCGCCATGCGCAAGGGCAAACCGGGGAACCAACACCAGTAACGCTGCCAAGGCGATCATTAGAGGCAGCGCGAATTTTCGGTGATTGCCTCTCATTCACAGCTCCAAAGAGGGGGGAAACCCCCAGTGGGGGGAACCCCCAAGCCGGGGTTCCCCTTAGCCTTCAGTTAGTCGGCTCCAACTTGGTTAGTCGGCTCCAACTTGGTGAAAATAGGCACGATCGGCCCATACACGTTGGTGATCAGCCTTTTTCCATCCGAGTCGAAGAAGAAGAGCAGCCCGCCAACGCGGTTGTCTGGGTCATTCAAGAGGGCCGTCAGACGCTCCACCTCCCAGGCAGCATCAGTCATGTCGAGATTTAGCGTGCGCGTTTCACCAGGCTGGATGGGGGCGTCATTGTCCACCTTCAGTCCCCCGGGCGGGACGAGCTCCTTGGGATAGACCGGATCAACTTCCGCCATGGCTGCCGGGACCGAGTGATTCACGAAACGAATACCTGCGGTCGCGAACTCGCCAGCCTGTATTGGCTCCGTCCCATTGTTGGTGACCTTCACCTCGAGCTTCATCGAGCGGCCTGGAACGTCGTATGTGGCCTTCTCCAGCTTTATATCGATGGTGCGAGGTCCTTGCGGCAAGGGATCCACCTTGAACACGCCGCTCTGCAACGGAACGGTCCGCGGATAGGCCGCACTCGCCCATTGAAAGCCCCCGATTACGATCAGGACAGCGGCGACGAGGAAGAAAAGGCCCCAAAGACGGTCCCCACGGGTGATGAGGGTGTCTTCGTTGCCTTCCGTTATCACCAAATAGCGGGGGATAAGCATCGGCTTGCGGAGGAACCACAGCATGTAGGCTAGCGCGATGACGAACCAGAGCGCATGCCATTTAACGACCGTACCCACTCCCCAGCTCGTGAGATCCGCGATCTTGGTGCCGTCGAGCGTGGTCACTGGCAGCTTGAAATCCGACTCCTTTCCGGTGACGTCGATCCACGCGCCAGGCCCAAGGATTGCCCCCGCCCCATCGACGTTGAGCATGGCATGAACATGGTGCACGCCCGGCTGGCGTGCCTTGTACACGATCTTGAAGGTGTAGTCGCGATCGAGCTCGAGCTTGCCCGACTGGATCGCCGGCTGTCCGTTGATGTAGCTCTCAACGCGGGCGAAAACCGGCCCCGCCGTTCCGCTGCCAAGGAACACTTTGTCCGGCAACGGTAGATTGTTCGGCCAATCGGTGAACAGCCTGAATTTGCCGGTGATGGTGAGAAGGTCATTCACCGCCAGCTTATACGTGCTCCACTTCACATCGTAGAAGTGGGCGGTGCGCATGCGTAGGAATGGTTCCTGGTTGCGCTCACCGTGTGCGTACGCGGAGCCGATGGAACATCCGATTAGCGACACAAAGACTGCCAGCCATGCAACCAAGCGCAATGGCGTCAAGCGACTTCCGAAGATCCCGACCATGGAGATTTCCTTCCTCCCACGCATTATTGTTGGTGCGGACGCGCCTTGAATTTGTGACGGCGCGTCCGGATCGCTCAGCGACGCTTTACACCACCACCACTTCAGACGCTGGACGAGCATCCTTCTTGAAGCCCATCAAGGTCTTGAGCTTGTTGGGGACCCACACGACACGAGCCAGGAACATGCCGATGTACCACCACAGAAGATACATCAGCACACAGGCGAACCCCGAGAAGAACGCGGCGATCGCCGCCGAATGGCCACCAAATGTTCGCAACGTCCCACGCTCGATCAACCTCGAATATTCGGGCGTCGCCGTCCTGGTGAAGGCGTAGCCAATATAGTCCCCGACCGACACCATGCTGTTCATGACTTCCATCGGCAGCCGATAGGCCGCCAACATCGGCCAGTTTTCGGCATAGAAGATCAAGCCGAAACCCATTCCTCCGACGATGGCCGTCAGCAGGAAATTTCCGGTCAGAAGCAGCACCGTATCGAGGACGATCGCGCCGGGGATCAGCGTGGCCGGCCATATCAAGCTGAAAGGAAAATCAGACCATAGGTAGAAGCCGCCAGCCCTCGCCAACCACTCCCCGATGAGCAGACAGACGATGCCGAACGTCGCGCCGATCGGCAGCCTGAATTTCTCCCAGAAAACATATTGGAGGGCAGCGGGAAAGGTGATTGCCACGATCGGCGTCAGCGTCGGCCACCACTGCCGATCTTTCCAGTCGATCCAGAAATCCCAGTCCCCTGCGAGCAGCATGAAATGCAGGTGAAATGCGGACAACACCGCTAGAAAGAGAACAATCGCGACGAGGATGTCGAACCGCCGCGACAGGGCCGCGCTCCATTTAGACCACGTCACCCCGTAGATTTGCACGGTCTCGGAGTCAGCCATCTTCTGCATCACTCTGCTCCTCCCGAATGCCCCGCCGGACAGGCAAACTGCCCGGCGGGGCGATCACTTTTGCGATCAAGCTTTGGTTATGTTTCTTACACGTAGGCGGCGCTTGACGCTTCGGCATCAGCTCGCCGGAAACACTCGAGCAGACCCTGCACGACCTGCACCAGCAGCCCGCCAAGTGCGAGCACGCTCCATCCGAGCACGACGAAGCCCCAATGAACCGGCGCCGAGAACACCTCCTCGATCTGGAAGAACGCATGCATCCATTCGTTGTAGCCGAGGTTGGGCAGGATCAAGAACGGGCCGACAACCGCCAGCACGAAGGGGACGGAAATGTTCTTCGCAAATTTCGGCAACCTCGTCATCGCGTAGAGGAACGAGCCAACGCCGAACAAGACGTAGAGCGGCATGGCGCCGTAAAACAGCACGATGTGACTCGGTGTGAAACTGGTGTCGCGAACCACGGTCTGATGCCAGGAAGCATCCTGCTCCGCGAAGAAGCTTCCGCCAAAATACACCGCGAACGCGTAGACCATGATGAAGAGCACCAGGGTGAAGTAGCGCCTGATCTCTTCGCGCACCGGCAGCTTGTCCAGGTGTTTGTCGCGGGTGAACCAGATGTATGACCAGAGCGCAACATAGCTGGCCACGATCACCGTCAGCTCAATCCGCATCAGATTCATCCAGTAGGTGTCGAACTCCGGAAGGGTCGAATCGAGACCCGTGCTGAATGCGAACATCTGCTGATAGGTTCGGTAGCAAACCATCACGGCCAGGATCCCCAGGATCGCCAAAACGGCGCCGCGGATCGATACATACCTGGCCGGGGAGCGATCTATGGCTACTCCCCGCGCCTCAACTGCTTCCATCGTATTCATGTCTCTACCTCCAATTTTACGTTTCCTGTTGCGTTGCTCTTCGGCCGTAGCCCGACCTGACGCCCCGGCCGCACGTAACCTTCATTCATCCCCCCGGCACGCTTGGCGCGCCGCATACCGGTGTGCTCCCCTCGCTTCCTCCCGAACCAACAGCGAACCCATTGTCCGAAAGAGTCGCCGGCCAAACCCCTCGTGACGTGGCCTGAGGGCGAGCACAGCTGGCCTTTGACTCTTGCGCATAGAGTACAGCGTGCCGCCCGAACCGCCATTGAACTTACGTAGGAGGACGCAGTCCAAGAACTAACGAACACTCAACGCGTATTTGTATTGGCGCGAGAACAGGCGCCTTGATCTAAGACAAAGTCCCCGCGTGACCTCGATTGGGCAGTCATCATGTTGCGCCGCAGCATCGAACCTGTGCACCGCAACTAGAACCGGGCGCGTGATCTGCTTCGGGCGGCTGGAGGCAAGACTCCGCCGCCGATCAAGCCGACCTTCTCTTCCAGGGCTCAGGATCTAAAGGGGCGTTTCGGGCGTGCTGGTCCAGGTCGTCGTGGGACTCGCCAAGTCAGACGCTCGCCCCGGCAGAGGCCCGGGTCGCGCCACTGCTTCAATGACCGAAGCCGCGACGTTGCCGCAGCCAAAGCCGGCTGGGCAAC
>Ga0307442_1001658_pt1 | contig 11017 bp, 7 predicted proteins | sample SalMarWE160430MG_FD_202143 | JGI IMG/M metagenome (GOLD analysis project Ga0307442, IMG submission 202143) | Salt marsh sediment microbial communities from the Plum Island Ecosystem LTER, Massachusetts, United States - WE1604-30 | ecosystem: Environmental > Aquatic > Marine > Intertidal zone >... | reverse complement strand
TGAGCCGCACCCGCGGCAGATCGTGCTCCTCGCCGTCGACCCTCACGCGCAGGAACGAGGCGACGTCGCCCGGGCCACGCACGTCCTCGGCCACCCGGCAGCGGATCCGGCGGCGGTGGAGCGCACCGAACCCGGCCATGCGTCGCACCGCCGGACGGACCAGGACCTCGAAGGAGACCATCGCCGACACCGGGTTGCCGGGGACGCCCCAGAATGGCCTCCCGCCCAGCGTCCCGAACAGGGCGGCGCTGCCGGGGCGCATCCTCACGCGCCAGAAGGCGCGCTCGAAGCCCAGCGCGTCGAGAACGGGCCGGATGTAGTCGTGCTCGCCCACGCTCACGCCGGCGGCGGACACGATCCCGTCGCATACCCGTCCCGCCTCGAGGCGGTCACGGACGCTCCCGGGGTCGTCGCGCGCGATCCCGAGCGGCACCGGGTCGGCACCGGCGGCCGCGAGCTGCGCGGCCAGCGCAGGTCCGTTGGAGTTCATGATCCGGCGTCCCGCCCGCACCTCCTCGTAGTCCTCGAAATCGGCCAGCTCGTCGCCGTTCGCCAATACGCCGATGCGCGGGCGCCGCCCGACCCGGATACGCGATGCGCCCGACAGGGCGAGGAGCGCCACGGCCGCCGGGTCGATGTCGGCGCCGCGGGCGAGCAGGCGATCCCCCACCCGCACGTCCTCGCCGCGCGGACGGATGTGGCGACCGGCATCGCTCGCCTCGAAGATCCGCACGCGGGTCCCGTCGCCACCGTCGGTATGCTCGACACGGATCACGCCGCTGGCCCCCTCCGGTACCGGCGCTCCGGTCATCACGCGGACCGCGGTGCCCGGTGCCAGGGGGCCGGCCGGAAAGCGCCCCGCCGGCACATCCCCGGACACGGGGAGCGTCGCCGGAGCCTCCCGCGACGCTCCCTCGACGTCTTCCGCCCGCACGGCGAACCCGTCCATGGCGCTGTTGTCCCACGGCGGGTGATCGATGGGGGAGAAGAGGTCGTCCGCCAGCGAGCGCCCGAGGGCGTCCTCGAGCGAAACGACCTCGGCGTCACCGGGCTCGACGCGCTCGAGAACCGCCGCGAGGGCGGCGTCGTACGGAACCCAGTCCGCCTCGTTTCTCATCTCCGCGGGTGCGAGCGACCGTCCGGGTACGCCGGCCCGTGATACAGCGCCAGCTGCTCGACGAGGAGGTCCTCGAGCGCGGTGGCCACATCGCCCGGCGCGTCGTAGCCGGCGAGCATGAGCGCGAACACCAGCGTCTCGTGGTCCCCGTCCTCGACGAATCCGGCCAGCGCGCGGACCCCCGACAGGGATCCCGTCTTGGCGCGCACGGTCCGGCTCGCGGCCGTGGACAGAAAGCGCCGTGACAGCGTTCCGTCGACCGAGGAGACCGGAAGCGCGTCGATGAAGGCGCCGGCGTCCGACAGCTGGCTCACGCGGCGCAGCAGGCGGACGAGGGCGGAGGGCGCGATCTCGTTGTAGCGTGACATGCCGGATCCATCCGCGAGCGAGAAACCGCCGGGCTCGATCCCCCAGCCTTCCAGCGTCGACTCCACGACCTCGAGCCCCGCGTCGGCCGAGCCGTCGCCGCTCAGGGTGCCCAACGTGCGGAGGAGGGTCTCGGCGACCTGGTTGTCGCTCTGCTTGAGCATGCGCTGGAGCACCTCGCCGAGCGGGGCCGAGCGCACGACGTGCTCCCACGCGATGGGTCCCGCCGTCTCGTCCTCGTCCGCGCGCGCCACACGTAGCGTTCCCTCCACCCGCACGCCCACCGTCTCGAGCGCGCGCCGGAAGCGGTCGAGGAAGTACCGCGTCGGGTGCGGCGGGGCGAAGCTCAGCGGGACCCGCTCCACATCGGCCGGGATCCAGCCGGACAGGGCCACGCCGCCCCCCACGCTGTCGGGGAGGTACTCGAGCCGGATCTCCGATCCGGGGGCGCCGGTCCGCACCCGGTCTCGAATCGGAAGCTTCGTGCCCGGCTCGAGGATCTCGAGCCGGGCCGGATCGCCGAGCGCCACCGCCGGTCTCAGCTCGGCCGGGATGCGCGGCGGCCACAGCTCGAGCGCGCTCACGCCCGCGGCATAGGAGCCGTACAGATCGTCCCACATCCAGCCCCGACCCCACGGTGGCCCCGCGAACGCGCGGTCGTCCGCCAGCAGGTCGCCGGTGATGCGTGAGATTCCGGCCGCGCGAACGGAGCGGGCCAGGGTCTCGAGGCTGGCGCGCTCGAACAGGGGATCCCCGCCGCCGACCACCCACAGGTCGCCGTTCAGCACGTCCCCGGTCCGTGCCCCGGCGGCGCGCACGGTGGTGCTCCAGGTGTAGTCGACGCCGAGTCGGGCGAGCGCCACCGCGCCGGTCACCAGCTTGCTCGTCGAGGCGGCCGTGAACCGCAGATCCGCGTTGTGGGCGAACAGGCGCTGGCCGCTCTCGGCGGCCACCACGAGGAGCCCGACGTGCGCCCGCGCGAGGGCCGGGTCGGCGAGCAGGGCCCGGAGGTTCGCATGCAGGGCCGTCAGGTCGGTGGACACCTCCGCCGTGGCCGGGGCCCCCGGGGGTTCCTGCGCCCACCCCGCCGATGGCGCGGCCTGCGCCACGGCCAGCGCGGCGAGGAGCGCGCCGCGCGCCGACCGCCCGCCTTCACTCAGAAGTAGTACCAAAGCACGATCCCGAACTCGAGGTTGTGCTGCCATGCGCTCGCGGCGGGGGCGGGCGCCCCCACCTCCTCGAGGATCTGGAGCACTTCGGAGCCCAGGAACCCATCCGGCGCGCTCAGCCGGATGAGGTAGTCGCGCACCTCGAAACCGATCCCGATCTTCTCGCTCGGGAACACCTCGAACCCGGCGCCCACGTGGATCTGCGGGGCCGTCGAGATGTCGTACCTGAAGGGCTCGAGGGCCGGGTCGGCGAACACCTCCGAGGCCCCCTCGTGGATCCCGAACACGAAGCCGGCCCCGAACAGGGCGTAGGGCTGGATGCCATGCCACGTCCGCGCGCCGGGGAGCGACAGCTGTACGCCGAGGTCCGTCCGCAGCCAACCGGCGGTCACGGTGTCGACCACCATCGGCCCGGTCGCGACGCGGGGATCGATCACCCAGCGCTCGGCCGGGGCGTAGCCGGCGCCGAGCTCCAGGCTGAGCGGGCTCGAGATGCGGACTCGGAGCCGGGCGCCGCCCACCGCGCTCGGGCCCTGCCCGAACTCGAGGCTGCCGCGGTCGGCGCGCTGGTATCCGCCGAACAGACCGATTCGGAATCCCTTCTCCCGCCATCGGTACGGCGAGTCGATGCGTCCCTCCTGACCGAGCGCGGCCGATGCCGCGCACAGGGACACGAGGAGCGCGAGGAGCCCTGGACGGGCGGATCCGAGGGGGACGAGCGCGAGCGGCGCGGCACGGGTGATGAAGGCGGGGGTAGCGACGCGGGGGTTGATTGACACTAGTTTGTGGGCGCTCCTATAGTTGCCACACATCGGCTCCCGCCGTTCGCGCGGGACCTGGGCGGGGGGGAATGTAGGTGGCGGACGGGGTCCTTTCCAGAAAGAGGTTCGAGCAGGTCGTGGCGCGACGGCTGCCCTGCATCGCCGCGCTTCTCCTCCTTTTCTGCCCGACGGCGCTCGCAGCCCAGTCGCACGAGGTGACCGTCGACGGCGAGCCGTTTCGCAAGTCGGCCGAGGGCCGTCGTCTGGCCGACCTCGCGGTCGGAGCGCGCGTGGAGCTGCTGCGCACCGAGGGATCGTGGGCCGAGGTTCGACTCGAGGGCTGGGCCCCCGCCGCCTCGCTGTCCGCGACGTCCCGGGAGGGGCACGACCGGATCGTGTCGAGCGCGGGCGGCGCGAGCCTGGCCGATGCGCCGTCCGGGGGGACGATGGCGCGCCTGCTCCAGGGGTTTCTGCTCGACCACGTGGACGAGCGCGGGACGTGGAGTCGGGTGCGGAGGGAAGGCTGGGTCCGTCTGAGCTCGATCCGTCCGATCGCCGCGGGTGACCCGTCCTTCGCGCGGCCGGAGAGCCAGGCCGACGTGGAGCGGCCGCCGGCCCTCGTGTCCGAAGGCCGGCGGTTGATGACCGGCGAGAAGGCGATCGAGGTGCACGATGCGCCCGAGGGCGATACCGTGGCCGTGGTCCGACCGGGCACGCCGATCACCGTCGTCGAGCGCGGCAACCGCTGGACCCGGATCCGGGTCGATGGTTGGGTGCGCTCCGACCGCCTGGCGACGCAGGGCGCCGACTCCGCGCTGGTCGAGGTGTCCGCCAGCGCGCTGCGCGCGAGCCCGGACCAGTACCGCGACATGCGGGTGCGCTGGACGGTACAGTTCGTCGCCCTGGAGCATGCCGAGCCCGAGCGGACGGACTTCTACGAAGGTGAGCCGTTTCTCCTCGCGCGCGCGCCGGATCCCGGCGATGGGTTCGTGTATCTGGCGGTGCCGCCCGAGCTCCTCGAGGCGGCGCAAGCCCTCCGGCCCCTCCAGACGATCGACGTCCTGGCCCAAGTGCGAACCGGACGCTCGACCCTCATGGGGGTGCCGATCCTCGATCTGCTCGCGCTCTTCTGAAATCTGGCGGCCGCAAAAGAGCTTCGAGGACCCGACGGAGATGCCGAAGCAGTCTCTCCCGCCGCCGCCCACGCGCCGCGGCCCCGGTCCCACCGTCTGATCGATCCCGAGACTTGCGTCCCCGTGATCCGGGGGGCTAGCTTCCCGATCCGTTTTCGGTTTTTCTTCGGGTTCCGCTGATCGTCGCTTCCCCGCTGGAAGCCCTTCAGTTGGTCGGGACATTCGAACGATCGTGAGGTGTCGACATGGGACATCGTGTCGGCGCTCGGGGCGCGCGTCGCCCGGGAGCGGAACATCGCGGCAGCCGATTGGCGCTGTGTGTGTGGTGGCCGGGGTTCGAGCTGGAGCTCGAGCGAGCCCGGGACCCCCGGCTCGTGGGGCGGCCGCTCGCGCTCCCCGACACGAGCTCCGGGACGCGTCGTACGATCGCGCAGGGCTGCGCGGCCGCACGCGCCCGAGGGGTCTTGCCGGGCATGCTCCTCTCGCGGGCCATCGCGTCGTGCCCTTCGCTCGTGCTCTGCGAGCCGGACCCCGACGCCTACGACGCGGCGAGCGAGCGCATCCTGGATCTCCTGCGTCTGTGGAGCCCGATCGTCGAGCGCGCCGCGGATCGTGGCCGCTTCTTCGTCGGGGTGGACGGGTTCGAGCGTCTCTACGGTCCCCCCGAGCGGCAGATCGAGGAGCTGCTGGAGCGCCTGGCCGGGCGGTCTTCATGGCTGGCCGCGAGCGTGCGTCTCGGCTACGCGCCGGGCAAGTTCGCGGCCCGTGTGGCAGCGCGATCGGCGCCCGGCCGGGCGATCGTGTTCCCGGACGAGCTGCGCTCGTTCCTGGCGGAGCAGTCGGTCGGGGTCCTGCCGGTCTCGCCACGCATGATCCGACGCCTCGAGCGACTGGGCATCGATCGGCTGGATCGGCTGGTGGAGATCCCCGAGCAGGCGCTCGTGGCGCAGTTCGGGGAGGACGGTCGCCGTGCCCTGGCCTGGGCCACGGGGCGGCGCATCGATCGCGTGCACCCGGAGGCGAAGGAGCGGCCGGTCCGCGTAGCGCTCGAGTTTCCGGTGCCGATCGGCCAGCTCGACATGGTGTACGCGGCGCTCGACCGGCTGCTCGGTCGCGCCCTCGAGCGATCCCGTCATCGAAGCCGGAGCGTGCGCGGCATCAAGGTGAGCGCGCGGCTCGAGGACGGCGGCTCGTGGTCGATCCGGGCCATCATCCGCGATCCGACCGGCAGCCGCGACCGCCTGGCGAAGTTCCTGCGCTCCCGGATCGCGCTCGAGCCGCCGCCACGCGCGCTCGAGGAGCTGAGGCTGGAGTTCTTCCGCTTCGGGCCGGCGAGCGAGCAGGGGGGGCTGTTCGCGCCCCGGGCCGATGCGCCGCGGGTGGACGGCTCGATCGAGACCCGCGATGGAGATCTGCTCCCCGCGCTCGAGGAGGCGGGACGCCAGCTCAGGCTCCGGCTGGGACGCGGCGTGCTGTACCGGGTGCTCGAGCTGCAACCGGGCTCCCGGCTGCCGGAGAGACGGCACGCGCTGCTAGAGCTCGCGTAGCGGGGCGGGAGTGATGTCCGGAACGGGACGTCTCCGCCCGCTCAACCGGCCGCGCTCCATGCGCGTGGCGGCGAACGAGGCGGGGATCCCCACGCGGCTGCTCTTCGGGGGAGAGCGGCGGGAGGTGGGCGCGGTCCTCGATCGGTGGCGGATCGACGACGAGTGGTGGAGAGAGCCGATCTCCCGCGTCTACTTCTCGCTCGTCCTCGAGGGCGGCGCGCACCTGATCCTGTACCACGACCTCGTCGAAGATCTCTGGTATCGGCAATCGGAATGACTCGAACACCGCCGGAGACGGGCATCGGAGGCGCGCGAGAGGAGCGCGCGCGGAGCTCTCGCGCCGACCGTGCGTGACTACGTCGAGCTCCACTGTCACTCCGCCTACTCGTTCCTCGATGGAGCCTCCCGTCCCGAGGAGCTCGTCCGACGGGCGCTCGAACTGGGATACCCGGCCCTCGCGCTGACCGACCACGATGGCCTGTACGGGTCGATGGAGTTCGCACAGTGGGCCCGCCAGGAGGGGATCCAGCCGATCACGGGTGCCGAGATCACCCTCGAGTCCCCGTTCGCGGACGAGCGCGAGCCGGGAGGCGGTGCGTGGAACCCGGCGCGTCGGATCGACGCGAGCGGGAGACCCGACGAGAGCGGCCCGCGCTACCACGTCACGCTGCTCGCCGAGACCCCTGCCGGGTACGCGAACCTGTGCCGTCTGATCACGACGGCGCACATGGAGAGCCCGCGCGAGGATCCGCGGCTCGATCTCGAGGCGCTCCTCGAGCGGCCGGAGGGGCTCATCCTCCTCACCGGGTGCCGCCGGAGCCCGCTGCTCGCGGCGCTCGAGCGCGGGAGCGGGGAAGGGGAGCGTCTCACCCGCCGCCTCATCGAGGCTTTCGGTCCCGAAGGTCTGTACGTCGAGCTCCAGGACAACGCGGTGCACGGCGACCGGACGCGGATCCGATCGCTCGCCGCGCTGGCCGACCGTCTCGACCTCCCGGTGGTCGCGACCGGGAACGTCCACTACCACGAGCGGCGGCGTCACCGGCTCCAGGACATCCTCGTCGCCCTCCGGCACCGCACCACGGTCGACGACTCGCACGAGCTCCGGCGCCCCAACTCCTGCTTCCACCTCGCCTCGTCGGCCGACATGGCCCGGCGGTTCGAGAGCCGTCCCGACGCGCTCCGCCACACGCGCGAGATCGCCGAGCGCTGCGAGGCGTTCGACCTGACGCGCGACCTCGGCTACGAGTTCCCCGATTTCGCCGGCAGCGGCTGGGCCCCGGCCATCCGCGTGCTGGGCGACGTGTGCCGCGCGGCGCTCGAGACGCGGTATCCGCCGGGAAGCCCCGACCGCCACGAGGCCGAGTCGCGGCTCGACACCGAGCTCGCGCTCGTCGACCGCCACGACCTGGCCGGCTTCTTCCTCGTGTACCGCGACATCCTCGAGCTGGCCCGCGAGGTGGCGCGCGAGGTGCGCGGCCCTTCGGCGGCGCGGCATCTCCTGCCCCCGGGCCGCGGGCGCGGATCGTCGGTGTCCTCGATCATCTGCTACCTGATCGGCCTTTCCCACGTCGACCCCGTCAGGACCAACCTCTATCTGGGACGTTTCCTCAACGACGCGATGGGGAGCGTGCCCGATATCGACATCGACTTCGCGCGCGACATCCGCGAGGCGCTCATCCTCGCCGTGTACGAGCGCTACGGGCACGAGCACGTGGGGCTCGTATGCACGTTCCCGACGTACCGGACACGCTCGATCGTGCGCGAGCTCGGCAAAGCGCTAGGGCTCCCGGTGGGGGACATCGAGAAGCTCTCGAAGCTCGCCGACCCGGGCGAGGAAGGGCTGGCGGGCGAGCTCGAGCGCCTGGCGGACTTCCGCGGCCGGGCCGACGCGGCCCCGTGGCGCGTGTTCGCCGAGCTGGCCGGGGAGCTCCGCGGCCTGCCGCGGCACATCTCGCAGCACGTGGGCGGGATGATCATCTCGAGCCGGCCGCTGGTGGAGCTCGTCCCGCTCGAGCCCGCCGCCTGGGAGGGCCGCGTGCTGTGCCAGTGGGACAAGGACTCCTGCGACGACGCGGGGTTCATCAAGATCGACTTCCTCGCGCTCGGGATGCTGTCGCTCGTGGAGGAGGCCGTGGAGTGGATCGCGGGGCGGCACGGGGAGACGCCGGACCTGTCCAGGATCGACTACGAGGACGAGGCGATCTACGATCGCATCTGCTCGGGCGACACGGTGGGACTGTTCCAGGTCGAGAGCCGGGCCCAGATCCAGATGCTCCGCCGCGTACGGCCGCGGAACCTCGAGGATCTCGCCATCCAGGTGGCCATTGTGCGCCCCGGCCCCATCGTGGGCGGCGCGGTGAACCCGTACGTCCGGCGGCGCGAGCGGCTGCGGGAGGATCCGGAGTACGTCGTCCCCTACGACCACCCACTCCTCGAGGAGACGCTGGGCGAGACCCTGGGGGTCATCATCTTCCAGGACCAGGTACTCCAGGTGTGCAAGGCGCTGGCGGGGTTCACCGACGGGCAGGCGGAAGGGCTGCGACGCGCCATGAGCCGCAAGCGCTCGCGCGAGGCGATCCTCGAGTACGGGGAGGCGTTCCGCCGGGGCGCGGCGGAGAGGGGGGTGGACGACGCGACCGCGCACAAGGTGTTCGAGCAGGTGGTGGCGTTCTCGGAGTTCGGGTTCCCCAAGTCGCACGCCGCGGCGTTCGGGCTTCTCGCCTACCAGTCCGCGTGGCTCCGCGACCGCTATCCCACCGAGTATTACGTGTCGCTGTTCAACAACCAGCCCATGGGGTTCTACTCGCTGGACGCGATCGGGCGCGACGCGCGCCGGCACGGCATCGGCGTGCGGCTCCCGGACCTGAACGCGAGCGGCGTCCGCTGCGTCCCCGAGGATGACGACCTGCGGATCGGTCTGGCGTTCGTGCGCGAGTGGGGAGAGGAGATCGCCGAGCGGGTGGTCGGGGAGCGAGAGCGCACGGGGGCGTATCGGTCGCTGCCCGATTTCCTGCGCCGCACGCCCGCCGCGCTCCAGCGGGGCGCGATCGAGAACCTGATCTGGGTCGGCGGCATGGACTCGCTGGGGCTCGAGCGGCGCGAGCTCCTGTGGCAGGCGGGGCTGTGGCTGGGACCGGAGACCGAGACGCAGGCCGAGCGCCGGCGGCGCGAGGCGGCGCTCGGCGGCGCGGGCATCGTGCGCGAGTCGGGGCCGGTCCGGGGGAGGGCCGCCACCGACCGATCCGATCACGGGCAGACCGAGCTGGGCCTCGCCGACCCCTACCAGGATCTCCGCTTCGGGGGGACGGACGACATGGAGCGCCTCGTGGCGGAGTACCGCATCCTGTCGTTCGCGACCACGCGGCATCCATTCTCGCTCGTGCGGGACCGCCTCCCCCGGGGGACGGTGTCATCGGAACGGTTCCCCCACCTGCCCCACCGGAGCCAGGTGCGGGTCGCCGGGCTCGTCGTGGCTCGTCAGCGCCCGCACACGGCGAAGGGGACCGTCTTCATCCTCATGGAAGACGAGGCGGGGCCGATCAACGCGATCGTGAGTCCGGATGTCTACGAGCGTTGTCGCGCGGCGATCCGACTCGAGCCGTTCCTCCGCATCGACGGGACGCTCCAGAAGGACGGGAGGACGTACAACGTCATCGCGAGGTCGGTCGAGGCGCTGGAGCTCGAGCCCGGTGTCGATCCGTGTCCCCTCGATGTCTCGCCCTCCGCCGTTCCCGATGGAGCGTTCGGATACCTCGATGCCCTGCGCCGCGACTCGCCGCCCGCCCTCAGCTGGGGACGTGGCGGCGGGTGCCGGTGAGCCGCCCCTCGCGCCGGCCCCGGGGTTGCAGTAGGCATCGATCCACGGACCGCCGGCGGGGCCGTCGGCCGCGAAACGCGTCGGAGACACAGGAGCGGACCGCATGAGCGAGCACGCGTATCGCCATACGCCGAAGATCGTCGACAAGCCGTGGGGCCGCGAAGTGTGGTACGCCCACACCGACCGGTACGCCGGCAAGATCCTCGAGGTGACCGCCGGTCACATCCTGTCGCTGCAGAAGCACGAGGTGAAGCACGAGACCCTGCTTCTCCAGTCGGGCCGCATGACGTTCACGCTCGGGGACGAGGTGTTCGAATGGCGCCCGGGCGAGGCCGTGTCGATCCCGCCCGACACCGTGCACCGCATGGAGGCGCTGGACGACAGCGTGATCCTCGAGGTGAGCACTCCGGAGCTCGACGACGTCGTCCGTCTGGAGGACCGGTACGGTCGGAGCTGAACCGGTCGAGCGCCTCCCGCCCGACGGGGATCCGTCAATCCAGCCCGATCTCGAGGGGCGAGCCGGTTCGTCGTCCGAGCGGGGTCTTCCAGCGCAGCCACTCCTTGACCCGGATCGCCCTCTCGAACAGCCACCCGGAGAGGCGGATCGACGCCCGGCCCACGCCGCCGAGCCCGGTGGGCGGCACCTCGTACCCGAACCGCCCGAGCGTCGGCCCGAGCGCGAGCGTGAGTCGATCGATCTCGATCCTCGCGGGGTGCTTCTTCCACCGATACACGGCGTTCGCGGGAGAGGAGGACGCGGCCTCCCCGAACGCGGTGTTCGGCTTCCCGAGCGAGCCCAGCTCGCTGTCGCGCACCGCCTCGGCATCGAGCTCGACATCCGCGAACTCGGCGACCTCCCCCAGCACGCGGTCCGGATCGAGAATGAGATCCTCGTACCGGATCTCCAGATAGCGATCCGGAAAACCGCGTGCCTGGCGGCGGGCGATGTCGAGCAGGTAGGCCCAGCGCTCGCCCGCCCACAGCAACTGTCGGAACGGATCGCCCCCGAGACGCGGGACCCAGCCGAGCTTTCTGATCGAGAGCGCGACGTCCCGGCCGTCCCGCACGATGTGGAGGAAGCGGCTCGCAGGGAGCCGTTCCGCGAGG
>Ga0307442_1001653_pt1 | contig 11023 bp, 9 predicted proteins | sample SalMarWE160430MG_FD_202143 | JGI IMG/M metagenome (GOLD analysis project Ga0307442, IMG submission 202143) | Salt marsh sediment microbial communities from the Plum Island Ecosystem LTER, Massachusetts, United States - WE1604-30 | ecosystem: Environmental > Aquatic > Marine > Intertidal zone >... | reverse complement strand
GAATTCAGCCCGGATGCGGCAAAGTCGGTCGCCCTCAGACGAACCATCGTGAATACGTCCGACGGCGATGGGGAGCGAATGCCGCAACATTTCGGCCATGCCTATGTTCCGATTATCGTCGACGGAGAGGCTGTCGGAGCGGTTGCGGCCGTTGTCGATGAAACGGCGCAGCGCGACAGGTTCCGCAACGCCTTTCTCACAGCAGCCCTGAGCTTGTGCACGCTCATCGCCTTCTCCTTCGCCGTGCCGGCGGCCGCCTGGTATCGCAGAACCCGGGAAAAGCAGGGCACCGAACGCCGGATGCGCTATCTTGCGCATCATGATGTCCTCACCGGCCTTGCCAACCGCGCGCAGCTGATCGAGCGGCTGCAGTGCATGCTTGCCTCGCTGCCCCCGGACGGCCCGCAGATGGCGGTTCATTTTGTCGACATCGACCGATTTAAGGAAATCAACGATACGCTCGGCCATGATGCTGGTGACTTCCTGCTCAAGACGGTCGCTGAGCGCATGCGAATGTGCGCCCGCATCGAGGATCTCGTGGCGCGGCTCGGCGGCGACGAGTTCGTCGTGGTCCAATCGAACGTGACCGGGAAGCCGCAGGCGGAAGCGTTTGCGAAGCGTTTGACTGAATCGCTAAGCCAGCCGATGACGTTCAGCAAACAGGGGATCGCCGCGACGATCACGATCGGTGTCGCGATGGTGCCGCAAGACGGCAATACGTCCGAGCGGGTTCTTAAGAGCGCCGACCTTGCGCTCTACGCAGGCAAGTCGGCCGGCCGCGACTGCGTCCGTTTCTTCTCCCCGGAATTGGACGAGGCGCTGCAGGGGCGCATTCGTCTTGAGAAGCTCATTCGCGATGCGGTCGTGAACAACGGCTTCGAGTTGCACTATCAGCCGATATATGAAGGAGACGTCAATCACCTGGCCGGATATGAAGCGCTGTTGCGTCTTCCGGCGCCGGACGGCTCGCAGATTTCGCCGCTAACAGTCATTCCCATGGCGGAGGAAATGCACCTCATCGACAAGATCGGCGCGTGGGTGCTGCGTGAGGCTTGCCGGACCGCCGCAACATGGCCAAGCAGCCTGATCATATCGGTCAACCTGTCGCCGTCTCAATTCGTGAACGGAACAATTGTCGAGACCGTTGCCGACGTCCTGAGACAGTCCGGATTGCCGCCCGAGCGGCTCGAGCTCGAAATCACCGAGACGCTGCTGCTGGGCAACAAAGAGAACACCATGGAGCAACTGCGCGCGCTGAAGGCGCTCGGCGTGGCGATCGCCATGGACGATTTCGGCACGGGCTATTCGAGCCTGAGCTATCTCTGGAAATTTCCTTTCGACAAGATCAAAATCGATCGCAGCTTCATGGAGGGCTTCGAAAAGCCGGGCCAGGGCGTTGAGACCATCATTAAAACGATCATTGCGCTGAGCCGCGAGCTGAACATGCGCGTGACCGCCGAAGGCGTGGAGACCGCGGGACAGGCCAGTTTTCTCTTCAATGCCCATGTGGACCAGGTGCAAGGGTTCTATTTGGGACGCCCGCTTCCCGCATCCGAGGTCGGCGCCCATATGATCCGCGCCTTCCACGAAACATTGCCGTCATCGGACGATGCGAACCCTGCCGAGACGGATCTTTCTTGTCGCACCGACGCGGCATCCCGATGATCCGAGTCGAGACTGTCTCTTGCGAGAGACAAGATTGAATGCCAAGGATTCCAGGAGCTGGATTAGCCGACGCAGCCATGGCGGGTTTCGCGTTGCTCAACCCAACCTACACTCCCAAGATCCACCGCCCCACCCCGTAGGATGGGTTGAGTTTTGCGAAACCCATCATGCCGACCGGCAAACCCGTTGCCGTCAACGCTGATCCCGCGGGCAGCCCGAGGCTGACAACAGGTTGGAGCGAAATGCGGCGGTTGCAGCTCCCATGAGATGACGGCGCGTCGGCGACGTGCGACTTCCGTCAGAACAGCTTCCCGCCATTCGGCACCGGCAAGGTCGGCGCGACCAGGACAACGCCGCCCTCTTCGTCGGGAAAGCCCAGCGTGAGCACTTCCGACACGAACGGCCCGATCTGACGGGGCGGGAAGTTCACGACCGCCATAACCTGCCTGCCGGCCAGATCATCCCTCGTATAATGCTTGGTGATCTGGGCGGAGCTTTTCTTCACGCCGATCTCGGGCCCGAAATCGATCCAGAGCTTGAAGGCGGGCTTACGCGCCTCGGGAAAGGGCTGCACATCGACAATCATGCCGACTCGAATGTCGACCGACTCGAAATCGGCGTAGCTAATCTTGGGGGACTCTTTCGTCTCGCTCATGGGAAGCCGCTCACATTGCAGGGGTCGGACCGGGGCCGGCGCTGCCGTTGGTTTGGCCAGGCGCAGGCGCCGGCCCCGCCGGCTCCGGTTCCGGCGGTTCTTCCGGCTCTTGCGCCTCGGCTTTCTCTGACCTGCCTCTCGATCGCAGGATGTTCGCACAGAACCGTCCGGCCGCCGCGCCGAAATCGTCGATCCGCTGCATCGCCCGCTCGCCGCGCCGCAAGCGGCTGTCGAGCGCCGCCATCGTCCGGGAGAGGCCGGGATCGTCATCTTCGAGCCAGATGTCGAAGACACGGGCATAAATGCTCATCAAGCCCGGCACGCGCAGGAGGCCCCGCGAGCCTTCCGCATCGACGCCGGCCGCGGCAAGCATCCAATAGAGCGACCGGCCGGCAGCCCCGAACTGCGCGACCCGTTCGCCAACGCGATATTGCATATCCCGGCTGATCCGCTGCAGAGCCGCCTTATGCGGGGCCATCAGCTCGAAGCGGGTCATCAGTACGTCGAACAGCCGATCGCGCGGGGCAAGGCTTGCATCCGCCGGATCGACCTTCGCAAGCACCGCATCGTCCACGGCGCGTGTATAGGCGGCGAGGATGTCGGCTTTTGAGGAAAATTCCTGGCGGAACGCGCTCAGGCTCACGCCTGCTTCATTCGCGATGCGGTCGAGGCTCAGTCCTGTCCAGCCCTCGCTTGCCGCGAGCCGAAGGGCGGCATCGATAATCTTTCCGCGGGTGCTTGTCGTATCCAGCATGGCGTATCTCCATCGCTGTCTCGCAGGATCAGCCCTAGATCAACCCTCGTTCAAGTGGACTCAATTGAACAAGGTCAAGTTGATCGATTTCTATCGGTCAGCGCAACTGTTCCCGCGTCCATTCCCGCTTTCGCGGGGACATGCTTGGACGCGCGTTGCGCTAGATCAACCCTCGTTCAAGTGGAATCACTTGGACGAGGTCAAGTTGATCTATTTCTATAGGTTAGCGCAACTGTTCCCACGTCCATCCCCGCCTTCGCGGGGACATGCTTGGGCGCGCGTTGCGCTAGACCTAACCCTTTGCGGCCTTCACTTAAAGCCTCCACAATGCCGCGACCCGGTGCCTATTCCGTTTACCGCTGCGAAACAGGCTCCTGCTTCGGCAGATCATGCAATTGCCGATGATGGCCGAGCTTGTTGATGAGAGCCTCCAGCCGCTGATCATAGATGCCGCATTCGCGCAGATGCCGCACCGTGTTCACCACATAGTCGATATTCCGGCCGGACCGTCCGACACCGCGGCGAACCAGCCAGCCCTGGATTTCGAGAGGCAGGCGTCCGGCATATTGGCGATGGCCGCGATTGACGATGAAGCACAGCGCGCGAACCTTACGGCGTTCCTCCTCCCGCAGCGCAACGGTCCGCCACATCGGCCGGTAGACATTGCTGATCTGCTCACGGCGGCGGAGATAGTTGAGCGTTTCACCGGCGCGGGACGCTGCCACGTGATAGGCGATGCCCTCGCACCAGCCGCCCGCGTCGAGCCCCAGCACGAGACCGGGCCGGCGCCGAGTGCCGCGATGGTTGTGCGAGTAGATGCAGAGCGATCGGTGTGCGCCGGCGAGAAAGGCGTGCGCGGCCTCTTCATACTGGAAGCCGGGCCGCCACATCAGCGAGCCATAGCCGAACACCCAAAGACCGCCAGGCTCCGCGCTCACGCCGTCTTCTTCTCCCCGGCCGCGCCGGCGCCGTGGGGGCGGCCGAAATCGGGGGCGGCGGTTTCCTGGCCGGCTTCGATGATGCCGCGCCGGATCGCGCGGGTGCGGGAGAACAATTCGAACAGCGCCTCGCCATCGCCCCAGCGGATCGCCCGCTGCAAAGCGGTCAAATCCTCGGTGAAGCGCCCCAGCATTTCGAGCACGGCGTCCTTGTTGTTCAGGAACACGTCGCGCCACATGGTCGGGTCGGACGCGGCGATGCGCGTGAAGTCGCGAAAGCCGCCGGCGGAGAATTTCACGACCTCCTTCTCGGTGACTTTTTCGAGATCGGAGGCGGTGCCGACGATGTTATATGCGATGAGATGCGGGACATGGCTGGTGATCGCGAGCACCAGATCGTGATGCTCCGGCGTCATGATTTCGACCCGCGAGCCGCACCCTTCCCAAAAACGGGCCAGTTTCTCCACGGCCTCGGCGGAGGCGTCCGGCGGAGGCGTCAGAATGCACCAGCGTCCGTCGAACAGCTCGGCAAAGCCGGATTCCGGCCCGGAATGCTCCGTTCCCGCAATGGGATGGCCGGGAATGAAATGCACGCCCTTGGGCAGATGCGGGCCGACTTCGCGGACCACAGCGCTCTTGACGGAACCGGCATCGGTGACGATGGCGCCGGGTTTCAAGGCGGGACCAATCGCCTCGGCGATCGCCCCGAAACTGCCGACCGGCGTGCACAGAACGACCAGATCGGCGCCAGCCACGGCTTCCGCCGGATCGGCAAAGACCGCGTCGCACAGCCCCAGGCGCTCCGCCGTCTTCCGCGTCGCCTCCGATTTCGCGCATCCCGTGATACGCCCCGCAAGCCCGCGTCGGCGGATTGCATGGCTGAGCGAGGAGCCGATCAGCCCGAGGCCGATCAGCGCGACCTGATCGAAAATTGGCTTAGCCATGCGCGCGCGCCCCGTTCATGAAGTCGCGCAGCGCCTCGACGACCGCCCGGTTTTCCCGTTCCAGGCCAACGGTCAGACGAAGACCGTTCGGAATGCCGTAATTCTCCAGCCGGCGCAGAATGATCCTGCGGCTCTGCAGGAGGGCGTCGGCGTCGGCGGCCGTTCGCCCCGGTTCGCCGGAGAAATGCACGAGCAGGAAATTCCCGGCGCTGTCCGTCACCTGCAAGCCGATCGCGCGGATCTCGCGCGCCAGCCAGCCGAGCCATTCGTCATTATGCGCCTTTGCGCGCTCGACATGCGCGTAGTCCTTCAGCGCGACGACGGCAGCCGCCATACTCGGTCCGGGAACATTGAACGGGCCGCGAATCCGGTTCAGCACGTCGGCAATATCGGCCGGACAATAGACCCAGCCGACCCGCGCGTTCGCCAGGCCGTGGATCTTGGAGAAGGTGCGCGTCATCAGCGTGTTCGATGTCGTCGCGACCAGCTCGATCCCGGCCTCATAATCGTTGTGGTTCACATATTCCGCATAAGCCCCATCCAGCACGAGCAGCACGCGCTCCGGCAGCTCTTTCCGCAGACGCCGGATTTCATCGAAGCCGATGTAGGTGCCGGTCGGGTTGTTGGGATTGGCGATGAAGACCACGCGCGTCTTCGGATTGACGCGCTCCAGAATCGCACCGATATCGGCGCGAAACGCCGTCTCCGGCGCGACGGCCGGCGCCGCACCCGCCGCCAGGATCACGATCTTGTAAACCAGAAAACCGTGCTCGGTAAAGACCGCCTCATCGCCGGGGCCCAGATAGGCCTGCGCGATCAAATGAAACAGCTCGTCCGACCCGCAGCCGCAGACGATATGGTCCGGATTGAGCCCGAAATGCGCGCCGATCGCCTCCCGCAGCGCCGTTGCCGAGCCGTCCGGATAGCGGTCAAGCTTTCCGGCAGCCGCACGGAAAGCCTCGATCGCGGCCGGACTCGCCCCGAGCGGCGTTTCATTTGACGACAATTTGATGACCGGCCCCGCCCCCGGCAATTTGCTTCGGCCAGGCACGTAAGGCTCGATCTCGAATATGGCCGGTCTTGCCTCGGGCCCTTGCGCAGGCGGCACTTCGATCTCCCTAACGCTTGCGTTATATGCTGTAGCTGATAACGCGCGAACAGCCGGACTCATAGGATTGCAGACCGCAGATTGCAAAGAAAAGATTGACTTTAGCGGCCAGCATCCTAGCTAACGCACAAAGCGCTGCCTCAACACTAGATCAACCCTCGTTCAAGTGGACTCACTTGAATGAAGTCAAGTTGATCGATTTCAAAAGGCGAGCGCAACTATTCCCGCGTCCATCCCCGCCTTCGCGGGGGACATGCTTGGACGCGCGTTGCGCTAAGCAGCCTCTGCGCGTATCCGGCCCGCGCAGTTGTAAATCATGCCGGAGCGGTGAGGGCGGGAGGCTCACAGGATATGGCGCAGACCTTGACGACGCAAAGCGAGGTTGCACATTTCTGCGAAGATGAGCCGCTTTCCCTGGATAGCGGCGCCGAACTCGCTCCATTCACCATCGCCTACAAGACCTATGGCACGCTGAACGCCGCCAAATCCAACGCCATTCTCATTTGTCACGCGCTGACCGGCGATCAATACGTCGTTGGCCCGCATCCGGTGACCGGTAAGCGGGGCTGGTGGGAAACCGTCGTCGGCCCCGGCAAGCCGATCGACACCGACCGCTATTTCGTCATCTGCCCGAACATTATCGGCGGCTGTCTGGGATCGACCGGTCCCGCCTCGACCAACCCACGCACCGGGAAGCCCTATGGGCTGGAATTTCCCGTCATCACGGTCCGCGACATGGTCAAGGCGCAGGCCCGGCTCCTGGAACGTCTCGGCATTGACGATCTGTTCTCGGTGATCGGCGGCTCGATGGGCGGCATGCTGGTGCTGGAATGGGCGGCAAGCTATGGAGACCGGGTGTTTTCCGCCGTGCCGATCGCCACCGCGGCCCGCCATTCCTCACAGAATATCGCCTTTCACGAGGTCGGGCGCCAGGCGGTGATGGCCGATCCGGACTGGCGGCATGGGCGCTATCTGGAAGAGGGCGTCGCCCCACGCAAGGGGCTCGCGGTGGCGCGCATGGCCGCGCATATTACCTATCTGTCGTCCAAGGCGCTGCACGAGAAATTCGGCCGCAAGCTGCAGGACCGCGAAGCGCTGACCTTCGGCTTCGATGCCGATTTCCAGGTGGAAAGCTATTTGCGGCATCAGGGATCGACCTTCGTCGACCGGTTCGATGCCAATTCCTATCTCTATATCACGCGCGCCATGGACTATTTCGATCTCGCCGCGGATCATGGCGGCACGCTTGCCGGCGCCTTTCAGGGGGTGAAAACGCGCTTCTGTCTGGTCTCCTTCACCAGCGACTGGCTCTATCCGACGCGTGACAGCCGCGAGATCGTCCGCGCATTGAACGCGGTGGCCGCCAATGTCAGCTTTGTCGAGATCGAGTCGGACAAGGGACATGATGCCTTTCTGCTCGACGAACCGGAGCTGTTCGACACGATCTCCGGCTTTCTGAACGCGGCGGCTGAAAGGCGCGGCATCACCCTTGCCCCGCAAAAGACCCTCGCGAGTGTCTGATCCCCATGCGCGCGCTCCATAACAAACCGCTGACCCCGGCCCGCGTCGATCACCTGCTCATCGCCGAAATGGTGGAGCGTAGCTCGCGCGTGATCGACATCGGCTGCGGCCATGGCGAGCTTCTGTCGCTCCTGGAGATCGAGCGCGAAGTCGACGGGCGCGGGATCGAGCTCCGCCAGTCGAACGTCAATCTGTGCGTGGCGCGAGGTCTGTCGGTCATTCAGGGCGACGCCGACCGGGATCTCGTCCACTATCCGGACAAGGCGTTCGATTACGCCATTCTCAGCCAGACCTTGCAGGCAATGCGCGATCCGCGCCATGTGCTGGAGCAACTCCTCCGGATCGGCCGGCACGCCATTGTCTCATTCCCGAATTTCGGCCATTGGCGGATCCGGCTGCAATTTCTGATCCAGGGGCGCATGCCGGTCACGCGCAACCTGCCGGAACCCTGGTACGAGACCCAGAACATTCATCACTGCACGATCAAGGACTTCCTCTCTTTGTGCGAGCTGGTCAACGCCAAGGTCGAACGCTCCGTCGCGCTGAATGCCTATGGCCAGCGCATAGGCATCAACTTCCCGCTCATCTGGCACAATCTGATCGGTGAGCAGGCCGTGTTTCTGCTGACGCGAGACGGCTGATCGAATGCCGGATCGGCCCCGTCCTTAAAGCGCCGGACTCTTAATCGGAATCGGCACCGTCTCTCTAACTATTTGTTTTGGCATCGGAGTTACCCGAAAAGTGGATGCCACTATTCGGTCCGCTGCTCTAGCGCAACGCGCGTCCAAGCATGTCCCCGCGAAGCCGGGGACGGACGCGGGAATAGTTGCGCTCGCCTTTTGAAATCGATCAACTTGACCTCGCTCAAGGGAGTCCACTTGAACGAGGGTTGATCTAGGGGGATCAGTCAACTCGCCGCTGGCGGGTTTCGCTCCGCCGTCACACGCTCAATCTCCTCGTCCCAAAAAGCTGTAGATAGGCAGGAGCTCCCGCCTTGCGCTTTCGCGCGAACACCAGAAGGCTGGCGCAAGAGCTAGCCAGGGAGGCTTTAATGGTTACATGGCTTATGGGGGCGTGGCTCCTTTACCACATCATCGCACTGCTCCATGTCTATGGAGGCGGCGCGGCGGCGGGCCTTGAGGCGGCCATGCATGAAAGCCTTGCCGTGCTCGATCTGGGCGGGCTGATAGGGGCGAACGGGCCGACTTTCGTGATCACCTACGGCGCCATCGTCACCTTTGCCATTCTGCTCGCGCTCTATTTCGAGATGAGCCGGATCGTGCGTTACGGGCTGGACCGGAATTTCAGCCGAAGCCAGCAGGACCTTTACGGCTCGATTTTCCTGCTCGTCGTGACCAGCATCGAGATGTTCTTCGTTCCGATCGCCTGGACGTCGATCTTCATCATCCTGTTCGTCGCGAGCATCATGGATGTGCTGGTTCACGTGCGCTATCTGCACTTCTTCGTGCGGCCCAGGCGCGTCTAGATCAACCTTCGTTCAAGTGGAATCACTTGAGCGAGGTTAAGTTGATCTATTTCAAAAGGTTAGCGCAACTGTTCCCGCGTCCATTCGGACGCGCGTTGCGCTGGCTCATTAGGAGCGTGAGAATGCAGCCGCCAGCTCGATATGCGGCGAGTAGACGAACTGGTCGATGGGGGAGACGTGGGTGAGCCGATAGCCGCCGTCGAGCAAGGCCCGCGCATCCTTGGCAAAGCTGACCGGATTGCAGGAAATGGCGACGACTTTGCGGACTCGGGATTTCGCGAGCGCCTTCGCCTGGGCGATCGCGCCGGCTCTCGGCGGATCGAACAGCACGGCATCGAATGCGTTCAGCTCCGGTGGCGAAAGCGGCTCCTTCGCCAGATTGCGGGCAAGGGTTTCAATCGGCTTTAAGCCCTGGGCGTGGCGGGCGGCGGTCGCCAGCGCGGCGAGCAGGCTTTTCTCCAGCTCGACTGCGGTGACCGACGCATTCCGGGCGAGGCCAAATGTGAAGGCCCCCAGCCCGGAATACAGGTCGGCGATCTTGCGTGCTTTCCCGATCGCGGCAGCTGCAATCTCCGCCATGGCGCATTCGGCCTCGCCGGACGCCTGCAGGAATGTGCCCGGCGGCAGGTTGACGCTCACGCCGGCGAAGGTCAGTTTTGGCGCCGCAATGCTGAAGAGCGGATCGCTCGCCTCCGTGATGCGGATGATACCGGCTGCCTCGGCGGCCCGGCTCAGATCCGGTGTCATCGGACGCAGCCGGCCTTTTACGCCGTCGATATTAACGTCAAAGCCATTATCGCAGACGGTCACGAGACTCCGGGCCTCGCCGCCCGGGAGAAGCCCGGACAAGAGGCGTCGTAGGCCAGGAAGCGCGCCTTCGAGCTGCGGCAACAGCACCGGACATTCGCCCAGATCGACGATCTCGTGGCTTTGCGCGCGCCGGAAGCCGAGCCTCAGCCCCTTGCCGGTCTTCTCGCCGGTCAGCGTTACACGCCGCCGGGAGCGCGGTCCGAAGGCGCGGACATGCTCGACCGGCGCATCGATACCTTCCATACTGAGCACATCGATGACACGCTGCCTCTTCCATTCGAGATAGGCGTTCCATTCCAAATGCTGCAGCGCGCAGCCGCCGCAAATACCGAAATGCCGGCAGACCGGCGCGACGCGAGCGGGTGCAGGCTCCAGGATTTCCGCAAGCTGCCCCCGATTGCCGGCGATGTCCGCCGCGACGCGCTCCCCCGGCAAGGTGAAGGGCACATAGAGCGGCCCGCTCTCGGTGTCGGCGATGCCGTCGCCCTGATTGCCGAGGCGCGCGATCGTCAGCTCACGGCGCATGGCGCGCTCCGATCAGATATTCGCGATTGCCCGATTGCCCCTCGATCGGCGAGGGCATGGCCCCTTCCATGCACCAGCCCGGCTGCGCGGCAAGGAAGCCGACGACAGCAGCCAGCGCTCTCTCGCGGGCCGCATCGCTCTTCACGATCCCGCCTTTGCCGACATGCTCGCGGCCGGCTTCGAATTGCGGCTTCACAAGGGCAATTATCCACGCGCCGGGCGCGGCGAGCGCCAGAGCCGCCGGGAGCGCCTTTGTCAAAGAGATGAAGCTCACATCCGCGACGATGGCATCGGCCGGATCGGGAATGAGTGAAGAGTCCAGCCGCCGCGAGTCGGTATTGTCCAGATTGATCACGCGATCATCGGCGGCAATGGCGGGATGCAGTTGACCGGTCCCGACATCGACGGCATAGACGCGCCGCGCCCCGCGCCGCAGCAGCGCCTGCGTGAAGCCGCCCGTCGACGCGCCGATGTCGATCGCGACGCGGCCCGCGCAGTCGAAGCCGAAATGGTCGAGCGCAGCTTCCAGCTTCAGGGCGCCGCGCGACACATAGCCGGACCAGCCTTCCGTGATCGCAATCTCGGCATCGGGCGGGAGGTCGAGCCCCGGCCGTATC
>Ga0307442_1001652_pt1 | contig 11024 bp, 8 predicted proteins | sample SalMarWE160430MG_FD_202143 | JGI IMG/M metagenome (GOLD analysis project Ga0307442, IMG submission 202143) | Salt marsh sediment microbial communities from the Plum Island Ecosystem LTER, Massachusetts, United States - WE1604-30 | ecosystem: Environmental > Aquatic > Marine > Intertidal zone >... | reverse complement strand
CGCGGCGCCGTCATCGTAAACTTGCCGGCTCCTGGGAGCTGTGACCCGTCAATGCCATTAGCCCCATTGTCACCGGTTGCAACTTTCCCCGCCCTCGCCACACCAGGACTATTTGTGCGCGATCATTGCCGCAGCAAATCAGGACGCGCGCATGCCAGAGTGCCAGTCGCTCTTGAATCAGGAAAAGCGATAATCTCCTTCGCCGTTGATTGAACGAAGGGTTGTATTGTCCGCATATGTTTGCGATATCCAATCATCTTAGCAACCGACACTGCGGGCGCCCCCGGGGGCAACAATGAAAGTGGAAGGCGAAATCAGCGTTTCGGCGCCGCGCGAGCTTGTGTTCGGTCGATTGAGCGATGCACAGTTCTTCACCTCCTGTATCGACGGCGTGAAGGAGCTCACCGCCCTCGACGCCACGCATTACAGCGCGCTATTTGCAACCCGCATTGCCTATATGCGCTTTACCTTCAAAGTGAACGTGGAGATGACCCGGATCGAGCCGCCCGACCGCATCGAGGCCAAGGTCGAAGGCACCCCGCTCGGCGTCGTCGGCCGGCTGACGGCGACCGCGGCGACCGAGCTGGCCGAAAGCGGCGGGCAGACCATTATCCGGTATAGCATCGAAGCGACGATCACCGGCAAGCTCGGCAGCATGGGCGAGCCGGTGCTCAAGGCCAAGGCGAGGGAGATGGAAAAGCAGTTCAGCCAGAACCTGCTGGCAGCCTTTGCGAGCGGCAATGCCGAGGCCGGCCAATGACGCCGTTTGAACTCATCGAACCGGCGACATTGAAGGATGCCATCGCCGCCATCGATCCCGACGATCCGACGGTACGGCCGATCGCCGGCGGCACCGCGCTGATGCTGATGATGAAAGCCGGCGTGTTCCAGCCAAGCCGGCTGATCAGCCTGCGCAAGCTCGACGGCGGCATGTCGGGCATCAAGGCAGCCCCGTCCGGCGAATTGACCATTGGGGCGCTGACGCCGCTTTCCGTTATCGAGCACTCGCCGGAGGTCGCGCAACATGCCCCGGTAATCCCGCGCATCATGAAACAACTGGCCAACGTGCGCGTGCGCAACATGGCGACGGTGGGCGGCGCGCTGGCGCATGGCGATCCGCACATGGACCTGCCGCCGGTGGCCATCGCGTTGGGCGCGCGCGTAGGCATCGCAGGCAGCGAAGGCGGGCGCGAATTGCCGGTCGAGGAACTGCTCACCGGCTATTACGAGTCGGCGCTCGCGCCCAACGAGCTGATTGCGTCATTGCACATTCCCGCGCAGGGCAAGACACGCGCGGCTTATTGCAAGGTTACTTCCGGTGCCGCCGACGACTGGCCCGCGCTCGGCGTGGCGGTGGCGATTGAAGGCGACGGCAGGATGATCAAATCGGCGCGCGTGGTGGTCAGCGCGGCAACGCCGAAAGCAACGCGGCTGCCGGCAACCGAGAAAGTGCTGGCGGGCGTAACCATCGACGACAAGACGCTGAAAGCCGCCGGCGATGCCGCGGCGAAAGAAGCGGAAATTCTTAGCGACGTGCGCGGCTCGGCTGCCTACAAGCGCGAACTGCTGCGCGTCTATGTTGGCCGCGCCGTGCGCGCGGCGCTCGCATCGGGCGGAAGTAAATGACGGCACCGGTCACAGGCAAGCAGGTCGGCCGCTCGCTAGCGCGACTGGAGGCACGCGCGAAGGTAAGCGGGCGCGCCGAATATACCCACACCATGCGCTTGCCCGGCATGCTGATCTGCAAGCTCTTCCGCAGCACGGTGCCGCATGGGCGCATCAAATCCATCGATATGAGCGCTGCGCGCGACGTACCGGGCGTTTTCGCCGTCTATACCGGCGAGGACGTCAAGACCGTCATCCCCGATCCTTACTACGGGCCGGCGTTCCACGACCAGCCGATCCTGGCGCTCAACAAGGTGCATTACGTCGGCGAGCCCGTTGCCGCCGTGCTGGCCGAGGATCCGCATTTGGCCGAGCAGGCGGTGCAGCTGATTGCCGCCGAATACGAAGAGCTGCCTGCGGTGTTCGACGAGATCGAGGCGGCGGACAACAAGGTGCTGGTGCACCAGGAACTCAAGCCCGCCAGCACCTTCGCCGACCTCAAGCACCTCAAGGGTGTCAAGGGCACTAATTGCGCGCTCGATTTCAAATTACGCCGCGGCGACGCCGACAAGGCCTTCGCCTCCGCCGCGCAGGTGTTCGAGCACACCTTCAAGACGCAGAAGGTGCTGCATCTGGCGTTCGAGCCGTTGGTCGCTATCGCCGACTACAAGGATGACGGCGCCACCATCACCACCGCCTCGCAGAGCCCGTCCTTCGTGCGCACCGAAATCGCCCGCCTGCTCGGCTGGCCGGAAAACCGCGTGCGTGTGAAGGTGCCCTATCTCGGCGGCGGCTACGGCGGCAAGCTCTACATCAAGCTGGAAGCGATGGCAGTAGCGCTGTCGATGCTGGCGCGGCGACCGGTGAAAGTCGCGCTCACCATGGACGAGGTGTTCTACACCATCACCAAGCATCCGAGCACGTTCCGCATCAAGACCGGCGTCGACAAGAACGGCAAGATCGTGGCGCGCAAATGCGACGTGTGGTGGAACGGCGGCGCCTTTGCCGACGTCGGCCCGCGGGTGACGCAGAAATCTGGCTTTACCGCGTCGGGCCCCTACGACATCGATAACGTTTCGATCGATTCCTACGCGCTCTACACCAATCTGCCGCCGGCCGGCGCCTTGCGCGGCTTCGGCATCCCGCAGCTGGTGTGGGCCTATGAGAGCCACACCGATATGGTCGCGCGTGCGCTTAAGCGCGATCCGTTCGACTTCCGCAAGCAGAACCTGCTGCGCGCCGGCCGCCCGCACGCCACCGGCACCATCCTGAAGGACGTGGCAATCGAGAAGGTGCTCGACACCATCGCCGAGCGGCTCAATTGGGACGCGCCCTTCGATCATGGCAGCGGCACGCTGCGGCGCGGGCGCGGCCTCGCCGTCGGCTTAAAAGCGGTAATCTCGCCGACCACGTCGGTGGCCATCGTCAACGTCGCCGGCGATGGCAGCGTCACGGTCTATTGCGGCACCGTCGACATGGGCCAGGGATCCGACACCGCCATGGCGCAGATGGTCGGCGAAGTGCTCAACATGCCGGCGGAAACGATCCGCATGGTGCCGCGCGACAGTGATGTGACGCCCTACGACATGGGCACGCTCGGCTCGCGCTCGCTGTTCCACATGGGGCACGCGGTGCGGCTCGCCGCCGAAGAGGCGAAAGCCAAGATCGCCGCCATGGCGCGCGAAGTCGGCGAGCCGGACGGCAGCAATATTCCGCTCGCCGAGCTGATCCGCAAGAAATACGGCATGCAGGCGGGCAACATCGTCGGCACCGGCACCTACAAGCCGGACTATGTGCCGCCCGATCCGCAAACCGGCCAGACGGCCAACGCGACGCCATTCTGGATGGCCGCCGGCTCCGGCGCCGAGGTCGAGGTGGACACCGAGACCGGCCAGCTGCGCGTCATGCGACTGGTCAACGTGGTCGACTGCGGCAATCCGATCAATCCGAAGATCGTGGAGACGCAGATTTCCGGCGCCGCGCTGATGCAGCTCGGCTTCACGTTGTTCGAGAAGATGCACTTCGACGGCGGCCAGGTGACCAATGCTTCGCTCGCCGACTATAAGATCCCCGGCATCCACGACGTGCCGCCGATGGAGAACGAGGCGGTCGAGGCCTATCAGTCGAACGGCCCGTTCGGCGCTAAAGGCGTCGGCGAGCTGGCGACCTTTGGCGTCTCGCCGGCAATCGCCAACGCAATCGAAGACGCGGTGGGCGTGCGGCTGACAGAATTGCCGCTGACCGCGGAAGCCGTGTTCCGCGCCTTGTGCGCCAAGGACAACCGGCCGCTCGGAGACGAATGAGATGACGGCCGCGCGCACAATAAATTTCACCCTCAACGGCCGCGCCGTATCGGCTGAGGTGAAGCCGCACCATAACCTGATCGAGGTGCTGCAAGGACAATTCGCGCTGAGCGGCGCGCGTGAGAGCTGCGGCCAGGGCCTGTGCGGCTGCTGCACCGTGCAGGTGGACGGCAAGCCGGTGTCGGGCTGCCTCTATCTCGCGGTCTTCGCCGACGGCGCCGAGGTGGTTACCGTCGAAAGTCTCGGCTCCCCGCAGGCGCTCGATCCCGTACAGCAAGCCTTCATTGAGGCCGGCGCCTTCCAGTGCGGCTATTGCACGCCGGGCTTCATCCTAATGACGAAAACGCTGCTGGCGCGGCAACCGCAGCCGAGCGACGACGAGATCAAGGACTATCTCTCCGGCAATCTGTGCCGCTGCGCCGCCTATCCGGAGATCGTCAATGCGGTCAAACTAGCCGCCCGCAGGAACAAGACCGGCTGAACCGTCCGCACTTCCGCAAAACCACAGTCGTTCGGATATGTTTACGTCTCTAATCCCGCGGACATATCGAGCGTTTCTTTGTGGCCGAAGCCCTTTGTGTTGTCGATCAGCACGGCGCGAGTCGGCTCGAAACGATAGACGGCGGCGCGCGCATAGGCTGCTTGCAACGCCGGTTGGGCGTTCGCTAGCCGTTTCAGGAACGGATAGCGCGTCGCAAGCTGCGACAGATGCCAGGCGCGGCGCTCCGCCGAGGCGATGCAGGCGGCTGTCCCTGTCAGCTGCACGCCTTGGATATCGGAAAAGTCCGTATGATCGCCGGCAACGGTGACCGCAACGCGCTGATCGGCCTCGATCTCGCGGGAGTGCCGCGTATCAGGATCCGACACCCAGAACAGCGCAAGACCATCGTGCGCGTAGAACAGATTGGCCGCGTGCGGCCCTTCCCGACCATGGGTGGCGAGCGACAGCACATGGTGCATCGCGAGAAACGCGACAATTCGTGCAACGAGGTCTGCGCTCATCGTCCAACCACCAATGCTCAGGACCTTTCAAGTCGCAACAATGCACGTTTCGGGATTGTAAATTCCGGAAGGCCGCAATCCTTCCACACGTCTAGAGCCTTCATCATCACGTCTTTCGGCGGCAGTGAGAACGGACCGGAGTCAATCTTTTGCGTCGCATCCAGGACAAGTTTGGAGCCTGGCGTGATGTTGCCGCGGGCATCGCGCACCGAAGGGTCCATCTGAATGGGAACATAACAATCGTCAATGACTATTGTATCGCGTTGCGGACTGAATCGAGAATTCAGCGCCCAATCAACATGCGTATGATCTCGAATATCGACGTCCTCATCGACGACGGTAACCCGCTTTAACGCCGTAATATCCGCGATGGTGCGGCCGACTCGCTTTCCATGCCCGGGAAACTGAGGCGTGATCGCAACAACGCAGTGCGCAAGCAATCCACCGAAAGTTAGATCGATCCACACGTCGTGCACGGCTTGATCGCCGATCTCGTCGCGCATCATTTGAAGAATAACGCCGGCATTCATGAGACTCTGGATTGTCGTGCTTTCCGAGGGAGGCATCTGGCTGGTGTAGCCATAGAAGATCGGATCCCGGCGATGGGTGATCGCGGTAATTTGGGCGACCGGACGCTCTTCGATGGGCCCCATATATCCTGCGAACTCCCCAAATGGGCCTTCGTCGTCGACATCGCCGGGTGTAATTTGTCCCTCAATAATGATCTCGGCCGTTGCCGGAACATGCAGATCGACTGTCTTGCAACGAATCAATTCGATCGGCTCGCCCTTGAGACCGCCAGCAAATTCCATTTCGTCCTTGCCGTAAGGCAAGTTTGCAACCGTGGCGAGATGAACGGCCGGCTCGGTCGCAATGACCCATGCAATCGGCGCGATCTTGCCTTTGTCGGTCCATGTCTTGACGTTACGGAATCCTTGGCGCCCGGGCGCGAGGTTGATGACGATGCTACGGGAATCGCGCACCATCGTGCGGTAGACGCCCATATTGGGAACGCCGGTGTCGTGGTCTCGCGTAACGACGATCGTAGTGATGTAAGGCCCTTTGTCCTTGCCCGGCGTCCACGTGACGATCGGCAGGCGATCCAGCCTTGCCTGATCACCGGTCAATACGACTTCCTGGCACACGCCGGCATTGACAAGCTTCGGCTTCTTAAGATGGCGCAGCGAATCAACGATCTTCGAATTGATTTCATGGACCTCACATTGGAGCGCAAGCGCAACGCTTCTTGGCGCGGCTCCGAGCGCCCCGGTTACGACTGGAATCGTTGATCCTTTTACATTTTGAAAATAAAAACCGAAGCGCTCCTCGATGGGAAGCGCCTGATACATCCATTTCGCGAGGCACGCGACCTCCCAGTTGTGATCGACCGCGCGGGTTATGCGCTTCAGGAGATTTTGCTGCTCAAGCGCTGCCAAGTAGTCTCGCATATCTCGATAGGCCATATCTCGCTCCTAGCAATGGAATACACCTATTCGCGCACAAAAGACCTATTCGCGCAACGCCGGATCAATGTGTCTAGGTCGGAGGCGTGTCTACAACTGCAATTTTCGATTGCCGGATTGACGAGCACATCGTCGACCCTCGCGATCGAATGAACGACAATCTGTGGGCTTCGCATAGGTTGCAGCATCCGCTCTCCTGACGATCATGTGATACTATTGTTGGACATTTGAGAATGCCAAAGTCGCTCTACCGAAAATCGCATCCGGTACTGGGCAAATAGTTGGCGCAATGATCTAAAACCCTATTCCGCTGAGATACCGGCGATATGGAACCGGCGTGTTGCCCACCATTCGTAAGCGAGAAATAGAATGCTCAACGCCGACCCAGAGATCTCGACGAACGCGCCGGCCGGCGTCAACACGGTCGGCAAAAGCGCTGCAGCGCCGACTGCCATCATGGCAACCCGCCGCGGCAGCGTAATGGGCCGCGTGAAATAGCCGATTGACGCCACTGAGATGACATATACGCCGATTACCGCGGTTCCAATGTTGAGCACGATGTCGTAGTCGGAGCCGATTAACAGAAGGCTTGGCGCGAAGACGAACAAGAATGGAATGATGTAGGCGACCCAACCGAGCCGCATCGCGGCGAAGCCGATGGTCATTGCGTTCGCCTGGGTGAGTGCCGACGCGGCAAACGCCGCCAGCGCGATCGGCGGTGTGATCATCGACATCATGCCGAAATAGAGAATGAACATGTGCGCGGCTAGTTGTTGCACGCCGACTTGCACTAACGCCGGCGCGATCAGCGCGGCAAGCAAGACATAGACGCCCGAAGTCGGCATGCCCATTCCGAGGACGATGCACACGCAGGCGGCAATGATCAGCAGCAGGATTTCACTGCTTCCACCGAGATGGATCAGAAAGAAAGTCAGCGCAAATCCGAGCCCGGTGATGTTGAGCACCCCGATCACGAAGCCGGCGCCGCCCAGGATCAACAGCAGCTCCACCGAGATCCGGCCGGTCTCGATAAAAGCTTCGACAATCTGCCACGGGCGCAGTCGCGTGCCTTTGTAAGAAAATACCATGCCGAGGACGATGATTGCGCCGGTCGCCCACACCGCTGCTTCTTGCGCGCTGCGCAAGAGCTCGAACAGAACGTAGAGCAGCAACGCGAACGGAATGATGAAATGCCAGCCGTGTTTTAACACCTCGCGCGCTCGGGGAATCTCCTTCTGGATGACATTGATGCCGCGCCGGGCGGCCAACAGGTCGACCTGGACGAACACGGCGAAATAATAAAGCAACGCCGGCACGATTGCGGCGAGTACCACTTTGGCGTAAGCGATCTCAAGGAATTCGGCCATCAGAAATGCCGCGGCCCCCATAATCGGGGGCATGAACTGGCCACCGGTCGAAGCCACTGCCTCGATTGCTCCCGCCTCCACCGCTGAATAACCGGTAGAGCGCATCAGCGGAATGGTGAGGACGCCGGTGGATGCCACGTTTGAGGTCGCGCTGCCGGAGATCGAGCCGAACATCGCGGAGGCGACGACGGAGACTTTGGCAGCGCCGCCGCGCCGGCGACCCATCGTCGCCATGGCGAGATCGGTAAAGAACGTGCCACCATGGGTCTTGAGCAGAAGCTGCCCGAGAAAAATGAAGATCACCACCACTTGCACACCGATGGTAAACGGCGTGCCGAACACCGCAGTCGGATCAAAGGCAAGATAGATCATCAGCTCTCGGAAGTTGACCGGAAGCGCCTTCAACTCTCCCGGCACCTGGTCGCCGACGAACGCATAGACGATGAAAACGATGATGACGATGAAAAGCGGTAAGCCGGTGGCGCGCCGGAGGCCTTCCATGACGAGGAAGACGATGATTATGCCGATGATCAGCACTTCATTGGTCTGCTCGCCGACCGCAACCAGCAGACGCTCCCATTGCCACGACATCCAGATGGCCATGGCGAGGCCGAGAAACGCGGCTACGGCGTCATACCAGACCAGCCGCTGCGGCGCGCGCCGCCGGACGGTAGCGGTCAGGTAGCTGGTCGAGATGGTAAGCCCGAGCACCAGCGACAGGAACTGCTCGCGATAAATCGCGAAGCCGAACATAGTTTGTGGATCGAGCGCCCAGAACACGCAGAGTGCCGCGAGCAGGAAGGCGCTTGCGTCTCCCAGTCGCGACACTGTCACAGCAGCTGTCGGAACAGCATCCCTAGTCGGCATAACCGGGATCTGTCATGTCAGGCCTGAATCGGCTCGCACCGCACTATCAGCGCGGTGTGACGTCACCGGTTCCAAATCCCCATCTCCTTGTAGGCCTTGATCGCGCCCGGGTGGTACGGCGTGCCGTGCTTCGGAGCCATTTGTTTGGGATCAAAGCGTTTAAGCGGCCCGAAGGTGTCCCCAAGCATCGTCTTGTTTGCCGCGATCAACTTGACGATTTTGTAGACGACATCGTCAGGAACTTTGGCACTGGCCGTAAGGAAGAATGGATACTCGATGAAGTATGTATCGCTGCGAACCGACGAGTACTTGCCTTTCGCAAGGAGGTGGGAGGTTGCCGCCGGAAATATTTTTTGCATCGCCGCGACACCCTCGTCTGAATGGCCGATTGAGATGAAACGGAGACCGCCATGGTTGCGCAGCTGCGCATTGTCCTGCTTGGTCGCGCCACTGGTTGGCGCCGCCATGGCGAGGTCGACCTTGCCCTGCGGCAGCAGGTGCTGGCCCTTGATGTAGTTTGCCACGGGTACACATTCGAAATCCTTGGTCGTAAGCCCGGCGCTTGCCAGCATCGCATCCTGAACGTCGGCGAGGATGATCTGCGCGGTGAACTTGCACGGAATGTGCTTGCTCTTGACGTCAGCCAGCGTCTTGATCCCGGAGTCGTCGGCCACGGCGAAACCGAGCCACAACGGAAAGACCTTGGCGACGAGCCGAAGATTACTGTTCGGTTTGCCGTCGAATGGACCTTTCCCGATATAGGCGTAGCGCGCCTCGAGCGCGTTGTTGAATCCGAAATCGATCTGCCCGCGATTCATCTGCGGGACGATTGTCGATGAGCCGCCGCCGGCGCGCACCCGCGCCAACATGTTGCCCTTCTCATTCATCAACTTGGCGATTGCGCTGCCCGAGCCGAAGGCGATCGAGCCTTGCGGGTTGGTGCCAAAGCTATACGTCTGTTGCGCTGATGCCGGTACGGCGAGTGCGCCGACGAGCACGCAGGCGTATGCGGCCGTTTTCAATGTTGCTGTTCTGGACTGCATGATCGCGTCTCCCCTGTTATTGACCGTGATTCCTTAGATGACTTCTAGACCTGCGCGAATATTCGCGCCTTTACGTTCTTCCTGCAAGACAGAGACGAGTTTAGGATTGCCAAGGATCAAGTGTTGATTGTTTTAGGTCAACCGCCAGCACCGCGCCGCAAGTCAGCGTGTCATCCGGCGAATGCGAGCTAAGTGCAACCATCGCTCCTTCGCTTGCTTTCTCCCTTGCTTTTTAGCTGACCCGCTCGGCGAGGAGCTGCCCCAGAGTCCTCCTTCCGCTTTGGTTGCTGCTAAAGATAGTTTTTGATCTGATCATCTCGGGACCCGCATCCGCGCCGCCCAGTCTTCGCGAAGCTTCTCGCGCAGCACCTTGCCGCGGTCGTTCTTTGGCAAATCCGGCACAATGAAAACCTGCTTCGGTGTCTTCACCGGCGGCAGGAATTGCTCGCAATGCTTGAGCACGCTCGCCTCGGTCAAGCCCTGCACCTTGCCCACGACGTAGCATACCACTTCCTCGCCGTAGATCTTGTCGGGGACGCCGACGGCGGCGGCATCGAGAACTTGCGGGTGCTTGAGCAGAACCTCGTCGATCTCGAGCGGCGCGATATTCATGCCGCCACGGATAATGAGGTCTTTGGTGCGGCCCGAGACGCGGATGAAACCCTCGTCATCCTCGATGCCGAGATCGCCCGTCTTGATTCGCTTGGGCCGCAGCGGCTCGATGGTGCCGTCGTCGCGCAGATAGCCGATCGCGGTATGAGGACCGCCGGCGGTAATCTCGCCCTCGACGCCGACGGGGACCGGCTTACCTTGCGCATCAACGATTTCGAGCTCCTGGTGCAGCGCCGGTAGGCCGACGGTGCCAAGCTTAAATTTATAATGGCGGTTGCCACATACCCAGCCCGCCTCCGACATTCCATAGAGCTGAAGCAGCCGCACACCATACATCTCCTCAAACTGCATCCATTGCTGCGCAGTGAGCGGCGCCGTACTGCAGGTCATCAGGCGGAGCGTTGGGATATCCTTGGCCGTGTAACCGAGCGGCTTGTTAAGCAGCATATTGAGGACGGTCGGTACACCGGCGGAGAATGTGATGCCGTAGGTCTTGATCCACTCGAAGAACCGGCTGTGCGAGAAACGCTTGGCAATGTGCATGGTAAGGCCCTTCTCCAGGAAGGGCATCAGGCTGAGCACCTGCGCCGAGTTCCAGCCAAACGAACGATATTCGAGCGTCCGATCGTCCTCGGTGAGACCTAAACATTCCAGCGTCGAAAGTCCGTTGAGCCAGTAGGCGGCGTGATCGTACACGACCACCTTCGGTCGAGCGGTTGTCCCAGAAGTGCAGAAGATGCACGACACGTCTTCCGGATTGTT
>Ga0307442_1001649_pt1 | contig 11029 bp, 10 predicted proteins | sample SalMarWE160430MG_FD_202143 | JGI IMG/M metagenome (GOLD analysis project Ga0307442, IMG submission 202143) | Salt marsh sediment microbial communities from the Plum Island Ecosystem LTER, Massachusetts, United States - WE1604-30 | ecosystem: Environmental > Aquatic > Marine > Intertidal zone >... | reverse complement strand
GATCTTATCGATGGTGAAGTCGGGAAGCCTTCCTTGAGGGGCAGTCGCTCCCCCCTTGGTTACGGGCTCCCGTGCCGAGAGGGTACCTGCTGCCAGGACCACCGCCAAGCAAAAGACCAATCCCATTACGAATGCTGATCTCTTCATGTCTTTCCTCCTTCTTTTTTAGATTACTTAACATTTCACCAACCAACATGAACACCTGACTTTACTTTTTCCTTACTTACCTCCTTGTCCGTTTTTATTTATTAGTCATAATTTTCTCAAAAAGGTTCAGGCTATTTTTTTCGTCTCTCAATCCAATAGCTTCTTAAGGTCAACGAGGCCGCAGCCGAATTGCTTATCTCTGCCCGGCGGCCCGAGGTCTTTAACTGCATTCTCAAAGAGGGATCGTACCTGCTTCGGTTGCATATCAGGATGCTTCTGCAGCAGGAGGGCCACGGCACCGGTGACATAGGCCGTGGCCATGGAGGTGCCGGTGTAAAAGTTATATTTATTCCCCGGTTGTGTGGTCATAATGTCTACCCCTGGGGCGCAGAGGGTGATAAAGTTACCTTTGATACCTTCGGCATATGGTTTGCCCTTAATGTCTACAGCGGCTACGGCGATAACCTGGGGCAGGGCTGCAGGGTAGGGGGGGTAGGTAGCAAGACCTTTGTCACCGGCCGCCGCCACGATAATGATACCTCGTGCAAAGGCCTCTTTGACGAGGTCGGTTATTAAGGGGTCTTTCGGTCCTCCCAGGCTGAGGTTTATCACCTTGACCTTTTGGACGACGGCATAATCGATACCCTGGGAGAGCCAATATGAGGTGGTCCTGGCGGTTATCTTACCTTCTGTGATGGGGCGACATGCCTTGACGGCCACGATCGTCGCCCCTGGGGCCAGGCCGCAGATACCAATGCCGTTCTTACACTGTGCTGCGATGATCCCGGCCAGGGCGGTACCGTGGAGGTCGTACTGAAATGATTTGCCCCCCGTGACATCCTTTTTGTGTGCGATCTTACCCTTGAGATCGGGGTGCAGGTAATCGACTCCGGTGTCTATCACGGCTACCGTAACGCCCCTGCCATTTATGCCGGTTGGCAGTTGATCTGCTCCTATGGCCTTGAAGGCATATTGCAGATCTGCGAGGGGGTCTGCCTTTGTCCCACAGGTCCGGTAGTGGTAGTTGGGTTGGGGGGACAGCTCGTAGGGGTCTTGGGAGAGGACCTCCATGACCTCCTCGACGGCTCGCCCGTCCGGTATCCGCAGGCGGACGAGGGATTTTCCCAACGAGCTCAGTTCGGCGACCTCTGTCACCTCCAGGCGGTAGGACCGCCTTAATCGTTCCAGGAGGGATCGTGCGGACCTCTTGTCGCCCCGTACCGTTATCAAAACCTCCTTGGGGACTATCGATTTCAGGTGGAAGTCCTCTGTGACGCGGATGACCTGTACCCGAGGGCCGGTTTTGATAATAAAAGGAGGACACCCCGGTACTGCGACGACAGTGCAAAAGGTGTATGTCCCCGGGGGGGCTTGAGAGGTGGGCGTGACGCCGACTCGCGCCGTGAAGCTCTGCTGGGGTTGGACTGTTTGGAGGTGGGAGGACTTGGTATCAAACAATTTCTTGTGATGCTGCGCTGTGGGGATAACGGATACCTCGACGCGTTGGTAAGGGGAGCCGGTAAGATTTGTCAGTTGGATGTCAAAGGCGGCCTCTTGTCCCCTCGTGACGGCCTTTGAGGAGGGGGTAATTTCTGTCAGGAACCAATCCGGTCCCCTCGTCAGAGCGGGTTTCTGGGCAGCGTGTGAAACGAGAGGACAAAGACTGCTACAGCAGATGAATACGACGAGGGCCGATCGAAGATATACGGACATTTCACCCTTCCTCCACCTCCACGAACCTGATGATGTCCCCCTTGTGCCGCAGGGATGCGATGACCCCCTGGAGTTCCTCCGGGTTCATCTCAGATGGCAGCTCCACGGTATAGACCCCCAGAGGGGAGGGGCCTCTGACAATGGTCCCGTTGATCTCCAGGATGACCTCTCGAGCCGTTTTTTCCTGGACTCCATCCTGAAAGAGTATGGATAATCTTGGACCGTTACTTTCAATGGCCGCCGGACCTGAGAGGGTGCGATAGAACCGCTCCCCCGCACCCCAGGGATTGAGGGCGAGGAGGCCTACGAGTCCCACAATCACGATGAACTGCGTGGCGATGAGCGCGGCGGCAAAGGTGGGCTGCGGTCTGGGGATGAGGGCGGCGATCCGCCCCCAGATCGTTCTCTCTCGTTTTTCAATTTCCGCCATGAGATGGGGGAAGGTCTGGGGGACGGGGACCTCTTCGGCAATTGCTTGATAGCCTTTCTGTTCTCTCTTGATCGCTGCAAACTCCTCTTGACAGATGGAGCAGCTTCGGAGGTGTTTTTTGACTGTCTCGTGCTCCGTTTTCTCCAACGTCCGGTTGAGATACCAAGGAAGGAGCAGGTCCATTCCCTCGGGGCAGCGGCCCGCCGTGTCTTTGTTGGGTTTCATGCCTCACCTCCTATGCCCATGTGCTGTAAGATTCCTCCCAATCGCTTGCGGGCGTAGAACATCCTGGTCTTGACCGTATTGGCCGGGCACCCCATGATTGCGGCGATCTCTTTGATGGAGAGCCCCTGATAATAGGTCATGTCGAGCACCTCTCGATGTTCCCGGCTCAAGCTATTGATGGCCGTCCGCATCCGCTCTCGCAATTCAGATTGATATGTTGCTGTATCCGGGGCGCTTCGCTCACCAGCCTCTTCGCCCACGGATTCCAGGTCCTCATAGGGGGGCAATTTCCCCTTGATCTTCTTGCGAACCTTGTTGACGGCGATGCCGAACATCCAGGTGGAGGGCTTGGATTCACCCCTGAACCGTTTGGCCCCTCTCCAGATCTCCAGCATGACTTCATTGGCCACCTCCTTAGCTCCCTCTCCCTCACCGAGCAGGCGATAGGAGTAGAGATATATCCTCTTATAATATCTATCGTAGATCTCACGGAAGGCCTGGTGATCGCCCGCTGCTATCAACTCCAAAAGCCTCCCATCTTCCAATGATCGATTATGCGTTCTCAATAAATAAGTCCCCTCACAGTGAAAAAGGTTCAAAGGGGGTTTTGCCCCTCTTGTGAAATACAAAGCCCCAATCTCCATGGAAAGAAGATTGAGGCGTGGAATTGCATCTTTCCTCCTTCATGACCAAGCGTTACGGTCCCCTCCGGGCTGCCGCACCGAAGTACCGATCCTTTTCCTGGAGTACGACCTTGAGATGGTCTGTAGGGTCGAAGTGGATCTCCACATATCCCGTCTCAGGCTTGGGGAGACCTGCATAGGTGAGACGCCACTGCATCTCGGCCATGATGGCACCCTCCAGCTCATAGACCTGGTTGACGGTGAAGCGCAGGACGATGTTGTTCAGGGACTTGAAGTCGTTATGGATGGTTCTGCGCAATCGCTGCCAACCACGGGGATATTGCTGGTAGTCTTTGGAGATCAACCCCATATAACGCTCCAGGTCCCTGGACATATAGGCCTTGGCCAGCTCATCGGTTTGTTTTTGAATTAATTCCCACAGGGTGATGGGGAGATAAGTGAGCGGTATAAACCCGAACGCCTTCGGATCGGAGATAACACCGGCTGTGTTGATGACTCGGAGCGTCAGTTCATAGTCCTTATTGGCAACGGGAATAAAGCGATAGCGCCAGCTTTCCCCTCCTTGTGCCGTCTTCCATGTCTCGCCGCCGTCCAGGGAGACCTCTACTTTTGGGACCCCTCCGCCGCCGCCACCGTCGGTCTTCCCCACAATGAGGACCTCGCCGCTGGGGGTGAGATCGCTCTTGATGATGGTAACTCCGGTCGCTCCTTTGAGGACTTTTTTGCCGATGGCGGCGGAGGTGATGCTCGGTTTATTCGTTTTATGAGGCGCCGCGCCCCAGGCCGGCGATATGAGCAGGATTAATACAATAGCGTTCAAGACATACCGATAGCATCTCTTTCTCTCGGCCATTGCTCTCACCTCCTGTTATGTGAACCATCGTACTTATATGTTTCTCGTCCGGCGACAAAGGTTCATGCTAATTTTTATATGGTGGCCACACTATCAGCCACCATAGAGCTGCGACATGAAGCTGAGTAGTTAATGGACAGCCTCAGGAGGAGGTTCGTTTTGAACTTGCTCTTAGTACAAGAAGACCTCATGTATGTTGATAGATGTAATTGTACGCCCTGAATTTATTTTTAAAATTACCATAATGTTAAGAGTATCATGCTTTATTCTGCACGTCCTATGGTGCTACAAAGGTGTCAGAGCGGCGCACATTCCTCCTCCAATCCGTAGTAATCTCATCTGTATAGGTGACGGTAACAGTATCATTAACTGTGGTGGGGAAAAAGCGTGATCCCACAAACCTCCCTGAACTGCGTGGGGTCTCTGTCAGCGTTACATTACCGTCAAACTGCACAGCGCCGCCGCTACGAACATATCTTACTCTCACGGTGATAAAGCCGGCCCCGATTTTGTCCAGATCAGTAACAATGAATTCGAATACCGACGCAGCTAAGGGATTTATCTGAACTGTCCCATCATGCCCGATGGGTGCTGCCCCGAAATAGAGATCCTTTGTCTGTAGGATAATCTTTAATTGGTCCGCCGGGTCAAAGTGGATCTCCACATACCCTTCCTTGGGCTCGAGGAGGCCGGCATAGGTGAGCCGCCAGTAGATATCGGCCATGACGGCCCCTTGAAGCTCATAGACCTGGTTGACGGTGAAGCGCAGGACGATGTTGTTCAGAGACCTAAAGTCGTTCTCAATGGCCCTGCGCAGCCTGTGCCACCCCCGTGGGATGTTTTGATAGTCCCTGGAGATAAGACCCATGTATTTTTGCAGGTTTTTAGACATATATGCCCTGGCCAATTCATCCGCTTGCTGCTGGATTAATTCCGACAGGGTGAGAGGGAGATAGGTGAGCCGGGTTATGCCGAACCGCTTCGGATTGGAGACGACGCCATCGGCGTTGAAGACCCGGAGGGTGAGATAGTAGGTATAATTGGGGAGGGGAAGAAACTCGTAGTGCCACTTTTCACGCCCGGTCGCTTCCTTCCACATCTGCCCACCGTCCAGGGAGACCTCTACCCTTTCAACGGCTGTCTTTCCCCCTTCGGCCAATCCCACTATGAGGGCCTTGCGTTCACGGGTGAGGTCATCCTTAATGATTGTCACCTCGGCTTTTCCCACTAGGTCCTTCTTGCCAATCTTGGCCATGGTAACGGTCGGTTCTTCGGGGGCGGCTCCCCAGGCTACAGTCAGTAAGGATAGAACAAGAAAGCCGCTTATACTCCACCGATAGAGCCTTCTTTTTATGAACATGGTATTCCTCCTCATATATCGTTTCGGCAACTATATAGTTGGTTCTCTGTAGTCTGCCGAAGGTTCATTAAAACGTCAGCGTAAGACCGCAGTAGTAGACGCCCTCGGTGTAGTCCTCGTCATGGACATCCTCGTCGTAATCCCGATAACTCGCGCTGAGGGTCAGGTTGACGGTGAGGTACTCTCTCTCCCACAACACCTGGTCGAAGACGGCGCTGTACGTGCGGCTGATGTTGTCCGGCGTCCCCAAAACCGAACCTGAGGCGTTGTCGTAGTACTCGATGGCCACATTAAGGCTCAGTGTTGATCTGGTCCGTTCATAGGCGAGAGAGAGGCCCACACCGCCACTGTAGATCCGATCGATCAGGCCTGAGAGGATATACTCTCTATACTCATAGCTTCCGTAGCCGGTCCATGCCCAATCCAGGGCCAGCCAGGGGTAGGTGATGCCTATATTTAAAGAGGGGGTGTGGCTCGAGAACTCCGTGGTCCTGTCGACCCAGTTCCAATTTCGGCTATAGGTATAGCCGAGGGAATAATTCCAGTGAGTGAAGCTTTGGGAAAGGCTCAGGTTGAGCATCAGATCATCTGAATCCGTCGTGCGAGGGTGATCCTTTGTGTAGTATGTGGAGTGATCTATCTGGAGGTTGACGGTGAAGCTGTTCCACGCATCCTCCCTCTGATAAAAAGGGTACACGCTGGAACTGAAAGAGGTCAGATGGGTATGGGTGCGGTGATCGGCTAATGAATGGTCATTGAGTTTATCAAAAGAATATTCGTACAAGAGCATCGTAGTCAACCAATACCAGGGGGCGTAATCTATCTGTCCCTTTACCCGCTCCATATCCGGTGAGGCGGCACCCAGGACCGTATTGAACCAGGGCTCCACCCGCTCAAACTCGGCACTGATCGTTAGATTTTCGGCAGGGCTGATGTCTCCCCTCACCAAATAGGCATTGTCATATTGATCTCTCAGGGTCTCATCCCGCTCATCGTCGTTATACATGCTCCGGGCGTACTCCGCATTGAGATGGATCCTGTCGCCCCAGAGGTTCAAGTGGAGGTCCCCCCCAAACACCTGATTGAGCTGATCTCCCACCGGCGAGTCGGACCTCAGGGAGTCCCCCGCGACATCGGTATAGACGAAGGTGCCGCCAATGGTAAGGTAGTTCTGGTAGTAAAACTCCACCCTTCCCCCTCCCGTGTTGCGGACATAATGGTCCAGGTCCTCGTCACGGTTTCTTCCATAGAGGACTGAGACCTTCATCCAATCGTTGTATTTATAAAAGGCCTTTGCCCCCAAAAGGTAGGTATTGAGGGTATAGGGTGTATAGCTCTCGGCGTAGTCTCCGGCCAACACCTCATAGATATTTGGCGCATTGAGATCATCCGCGAGGCGGGCATAACCCTCCACGAACATCCAATCTCGGCCGTCGATCTGCTGTTGAGGATCGTTGCTGCTCCTGACGTGGGCGTACCCCTGAAACTGGGCCTTTTCGGCAAGCTCTTGGTTGAAATCAAGGATCAGGTTTTCCAGGTAGAACCAGCCTTCCTCCAAAGAGGACCTGTCCTCGTTCCCCGTGACATCATGATAGTAACCCTCTGAAGAGAGATAGACATTAAGAGCGCCTTTTTCCCAATCGATTGCGGTGGTGGTTGTAGGAATGAAAAGGAGGACAATCCCCATCCATAACAGGAAAGATCTCATTATATAATAGTATCCCCCTATTTTTTGTCCTCACCTTTTTGCTAGACAAAGGTTAAAATATCGTTGATAACTAAACGTAATGAAGAAGAATATAGATTTATTATATAAAAGATATGAATTTGTCAATCATTTTTTGAAAGTGTTGACGGAGGTAAGGAGATGGAAGAAGCTGAGTGGTTTCACCCTTGGGTTTTAGGAGCACAAAGATTAAGACATTGCTTACCCGCTACCGCTGCAAGAGTTTTATTTCCTTTAAGGCAAAATCATCGTGATTGCCGCGCTTGGGACACTCTGCCGTGATCATCAACTTGTTGATCCCGGAGCGCAAGGCGTGTGAGGGGAGGGGGACCAGGATGGTCCTGAATGTTCTATCTTCTTCCTGATAAACGTAATTGTTGAGGTTATCGATATAATTCCCGTTGATATATAATTTATTGGTAAAGAAACCGTTTTGGTAGTCTACACTTTCATTATCGTTGTGCGCAGCAACCATTCCTGCTACCCATAAGCAGAGGGTATTTTTACTTCCTACTGATCTTAAGATGAATTCCTTGGTATACTCCAGATTGCCCCCCTTATCGTCACCTATATAGGTCATCCGTGAGTCAATATCAACGATTCTCTCCGCCCCTGCTATGTTGGGTATAGCGGCCGTCTGATCTTGTTTTTCAACCGTTTCAGTCAGGGGAAGGGGATCGGTGACAGAGAGGATGGATATTAAACCGAAGACTACCCGGGGGGTGGCGGGGAAGAGGATGGCTATCGCGAGAAAGACAACTACATAATAATATACCCTTGGCACCATCTCTCCTTTTTTGTAAATGCGATGTATAAGTTTATAATAATATAACGGAAAAGTCAAGCTTTTTGTATAGAAATGTATAAAAAAAAAGAAGAAGTTGACATCGTTACAGCCCTATGGTTAACTAATACTTTACAATCATTTGTATAATTTTTATCGAAGTTGGTCGCGATGAGAGGAAGTTATAAGGGCGTACAAAGACTTTTGGTCAAGGGAACCAATTGGGTAGGGGATACCATCATGTCCTTTCCCGTGGTCCATTCCCTTCGCCGCCTCTTTCCGCACGCCCATATCTCAGTCTTGGTCAAATCCCGTCTTGCCGAACTCTGGAAGGCCAATCCAGACCTCGATGAGGTGATACCGTATGATATGCCCACCGGTGCAAAGAGGATCTTTGGTGAGGTGCGGATAGGGCGATACATCAAACAGAAAGAAATAGACCTCGCGGTCATCCTCCCTCGCTCCTTTAGCTCTGCCCTGATGGTCTTTTTAGGGAGGGTTCCTCATCGCATTGGTTATAACGGTGAGGGCAGAAATTTGCTCCTCACCGAAGGGATCGACTGTCCTCCCGGGCTTTTGAGCCGGCACCGCATGTACTACTATCTCCATCTCGTAGAGCGCTTGGGCCGTTGTCCCTCCCCTCCCTTGCCCTCATTATCCCTTAACGGAAAACAAGAAAGTTGGTCCACTACGTTCCTCTCGCACCATGGCCTGAAAGACAGGGTGCTCATCGGTCTTAACCCCGGCGCCACGTATGGAGAAGCCAAGTGTTGGCCTTCGGAGCGGTTTGTGGCATTGGGGAGGAGGGTAAGAGATGGCTATGGGGCTTCTATCATCATCTTTGGCTCCTCTCGCCCCCAAGAAAAGGCATTAAATGCCGTTATTGCCCGAGGGATTGGTGCAGGATGCCTCGATCTATCGGGCCGGACCTCGTTGTTGCAGCTGGCGGCCCTGCTACGCCACTGTCATGTGCTGGTCACCAACGACACCGGTACCATGCACGTGGCAGCAGGTGCGGGGACGCGGGTGGTGGCTATATTCGGCCCCACCGATCCCCGGACGACCTCGCCCCTGGGGGAAGGACACGTGGTCATCCGCAAGAAAGTTTCCTGCAGCCCCTGCCTCAAAAGGGTATGCCCCGTAGATCACCGGTGTATGGATCTGATAGAGGTTGAAGAGGTCTATCGTACGGTAGGTGCGCAAATACACAGGAGAACCGTATCGGTAAAAGGATAATGGAAAAGATCTCTGCCTACGTCCTTACCTTTAATAACGAGAGGACCATTGAGCGGTGCTTAGAGAGTATCCGGTGGGCCGATGAATTGGTGCTCGTAGATTCTTACAGCACCGATAGGACAGTGGAGATATGTCGCCGATTCACCGATCTGGTCTACCAGCGCACCTGGACGAGCCATCAGGATCAATATCAGTATGCCGCTGACCTGACGACCAACCGGTGGATGATGTTTGTGGATGCCGATGAGGAGGTCCCCCCTGAGTTGGCCCGGGAAGTCAAGGAGGAGTTGGGGAGGAACAAGGGCGAGTGGGACGGCTATATCGTGCATCGCCGTACCTATTACCTGGGGCGGTGGATAAAATACGGCGGATGGTATCCAGATTATGAGATCAGGATCTACGATCGAAACAAAGGGCAATGGGAAGGTGGTCTGCATGCCAAGGTGAAGGTGAATGGAAAGATCAAGAACTTGAAGAATCATTATTACCACTACACGTACAGAGACATTTCCGATCAAATTCAGACCATCGACAGATATTCTCAGATCGCCTCAGAGGATATGCTTCAAGGGGGTAAACGGTTTAGCCTCGTACATATGTTGCTGAATCCACCCTTTCGTTTTATAAAGGAGTATGTCTTCAAAAGGGGTTTCCTGGACGGGATACCCGGTTTGGTAATTATTGTCTCCACCATGTTTTATGTGTTTATCAAACATGCTAAGCTGTGGGAACGGCAAAAGGGGTTACGGGAAGAATAATATGGTAGGCAAAAAGACCTTTGAGGGGAAACGGGTACTGATCACCGGCGGCTTGGGCTTTGTCGGAAGCAACCTCGCCATCAGGCTGGTGGAGGAGGGGGCACGAGTCACCCTGGTGGACAACATGATTCCCCGCCAAGGAGGGAATTTGTTCAACATCTCCCCCATTGCCGATAAGGTCCACGTAAATTTCAGTGATGTGAGAAACCAGCTCTCTATGGACCACTTGGTACAGGGGCAGGATTATATCTTCCATTTGGCTGGCCAGGTAAATCATGTCGAGAGCGTCCGCAATCCCATCCAGGATCTCGACATCAACTGTCGGGGGACGTTGGTCTTGTTGGAGGCCTGCAGGCGATTCAATAGGGATGCCCGGATCATTTTTTCAGGGACCAGGGGGGAGTACGGGGCAAGTGTCCGTCTGCCCGTCGATGAAAACCATCCCACAAATCCTAAAGGGATATATGCCGTGACCAACCTGACGGCGGAGAAGATGATCCTCGTCTATCACGACATCCATAAGGTCCAAGGGGTTTGTCTCAGGATTACCAATACCTACGGTGAGCGTCACCAGATGCAACACGATGAATTCGGGGTGATGAACTGGTTCATCCGAAAGGCCATGGATGATGAGACCATACCGGTCTTTGGAGATGGGATGATTTTAAGGGATTTTCTGTACATAGGGGACTTGGTGGAGTGTTTGTTGATGGTGGCAACCTGCCCTCAGGTCTATGGAGAGGTATTTAATGTCGGCACGGGAGTTCCCATCAATTTCATCGACATCGCTAGGAAAATTGTAGATATCGTGGGCAGCGGCAGTGCGGACTTTACCGAATTTACCCCGGAACGAAAAGAGGTGGAGCCGGGGGATTACTACACGGATATAACCAAGATCAAGCGGGTGGTGGGCTGGAGCCCTCAGACCTCTTTGGATGAGGGCATTAAAAGAACGATCGAATTTTATAAGGAGCACAAAAAGGCATATTGGAGTTAATGACTCACGGCCTAGGCCAGGTGAGCCGCGGTGGATGATTGCGATGGTCCCCTTTTTAGATTTGCAGAGGCAATACCGGAGGATTAAAGAGGAAATTCTCGCCGCTACCCAAAAGGTCTACGACAAGGGGGTTTTTATTTTAGGGGAGGAGGTCTC
>Ga0307442_1001644_pt1 | contig 11037 bp, 4 predicted proteins | sample SalMarWE160430MG_FD_202143 | JGI IMG/M metagenome (GOLD analysis project Ga0307442, IMG submission 202143) | Salt marsh sediment microbial communities from the Plum Island Ecosystem LTER, Massachusetts, United States - WE1604-30 | ecosystem: Environmental > Aquatic > Marine > Intertidal zone >... | reverse complement strand
AAGTCTCGTGCTTCAAAGTGTGGTTGGGAACGTGAAAGTGGTGAAACAACTCTTCTGAGGTGTGAAAGTGATGAGATGTAATTGGTACGATCTAGTAGTTGTGAAACTCCAGCTTTACCACCGACCCAATTTCCTGTGGCTAATGCATGCTTCAATCGCTGTGTGATTACATCTGCTCGAACTGCAGTTCGGATGTTAGGTTTCCGACCTCTTACTGCAGTACGTTCAAGCTGATATTTGATATCACGTGTTAGAGAATAAAGTGCGACTCTGAATAGTGACATAAGAAGGTCACCTGATAATTTCAGTCGCTTGTTTGCATAGTGGTCCTTGTCATCGGGTGTTCGTTTTCCAAGAACTAATTCTAGCAAGCGTTCAACCATCTGACCCAGATAGTATGCCTTATGGAGACGGGTATCGTCTTCAGTTCCAATATGAGGGAGTAGATAACGGTCAAGCACTTTCTCTGCGCGTGCAAGCCTGTACTCCTTGGTCTGACCAACAGCAACACGCTTTCCAATGAAGTCAAGAGCGTTTGTTCTTGTTGAACCCTCTTCCTCATCCTTGAATGCATTGATTGGTGCCGACTGTTCAATTGTGACTATCAGTTCATTGCGAAGTTCGTCATCATCGGAGATAACATCAACTATCTCTCTATCAGATTCGAGTCCCAGGGCCTTCATGAGAATAGCCAGAGGAATCTTTCCAGGAACTGAGGGGAATGAAACTCTCAGTTCACCAGTTCTTTTTCTTTCAATAGTAACTGGTGCTCTGAAGCCTCGTGAGGTGGAGAATACTTTGGCTATGTGGGTAAAGCTTGAGCTCTTGCTAGCCTCTTCAATAAGGATTCGGTTTGGCGCCAAATCTTCTTGTGTAACTAATACTCTTTCTGAACCGTTGATAATAAAATAACCACCAGGGTCTTTCGGGTCTTCACCCAGGGCAATCAATTCTTCAGCTGATTTACCAAAGAGATGGCATTGTTCGCTTCGAAGCATAATTGGCATGTTACCAACATAGACCCTCAGGGTTTCAAGCCGTGTTGATACTGACCCCTCTTTTCGAACAGGAGTCATATGAAGAAAGAGCTTGCTGGCATAGGTGAGATTTCTAATCCTAGCCTCGTTGGGGGTAAGGTTGTGCTCACTCCCATCTGCTTCTCGAATCGTAGGTTTTCCAATCTCAATGTCGCCAAGTTCGACGACATAACCTTCGATCTTAGGAGTCAGCTTTCCGACACTGTCAACTACTTGCTGAAGCTCCTCTCGTATAAACCGATTAAAAGAGTCAAGGTGTTGGCCTACTAACCCGTAATGGTCGAAGAAAGCCTCGATTACTGGCCAATACTTGTCTTTATCTGTACCCGATGCCATGACTGATCACACCATTCGCGTGAAGGACGGGGGAACTACTGTTTGCATATACGCTTCCCAACGTTTAGAACTCAGAAATCCGAGCTCACACATCTGCTACAATAGCCGCCCCGTTGTTTTTACCCTGACAGACCTACTTATGGTTCCACGCATGCAAAGGTCAGTGGCGGGCTCGGCGGGATTTGAACCCGCGGCCAGTCCCCGATACAAGAGATGACTCTCCTGATCATCAGGTTAAAAGCCTGCTGCGCTACCTATCTGCGCCACGAGCCCCTGATGTCCAGACGGATACTAGTCTATAACCGTCAATGACCTCCAACATGACAAAAAGTCCCGTGTTTGTTACTTAGGGTCATGCATGAATGGGAAGCAGTTCTGTCTGAGCAAAGGACGGGGAATTTTGTAACCATAAAAGGATTACGCTAAAACAACGAAATGGCGATTCATCTAAGGGTGGTGTGGCTGTGTGAGCCATTCTAGTATAGACGTCGGAAGCTAATAAACTTATCATCGATTCATAAAATGTTGAGTGAACAACAACTATTGAAACTTCTATGTTCCACCCTTCCCCTGCCAGTGTTGCCACCCTCCAAATTCATAACGAATCTAGAGTTAGCAAGGGCATTGACTACATTCATTGGGACGGAGTCCCTCCTGTTGTCCTGGCTTCTTTCTCCTGCGTAATTATCGGAGTATCACTTCCGACCACAGAGAGTGCTTCCACAGTTCTTACCACGGCGGGATCATTATCACTCCCCTTAGCTTCGTCACCGAAACTAAGAAGGCTCGATTGAGCAAAGTGAACAGCCGCGGACTCCCCAGAACTTGATACTTGTTCTTTTGTGGAGAGTAAGGACTTCCCTTGAGAAGGCTTCTTCTTTTGGGATTTCAGTTGCGTGCTTCGTGCTGCTGCACTAGCCCACTTACCTAGTCCTCTCACGTCATGCAATGATTTCGTGAGCGTAATAAGGCGACCTGCAATGTTTATGGCTCCGTTCCTGTCTGCATTGGTCTGATGATTGCACGAAGGACAGATGAAGTGGTTCTGCCGGGGTCTTTTCCCCTTGGTCCCACACTTCCAACATAAGATAGAGGTCCAGTTCTCAGGAACTACTCTGAATCGAGAGTCCTTTCCCTTGACAGTCCATCCGAGCTGTGCAAGTCCATGACTCAGACTATCAGTGATTCGAGCAAAAGCCCACCGATGGACCATTCCTCTGAATCTTCGCCCTCGCCCATGTCCTCGTTGTGCAAGAACACGGATGTTCGAGAGCCGTCCAAGTGCGACATAAAGAGAATATTTCTCGGACAGTTCAGAGATATAGTCGAGCAGTTGCCTGACTAGTATCCTGTCATAATCCTTAGCCACATTCTCTCGCTTGGAACGAAGTTTCTTGAGCTTGTCCAAAACTCCATCATATGGAATTCCATTGTTCCTTCTATGGTTCATTTCTTGTTGAAATTCAGCGACTAGTCTATCTAGTTTCAGAATAGATTGAGCCTTGCCCTCCTGTTTGAAGTATCGTGTTTCTCTGACCTTCTCAGGAGTGACAAGAGTCGTACAGGCAGCTTTCTCGATTCCAAGGTCAATACCCAGAACTGCTAAAGGGAGTGTGGCCTGTGAGGGAACAACTTCCTCAATTCTGAGTGCAAAGTTGATCCACCACTTACGAGACTTGTCTGTGAATATCTGGAGCGCCTTCACTTCCCCCCTCTTGAACTGATTAAGATGAAAAGGCGCAGTCTTGAGAGGTATTAGGAGTCTATCATGAGTTACTCTCCCTTCTGAAACTGAGTCAAGAGAGTCACGCAAACTAACCCACCATCTAGCCACAGAAGTATACTTCTGAAAGAGCTTGAACTGCCGCGAGAACATCCAACGTGGAATCCTTCGAGAGGAAGTTACCTCACCTGGTCGTGAAGCATTGCGGCCCTTCTTATTCCGTAGTTTGAGATAACTCTCATAATTTGCTACTGCTGTCTGTCGACACTCCACTATCTCATTCTGTGACATCCGAGGATATCGAGCCTTAAGGTCATGGGGGACAGCTGGTCTCTGACTGTGTCCGGGTTTCACCTTGAAAGCAGTAATCGTGAGCTTTTGCAGTTCGTTTTCGGATATTCTTTCTCTGTTTTTGCCTGTTAGCAACTTGTCTTCATGTTGTTCAATTATTCCAAGAAATGAATGAATAACCCTTGTATCCCTTCCAACAATCTGTCTCAGTCTTTGCTGAGTACGTTGTGTCATAACATCCCATTTTATCGGGACCTTGACACTGATTGTTGTTCCTCGGGATCGAGCCATCGCATTCGCCTACCGTATTTAAACTTCTGACCCGTTTCTTGAGCCAGTTGAGTTCACTCCCCTTCCTGTTCAGAAGGAGTCTTTTGAACTCGTACTAGTATCATATTTTCCATATTTAAACTTATTAAGCAAAAATTCTATGAAGGTTGATTTTTTATTTTTAAGTCTTATAAAGCCTTTATTTTCCAAATAAAGCATTCCAATATACCGAGATTAACTTATATATAAAAAGCAATATTTTAGATTGAGGAGGTCATATGGAGCGAAATGCGCAGGAATTCAGACCGAATGTGGTTCTAGCTTCTGCAATATACTCTGGACTGTCTGCCCTTGTGAACTTGGCATATAATCGCAAAAGTAGTCAGACAATCAAACAGTATGACCAAATCAAAAAAATATGGGAAAAAACTCGCAGAGAAAAGAGGGCGGGTAGAAAGGTTGGTTCGCATGACTATTCCTCAGTTCAGAATGTGGAGTCTGCTTTAAGAAATCTATACTTCAAGATGCTTTGGAAAAGTACCCGACAATACGGTAACCGAGAGTCTAAACGTGTATATAGTTGGAGAGAGGGAACTGTTGGTCCCCTCAATGCATTACTCAATTTTGCAGGTGCCGTGCTACGAGATACACTGGTTCCTCGATATCCATTTCCTGATCCAGATTTGTATGAACGCAGGGAATATCCAGATGGTCAAAAGAGGCTACTTCCCAAGAGTGTCGCAGATAAAATCCCTGTAGAGAAGAATGTCAAGGTGCAAGTTCGTGCTGGTTATCGGGGTAATTCCAAAAATCCGCGGGTATTACTCTCACACCCAACTCTTCCTGCTCTTGATTTTGGTGATATGATTCGTGCTCATCTTGTTGAACTCTGTCGGCAGTGTTTCATCAACAATGTCCCTCGTGGTGAATCTCAACGTTATATACGTCTACTAACTCACAGGCTCATTCCGTTCCTTGATTGGGTGTATACCAGAGGGAAAACTGGTAGGAAGAATTTCTATCCTGGTGCTGATGAAGAACTGCGCAAGGTTGTACTTGAAATAAGAACTCATTTCGGAACTCAATCAGGAAGAGAAGAAGGAATCAGTAGAAAGATAGAGAGAATTTCCTCAGATGTGGGAGTCAACTTCCTCATTGAAAAAATAGAGTCGATTCGTGCAAATTGTCAAGAAGATTACATCAAGGAGAAGTGTGAAACAATTCTGAATCACATAGAGGATGGAATTGTCACAGATATTGATATCTCAAAATTCATTGAGGAGGTTACACAGAAGTCAGCACGAGAAGGAAATGACTGGCATAGGATATTACTCTCAGGGTTTCCACACCCGCGATCTCTCAAAGAAGTGGTCTTTGTTGGAGATACTCTTCTGCAGACAACCGCTGGATTACAATACCTCGCAGAGGTTCCAGTCAAGGGGAAAACTGGGGCAGGTAAAATTGACCTAGTACTCTTCGTACGTACTAAGAAAAGAGAAGGTCACTATATCTGGACTCCTGTGCTTATTCTTGAGATTAAAACAAAAACAGGGTTCAATTTTAACCTGTACGGAAAGAGACCTCGCACAAAGAAACCTCAGGTCTTTGTTCCAGTTCTAAATGCATGGAAGCGGTCTCTTACCGAACCTGAATGGAATACAATGGTGAAATCAGTTCCGCCCAAGTTTCATTTAGATCAGCTTGATGCCTATGAGGATTCACTTCTTTCAGAATATAATGCCCTCATAGGTAATACCAGACCTCTAACGCAACTCTGGAAAGGAGTAGTGACTCTGGATGTCACTCAAGATTTCAGCAGTACAAAGAGGGCTTTTGACCAACTTGTTGAGCAACTTGTTGATCGAATAATAGAAGGAAAGTTCAAAGGTCAGTGGAAAACGCTTACGACTTCCAAAATCGGTGATGAATCAGCTCCCAGTATAGCAATCACAATGACACCAGCTTCAGGTGATATTTCAATCCTCAAGAGTATCGAACCTCAAACCTCTGTCAATCTAGAGGACCCGTTTAAAGAAAGAATAGAGGATGATACCTTCTTCACACAATATGTTTCCGTTCCTTCTCCAACATCCTCTGGAAAGAGTGCAGCATGGTTATCAAAGAACTGGCATCTCTTGAATCATCTTGCTGAGTTAGAGGAAACAAGTCCCAATAATGACTTCGTATGGATTGACTTGCTCGGAGATTACCCCACAAAAAGAATGATTGAGATGAGATTCGGACTTGATACACTCAGGAAGAAGAATCGAATCAACAAGAAAGATCATACACGACTCAGTAGGATGTTGGCAAGAATCCAATTTGCCTGTCTTCGAGAAGAAACTGATAATTTTCTCTTTGAGAATGACTCGACTGGAATTGAACAAGTTCGAGAGATTATCCAGAGTACAAGTAGCAACACTACGAATAGAGTCGTTGTAGTGGATGGTTGGTCTGACCTTGATAAGATGCTGCCAATCACCAACAGAAAGAATCTGTCAGTTCTTGAGATAACACTACTACAGATATTGAAAGAAACTGCTCAAGAAGTGATCTGGATTGATAGTGGTGTAGATCATCCATTGATGAACAAGACCTACCAACGTTCATGTGTGAGCCCTCTATTCTATTCCTCTCCTAGAAAACAGGTAATAGATGAGATTCTGTGGAATCTTCCCACAGCACCTCGTAAGATGGGATGGGTTTCTCCACAGTATGATGATAGTCGCATAATCATCCAGGATCTTCCTACAAGTCATCCTCCATGGATTACGGTAATCCATGTACCATATTTGAGGGGATGGACAAAGAAGTTTAGTGCAGCTGCGGTAAGAAGTCCAATTATCGATGTTACAGAACATCTTGGAAATCTGAATCAACAGCAAAGTATGTACGGTAGATCATTCCAAAGTGCATCTATACAGGTACGCTATGATGCTATTGGAGAAGAGAGTATTGACTCTGTAAAAGAGCGAGCGTTGACTCTAATACCAAGCCTAAGAAGAAAGCAAAAAGGGGACATCTCAGAAGATGACTCTGCTGATTGGGAGATATCTTACATCTCTGTTGATTCTGAAATTATTCAACCGGGGCTTATGTCCAGATTACAACTTGATGTGAATCAATCACCTCCAACCCCCAATAGATCAAGCACTTCCAAAGACATCTATGTTGATGCAGAACATATCACACGAGGATGGATTCACAAAACACCTCCTGAAGATGAAGATACTTCATCACTAACATCTCGAAGAGCTCCGCATGTATATTCACAAATTCGACCAGATATTGATACACTGGAAACCAGAAGAAGAGAGATTCAGAGAATAGCAACAGCAGCGGAATATCTAACTCGGACAACACGTTACAATGATTCACTCTTTCGTGAGATTGTATCAATTTGTGACTATGATAGAAGTATTCCAGTTGATGAAGGATATCTACTTGCCATTCTTCAACAAATCAGGGATGCAATTCTTCGAAAGAACGAACCACGACAACTATGGAAACTTCTCTTGGACACTCGCCGAAATAGCGCAGACCTCTTGAACACTCAAAATCAACGGGCTCTCAGATTGGCTCAGAGTTACAATCCTGAGATTCTTGAGTTATACGGAATGAACCTCTTTCTAGCCATAGTATCAGTAGCTGACAAGATCTTGAAGAATGTAGAGCCCTATGTGTGTAAAACACTATGGCCTGCAATTGCTAGATGGCAGTTCTATCAGATGGGATTTGAACAAGAGGATGACGGAACCTTCGAACAACGATATGACTTTCAGACAATCCATTCAAACCTCTTATGGAGGGCAAAACAGATGCAGAAAACAACACCAACACAAGATTCCAGATTTACTGAACAATTTGGACAACTACTCTGGCGAGAAGGAAGTGATGATGGGCATAGCTGGCTTCTTTTCCCCTCTTTCAAGAACACAATGTTCGGAGCATTGCTAGAGAATCAGATGAGTGCGTATCTTCGGCAAGGATGGTATCGTGGTGTCATCGATCCTGAGAAGGTCAAGGAAAAAGCTGAAGATGCACTATCAAGAGAGGGATGGAATGAGTTTTCGATTGTACTTGTGGATGTGAACACCCAACGTGTGCTATTCGCTAAGACTGAAGGTGAGCAAGGAGAAGAATGGAATCTAGTTGGTGCATTTGAATATGGGAATCCCCCAAAAGATCAGAGTCAACCTGTACGATGGATTAGATTATCACACCCTCTCCCTGAAACTTTCCTTGCACTTCATGGATTCACTCCGGGTTCACCGCCTCCTGATATCAGCGTACAGTGTGACCCAGTGCTGAATGAGGCGAGTGAGTGGACTGGTGTTGTGCGAGATGTCACATGTTTCCTGACTATAGATATAGAAAAGAAAGTCTACAAGATAGAACTACTTGAGGGCTCCACAGCTATCGCACAGAAAGAAACGAACTCAACTGATGATGTCATTAGTTTTCTCAGGTTTCCACTGAGAAAAGGAGAATACTTCTCAACTCCAGATGGAACATATCTCAGATGGAATCCTATGCAAGACATCGTATATGATGATGTTGCAACCGAAGATGTGGATAGAAAACTTGACCCGTATAGTCTTTCGATATTCAAACCTCTAATTCATCGTTCATCATTCTTTCCTGATAGTTATGCACTACCAGCAACATGTGAAGAGTTCCTGCGGACAAAGAAAGGTAATGACATCACGTTACGAATTATTGTTGATGAACAAAAGAAAAACATAGGAACCAAGAAATACCTCAAGGTTCAGCTTGAAGGGGTGAAGAAGAGTGGTCTGGTTCGTTTTGAGAATGAGAATATGGGAATTTTTGATGTGGCATTACTAACAGAATGTGATCAATTTGTAGATATGGAATTAGGTAGGCGACACAATGTTTCGATAAACGTTGAATCACTTGCTCCACTTCGATTGGCGCACCTTCTCTCAGAGTTTCCAAAACTCCAGAGCATTATATCAAGTCATATTGAAGATTTACAATTGTCAGAAGCTGATGAATATGAAGAAGGGGTGGAAGGGGATCACGAGTATGTAGAACCAGAAGCAGAGTATATTGAACCAGAGTTTGAAGAAGGTTTGGAGGAAGAATTAGAATATATTGAACCTGATCATGATAGTGAATGAATAGACCAAGTTAATGCAATATCTGAAACCAATTGCACAAAAACATCAATGCAGATTGTGATTAGTATTTTTAGTGGTTGTAAGAAATAGTGGCGCCCCCGCCGGGATTTGAACCCGGATCTCAAGAGTTCCGCTCCAAGGTGTCAAACCATATTGGATTGACAGTCTTGAATGCTTACCGGATACTGCAGACTATCTACAGTATTAACCGGACTACACTACAGGGGCGTGATTGACTGCTGCAAATCCGATTTTCTATTAAACTCATCGGTTGAGAACAATTCATATTGAATAATTCTAGATAAAATTCTAATGAGATTGGTTGCTTCTTCTCTTAGTCTGTCGATCATACACTGCAGAGAGAGCTGCTATTACTGATATGGCTACCCATATTGATTGACCTATTAATACAGAAACAATTTGAGCGACGATAAAGAAACCAATCAGAATTACTCCGCTCTCGATATATTCCATGATTTTCAGAAGATGTTTCAGAGGCCCCCATCTTGCGATAAGTTCGGTTATAAGAAGTGAAATAAAAAGAACAATGTCGGTGATATAGCCTAATTGAAGATATACCGCTTCTAGATAGAAGCTGGTAATCAGAGTAAAAGTTGTTACATATGCTGCTAGAACAATCAAAGCCACCAATCTTTGTAGACTCGTATCCTTGATTGCGTAGTAATACAATAACTCGAATAGTGAGCCGGCAAGTAATCCAGCTATGCACCCAGCCAGAGCAATGCTAGATTCATTCAGATTGAATGTAATAAAATAGGTGAAGATACCTATTGAAATACCCAGAATGAGAGATTGAATTGCCTTTCTTACAACGAACTCGCGAACTCCCTCAGGAATATCCTGATCCTTTGATTTCTTCACAGGTGGTTTCTTTTTCTTCTTCTTTGGTGGATCCTGTACCATGTTTTGCAAGAGAAGAACTTGTTCTCGTATTCGCAGGACAAAGACCTCTGCTGTAATTTTACGTTGCAGGAAAGAGTCCAATTGTTTTTGCAATGTGAGAAATTTCTTAGCACGACGGTCTGATCTACACCGTATCTTTGTGAATGCACTATCAATTTCTATACAGATTTCAAGATATTTTTGAATAGGCTGTTGAAAGGGGCCAAGACCTGAAGCAGATTTTATTTTCTCAATAGCCGTTTGCACTGCCTTATCATCGTCAATATCCAAGAAGAAAGGACTTGCAACACTGATTGCATCCAACAAACCGGGTTTCGAGAGGTTAGATATTTCATCAGCAATTCCACTGAGTCTTAATGCGAGTGTTTCAAGATTTGGTTCTTCGGTCAAATTTGTGGTCCCACCTTTCACGCTAGTCACACTGTGACTATTGTTGAATTTGAGTAGTATGTATATAACTGTCATGACAGATAGTATGGTATTAGAATACCCCGTATTTTTCGGTGACTAATGAAATGCAACAAAAAGCAATAGCACAACAACGTTGGTTTATAATTCAAGCAAACCTAGATTTTCAGAAGACATTTGAGAATCTTGAGAAGTATTATGAAGATGGGATAATAAGTAGTTTAGAGATAAATATGAAAGGTTCGATGATTCTTCACTTTGCGAATTGGGACCCGAGCAAAGTGTTGATTTCTCCAAAGGGATCAATTACTTGTTACTATTATGAAAATACAATAGACCCGAACAAAATCTTGCAATTGCTTCCTGAAGGATATGGTTATGTAAATCCAGAATTCTCAGCAGTTGAAGCAATAGCAAGCGAACTAGGTAAGTATCTAAAACCTATCAATGGGGAAGATCTCGAATTGAAAATCATTAAATCAAGTTTGCCACGAGATTATTTCTATCAATTGCGAAATTGGAGATATGGACCTATTATTAGAGAGCCCGTCACGAACGTAAGATATGTGTGTTCATGCGGTAGAGAATACAAAACTGAAACTTGGTTTAAAAAACATTATAGCGGAATGCGAAGAATACAATTCAAAAACATCTGGAATTCGTGGTAAAATGTTGTTAGCCAAGCCAGGTGAGAAATGGTACATGGGACTAACGCCATTTGGATTTGTCAGATTTCGAGAGGTAGTGACTTGGGAAATGCTGAAAGATGCTGCACGAGATTCTCCAACTTTGCCTCTTTATCATGGCCATCCTAGAAGACCTGAGTGGTAATTGAAGCATAATCTACGCAATTTGAGCTACAAGACTTTTTCAATTGCTATGTAGAAAAAGACTACGTGGTAAT
>Ga0307442_1001640_pt1 | contig 11049 bp, 9 predicted proteins | sample SalMarWE160430MG_FD_202143 | JGI IMG/M metagenome (GOLD analysis project Ga0307442, IMG submission 202143) | Salt marsh sediment microbial communities from the Plum Island Ecosystem LTER, Massachusetts, United States - WE1604-30 | ecosystem: Environmental > Aquatic > Marine > Intertidal zone >... | reverse complement strand
GCATCTGATCATTGATGTGGCCAAATGCGAAAATTGTCAAAACTGCTTCTTAGCGTGCAAGGACGAGCACGTGGGTAATGACTGGTCGGGATACTCGGCACCCCAGCCCGATAGAGGGAGGGGGTGGATAACGATCCAGGGGAAGGAACGGGGGCAATATCCCTTTATTGATGTTGCCTACCTCCCTGTCCCCTGCATGCATTGTGACGATGCCCCCTGTATCAAGGCAGCGAGGGACGGAGCCATATACAAGAGGGCCGACGGCATCGTTGTGATAGATCCCGTGAAATCTAAGGGGCAGAAAAACGTTCTCAAGGCGTGTCCGTACGGTGCGATCACATGGAACGAAGCGCTTCAGATACCTCAGAAATGTACCCTCTGTGCTCATCTGCTTGATGGGGGATGGGCAAAGACCCGCTGTGTGCAGTCCTGCCCAACCGGTGCCTTAAGCGTGCGTCATGTCGAGGACGCCGAGATGAAGGAAATGATTCAGGCTGAGCGGCTTGCGGTCTATCAACCACACCATAAAACCAGCCCTCGTGTCTATTACAAGAATCTGTATCGGTTTACCCGGTGTTTTATCGGTGGCAGTGTTGCGGTGCGATTAGATGGCCAAGAGGAATGCGCCGAAGGTGCTCACGTGACCCTTGTGAATGCCGCCAACGAAAAGATGGGTGAATATACGACCGATCATTACGGCGATTTTAAGTTTGATAACCTTAAGGAGAATAGCGGTAGGTATACCCTTCAGATAGCTTACGCGGGTTATGAAACGAAAACCGTCGAGGTCGATTTGAAGCACAGTCTTAACGTCGGGATAATATTTTTATAGGATACTCTTATGAATATTTGTTCCTATACCTTAGAGGAATTTATTGAGCGGGTTCAATCTCTTCATGGCTTTGCCGCCCCGGGTGTCGTGATCGGTGGCCTTATGGTCGACCTGGCCAAACAGCACCTTCCCGAAGAAGGACTGTTCAATGCTGTCTCCGAAACCGCCAAATGTCTACCAGATGCCATACAGCTTCTCACATCCTGCACCGTTGGGAACGGCTGGCTTACGGTCATTAATATTGGTCGTTATGCCCTGACCCTTTACGAAAAATCAAGCGGTGGCGGGATACGTGTTTTTTTAGATCCAGCTAAGGTCGAAGCATGGCCCGAGATCAAGAACTGGCTTTTCAAGCTGAAGCCGAAGAAAGAACAAAACCTCGAACTTCTTATGAAACAGATCAAGGAGGCTGGGGCACGTATTTGCGGCATCCAGCACGTTACGGTTGCGCTTCATCTCCTGGAAAAGAAGCATCGAGGTGATATTGTCCAGTGTCCCCGCTGTAACGAAGCGTATCCAGGTGATGATGGCGAAATCTGTCTCGCCTGTCAGGGTGAGTATCCATATATAGTATCCGAGATACCGGATATCCGTGGGGCTTCCCACGCAGGGGAAGAATCATCATGTTGACGTGTACATGGTGTCTTCTCATTGACAAAGCTATTGAAACATGTATAACCTTGGATCATGACGATACAGGCACGGGCTGCAAAGTAGCCACATTTTAAACACGAGGTGAGGTGAAAGGAGGTGATGCCTGTACTGACCTGAGGAAGCGACAGACAAAAACTTTTTAACAATTCAAGCATGAAGGAGGGAGTGACAATGAAAAAGTTTCTTGTAATTGCTTTGATGGTCGTTCTGGCAAGTGCGTTAGTTGTCAGCGGTTGTAAGAAGGGACCAAAAGAAGAAATTCGTATCGGTGTACCGGCTCCGTTAACGGGTATGTATGCCGGCTTCGGCGAAGGCGGCATATTTGGGATGGAGGCGGCTGTCGAAGATATTAACAATGAAGGCGGAGTGTATGTGAAGGAGTTCGACAGCAAATTGCCCGTCAAACTCATCATCGTCAATACCGAGAGTGACCCGCTCAAGGCAGGGACGCTTGCCGAATCCTTGATTGTGAACGACAAGGTACACTTCCTGGCATATGGTGATGAACCGCCTCCGATGAATGCCGGCATATCTACTATAGCTGACCGGTATAAGGTTCCGTTCATTAATACGACCGGGCCCATGGAACCCTGGATGGGTATGCGCTCGGAAGTTGAAGGCAATTGGCAATACACCTGGGCCACGGGGCTTTTTGCCTTAGGCGCACCGGCTCCGCCGGGAGATTTCAGGAGTGGAAAGCCTGGATATACTATAGGGGATACATGGGTGACCATGCTGCAAAAGTACGGTGACCAGACCAATAAAAAGGTGGCCTTCTTTGCCTCCGATGACCCAGATGGCGTTGGCTGGTATGCGGCAAATCCCGGGATACTGAAGGCCGAAGGGTATGATGTCTGTGGAGTAGATAAAAAGTTGGGCCTCGCGCCAATGGAGACTACAGACTTTTCTTCTATCATAAACGAGTGGAAAGCATACGGCTGTGAAATACTCTGGGGTAATGCTCCCGCCCCCTTCGTTGGGACACTGCTGAGACAATGCGCCACACTGGGCTTTAAGCCCAAGATGATTACCATTGGCAGAGCACCACTCTTCTATGAAGATGTAAATGCGTGGGGTGGTGACGTACCGCTCGGCATCGGTTGTGAGGTGTGGTGGGATCCTTCATTTGGTGATTCGCCGGGTATTGGCGACACAACGCCGCAATCACTTGCCGAACGATGGACTGAAGCGAAAGACGAACCATTAAACCGAAATATCGGGCCAGGCTATAGCATAATCCAAGTCATCATTGACGCCGTCGAACGGGCTGGCTCACTTGACGGAGAAAAGATCAATGCTGCCCTGGCGGAAACCGATTTGATGACGGTACGTCATCGGATCAAATTTGAAGGGAACCACTTTAGCCGTGGGCCGATCGTGTTTGGGCAGTGGCAGAAGACTGACAATCCGTGGGTGTGGGAATGTCCTGTAGTCTTCTCCAAGCACGACTTCATAAAGGCGACGGCTGATCCACTGTTCCCCATCCCGTACGAATAAACGGGGGAACTACCATCGCAAGAAGAGGTCCACGTAATGGAGTTAAGCTTAGTATGAGGTAAGGTAGAGGGTGGGAAGATAAACACATGAATGCCTACGGTCTTCCGTGTACGCCTTCATAACGGCAACGGCTGAACCGGTCTTCCCACCCACTATCTTGTAAGGGATGCATCGTGAAAATTTTTCATCTTGTTTTTTGTCAAAGGTCTGAGGGAGGTATAGAGGCTTGAAAGCACCGATTCTTTCAGTCGCCGGAGTAAGTAAACATTTCGGTGGAGTAGTTGCTGTTAAAGACCTCAGTTTTGATGTGGGGAGTGGCGAAGTAATAGGGGTGATGGGTCCCAATGGTGCCGGCAAGACAACATTATTAAATGTCATAGCCGGTGAATATAAACCTGATTCCGGAACAGTAACGTTTAAAGGCAGTGATATTACGGGCTATCCCCCCCATAAACTGTGTCACCGTGGTATTGTCAGAACTTATCAGATCCCGCAGCCCTTTGTTACATTAACCGTTCTTCAAAATATAGCGGTAGCAGCAATATTTGGCCGAGGACTTGGCAAATCTACAGCTGAAGATGAGGCTGCTGACCTACTTTCGTTTGTAGGGCTTGCAGAAAAGAAAGATATGCTTGCTGGTGATTTAGAGGAAATATCACTGAAACGACTTGAATTAGCTCGGGTCTTGGCCACCAATCCGACACTCCTGATGATTGACGAACTCGCCGCGGGTTTAACTGACACGGAAATTCCGCAGGTATTAGACCTCTTAAAGGCAATGAATAAAAAAAGGGGGATAACCATTATATTAATCGAGCATGTGATGAAAGTAATGACGAAAGCGGTTGACAGGATTATTGTGATGGATGAAGGCATGAAAATCGCTGAAGGCAAACCGGCTGCGATCATGAAAAATAAAAAGGTAATCAAAGCCTACCTCGGTTAATGATTGATGTAAGGTTAAAGCGGAGAGTACGGAAATGCCCCAAAAAACATTGCTGAAGATTAGCAATATCGATACATTTTACGGCGGTATTCAAGCCCTGTGGGATGTATCATTGGAAGTTAAATCCAAAGAGATCGTGGCTCTTATCGGTGCCAATGGTTCGGGTAAGTCCACCCTCCTGGATGTCATATCGGGTTTAATAAGTCCTGCTAAGGGAAGCATTGAGTTTGAGGGGAAGAGCATCACCAAGCTGAATCCCTACCAGGTAGTCGGTCGTGGCATTTCCCACGTTCCGGAAGGAAGAAGGGTTTTCCCAGAGCTGAGCGTGCTCGATAATCTCATATTAGGCTCATACAATCGTACGGCGAGGTCCAGGAAAGAACAAAATTTAACAATAGTATATGAGCTCTTTCCTATACTGGAAGAGAGACGAAATCAACTGGCTAAAACACTCAGCGGGGGAGAACAGCAGATGCTCGCTTTAGGGCGGGGTCTCATGTCAAACCCAAAGCTCATGCTTCTTGATGAGATGTCTCTCGGCCTTGCCCCTATCGTTATTAATAACGTGTATAAGGCCTTGAGGAAGATTAGAGAACGAGGCATTACGATCCTCTTGGTCGAGCAGAATGTAAGGAGAAGTCTCGATGAAGCTGACAGGGCCTATATCATGGAAGCGGGACGTGTTGTCTTAAGCGGCGATGTAGCGGATCTTCGGAAAGAGAAGGAGGTCAAAAAAGCATATTTTGGTGTATGACATTGATTAGGAGATTATAGAGATGGCCTCAGAATTTTTAGCTGACATAACTACCCCGCTCATAATGGGTATTCTCTTAGGCGGATTATATGCGTTAATTGCCCTCGGTCTTTCTCTCGTTTTCGGGGTTATGAAACTCATAAACGTGGCTCATGGGGATCTCGTCCTTTTCAGCAGCTACTTTGCTTATGCCGCACTGACTATGGCAGGGATTGACCCTATCCTCAGCCTAGTCATCGGGATACCCCTCTTGTTTGTCATGGGTTTTGCAATTCAAAAATATCTCTTGAGCCGAGCTTTTGCAATATCAATGGAAGCCCCATTGATAATTGCTTTTGGAATCTCCCTCATATTTCAAAATTTCCAACAGATTGTTTGGTCGCCCATGTCACGGGGTTTAACAACGTCTTATGCCCTTGCAAGTTTTGGTACTGGCAACGTTCGTGTCCCCTTCGCATATCTGCTCGACTTTATTGCCGCTTTAGTCGTGATGCTTCTTCTTCGTGAATTTCTCAGCAGGACGTATTTGGGGAAGGCGATTAATGCAGCTTCTCAAGATAGGAGAGCAGCGCAATTGATGGGGATAAATACCGGCCGTGTGTACGCCTTTGCCTTTGCTATCTCCATGGTGACCGCTGCTTTAGCCGGTGTGTTTCTTGGCTTGACGTTTCCGTTTACCCCCCAATCAGGCGTCTCTTTTCTCATCATCGCTTTTGGCGTGGTTATCATAGGAGGGCTCGGCAGCATGCTGGGGACATTTATCGGGGGCATGGTCTTAGGATTAGCTCAGACCCTTGGTGGCTATTTCTTTGGTGCTGCCGCTCAGATGCTTTGTGCGTATAGCATCGTGATTATAGTATTGGCCGTAAGGCCTCAAGGCATATTCGGCCGTTAGGAGCAATATGAAGGATATCATGCATCGATTGAGAGGCGGATGGATACCGTTCGGAACAATCCTAGTCTTGCTCGCGGTGCTTCCGTTAGCTGGAATGCCCCGCAGTTGGTTATTGTACCTCTTCCTCTTTTTTGTTTACCTGGCTATGGCAAATATGTGGAATTTACTTGCTGGTTACTCCGGCCTGATATCCTTGTGCCAGCCCGCGTTCATTGGGCTGGCAGGGTACACATTGGTAATATGCACCTGGAGCGGGTTGCCTTTTTATGTCGGATTAATAGCGGGAGCTGTAGTAGCTGCTGCATTTGCGCTACTCATATCCATTCCAGTGTTTAGACTGAGCGGCATCTATTTTGCTATCGGGACACTTGTTATACCTGAAGCGCTAAGAATTGTTTTTTATCTTTGGAGACCTGTCGGAGGTGAGCTGCAAGGTGGGGGTGCGGGCTATATGGTAAAAGGTGTGGCGGGGGTTTCCATGGCGGGGTTTTACTGGCTTGCGCTTGTTATCGGGATTGCGTCGATTTTTTTGATGCGGCTGATTTTGCGTTCAAAACTGGGATTGGGGCTTGCATCGATTCGCGATAATGATAGAGCTGCTGCCAGTTGCGGTATAGGTGTTTTCAAATTAAAGTTGTATTCTTTCATTATTAGCGCCTTCATAACGGGAATAGCTGGGGGTATCTTTTACATTTATCAAGGATATATAGAACCGGCAAGTGCTTTTAATATACGGTGGACAATGATTGTAATGCTCGCTACGGTCATAGGAGGGATGAGCACTGAAGATGGACCGATTGTTGGAACGGCTATCGTTGTATTTTTACACTTTTTGCTCGCGAGATATGCTGGAATCAGTCTGCTCATACAGGGAATAATACTCGTCGGCATTATGTTAATCGTACCGCAGGGTATTATGGGATTCATCCGGAAGACCCGTCCGTACCGATCACTGGCTCAGTTAGTTTTTGGGCGATGAACTTATGGCACAAGCTTGGGCTCAACAAGAAAAGCATAAACCTCAGATCATACCTGCAATACATCTTCCAGTGATTAATCTCCAGTATCCTGTACGCCAACAAGTATAGGTTTTTATAAAAAACCCTTGTTGAATACCGCCTAGCTCTGCTGGGCGGATGAAAACAGGGTCGCCGAAGGCGATAAAGCGTGGTATAAGTCGGGTATGAGCCCGATAAAGCGAACGAGTCATGCGGTTTATGATCTCAAGTATCATTTGGTATGGATTCCCAAATATCGGAAGATGGTATTGAGAGGGGATTTGGCCAAAAGGCTTAAAGTAGTTTTTCAGGAAATTGCAGAGAGATATGAATTTGAGATTGATACGATGGAAGTGCAGGGTGATCATGTCCATTTGTTTTTGAGTGCACCTCCGAGGTATTCTCCGGCTCGGGTTGTACAGATCATGAAGAGTATATCGGCCAAGATAATATTTGAGGAGTTTCCTGAGGTGAGAAAGCAGTTGTGGGGTGGAGAATTTTGGAGTGATGGGTATTTTGTGCGGTCTGTAGGGGACAAGGTAACCTCTGAAGTTATAAGAAGGTACATAAAGTATCATCAGGAAGAGCAGTTGCATTTTGATCTTTAATGCCCCGCAGCTCTGCTGCGGGGTAGTTTACTATAGAATAGAATTGAAAAGATGGGCTTAAAATATTCATAGAGGAGCAGCTTATGTTGGCGGTACGGTTTTATCAACACGGCGGACCCGAGGTATTGAAATGCGAGGAAGTGCCGACTCCCCGCCCGGGGGCTGATGAAGTGCTCATTCGCGTTGAGGCCGCGGGGGTGAATTATGCCGACACGGTAAGGCGTAATGGCGACTATTATCCCGTCCCCACGGTGTTGCCCGCCATACCGGGGGGCGAGATTGCCGGCAGCATCGAGGCGTTGGGCGAAGGGGTAGAGCACCTTAAGGATGGTGCGCACGTATTTGCGCTTATTGACGCAGGAGGCTATGCTCAGTATGCCGTTGCGCCGACCAACAGTATCATCCCGGTTCCCGAAGGCATCGATCCGGTTCAAGGTATTGCTCTCATCGTTCAGGGTCTGACCGCGGCCCTTGTGCTCAAGGAGACCGCGGGTTTGCGCGCCGGAGAACGTATTCTCATCCAGGGTGCGGCCGGAGGGGTAGGTCTGCTCTCGATACAGCTCGCGAAGATCTACGGCGCGGGGCTCATCATTGCCGCCGCAGGTTCGCCCGAGAAGCGCGAATTCGCACTCAGCCTGGGTGCCGATTGTGCGATCGATTATACCCTTCCTGATTGGCCTCAACAGGTTCTCAAGGCAACCGACGGGCACGGCGTCAATATAGTCCAGGAAATGACGGGAGGCCATGTATTCCAACAGAGCCTTGATTGTCTCGCGAAATTTGGTCGATTGGTGGTATACGGTTTCGCCAGCCGGGAACCCGTCAACCTTGATCCGGGACGTCTCTTACCCTTCAATCATACGGTGAAGGGTTTCTATCTGGGGGGTTTTCTTCACGACAAACCGGAACTCGTCAATGCGACCCTTGCCGAATTGGCCGGTTTTGTCGATTCGGGTCGTCTTAAGCTTCATATGGGAAGGGTTTTCCCCTTGACCAAAGCGCAAGAGGCCCACCGACTTCTCGAAGGTCGGCAGACGAGAGGCAAACTGGTTATACTCCCCTGGGATACTGTGTAAAAAGGATTGCAGGCCAAACCCGCTTTGTACTCGAATTTTTTGGGCGATTAATGAACACATATTGCTCATGATTTTTGAGCGCTTGTACATACATGCGTTTTTAATATGGTACTGAGAGAATGTGTACGAACGTGCCGTGTGCTATTGAGCGAGACCATTTTCTGAAAGATATCCGAACACAATTTTTTTATATGCAGCGATAATGCCGGATGTTATGTTGTGGCTGACCAAACGTTGCGGGGCGCGATAGACATGTGCAATTATAATGTTCACATTATGTAAAATGTAACGATTTGTTATTACAAGCAAACTCATAACAAGGGAGTATCAGTTGCGAGCGACTTCCCGTATACCCCTGAGAGCATGTCTAGCGATATAATCATGCATCGTAATGAGCAAGCATACCTTTCATGATAGCACGTATCATAGCACTATGAGGGTCCGAGCAATCTGACTTTGCCTCAAGCACTGAAAAAACTTGACAGGGGGAAAATCCTTTGTTAGTAATAGGTCGAGTGCTTGATCTAATTTGAACCCGCAACGAAAGAGAGGTTTCTCATGCCCAGAACCAAACACGGTTCGATTGTTAAAAACGAGGGTCACGTATTCCCGGAAGATCTGGTTTTTGCCTCTACTCAGAATGCTGCATTGATTGAAAAGAGGCATCAACAGATCGTGGATGGGGCCTGCAAGGTATTTTTCAAGAAGGGATACCATCCGACCACGACCCGTGAGATAGCAAAAGCATGTGGTATGTCCATTGGACAGCTCTATCATTATATTTCTTCCAAAGATGATGTGTTGTATTTGGTACATAAACACAGCCAAAGGCTCTGGTATGATTATTTGAAAAAATCAGACTTTGAAAAAATTGACGATCCAGTCGAAAAATTGACTGAGGCACTCCATTATACACTCTTGTTTATGATTGAAAATAAAAAGCTCATCCAATTTATTTATTCAGAAAGCAAATATCTCGACAAGAAACACTTACAAATTGTTCTGGACATGGACTATCAAAATGTGGTTGGTTTCTGGCACAGTCTGTTAGAGGATGTCAAAAAAACAACATCAATTACAAGCGATACAAAATTCGGAAGCAGTATAATCACTTATCTCCTGGCCTTTCTGGCGCTACGAGGGTGGACATTAAAGGATAAGCCAAGCAAGGAGCACGTGGATTCCCTAGTTGACTTTATTTTACGAGGGTTGGGTGTGCGGTAAATATGTATAACATCATAACTGCAAGAGTAAAAGCAATGGGGATTCTGATTTTTCAGGACAGGGGTTCGATATATCATCAGGACAAAGCGGCCTTTTTTGACGGCTGAATAATCTGGTATATTATTTCCTGTCCTGGGCGGTGTCTTGTATGGGGTTCATGCCAGGCCCAGTATATCGGAGTACCCGAAGACCGCCCCCCGCTGCATCGGAAACGTAGAGCAACCCGTCTCTTCCAAAAACCACGTCATACGTATCGACATATTTTCTGTACTCTGAAACGAGTTTACCCCCAGGAGGTCCCATCTCAGCGCCGCTCCACTGACCGATATCCGGACCTACGTAATGGCCGACCTCAACAGGATGGTACGGATCCTTGATGTCTATAACCCGCAATCCGAGCTTGTACCATGCTTGGAACAGAAGATTTTCATTCCAGGCATTACCGATATGCGTTGAGGGTCCGTTCCCCGCTGCGTTAAAGCCGGGACAGGTATTTTCTGGATACTTGAACTCCGAGATAATCTGAGGATTTTTTTCATCCGATATATCGACAAATCGCATCCAGCCGAAGGGGCATAAATTAAATTCGTCGGAGAGCGCAATCAGTTTACGGCCGGGCACAAGCTTTGCGGAGTGACTATTGCCTGCGTGTTTGCTATCCGGATTCACCTCAGGAGGCTCTGGCGGGGAATGGTAGTCAAGCCGTGAAATGAACTGTGGCTTACTTTTATCGGAGATGTCCAAAATGATGAATCCTCCTTGATGATACGCGAGATATGCGCGGTTTTCATGTACCGTGATATAGTGCAGTCCCAGATGTTTCTTCGGCAGCCATTTCCCTGAAGGGGTTTGTCCCCAGATCACGTATGCAAAGGGAAGCGGTGTCTGTATCCAGTCGCGCATTGCCTCTTCGTCATTCTTCTGACCCGGGACCCACCATTTACCGACCTCAACCGGCTTGTGAGGATTCTTCAGATCGACAATCACGAGGATTTTGCCTATGAAGCCTTCATACTCGCCTCCGAGATAGACATACCGCCCATCAAAGAAAAAGTGATGCACTCCGGATCCATTCCCTGGCATGACGAAGTATGAGAGGAATTTCGGATTGTGACGGTCGCTTACGTCATAGACCTTTATCCCGCGGTAATAATCCTGATACGGCGTGCCGTAACGATACCGTTCTTGGTTGACCACCAGAATATTCGAATGATAAAAGACGTAGTGCGTATGTGTGTTCCAGCCCGGATCCCAGTCCGGGATCGGTGTCTTTTCTGACCAGCGCGGATCGCCGGGCGGAGGAGGCGGTGATTTGACAGGGTCGTATGGATAGACAATGGCAATTGGTTTCGGCTTCGTGCGATCCTTGAGATCGATGACCATGAAACAGCGATGAGGGACATAACCGCCGGAATACACATAGTCTCCATCAGTATACGGCCAGGGAGAGAGCTTCGAGTATTCCCTGATGGGGTTGTTCGGGTCACTGCACCCTACTTCCTCGATATTCCAGGCGTCCGCAACAGAGCCAGCTTGTTTGTGCTTATCGTTCATTGTTCTTATGC
>Ga0307442_1001635_pt1 | contig 11063 bp, 12 predicted proteins | sample SalMarWE160430MG_FD_202143 | JGI IMG/M metagenome (GOLD analysis project Ga0307442, IMG submission 202143) | Salt marsh sediment microbial communities from the Plum Island Ecosystem LTER, Massachusetts, United States - WE1604-30 | ecosystem: Environmental > Aquatic > Marine > Intertidal zone >... | reverse complement strand
CCCGAAGAGACTGGTATACTTATCATAAATCTTGATTAAACTCGGAAGATCAGAGTCAGAAAGCATTCTAAATAAATCTTGGCCTAGTTTCTTGGTTAGAGAGTCAATATTCCTTCTTTCGGTAGTGCTATATCGGGTTATGAATGAAATTACTGCCGGATCATCACGGTATTTGGCAGGAATCACATCTAGCGTAACTCTAGACACCTTACCCAAGTACTTTACCGTCTCCTGCCTTGATGTTCTATTTGTACTATCCCATATACTTCTTACCATGTATGCGTACTCGATGCCCTTCACTTTTTTTTTCCGAATGTATACCAACTGTTAAAAATTATGAGGTAATATTGCTATTTAAAATAAGGGGTAAATACACAGGATAAAGATATCCTGTATGACCAGCTAGTGCTAACTTTTCCGTTCCGTGTCCGATCTGGGATACAATTCTTAGCTATTTCGACAAATGTGAAGTTTAAGTCGATCAGTAAGTTTTCATCGATACCAGCATATTTCAATTCGTCTTTGATGACATGCACCTCAAGACGTGGATGTAAGTACGTGAACAGCGTTAGATTTTCATGAGACCGGAGAAATCTGATGGAAAACCACTATACCATTCCAGAAGGTCCCTTTAACCGAATGGGTACCATTATCATCACAGATACTTATCTTGTCAGCACCACGCTTAAGGTAGAGGCAAAAAGGGATGACAGAACCGCAAAACGCAATGCTTAATAGCAATTATTGGGATGCCAATGATCTAATCATGACATGGTTGTTATCATTGCTCTTGCTGATAATATATTTCACATTCATGAACCAGATTGTATTTGGGCAAAAAGAAGTGGTAGTATTAGACGATAATTTTCAGTCTATCACATCAAATGATACTACGGCCAAGCAAATTGTTGAGGGCTTGGAGAGAATAATTGAACAAAATAATGGTTCTTCAAGAAATTCTTTATTGAGTTCTTATGTAGGAATGATGTCATTTTTGGTTGGTCTAGCATTGGTGATCTTTGGATTGCAATTATCACGAGGACAAAAGGCGACACGTACTGCAAACTTGGCTTACAAGGTTCTAATCTTAGCACTCATATTACCAGTAGTAGGCTTGTATACGTTTGCGTGGATACGAGTCGATATGGGAGAGGTAAAAAATGAATATCTTGGAGTAGCATCCCTGCTAATGATACCTTCTGGGGCCGTACTTGTTATTATGGCATTTAGGCTGCACGAGAAGCTTTAGTTTTATGTAAAATAAAGTAGAAACGGAAGAACAAAAGCTTCGGTACCATGCAATGCACAAGGTCGACTTCCGCCCTTTTAACCTCGCGGAGCATTCCCGTGTCGTGAAATTTGAATATGAGGAGGTGGTCTCAATTGTACACAGTTAGCAGTTAACAATAAATCTATGTTGGAAAATTGTTAATGTTAAACGAAAAAAACGACACGTTTAGAGAGATCGTTCCATAGCATGTTGCGGTCAAATCATATGAACGATAGTGATTGAACGGATCTCTATTGAATGTTCTGCCGATCTTTGCATTATGGGATTCATTCAAAACATTCAATGACTTCCTCATATTTGGCAATCATAGAATAAGTCCCTTGGTTAAAACTGATGAAGAGATGCTTGCAGAAGTAGACAAGCCTATTTATTGTTCATGTGATTGGTAGTAAATCCCTCAATTTTTTGATAGATATTGCCAGTGTCGAATCACAGATGCAAAATATTACGAAAGTCCTACATTAGTATGTATAGTTGGTACTATTATGCATTAGTATAACTCACAATGTTGTCTCCAAGGATTTATTTTTTTAAGAAGAATTCGCTTGTTACACTGTTCTTCTGCCCCACTAATAGTAAGCCTCTGTACATGGATCCTGGTAACTAGGGTGTCGATATCCGGAGGAGCCTCTTTTGATTGTAGCTTATTATGGGCGGCTTGTTTGGTTTAGCGTATATGTCTAGAAGGGAACATGCAAGCAATATTCTTACAATCAGTTAGAAAACTTAAGAGTTAGAAACGCTCTAGTAACCTGGGTGTTAATGGTATTACAAGCTGAGAGTGAGATAGAGGAAAGCACTAAGGACAGACGACTAGAGACAAAGAAATTTACGCATGCCTAGTACATCATTATCAGATATCCTTGATAGACCTCTCATATATTACGTTCATAGAAAATATGTGCTTGTCGATGAGGAGACCCCAGCTGTCGATGCAATAAAAGAAATGTACCTAAAAACCTCTGATGCGATCATTGTTACCAAGGGGGCTACTATTAGCGGAATAGTAACAAATTCTGACATTCTGCAAAGACTTGTTAGCCCCTCTATTGAAGGGAACATTTCAACTATTCTGATAAAATCAATAATGTCATCACCAATCACAAGCAGTGATACTGTGAATTCCGCCCTGAAAGTAATGAAGAGCAATAAAATTAAACATATTCCGATAATTGCTAAAGACATAGTGGGTGAGGGAACAAAGGACAAGGACAATAAGGGTGGCCCCAGTACTCAAAATGCAGGTATTGCTAATCGTCAAGAGCACTCTGAAATACTTACCGGGATTATGGGTGTTATTAGCCTACGTTCGCTTTCAGACGACCTGAGAAGTTCGTTAATTACCACGAGAAAGCCATCTATTGGATCCCCAATAGCTAGCTATTATAATAACTCGATCAGGTTGCATTACAGACCTATCATAGGCAACTTGGGCTTTGTCATGCAATTTGCTGGAATACTTTTCATAGCGGTAGGAACCTTTTTGCAGGACGACATCCAAAGCACAGTCGGGATATACCTTACATCTCTTCTGTTGCTAGCGACAGGGTTCATATTAAATGCTTATGGAGTTAAGGGCCCTTTAAGTATAAGACAGGGCGCGAACCTCGTACTTTCAAGTTTTATGTTACTTGGTATATTCTGCAGCATACCCTACATGTATGGGGATGAGTTTGCGATTCCTATCTTTGGCAACGGCACAGATATGAGGCACCATGATCTGCTGTTCCTGAATAGCTATTTTGAAAGTATATCTGGACTTACCACTACTGGTCTTACAACGATTACTGACATCTCTGATTTTTCTGCCACTTTTATATTTTACAGATCTTATACCCAACTGGTTGGAGGCCTAAGCTTCATTTACCTGATTATGTTGATATTTTATCCTGAACAGAAGCTTATCTCTATGAGCAGTATTATAGGATGGGGAAACATCCTTAGGCCAAAGGCTCTAACACTTACTATTGTTGTCATATTTTTTTCATACATTGTTATCTTATCTTCGGCTACGTATTTGCTTGGGGGGATAGATGGTATTGATGCTATCTCGATAACCTTTACGACAATCACGGGAAGTGGCTTTGAAAATGTTCCTGGGTATATTTCAGCAGATCACCCCGCACGATTAGTTTTATTAATGACTGGGATGGTTATCTCAGTTTTACCCTTTGCATTTCACTATTCAATTTTTAGCAGACGATATAGAAGTAAAGGCATTTCTGAATTAATTCTAGTTTACTCATTAATCATTCTTGGATCTATCTTATTATTCCATCTCTTCGAATTTTCCCGATTGACGTCAGATTCCTTCTTCACTTCTTTGTTCAATGTAATAAGTGCATCTACCACCACTGGCCTGACCATCGAAGGCGGTGTTGGAATATCCACACCGTACTCAGTCCCGGCTAAAATAGTTATAATGATACTTATGCTGTTAGGCGGACTAGCTTTCTCTACTTCAGGGGGAATAAAGATCGATAGGATTGTATTGATCTTTCGCAGACTACTCCGATTGAGAATTAATCGCTGGAATAACACCTGTTCGATACCGTTATAGTTATAGACATCTTATTGATGATATGAATGAGAGGAAAACTACCAGCAGAAAAGCTGAGAGCTCTCCTACAATATCTCACGGCAAAGAAGTAAAGGAAGCCGTATATATCATTATGCTATTCATTTCTGTATCATTGCTTGGAGGATTGATCCTAAGTCATAATACTGGATATGATCTTCAAGATTCTATATTTGAATCGATATCAGCCCTTACTACCACCGGGTTATCTTCTGGGATAACGACGGCTCAATTAGATCCTGGTTCGAAAGTTCTTCTGATCTTCAATATGATAGCTGGGCGTTTTGAGATAATAACGATCTTCTATATATTCATAAGAATGCTAAAGATAGTGAAATAGCAGTGAATTTTCCAGATGTCAACATTAGCCTGGATTAGAATTCCAACAATTTCTATTTTCTTAGGTAATTAAGTGATGACTGTGTTTGTAATAAGTTGACAAACATTTTTTAAGTAGCATATCTCCAATGCTGGTAATGAGCCCCTTTACCTACGGGAGGCATTAGCGCTGACGCAGCTGCTGCTATCAATCTCATGCCAAATACTTTTGGGCTAATCTCCGCTTAGAAAGAAGATCGTACAAATATTTGCTGTGGGTTCGTTAATTAGATCTACTCCTATTAACATAGATGCGTACGTAATTACAGGATTACAGTGTGTTCTATGAGAAGTGTTGTCTATCTGATTGTTTATTTGAGGAAAAAATTAGCTGATTGAGTTAGCTCCAGTTATATTTACATTAGCCGTCTGGTTCGTTACTCCTCCAGCCATTGTTCCATTCCCAGCTTCTGCTTCCTTTACGTCTACATCAGCGTCATCATCTGACGGCGGTGACGCCATAGCGTTCTGTGATAACGACCGATGTGCCTGCTGCTACCACCACCAACGTTAACATCGAGCCAAATATTCTTTGGTTAATCATTTTCTAGAAAGAAGACCGCACGAATATCAGAGAAGACCGCACGCCCTCCAGTAGATTAAAGGCATATTGGGAATCAAATACAGATGTCGAAATATAATACAGTCTTGTTATAGACCGTTCTCTATTCTTTTTGGCAGCGCTGATCTGAAAAGCGTGAAATCGATAGATTCAGACTCGTATTTCACAACTTTTTTAGTTCAGTCATACTTACAATATCCTTATTATGGGAGTAATTAAAAAGTCATGATATTCTCCTCCATAACAGACATGCTGATCGGTATGGTTTTAGGTATGATTGCCAGCCCACTCTTAATGAAATTGATTAGATCCTTGCAATCAAAACGCAAAGTAGATCGGATTTTACGAGAAGCTGCTGCTGATTTGCAGAACCGAAATAATGATAATAGTAATATTAATCCCGCATAAAACAGTTGTAATGTTCTTTCAGCTATTCCAGTATGATCAGGTCGTATATCAGATGATTAACCTTGGCGATCAATCACCCATTTATCTGTGCCTAATACGTCATCATATACCTCTCTTAGATGTTCCTTCTTGGGTAAAAGAATCTTCTTCTTTAGTACTTCGTCATCAAAATAATCTGTACCCAAATCGCCGAGATCATAAGCTTTCTTTGGTAAAGATGCTGAAATATCTGCTAGCCTTCCGTAACTTGATTTCGTTAATCTATTTTTCATTACAATCTGTTTTATTTCATCCCATTCTTGTAAATTAGGTATTAGAACTGTATCTCGTTCATTTTCAAGAGCCTTATCCAAGACATGGTTATTTATGAACTCCCATACTTTATCAAAGTCAAGCTGAAATATAATACTCCAGTTCGTTAGAATATCTTCTGTAGGTTTCATTCTTCTCTGAAACTGATTTATAATATTGTGACAATGAGGAATATAATCCCTGGCTTCTCTTAATATCTTCTCTGATTCAAACAACTCAAGCTGGCTGTATGGTCTAAACTCGTTATCATATTCGAAGACTGTTAATCTAGCCTCGTCAGTCTCAGCCTCCCGATTAAGTCTACCCATCACCTGAATCATACTATCAAGAGGAGCTTTTTCTCTAAAAATATGCGAGAAGCTTATATCCACTCCTGCTTCCACCACTTGTGTCGATACGAGTGTCTCTTAGTACCGCTACTCTCTCATAGACAGTCAGTGTCTTCAGCACTGGTTTGGAACGGCCTGCTGGTTCGTATTGATAAATTCTACGGTTTTGGTAAGTCATTCGTGTACTACCACTATTTATTTCGGCATAGTGTGTGGAATGAGCAACTCCTGTATTACAAAATTAGGTTAGTTAATCTGAAAACGAGAATCTGAATTCTTATGATAATTCAACGATCTGGGGAATAAATAGATCTGCACCCATTGCTCCTTAACTACAGGAAGACCAAGCTGACCTAAACCAATTATGAGCACTCTACACCTCCAGTGAATAGTATTAGGCCATACGCCTACACCCTGAGGAAATGGAGGTCGAAAAGAACCTAGGAGTGCCTATTCTGTAAGAGGGAAAAGATGGATGTGAACTGAATTAAGGTCGTATATTGAGCCGTTTCCATCTAGGTTTAGATATCCCTCTGTGGTATTATTCCATCCACCTTGTATTACAGAAGCACCAGCTAACAATCCCCCTCCGCCACCAACAACCACTATATCCTGATTTGTTGTATTTGTTTCACGATTGATATTCTGAATTTCTAATCCTAATTGCTTGTCGTTAATGGGAAATACATCATTTATCCTTATTCCTTTTACTGAGCTCATGACATGGTACGATGGTTCACAATAATGTGGAGGCATTCTCTCACTAATACTACACATTTCTGACATCATGCCTGGTTTGTGCTCCATTCCGGATCCCCCCATTGTCATCATTCCACCCATGCCTGACATTCCCTGTCCTTGTCCACCATGTTCCATCATTCCACCCCTGCCTGACATTCCCTGTCCTTGTCCACCATGTTCCATCATTCCACCCATGCCTGACATTCCTTCGCTATCATCACCACCATGCTGCATCATCATTCCTCCTGCTCCTGATCCTCCTCCAGCCATTCCACCCATGCCACTACTTCCATCGGTCGTTTGCTGTGTTGGGCTTGTCATATTTGTCATATTTGTCATATTCTGTTGAGCGAACACATTCCCAGAAGATGCTGTAAATATTTTTTCTGAAGATGCACCTAGAGCAACTCCCAGAATTGCCAAGGTAATCAGTATAAATCCTGTATTTCTATTAAGTTGTTTTGCTACTCGTTTCATATAACCACTAGTGAGTGGCAAGCGTTTTAACTTTATCCTTGATATGCATGCGCTTTCAGCAGTTACCAGAATGAAAAGACTGCTTTTCAGTATCGATTTTAATTCTCTTTGTTTAACTCGTAGAAAATGAATGGTTTCTAGAGCCTTCACCACAGGCAAATAAAAAATAAAATCTGTGTCTTAATAAATTATAGATCAGTACCGGGAAAAATATTCTGATTCCATTGGATCAGTTAGAGCAGTCTAATAACGTATTAAAATGTGGAAACGACATAGCCGTAAGATATAGAGCTGACGTGACTCTCTTGTACGTTATTCCTCCGGATGCCAGATATGAGGTACATGACCTTGACTTAAATGAAGGTGATAACAGGATTTTGCCATCACACCCTTTTGATACAGAATCAATTAAAGTTGCCTATTTGCAACCATATAGGTGGTTTGAGTCTTTCCCAAAAGCTTTAGAAAAGAGCATCAGTACACAAGTCAAGGTGCTTGTTGCATGGATAGAGGGAGGGATTCCGTAGCAGCCGAGATAGTACACTATGCAGAACAAAATAGTATCGACTTGATCGTAATGGATACATTCCACAAGACAATAAGAGTGCGTTTGAGTTGGTACCTGGTTTAGAAACTGTTTACAAGAAAAGAACATTAAGGGAAGAAGGCAAAGAATGGTTAGTTGAATCATATACACCCGAAGAATTTGATGTGACGGATCCTGATGATATTAAATGGATGAGTACTAGGTTATCACCTATGCCATGGCATACCCATGATCAACCAATTAGAATAACCAACGTGAGTGCACAAAGTCTTCCTAGAAGTTTTATATCCTTTAGTGAATTTGGGCGTTCACAATTCAAGTCTCAAGAGTCGGTTGTAGGTTGGGATTATCATGAGCTGATGAGGTTTGACATGATTTTTGGGCCCTATTATTTACGAGTCTGATTGAAACTTCTAGACATAGCATCTGGCTACCCCAGATTGAGAATTCAATCTAGCCCAAGGTGGGTCTCATCTGACCTTATTTTAGGCCCCACTTGTAGTATGTGTATATCAATCCATTGGCAAAGTGCCAAGTCATTACATAACTTTCAATTTTCCATGTTCTATGGGCTCAGAGGGACGCATATTGTTTACAATGTGAGTCGTAGAAGTGGCTATATCACACCGTTAACATCGTTTATGTGTCGAAGAATGAACCAAATTCGCTGAATTAAGACCAATTTGTATTTGGGCATTGTTATAGAATTGATATGTCATATTGTCATGTGACATCTTTGACTTGACTTGCATATGTATACTATTAATCAAGACTTGCATATGTATGAAAGCATGGTCGTGTGACTTATCATGAGTCGCAAACGAGACCTTATATCCACTTAAAGAGCATAGCACCAAACTTCAGTTCAACATTTATACTAAAAACTTCCGTAAACCGGTGATATATCGAATCACATATTATAATTTTTTTGTCTGGTCATTAAGAGGTAACGCCGATCTAGAAAACTCTTCTTCCACTAGTCTCTAGCTATTAATACTCTAGTTAGGCACAATTGAATATATGATGGTAACTGTTATAAGTCATTTTTTACGATTTTATAATATGAGTCAAAAGTCTCGGTATAGCCGCTGATCTACTTTATCGTATGCAGGGTTGTCAAAGTAATTACTTATATATTTCATATATCGTTTGTTAGCAGGTTTACCAGCTTGCGTACCTGTATTCAGATCACCATAACGAAACCCACTCATAACTTCAGTATAAGTAGATAGTCCAAGAGCAGCTAGGTAATTGGATCTCAGAGGGATGGGAACCAAATTGTACATGATTTTTGGGCCCAGTCACAATCTCAATTTCTGGTTAAAATAGCCCTATCATCTACTATCTAAACTAATCTTTCTACAAATGGCCATGTCTCCTTCCCCTGACTTAGCTGGGTATGAAATGACTGATATTGTTTATAATGCGTAGTGAGTAGTAATTTGTGTGTTGGTTAGCACAAAAAAGTAGTTTCCAGTGCAGGTCGCTTGATAAGACATCTTAATTCGCTTGATAAGACATTTTAATTGATACGAATAGCGTATCGTATATCATTATAAAATTGGATCAGTTTATCAATATGATCCAATGTGCATCATCTCCTGTTGCCTTCTATTCAAATGTAGTACAGCGAGCTCCCAGCGTCTCGTCTGCTATACCTCGATAGCAGGTCAATTGAAAACTGCTGTCACAGAGTTGTTCGATCCTGTCTGGGATACACATACAAACACTCTAACATACACAATCATGGTAGAATGCAACATTTATCAATCTGCCTAGTAAGTTTGGACGGACTGTGCTGGAGGTTGACATAGAACAAGGTAATGCTGTGTGGGTACGAAGCTCATGCTATTCAAATGAGAATGGACCAAAAAAGGTTATTTGGATATGCGTTAATTTTTTAGCACATACCCATCGGCCTAATAGAAAATATATCGGATATTAGTGCCCCTTTCTAAACAGTGCAGATAAAAACTATTCTCAGTGGCAAATGCCTTAGAAATCCTAAAAGTAGGGTCTGATTCTATACTGGGTAATCATGCTCGAAAGACGTGTTGATGATGATTCTTATCAGAATGGTGGTGAGGAGGATGCGGATACGGCCTTGGTGGTCAATCCAAGTTCAGCTAGCGGGTCGACTGGAAAAAACTGGGATAACCTATATGCCCAAATAAAAAATATTCTTGGAGAGAGCCCAAAAGTGGCATTTACGAAGAAAGCAGGAGACGGCATTATTTTGACTAGAGGATTTTTGAAAAATGGGTTTAAGAATATTGTTGCTATTGGAGGGGATGGGTTGATAAATGAGGTTGCAAATGGATTCTTCTCCATTACTGTAAAGGAAGAAGGCAGAGGAGGAAGAGTAGGCAAAGATACTAATGTATTCATTAATGACAGTGCATCTGAAGTACACGAGGAAGAAATACAAGACGTGTTAAAACCAGTAAATCCTAATGCGTTTATGGCTATAGTGCCATGTGGAACGCGGAACGTTCTAGCCAAATCATTAGATCTTCCTTCTCAACTGGAAGATTGTTGTCAGAGGATTGTCAATGGGAAACAAGTAAAAATTGATGTTATAAGCGCAGCAGTAACTCCTATTATGGAAGAGAGTAAGACAGACAGCGTAATTAAGGAAAAATTGGACTCTCATCGAATTTTCCTGAATGCAGCTGAAATTGGGGTAGGCGCAGAGATTATAGATAGATCAAAAAAGATTAGGGAAACAGTAAAGAGTCGTATATTATCCACAATTACCAGCATGTTTGCCACGGTACCGACGTATACCAGTAACATGTGTGAGCTTTCTGTCGATGAAGGACGTAAGAAGCTAATTACAAAGATGACAATGGCTGTTATAGCTAACGGCAGATTTCTTGGAGGAGGATTTATGCCTGCGACAAAGGCACATATTTCAGATGGATTATTGGATATAGTGGTACTAAAAAATTCAGGAAGCTTAAAAATGTTGGACGAGTTTGTGAGAATGAGAGAAGAGTACGATAGTAGCAAAAATAATGGTAATGAATATACTGATGACGGTAACATATTATATACCAGAGCGAAGAAGCTCTCTATGAAATCAAAAGAGCAAGAAAAAAGAGACGTGACAGTTGTTGTAGATGGCGAGCCTATCGGAATTCTGCCAGCAACATTTCAAATTCATCCAAATGCCCTGAGTCTAAAAATGTGAGAAATACACGCAGTGGATGCGTGGCTCAATAATTTGTTATTGACCCGATAGTACTCTTTGAAACCCTACGCAAAAATAAGCATAATTACTTTACAGACCTAGATTGAAAGTAATCGTGTGTCGATCGTGTGACTATCTAGATTTAGACTCCAGCCACGCATAAAGATCACTTAGTACATTAGGTTGTATTGGACCCAATCCAGTCTCCCATTTTGATGAGGGGTAAAAAAGATGCCCAAGGTTTGGA
>Ga0307442_1001633_pt1 | contig 11065 bp, 7 predicted proteins | sample SalMarWE160430MG_FD_202143 | JGI IMG/M metagenome (GOLD analysis project Ga0307442, IMG submission 202143) | Salt marsh sediment microbial communities from the Plum Island Ecosystem LTER, Massachusetts, United States - WE1604-30 | ecosystem: Environmental > Aquatic > Marine > Intertidal zone >... | reverse complement strand
GAACCGACCACCTCCGCAAGCCCCGTCGCATAGCGCAGCCATTGGCCCCATCCGACGGTGTCGAAGATCTGCACCTCCATCTCGGAGCCGGTCAGCTTCGAGTAGCCGGCGAGCAGAAAGAGTGCGGCAACGAGGACACGGAAGACCCAGACGGCGATCGTCGCGGCCCTCGATTGCGATGCTGCTGTCCCCGACATCTTTCTCTCCTTGGAAGCCCGCCTGCCCGTCGAGGCACTATTTCGAGAATGCGTCGATGAGACGAGCAAAGCTGTCGACGAAGGTGGTCAGGTGCTTCTTCGTCGTCTCGTCGAGGACGTTGTCGTCGTCGTCGAAGAGCGCGTCGTTGTAATTCAGGAACACTTCGGGACTGCCCACGAGCGCCAGGAAGTGGCCGTTGACGATGGCGCGCAGGTGCTGTTGCGCAACGGCCGTCGAGATTCGGCCCTTCGAAGTGCCGGTGATCGCGGCGACCTTGCCCTTGAAGGACCTGTCGGAGGGCGGGCGGCTCGCCCAGTCGATGGCGTTCTTCATGGCGGCGGGGATCGAGCGGTTGTGCTCGGGCGTCACGAAGAGGATGGCGTCGGCCGCCTTGACCTCGGCCTTGAAGCGGACGACCTCGGGGACCGGGCTCGCCTCGTCGTCCTGGTTGAAGAGCGGCAGGTCGTCGATCCGAAGCTCGCGGCAATCGAGCTTCCCTTGCGCGAGCTTCGTCAAGGCGGCGGCGTATTTCCGATTGATGGAGTCCTGGCGGATGCTGCCGACGATCACTCCGACTTTGTGCATGCAGCTCTCTCCCGTCTGGCGGCCCGTCGCCGTCTATACCCATTTGGCCCGGGCTGCGCCGTTCGGCAATTGCCGGGCCTGCCGGAAATTACGCCAGCTGGCGGCGGTTGCCGGGGGCTGCGGAAGCCGATAAACAGCCGGAATCGGCGGAAACTGCCGATGTTCCCGGTATTTCGGCCTGGCGGGGAAACGGTTGTTTCGGCGCCAGCCTCACGGAAATCTTCTCGGTATGGCCCGGCTTGTCATGAAATTCGGCGGAACGTCCGTCGCCGACATCGACCGCATCCGCAACGTCGCGCGGCACGTGAAGCGCGAAGTGGACGCCGGGAACGACGTGGCGGTCGTCGTCTCGGCCATGGCCGGCAGGACCAACGAGCTCGTTGCCTTCTGCCGCTCCACCTCCATCCTCCACGATGCCCGCGAATACGACACCGTCGTCTCCGCCGGCGAGCAGATCACCGCCGGGCTCCTCGCCATCGCGCTTCAGAACATGGGCATCAACGCACGCTCGTGGCTCGGCTGGCAGATCCCGATCCATACCGACGCGGCGCATGGCGTGGCGCGCATCACCGATATCCGCGCCGACATGCTGCTCGAGCGCTTCGGCCAGGGCCAGGTGGCCGTAATCGCCGGCTTTCAGGGCCTGGCCCCCGACAATCGCGTGGCGACGCTCGGGCGCGGCGGCTCCGACACGAGCGCTGTCGCCATCGCCGCCGCAATCAGCGCGGAGCGTTGCGACATCTACACCGACGTCGACGGCGTCTACACGACCGACCCGCGCATCGTGCCGACGGCGCGGCGGCTCGACAAGGTGGCCTTCGAGGAAATGCTCGAATTGGCCTCGCTCGGCTCGAAAGTGCTACAAGTGCGCTCGGTCGAGCTCGCCATGGTGCACGGGGTCAGGACCTTCGTGCGCTCGTCGTTCGACGACCCGGACGCGCCGCAGACCGGTGCCCGCAACACACCGATCGGCACGCTTATTTGCGATGAGGATGAGATCGTGGAAAAGCAGCTCGTAACCGGTATCGCCTACACCAAGGACGAGGCCAAGATCACGCTCCGCAGGGTGGAGGACAAACCGGGCGTCGCGGCGGCGATTTTCGGGCCGCTGGCGGAGGCGGGCATCAACGTCGACATGATCTCGCAGAGCAAGAGCGGCCGCGCCACGGACATGACGTTCACCGTGCCGACGTCGGATTACGATCGCTCGATGGCGTTGATCGAAAGCATCAGAGGCACCGTTCCGATGGAAAGCGTGTCGGGGTCGAGCGAGGTCGCCAAGATCTCGGTCGTCGGCATCGGCATGCGCAGCCACGCCGGCGTCGCCGCCCAGGCCTTCAAGGCGCTCGCTTCGCGCGGCATCAACATCCAGCTGATCACCACCTCGGAGATCAAGATTTCCGTGCTGATCGACGCCGCCTATACCGAGCTTGCGATGCGTACGCTCCATTCAATATACGAACTCGACAAGACATAACGGTCGAGGGCAAGCGGGGGTTGTGGGCCCCGGCGCCGCCTGCCTCTCGGAGCGCGGGAGGACCGTAGGGCTTATTGTGCAGCGCCTTAGCCGGCGAAGGCAGAGAAAGGCGCCTTAGGAGGACAGCTTTGGCAGCAACCCGGGGAGCGCTCGCCGGGCCGCGCGTGCTCTTGCGGAAGCTCCGCGAGGTCATGGCGGAGCCGATCGGCGCTCAGCAGCGGCTCGACACGATCGTCAAGCTGATCGCGGCCAATATGGTCGCGGAGGTTTGCTCGGTCTACGTGCTGCGTGCCGACAACGTGCTCGAGCTCTATGCCACCGAAGGCTTGAAGACGAGCGCCGTGCACCGCGCCACGCTGCAGGTCGGGCGCGGCCTCGTCGGCTTGATCGCCGCTGAGGCGCGGCCGCTCAATCTGCCCGACGCGCAGTCGCATCCGGCCTTCGCCTACCTGCCGGAGACGGGCGAAGAGATATACCACTCCTTCCTCGGCGTGCCGGTGCTTCGCGCCGGGCGGACGCTCGGCGTGCTCGTCGTGCAGAACCGCTCCTACCGCAATTACGCGGAGGAGGAGATCGAGGCGCTGCAGACGACGGCGATGGTGCTCGCCGAGATGTTCGCTTCGGGCGAACTGGAGGATCTGACGATCCCCGGCGCCGACCTCGACGTGAACCGGCCGGTGCATCTGAAGGGCGCTGCCTTCGCGGAAGGAATCGCGCTCGGCCATGTCGTGCTGCACGAGCCGCGCGTCGTCGTCACCCAGCTGATCGCCGAGGACGTCGAGCACGAGCTTCGCCGTCTCGACGCGGCGATGGCGAGCCTCAGGCTCTCCGTCGACGACCTCCTGGCGCGCGGCGCGGAGGTTGGAACCGGCGAGCATCGCGAGATCCTCGAAGCCTACAAGATGTTCGCCGAAGACCGCGGCTGGACACGGCGGCTGCAAGAGGCGATCGAGAACGGCCTCACCGCCGAGGCTGCGGTCGAGCGCGTGCAGAACGACACGCGCGCGCAGATGACACGGCAGACCGATCCGTTTCTGCGCGACCGCCTGCATGATTTCGACGATCTCGCCAACCGGCTGCTGCGCGAGCTGATGGGGCGCCCGCACGGCCCGTTCGCCGCCGACATGCCGGAGGACGCGGTCGTCGTTGCGCGGAACATGGGGCCGGCGGAGCTTCTCGATTACGACCGCGAACGGCTGCGCGGGTTGGTGCTCGAAGAAGCCGGGCCGACGAGCCATGTCGCCATCGTCGCACGGGCGCTCAATATCGCCACCGTCGGGCAGCTTGAGGACGTCGTGGCCCTGGCCGAGGCGGGTGACGCGATCATCGTCGATGGGGACACCGGCGAGGTGCATCTGCGGCCGCCCGCCGACATCGAGACGGCCTATGCCGACAAGGCGCGCTTCCGCGCCCGCCGCCAAGAGCAGTATCGGCTGACCCGTAACGACCCATCGGTCACGCGCGACGGCGTAGAGATCGCGCTCCACATCAATGCCGGCCTCATCATGGACATGCCGCGGCTGGAGGAATCGGGCGCCGCGGGCGTCGGGCTCTTCCGCACCGAGCTGCAGTTCATGGTGGTGTCGTCCTTCCCGCGGCAAAACGAGCAGGAGGTGTTCTACCGGCAAGTGCTCGACGCGGCGAACGGCAAGCCGGTCACCTTCCGCTCGCTCGACGTCGGCGGCGACAAGGTGCTTCCCTATTTCAGCCAGCAGAAGGAAGAGAACCCGGCCATGGGCTGGCGGGCGATCCGCCTCGGGCTCGACCGGCCGGCACTCTTGAAGACGCAGGCGCGCGCACTTCTCAAAGCCGCAGCGGGGCGCGAGCTTCGGCTGATGTTCCCGATGGTCGCAGAGGTCGTCGAGTTCGAGCGCGCCAAGGCCATCGTTGAGCGCGAGCAGATCCATCTCGCCCGTCACGGTCATTCCGGTCCCGAGCGGATCGTGCTCGGCACGATGATCGAAGTGCCCTCGCTGCTCTTCCAACTCGACGAGCTGTTCGACGTCGTCGATTTCGCTTCCGTCGGGTCGAACGACCTCCTGCAGTTCATCATGGCGAGCGATCGGTCGAATACACGGCTCGCCGGGCGCTTCGACCCGCTCAACGCAGCGTTCCTGCGGGCGCTCCGGAGCATCGCGCGCTCGGCCGAGCGCGCCGACAAGCCGCTGACGCTGTGCGGCGAGATCGCCGGGCGTCCGCTCGATGCGATCGCGCTGGCGGCAGTCGGCTTTCGTTCGCTCTCCATGGCGTCGGCGGCAATCGGGCCGGTGAAGTCTGCGATCCGCTCGCTCGAGCTGAGGCCGGTCGAGCAGCGCCTCAACAGGCTGATCGACCAGGGGGCGTCGGCCTCGGAGATCCGCGGCGAGCTGCAAGCGGCCGCCGAGTCGCAACGCGTGCCTGTCTAAGATCATGGCAGCCACGATTCCGCAGGAGCGTCTGCGCTCGCTCATCCGCCGCCACGAGACCGTCGCGGCGATGCTTGCGGCCGGCCAACAGGGAAACGAATACGTGCGGCTGTCACGCGAGTTCGCCGAGCTCGATCCGGTGGCGGAGAAGGCGCGAGCCCTGGAGAGCGCGGAGCGCGAGCTCGAGGAAACCGAGGCGCTGATCGCGGACCCGGCCACCGACCGTGAGATGCGCGCGCTCGCCGAGGACGAACGCATCGCGCTCAGGGACAAGGTCGAGCAGCTTCGCGACGAGCTGCGCGTGCTCCTCATTCCGCGCGACGCGGCCGACGACCGGAGCGCCATCCTGGAAGTGCGCGCCGGCACCGGCGGCGACGAGGCGGCGCTTTTCGCCGGCGATCTCTTCCGCATGTATGAGCGCTTCGCCGCGCTGCATGGCTGGAAGATCGAGCTGCTTTCGGCGAGCGAGGGCGAGGTCGGCGGCTATCGCGAGATCATCGCCGCCGTGCGCGGCACCGGCGTCTATCGGCGGCTCAAGTTCGAGTCGGGCGTGCATCGCGTGCAGCGCGTGCCGGAGACCGAGGCGAGCGGCCGCATCCACACCTCGGCAGCGACGGTCGCCGTGCTCCCGGAGGCGGAGGAGGTGGATATCGCGATCCGGCAAGACGATTTGCGCATCGACACGACGCGTGCTTCGAGCGCCGGCGGGCAGCACGCCAACACCACCGAAACGGCGGTGCGCATCCTTCACATCCCGACGGGCATCATGGTGACGGCGAGCGAGAAGTCGCAGCATCAGAACCGCGTGCGCGCGATGGAAGTGCTGCGTGCGCGGCTCTTCGACCTGGAGCGCCAAAAGCAGGACGACACGCGCGCGGCGGAGCGCAAGGGGCAGGTCGGCTCCGGCGATCGCTCGGAGCGAATCCGCACCTACAACTTCCCGCAGGGGCGCGTGACCGACCATCGCGTCAACCTCACGCTCTACAAGCTCGACAAGGTGCTCGACGGCGAAGCGCTCGACGAGATCGTCGACGCGTTGATCGCCGACGACCAGGCGAAGAAGCTCTCCGAGCTCGAGGACGGTGGGGCATGACCTTTCGCGAGGCGCTCGCTCGAGGCCGCGCGGCGCTTGCTTCCCGCGCCGGCGCTCGGTCCGACGCGCGGCTCATTCTCGCTGCGGCCGCCGGGATCGACATGGCGGCACTGGTCGCGCGCGGCGACGAGATGATTCCGGTGGTTGCGAAGTCACGCTTCGACACCTATCTGAAACGGCGTGCGGCCGGGGAGGCCGTCGCGCGTATCCTGGGCGAAGCCGAGTTCTGGGGCCTTGCGCTCAAGCTCAACGCGGCGACGCTGGTGCCGCGCCCTGATACCGAGACATTGGTCGAGGCGGCGCTTGAAGCGGCGAGGCAGATGCCGCCGACGGTCACGATTTGCGATCTTGGAACCGGATCGGGCGCGGTCGCGATTGCGCTTCTCACCGAGTTGCCGTCGGCGCGCGCCGTGGCGACGGATATCTCCGTAGAGGCGCTTCAGATCGCGCGCGAAAACGCGACGGCACATGGCGTCGCGAATCGCATCCGCTTCGAGCAAGCGGATTTTGCGGAAGGCCCGGAAGGAGCGTTCGACATCGTCGTGTCGAACCCGCCCTATATCAGGACCGCCGCAATCGCGGACCTGCCCGTCGAGGTGCGCGAGCACGATCCGCACGCGGCGCTCGACGGCGGTGCCGATGGGCTCGACGCTTATCGGGCGATCCTCTCGCGACACGGCTCGCTCGTCGCGCCGGGTGGCTTTCTCGCCCTTGAAGTGGGCTATGATCAAGGCGAATCCGTCGCGTCACTCTGCCGCCGGGCCGGCCTCCTCGAGGTGGTGGTGCGGCGGGACCTTGCCGGGCACGGACGCGTGGTTATCGCCAACGAAACCTTGTCGGGGACCAACCGGAAGGCGGCAAAAAAAGCGCTTGGAAAAGTCGGGTGATCGGGCTAGCTTCCACCCGCGAACCAGAGCGAAGCCACAGGGCTGGCACTCTTTTCCGGCAGACAGAAAATACGAAGTCGCCGAGAAGCTGGTTCGCTCGCGACGCCATCGCATGAGACGTCTTTACCTCGGCAAAGACGAGGTCGGCGGGGAAGCAAACGCGCCAAGCATTTGACTGAGTCCGTTCCGCCCGGATCGGGCCGGAAACGAGGGTTGACCGTCAACAAGAGAACGGGTCCATGAGACATAATCAGAATCGTCGGTCGCGGGGTCGCAGCCGCAAAGGTCCGAATCCGCTCGCGCGCAGCTACGAATCGAACGGACCGGACGTGAAAGTGCGCGGCAATGCGGCACATGTGGCTGAGAAATACATGTCGCTTGCCCGTGACGCGCACGCCTCCGGGGACGTCGTGGGAGCGGAGAACTACCTTCAGCACGCCGAGCACTACAACCGGATCGTCATGGCGGCGCAGGCGCAGTTCCAACAGGCGCAGCAGCAGTTCCGCGAAGGCGGCGAGGATAGCTACGACGACGACCGGCAGATGAATGGCCGCGCGCCGCGCGATCGCTTCGAATACAACGGCGAGAGCCGGGACGACGATGGCGAGGATCGCGGCGACGTCGAGGGCGAGGAAGATCGCGGCTTCCGTCCGGCGCAAGCGCGCCAGCACGAAGGCGGCGACAGGCAGAGGGGTCCGCGCGACCGCTACGAGCGGCGCGACCGCTCCGACCAGCGCGACGGCCGCGACCGCCCCGAACGGTCCGAGCGATCCGAACGACCGGAGCGCGGGGACGAGCCGCAGCCGGAGGTGGCGCAGCCGCCGGCCGTGGCCGAAGCCGAAGCAGCGGCCCCTCCCGCGGAGGAGCCTGTGCGACCGCCGCGCCGACGCCGTACGCGGCAGCCGCGGGGCGCAAACGCCGAAGGCGGAACGTCGGAGGGCGACGACACCACACCCGACGGTGCTGCGGCGCTGGCGGCTTTCCCCGAGTGAGCCGCCGCCATTTCTGAAGCGCTTCGAAAGGCCGGCCTCGCGCCGGCCTTTTCGATTCCCGGCCTACCGTTCCAGATCGGTTTCCGTTGTCCCTGGTCGATGCCTCGGCGTCGGGGACGGAGCCGCGCCGCAAAGGCCGAAACGGCGGGATTGCGCGGCGGAACAGCCGCACCATATGACGAGATGAGCCGCCCCTCGGGGGGCTGAATCTTAAGTTTCCTGGTCGTCCTATCGGCGCTTCGGGCCGCGGGGCGGGCCGAAAGGGGTGAGCAATGAATCTCGAGAAATATACCGAGCGGGCGCAAGGCTTCGTCCAATCCGCGCAGACCACCGCACTCGGGCAGGGGCACCAGCAGTTCGCCCCGGAGCATCTTCTGAAAGTTCTGCTCGACGACCCGGAAGGCATGGCCGCCGGACTGATCGAGCGCGCCGGTGGCCGGCCGAAGGACGCAAGGCTCGCGACCGAGACGGCGATCGCCCAGATGCCGAAAGTGTCGGGCGGCTCCGGCCAGCTCTATCTCTCGCAGCCGCTTGCGCGCGTCTTCACGACCGCGGAGCAGCTCGCCGAAAAGGCCGGCGACTCCTACGTCACCGTCGAGCGGCTGCTGCTTGCGCTCGCCATGGAGAAGGAGGCGGCGACCGCCAAGATCCTCGCCGATGCCGGCGTCACCCCGACCGGCCTGAACCAGGCGATCAACGCGCTCCGACAGGGCCGCACGGCCGACTCGCCCTCCGCGGAGTCCGGCTACGACGCGTTGAAGAAATACGCGCGCGACCTGACCGAGGCGGCGCGCGACGGCAAGCTCGATCCGGTGATCGGCCGCGACGAGGAGATCCGCCGCACCATTCAGGTGCTTTCCCGCCGCACCAAGAACAACCCCGTGCTGATCGGCGAGCCGGGCGTCGGCAAGACGGCGATTGCCGAAGGCCTGGCGCTTCGCATCGTCAACGGCGACGTTCCGGAGAGCCTCAAGGACAAGAAGCTGATGGCGCTCGACATGGGCGCGCTCATTGCCGGCGCGAAGTATCGCGGCGAGTTCGAGGAGCGGCTCAAGGCCGTGCTCTCCGAGATCACAGCGGCGGCCGGCGGTATCGTCCTCTTCATCGACGAGCTCCACACGCTGGTCGGAGCCGGCAAGGCGGAAGGCGCGATGGACGCCTCGAACCTGCTAAAGCCGGCGCTGGCGCGCGGCGAGCTTCACTGTGTCGGCGCCACCACGCTCGACGAATACCGCAAGCACATCGAAAAGGACGCGGCGCTCGCGCGGCGCTTCCAGCCGGTCTTCATCTCCGAGCCGACGGTGGAGGACACGATCTCCATCCTGCGCGGCCTCAAGGAGAAGTACGAGGTGCATCACGGTGTCCGCATCACGGATTCCGCGATCGTCGCCGCTGCGACCTTGTCGAACCGCTACATCACCGACCGCTTCCTGCCCGACAAGGCGATCGACCTCATGGATGAGGCGGCGTCCAGGCTTCGCATGCAGGTGGATTCCAAGCCGGAGGCGCTCGATGAGCTCGACCGCCGCATCATCCAGCTCAAGATCGAGCGCGAGGCCCTGAAGAAGGAGACCGACAAGGCATCGCAAGATCGGCTTCAGCGGCTGGAGAAGGAACTTGCCGATCTCGAGGAGCAATCGGCCTCGCTCACATCACGTTGGCAGGCGGAGAAGGAGAAGCTCGGCGCGGCGTCCAAGGTGAAGGAGAGCCTCGACCAGGCGCGCTTCGACCTGGAGACCGCGCAGCGGCGCGGCGACCTCGCCAAGGCCGGCGAGCTTGCCTACGGCGTGATCCCGGCGCTCGAAAAGCAGCTTGCCGAAGCGGAAGCCAAGGAAGGTGCCACGGCCGGCGACTTGGTGGAAGAGGCGGTGACGCCCGACCACATCGCGCAGGTGGTGTCACGCTGGACCGGCGTGCCGGTCGACAAGATGCTCGAGGGCGAGCGCGAGAAGCTGCTGCGCATGGAAGACGAACTGGCGAAGCGCGTCGTCGGCCAGGGCGAGGCGGTGCAGGCGGTGTCGAAGGCCGTCAGGCGTGCTCGCGCCGGCCTGCAGGACCCGAACCGGCCGATCGGCTCGTTCATGTTCTTGGGCCCCACCGGCGTCGGCAAGACGGAGCTCACGAAGGCGCTCGCCTGGTTCCTCTTCGACGACGAGACGGCGATGGTCCGCCTCGACATGTCGGAATACATGGAGAAGCATTCCGTTGCGCGGCTGATCGGCGCGCCTCCCGGCTATGTCGGCTACGAAGAGGGCGGTGCGCTGACCGAGGCGATCCGCCGGCGGCCCTACCAGGTGGTTCTTTTCGACGAAATCGAGAAGGCGCACCCGGATGTCTTCAACGTTCTGCTGCAGGTGCTCGACGACGGGCGGCTCACCGACGGCCAGGGGCGGACGGTCGATTTCCGCAACGTGCTCATCATCATGACGTCGAATCTGGGCGCCGAGTACCTCGTCAACCTGAAGGAGACGGAGGACGTCGATGCCGTGCGCGATCAGGTGATGAGCGTCGTGCGGGCGAATTTCCGCCCGGAGTTCCTGAACCGCGTCGACGACGTGATCCTCTTCCACCGGCTGAAGCGCGAGCAGATGGAGGCGATCGTCGATATCCAGCTCACCCGGCTCAGGAAGCTCCTGGAGGACCGCAAGATCGCGATCGCGCTCGACAAGAGCGCGAAGAAATGGCTCGCCGACAAGGGTTACGACCCGGCCTACGGCGCGCGTCCCTTGAAGCGGGTGATCCAGAAGGAGCTGCAGGACCCGCTCGCCGAGAAGATCCTCAGCGGCGAAGTGCGCGACGGCGACGAGGTGAAGATCACCGCCGGATCCGACAGGCTGCTCTTCCGCTCGAAGCATGAGGCGCAGGCGGCCGAAGCCGCCTGAGGCAAGGCATTGCAAAGGGCGGGCTCCGGTCCGCCCTTTCTTTTTTCAGGCGAGGCTAATCGGAGCGCGCAACGCGGAAGCCGTAGAAGGCGTGTCGGGCATCCGCGGCGAGGTTGCCGCGCAGCGAGACGCGCATGTCGCGCGGCCCAACGTCCCAACTTCCGCCGCGCACGACGCGCCGCTGACAATCGCCGCTCTCCGTCCAAGCGCTGCCGTCGACCGGCGCCAGCTCATAGGTATCGTGCCAGCAATCGGCGACCCATTCCCAGACATTGCCGAGCATGTCGGCGACGCCGAAGGCGTTCGGCGCGAATGAGCCGGTCGCGGCCGCGCCGGCATGGCCGTCGTCGCAATCGGCGACGCTCCAACCCGGGTGGAGCTTGGCGGCCGAGACGTCGGCAAGGTTCGCGAAGTTGCAGAACGCCTTGGGGGTGTCGCCAAATGGATAAGCGGCGGCGCTGCCTGCGCGCGCCGCGTATTCCCACTCCGCCTCGCTCGGCAGGCGGTAGCGCGCGCCGGTCTGATCCGACAGCCACGCGGCGTACA